>Ga0187871_10001432_pt1 | contig 20793 bp, 19 predicted proteins | sample June2016WEW_16_1_FD_132988 | JGI IMG/M metagenome (GOLD analysis project Ga0187871, IMG submission 132988) | Peatland microbial communities from SPRUCE experiment site at the Marcell Experimental Forest, Minnesota, USA - June2016WEW_16_10 | ecosystem: Environmental > Terrestrial > Soil >...
CGTCGCCGACGGCCTGCCCACCGTGAGCCAGGTGAACTATGTGCAGCAAGCCGGCACACAAACGGTCGAGGGAACCATCGTTGCCATTCCCCCGCTCCCGCTGCCCGTCGGCGAAACCCTTCTCCGGGTCATCCTGCACCAGAATCCCACCGCCAGCACAAGCTTGCCCTTGGGCGGTATTGCCTCGGTTTCGGTCTGGTCGCCGGGATCGGGCTCAAATACACCGACCACTTTCTCCATCGACAACGACGGATTCACCATTCCCTCGGGCTATACGTTTGCCACTTCCAACGATCTGACCGTCGGCCAGACCATTCAGGTCACCGTCACGCCAGGCTCAGTGACCAGCACTGGCGCTGGGCCCGCTTCGGGCGTATGGGGACCTCCGGCATCGGTCTCATTCACCGCGTCGGCCATCGAGTTGGAGCCAAGTCAAGTCACCGGAACCATCACCGCAGTCGATTCCGGCACAACGAGCTTCACCCTCGGCGCCGCCGGAGCCCCGTTCTTCGCTCCGTGGCCCTTGCCCAACGCCACGGGATTTTCTTTCAATGTGCTCACCACCAGCCAAACTTCTTACACCGGCTTCAACCCCGACAGCTTTGGCGGCCTCGCAACCAATGACTTTGTCTCCGTCAATGGCTGGCTATTCGCGCCCACAACCGGAACCACGCCAAACATCGTTGCGCAATCGGTGCTCATGCGCCCCGGCCCCACGATCTAGCGCTCGTTCCATCAACTGCGCTTCGAATCGGCACGGCTTCGCTGCTGAATAAGCACGAAGCCGTGCCTGTGTTCGCCAGCGTTGAAGATCGGGCGGGTTTCAGCGCGGCGGCCTTTCCAAGCTGATGCTCCCTCGTTCCCTTGGCCCCTCGCTCCCTTGCACACTGCCGAACGCGCTACCCTAATTGTGTACGCCATGCCTCCGCCCACTGACCTCAATCGCGAATCCGTCAAAATCTCCGCCGGTCCACGTCTGCGCATCGCCATGATCCTCGCCGTCGTCGCCGACGTCCTCCAGATTGCCGTCTTCCCCTGGGTCATCGAGGGCGCCGAGTCTCCCGTCGACGACATCCTCGACTTCTGCGTCGGCGGCCTGCTCACCTACCTTCTCGGCTGGCATTGGGAGTTCCTTCCCTCCTTCGCCGCCAAACTCATCCCTGGTGTCGACCTCGTCCCTCTCTGGACACTCGCCGTCGCCAATGTCTATCGCAAATCGCGCGCGCAGGTCTCCGTCAGCGGCGCCGCTCAGAATCAGCCCCCCGTCTGAAGCAAAAAAAACGCCGGCGATCCTGTCTGTCAGGTCCGCCGGCGTTCGCACACTTGCAGGTTTCGCGATCCGTAATCATCCTCATCTTTGATTGCTCAGAGGATGAATTCATGTGCCATTGCGCACATGTCACTTGATACGCGAAGCGGAACCGCAAGGTTCCGATTCTCTCACTGAACCACTTCGGCCCACGAACAGATGATCACTGAGCCGGCGTCACGGCCACAATACCGCAGTTCACCGAATTCACGTTCTGCACGACCTGTCCCATGTTAAACGGGTTTAAGGTAACGTAGCTCCCAGCTGCAAGGGGAGGGTTGTTCGGCGTCAGCGTGGCTTGATTCTGCGCCAGAACCGTTTGATTCGCATCGTACTGGTCGCACTCCAGCACCGCCGACGCCATAGCAACAGTTGACCCATTCGTCCATTTCCCGTTCTGGACCTGGACATATCCATTGGCCGGCGCTTCCTGGCTGCTCCACTGCTGCTGCTGCACAAGTGCCGCATTCGGTCCACCCGGCCCCGGGCCTCCCGGCTGCGCGGGCGTTGCCGGCCCCGGTGGCGCACCTCCCGGCGGCGTCGTGGGTTGCGTCTGCGTCGCCGGCGTTGGCGTTGGCGTCGGCGGCGGTTTGTGGTAGTAGTACCATCCGCCTGCCGCGGCCGCGACAGCGATCGCCAGCCACAGCATGTTGTTCTTCTTCGCCCCATCCGCCGCAGGCACCACCACCGGAATCGGAGCTTGCCCCGGAACCACATAAGGCGTGGATAAAGGCGGCGCCCCGTAGCCCTGCGGTGGAGGCGCCGCATAGCCTTGCGGAGGCGGAGGAGGCGCTGCATAAACCGGTGGTGGAGGCGCCATCGGAACAGGTGCTGCCGCCACGGGCGCAGCCGCCACCGCTGGAGCCGCCGCTCCTGCCGTCACATCGTTTCCGCACTTCGGGCAGAAATGCTCATTTTCTTCCACATGTGCGCCACACTTGCTGCAGAATGCTGCCATACTCTCTCTCCCTCGAATGTCGTTCCCTGTTTCTATTCCCTATTCCTTGCCGTGCGTACACGGTTCACTTCTTCACTCATTCACTCGTTCCCTTTTCCTTAGTCCCCAACCTCTCGTCTCTGCTTTTGCCACTTCTGCACGTTCACTCCCATCGCCAGCAGCCACAGCATCAACAGTCCCTCCGCTGCCACGCCCAGCGCTTCTATTCCGATCGCCGCGTGTTTCGCGACCGCAGGAATAAGGAACATCAGCCACCCTAATCCCGCCAGCAACATCAGTGCGCCGAGAATGTGCGGCAGGAACCTCGATCCAACAATCAGATACCCAATCAGCAAGCAATACGGACCGAAGAAAAATAGCATGTTCACGTGGTGCGTCAGGATATTCAAAGCACCCAGCATCCCAACGACGCAACCTGCCAGGCTTACCAGCGCCGCCACAAGTGAAACATTCCTGTTTACCGGCTTGAACAGATCATAGAAAAGCAGTGTCACGACTGCATAGAGTGAATACCCCAGTACATTGCCTGTTTTCCCTACAACCTCCGGTACGTGCGGTTGAATGATCGCCGTGCCGATTGAAGTCACAAAGTAGGCAAGGTAGACCGCGCCGGTAAGCCTCGCCAACGGACTTCGCTCCGCCTCCTTCGTCCGCCTCGCCATCACACTCTGTTCCGCACCGCTGCTGTCTCACGCGCTTTGCGCCGCTAACTCCGGCGTCTCGCCTGCATCACTGCGCCGGAGTCACGGCCACAATGCCGCATTGCACCTTCGCCATGGCCTGCTGGATCGCTCCCATGGGAAACGGCGGGAAACTCGACGTTGCTCCCGGAGCTGTTGGCCCGTTTAACACCATCGTCGTTTGAAATATTACCGTTCCCGTTGACGCGTATTGCACGCACATGAGCGTCGCCGACTGGATCACCACATTCGAACCATTTTTCCACTGCGCGTTCTCTACCTCAACATTCCCGTTCTGAGGCACCCAGCGGCCGGAGAATCCCTGCTGCTGCACCAGCGCTGCATTGTTTCCGCCGCCGCCCGGAGCACCACCAGGTTGTTGACCTGGCCCGCCTGCCGGCGGTTGTCCCGGCCCGCCTCCTGGCTGCTGTCCCGGCGCACCTCCCGGCTGTTGTGCTGGCTGCGGTCCCGGCCCGCCTCCCGGCTGCTGAGCCGGCTGCTGTGCCGGCTGTTCTCCCGGCGCACCTCCCGGCTGTGGTGCCGGCTGAGTGCCTGGCTGTTGTCCGGGAGCTATTGCCGGCGGCGTCACACTCTGCGGCGTGTGTTTGTAGTAGTACCAGCCACCCGCCGCCAGAGCCACGATGATCACCAGCCATAACATTCCGCTCTTGTGCGCCGGAGCCGGTGGCGGCATCGCCACTGACATCGGCAACTGTCCTGGAGCCACAAAGGGCATGGGAACATGCGCTGGATAACCGGGAGGAGGCGGCACCGGCGCCGGCGGCTGCGCCACCGGAGCGGCTGCTGCTCCTGTCACATCGTTTCCGCACTTCACGCAGAAGCGTTCATTGCCTTCCAACTGCGCGCCGCACTTGCTGCAGAATGTCGCCATTCGCTTACTCTCCTGACCGTCGTTCCCTGATCCCTGTCTTTACGCCACTGGCGCTACTGCCACCGGCCCTGGCGGCATGGGCGGTCTTACCGTTCCCAGCCCTAGTGTCGCCTCTACGTGTTGCAGCGTATGTTCGAGTTGCGCCTTCTGCATGTCTCTCACCTGGTGCAGGCCCTGCTGGATCATGGTGAACAATACGTACCACGAGATCACGGAAAGAACACCCATGCCGACATACGACATCACGAGGTTGCTGCTTCCCGCTGCCAGCGGAGAGTCCCAAATCGAATGCAATACCACGGGGATGATGAATGCCCGAAGGAATCGGCCATCGATCAGCATGCTAAAGTTCGCCGGCCTGTCACCCTTCACCCGCCAGAACGCGCCTGCCGCGATCCCCGTCCACACAATGTGTCCGAACGGCGAAAGGATTGCGCGCACGTTCAACTCCATGAGCGTGGCCTTCATCACCGGCATCAGGATGATTCCCCATCCCACTGAGGCGCCTTGGGGAAGTCCAGCGAAGATTTGGTCGAGCCCGCCACTTTGAACGAACTTGACCAATCCCGGAGCAAACGCGTCCATTCCGTAGCCCAGCGTCTCAGAGCACGCAAAAGCTGCGCCCACCGTCGCCCCGAACAGGATTCCGTTCAGTTGGTAGGGATACCGCGCTCCCCGAGCGCCCCACGTTACCAGGATCACCGCCAGCAGCTTCGAGCTTTCTTCCAGGATGCCTGCTTGGTAGAATGCGCCGGCACTGAAGAGCGGAGTAATGTAGCCAAGCGTAATCAGCACCACTGCGATTCCGCCGCCGACAACAAATAACTTGATGACCTCGATCACCGAGACATTACGCGGTGTGTTCATCTCCCACAGGAACGTCAGCGTCGCCATCGGCACGGCGAACGTTGCCAGCACCATGATCGCGATCATCGGCTTTTCATTCCCTGTGTAAACGTACAGCGCGTAAATTGCCGCGTACGCAACCGCCAGTCCGGCCAGCACGCGGAAGAACATCCATGGCTTGGGCCAGTTCGTGTCCACCATCTCCAACGGCGGCGTCGACCGCGGCGAGCCAACCCCAAGGTACTCTTCGACCGCGTCCGGCCCGTGCTTCTTGAACGTCTCTTTGAAAATCTCTTTGAAGCTGAATCCTTCCAGCTTGTCCGTCGAGGCCAGCTGCCGGATCTTCGCCGTCAGGTCTCCCATCACACCCGAACCGGCATGCGCCTGCTTTCCGGGCGCGGGCACGTAATACACCTGCTGCGGTCCGCCGGGATACGCCTGGTACACCATGGGCACCATTCCCGGAGGCGGGGCTTGTGGCGGCATGCCGCCCATGGGTGGCGGCGGCGCTGCATATGCCGTCGCGCCTGGCGGTGGTGGCGGTGGCCCTGCCGGAGGAGCCACGCTCTGCGGACCAGCCGCTGCGCCTAGCGCTGCTCCGCAACTCTTGCAAAACTTGTTATCGGGCTGGGACTCCGTGCCGCAGCGTGGACAAAGCATAGTTATTCTCCTGTCTTTCGGGGCCGGGGGGATGCTGATGAAAGTAGCATCTTTCCGCGCCTCAAGTAAAGAGTTCTATAAGACCCGATCGTTATTAATTCAACGATTCGTCGGGCCGGCTTAAACATTCAGTGAACAACAATTCAGTTCGCTGGCTCACTGGCCTCCCGGCCGCCTGCTTGCCGACTCAATTAGCCCCGCTGACTCCGATGCATTCAGCCTCACTTCACCTTCGTCAAATGTCCCACTGTTTCCTGCGGCCCATCCAACGATCCATCGTTGGCCACTGTCAGAATCTCCGTCTGTCCGCCGCACGTCAGGTTCACCTGCTTGCCGCTTTGCGTGTACGTGCAAGTCACTGGGATCGGACCCATTGTCATATTCGCAATTCCGCCCGACTGAAACACGATCGTCACCGATCCGTCCGGAGCCGCATAGGTGTGTCCCTTCACGTTGTTCCCGCATCCCGCCAAACTCAGGCAAACCAGCGCCACTACCGCCGCCGCCCATCCACTTCGCTTGCTCTCTTTCATTCACTGACCTCCATTTCGACACCGTTCGTCCCTGGTTCCGCTAACCCCGCAACCGCGCTCACCCACTGTCTCGGTGCGAAAGGTAAACCCCAGCCATCGCGCGCAAGAGTCCCGCACACGACCCGTCATTGATTCCAATGCCAGGAAATTAGGAGCCCCTCTACTTGCTTCCTTTCGCTCTCTCCGCTGTCAATTGTCCGTTGGGGGGAATGTCGCTTCACAACTCTAACCACGCGCAATCCCCGCAGGCAAGCTTTTTCTTTGCTCTTTAAGGCTCGCGTTGAATCTTTCTGCGAATGCAACGAACTTACAGCTTACCGACGAATCTGCTCGCAACAAAGTTTTCTTGGGACGTTGCACATTGTCAGTTGGGCCGGACCGAAAACGCGTTCCACCTCACCCACTCCGCCCGCCGTCGATCCGTCCACTACAATCCAACCAACGGCCGCCGTTCTCCGACCTACCGGCTGCCTCACTCTCTGCGGAGTCCCCATGCGTCACCTCGCCCTGGTTACCGGCATTCTCTGCATCTCGATCGTGCTCTTCGATGCCTTCCAGACCATCATCCTGCCCCGCCGCGCTACCGGCCGTTTTCGTCTCACCCGCCTCTTCTATATCGCCACGTGGTTTCCCTGGCGCTTCTTCGCCCGCCGCTTTCACCATGCCCGCCGCCGCGAGATCCTTCTCGGCTACTACGGTCCGTTCTCGCTCATCTTTCTTCTCGTCGTCTGGGCCGCTTTCATGGTCCTCGGCTTCGCCTTCATCTACTTCGCCATCGGCAGCCCCTTCAACGACCCCGCCCATCCCTCCGGCTTCCACACCGACCTTTACATCAGCGGAACGACCCTCTTCACCCTCGGCCTCGGAGACGTCACGCCGCATAGCCCGCTCGCGCGCGTCCTTCTCATTCTCCAAAGCGGAATCGGCTTCGGCTTTCTGGCCATGGTCATGGGATACTTCCCGGTCCTCTACGCCGCCTTCTCGCGCCGCGAAGTCTCCATCTCTCTGCTCGACGCCCGCGCGGGCTCACCGCCCACCGCAGCCGAGCTCATGCGCCGCCACTCGTGCGACAGCGCCGCCCAATCTCTCTCCACTCTCCTTGTTGAATGGGAACGCTGGTCGGCCGAGCTCCTCGAGAGCCACATCTCCTACCCGCTTCTCTGCTACTACCGCTCCCAGCACAACAGCCAAAGCTGGCTCAGTGCCCTCACCGCCGTCCTCGATACCTCGTCGCTTCTCATCGCGGGTGTTCGCGGCCTCGAGGCCCGCCAGGCCCAGCTCACCTTCGCGATGGCACGCCACGCGCTCGTCGACCTCTCGCAAATCTTCAATCTCCGCCCCGTCGCCAACGCTCCCGACCGGCTTCCGCCCGCGCGCTGCCACGAGCTTTACGACATGCTCACCGCGAGCGGCATCGAGCTCTGCTACAACGACTCCTCTCGCGAGCGACTCCGCCAGATGCGCGCCCTCTACGAGCCTTACGCCGAAACTCTCAGCCGTTTCCTCCTCATGCCGCTGCCAGAGTGGTTCTCCCTTCAGCCTCGCAAAGACAACTGGCAAACCGTCGCCCGTCTCCGCGCCCAAACCGAAGCGAATGACTCAACGACTTCGCCTCCCCCCTCCGCCGATCCAACCGTCGCTTCCACGGGCCACGAACATCCACACGACTTCTGAAACGCACTGGCGGCGTCCGATCGCGGCATCCGGCCCGCGATTCACGGTCCACTACCCACGGTTTCCCAAGCAATCAAATCGCGATATGCATCACAAGCCAGATCAGCGCTGCGGCCGTCGCCAGAATCGCTGCAAACGCAACCCAGCACAGAACCCTCGCCCACCTTCGCCGCAGCCTCACGCCGTAATACCCCAGCACGGGCAGGCCCACGAACGCCAACGGAACGATCAACCATATATGTGTATAGAGCAGATAGAGCAGGACACCCACGCCGGCCAAAGTCAGCGCCACACGATTGCTCGCGATTGGCCTGCGCGAAATCTCGTCAGACTCGCCAGGCGGCTTGGCCGTTGAATCTGGATCACCCACGGCGCCTCAACCCCTCGCAGGCAGGTCGCACTGTTTCGTGAGGTTTGCTTTCAGGCGCAGCTCCGTTCCGGGTATGTTGCCGGCAAGCTTGATCTTGTCTCCGTCCACGACTCCCGACAAATCCAGATCGAATTCGTTGCGGCCCATCGTGTTCATCAATCCAGGCGCAATCTGCTTCGCGTGGAGCTGAACGGTCACGGCATTTCCCTGCCGATCGTATGTGCCCGAAAACATCATGGCGCTGTCGCCGCCGAATACGTGGCCTCCGATATAGACCACAACGCCCGTACCCCAGCCTTGCACGCCGACGAACTGAACCGTATAGAAACCTTCCATACTGATCCTCAGCTTTCCTTCGCCAAATCGCGAGTGAACTCCTGCCGGAACTTGCCTTGCGTGTGAATGATGAAACCAGGCTTTGAATATGAATCGAGGAGGAATGAGCGAAACCGGCCTCACCGTTACCGTGAGTCAGCCGCCCTTGCAGCCTACTATATCGCTTCATGCCTCCGGGCAAAGTAAAGGTTTCTTAGCCTTAGCTTCCGGCTGTCGAGCGGTTCCGCAATCGTCCCACAATCACTGCGGCTTCGTCAGCTGACTGCACGCCTGTTGGTCGCCGCCGCTGCAACCCTTTTGCAACAATAACGTCCCCTTTGCCGAATCCTGGGCAACGCCAAGGCCCTTCGCGTAGAGATCTCCCAAATCGCCGCAGCCCTCGGCGATCCCACCATTGCACGCCTTTTGAAAAAGAGCGGCTGCCTGCGCATAATCCAGAACAACGCCTTTGCCGGCATCGTAGTCTGCTCCGAGGTTTAAGCAACCCTCTGCGCTTCCGCCATCGCAGGCCCGCTGAAAAAAAGAAGCCGCCCGCGATTCGTCGCGGCGAACACCATGGCCAGTATCGTAAAGCCAGCCGACATTGACGCAACTGTCTGCCGAACCGCCATCGCATGCCTGCTCAGCCAAATGTCTGGCTTCGGAATACTGCTTCTGAAGGATGAGTCGCTTCGCTTCCTGGGCAAGCTCTTGCGTCGCCGCCGACGTTGCGCTGGGAGCGCCGACCGAACTTCCGTCCGGGCTCGCGCTTGATGCCGGCGCCGAGGAACTTGCTGGGCTCCCTCCGGCCTGGGGCGATTGCGCAGCAGGGTTTCCGCCTTGCCCAGCGCCTGCTCCAGCCGCTGCGGGCTGTGCGGCCTGGGGCGATGAGCCCGCTGAGTTTCGCCCCCATCTGAAGCGAATCACCAAAATCGCTGCCAGCACAAGAATGAGCGCAACAGCTCCGCTCAATGCCCATACCCGAACTCGTCGACGTTTGGCGGCGTCAACGAACATGCGCTCGGAGCCTGAATCAGGAGAGCTGACCCTGACGTTCTCCTTTGCCGGATCCTGCAATCCATCCCCTTCAGACGAATCGCCGTGCAGGTTCCCGGCCTTGGTCGTTTTCCCGTTCGGCGCTTTCTCTTCCTCAGCGGGAATTGGAGTCGCTGCACGCGGCTCAGCCCGCTCGTCCGGCGTTACCACCGGCGCCAGCAGCACTTTGATTGCTCTTGCCAGGTGATTGAGATGCGCCTCGAGCGGCGTTGTCAGCGCGTCCAGCCAGTGCACGTTGCCGATAAAGTATTCCAGCGACTCATCGGGATCAACATTCTCCAAGCGAAACGGCAGGACGACGACACCGTGCTTGACTGCGCGCTCAACTTCCTTGCGAATCTGCTGCGAGGCATTGGCCTGTGCCGTGAACACCAGCACCATCACTCGCGCATGCTTGATGGCATCGATAATGCACTTGCTCCACTCCATGCCCGGCATCACGTCGCGCGGAGCGATCCAGCACCGGATTCCCTCCGACTCGAGGGTTGCGCACACTGCGTCCGCAATCGTCTTGTCCTTCGCGGAATGGCTGATGAAGACGTCGTGCGCCATGGTCGTCTCTTGCTTCTGTTCGGATGGGAATTGGGTACGCTCCACTATACCCCTGAACCAACCACCCCCGCCCGCCACCCATTCGCAGATGACGCCCTTAGCGACCCGCGGCGTCCACCGTGGCGAGGAAATCCTTGATGTCTTTCTCGACCTCGGGCTCGTTGGACAGAAACACGTAGTGACTCGCGTTGGGGAGGATGACGACTTTCGCGGACTTGAGCGCCTGAAACGCCGCGATCTGGGCGCTTGTTGTTTTCTTATCGCTCGCAACGAGCGCGGCCTTCTGGGCGTCGGTAAAGTTGGGCATTGGCCCACGATTGTGAGGGCTGGCGAAAATCGCCAAAAAAGGCACGGGAATGCTCGTATATTTTTGCTGGCCCATGATAATGGCCGCGCCAGCAGCCGCGAACGGGGGCTTGGGCTGATTGGCAGGCGGAGGGGGCAGCGTTTCCATTTCCTTCTGCTGGTCTACGAAATCCTTTTGAAGCTGCGCGAGGGCCGCCAGCGATTTGGCAACAATCTCCTTGTCGTCGCTTCCGGGCGGAGCGGAGAGAAAGGCGCTCAGATCCTTCTGCAAGTCTTCGGCGTCCAAACGGCTGTCTCCCGAGTCTGGCGACCAGAGTGCATAAGCGTAGCCCGCGTCAAGATAGACGAGGCCCGCAACCTTGTCCGGAAATCGGTTTCCGATTGAACTCAACTCCTCGCCGGCGATGGAGTGCCCGATGATCACGGGTTTGTTGATTCCGAGAACGTCCATCACCTTGAGAACATCGTCGCCGAGCTGATCCGCGCTGTAGTTGGAACCACTAGGAACCGGCGAGCTGGACACGCCAAAACCGCGCCGCGTGATTCCATAGACGTGGTAGTTGGGCAGGAACTTCGGCGCGAAATTGTCGAAGATGTGGGCCGTGTTTCCGAGGCCGGCTAGGAAAACAATCGGAGGCCCGCTTCCACCCCAATCAATCACTTCGAGAGACATGCCGGGGGCAACTGCGACCAGACGGGTTTTCGATTTCGTCAGCCACGATGTTGCTTCTGTGGCGCGCTCAAAGTTGAGGGGCATGGGCGATCCCTGAGTCCAGGTCCCATCGATCCGGTTGCCGTCGGCGCTTATCTTTCCGTGATAGCTCCCCTGGATCATCGCAATCGAGAAATCTAATTCCTCATGTGTCATGGAAATGGTTGTGACTGGGATGTGGTCGGGGCTCTGATCGATCGAGACGTCGTACGCCTGTAGACTGCCGGTAGTATCGCGCCAGACATTCAGGACCACGCGAAGGGGGTGGGGCGACTGCAATGTTCCCTGCCATTGCCCGACGATGCTCTGGGCGCGCAGGCTGAGTGCGGCTGTGGGCAACACGAGCAAGAGCGCAAGAGCGAGTTTGCGGCGAAGCATTTTGCCTCCTTGCAAATCCCTCGAAATTGGAACCATCAAGCATCTCACACGAGAGTTCAACGCGGCTCCTACCGCGATCCTTCGCTTCTTGCTCCTCTATTCCTCTTGCGTTTCGGGTCATAAAATCGACGAAATTTGTCGACGATGTTGAGGGTGATTTGCTGATTCCACATTAGTTAAGCTGAAAAATATACCCCTGGGGGTATAAAACTTTTTCCTTATTTAATTCCCCTTTTCGCCGGAGATTTCCGCGGGTCGGGGCACTGGGATTCGTCCTCTGGGCCGATTGTATCGGGCTGATCGGACGAGGCAGCCGGGGGCTTTGGCTGATGGTAGACGGCGGAAAGAGCGAGCTTGGCGTTGGCGAGAAAGTGCGCCGCTTCATTGTGCGTGACAATACCGGTCATGGACGCGTAGTTGATGCAGGCGATGAACTCGCAGATGTTCTTGTAGCCGCAGAGCGGAGGCGTGGCTTTGAAAAAGGCCTTGTTGCCCGCCTTTTCACATTCGTACTCGGTGGAGTCGTCGTCCTCTGCGAGCTTTTTGTAGGCATAGTTCCAGGAGCGCATGCAACTGGCGAGGGCCTCTTTTCCGGAATCGTTATTCGTGTCCTTGGCTGTGCTGGAGCCTGCCGGCGCGGTTGATTTCGCAGGTGCGCTCGCGGCGGTGATGGTGGAAATCGCTGTGCTTGCCATGAAGAATCCCCTTTCATCTTTAAGGCTAGCGATTTCCGTGAATTAATCGGCAAACTTGAGAAGGAATTTTTACTGAATGTTTTCAGCGAGTTGCGGAGGTTTGGGAGCGCAAGGGGGGGTTGACATGCCGGCTGAGAGCAAGGGGGCGAGGGGATCGTACGAGCGATGGTGGCTTCCACTGTTCGACGGATCACGACTCACGGTCTCCTTGCTCTAAACTCAACAAGAAGGCCAACGCCCCCCAAAAGGAACCTGCACCCTTGAGAAGAACCTATCTTTTTGCCGTCGCTGCCTCGGTCACGCTGCTCACATTCCTTCCGGCGCTCCACGCCCAACTCACAGCCGGCCCTGCCGCTCCCGCCTCGCTTGCCGACCGCCGACAGGCCCTCAACGACCTTTTCCACGACTACTGGGAAGATCAGCTTAAGACAGACCCCGAGCTCGCCTCGCTCATCGGCGACCCGCGCTACAACGACCAGATCAGCGACTACTCTGTCGCGGCCTTCAACGACGAGCTGGCGCGCGTACAAAGATTCGAGCTCCGCCTGGCCGCGATCGACCCCACTGGTTTTACTGACCAGGAGAAGATCAGCCAGGAACTTCTGCTTCGCGAGTTCGATCTGGACCAGGAGGCTGCCGAGTTCAAGGAATGGGAGATGCCCGTCAACCAGATGGACGGCATCTACTCCACTTACCCGCAAATTGTGGCCGAGCTCAGCTTCAACACGGTGAAGGATTACGACGACTGGATCGCGCGCCTGCATGCCATTCCCCACGCCTTCGATCAGGTCACGACCAATATGTCCATCGGCATGGACGATCACCGCGTGCCGCCCAGATACTTGCTCCAGAAGACCCTCGATCAGGTGAAGCAACTCGCCAATCAAAAGCCCGAAGATTCGCCCCTCGCGCTGCCGCTCAAGCACTTCCCCGCCTCTATTTCAGCCTCAGAGCAAGTGCGCATCAAGAGCGAAATGCTCGATGCGATCTCCAAGGAGGTGCTGCCGGCATACGTGCGGTTTGCCAGGTTCCTCGAAGTCAGCTACATTCCGGCCGGCCGCGACAAGCCCGGCATCGACGCTTTGCCTGACGGTGCAAAGTACTACCAGTTCCTCATCAAGCGCACCACCACGACCAACTTGACCTCTGCCCAGATTCATCAGATCGGCCTCGACGAAGTCGGCAAGGACGAGGCTGAAATGCTGGCTATCGCCCAGAAGCTTGGGTTCAAGGACCTGGCCAGCTTCCGCGCCAGCCTCAAGACCAATCCAAACGAGCACCCGGCCTCCGCCGACGCGCTGGTCGCGGCCTACAAAGGCTACCTCGGTCCAATGCAGGCCAAGTTGCCGCAGCTCTTCGGCGTGCTGCCGAAGGCGCCGTTTGAGGTCACCACGGTTCCCGACTACCTTGCCAAGAGCGCGCCGCCCGCCTACTACCAGCCAGGCTCGCCCGATGGCTCGCGTCCCGGCCGCTTGTTTATCGACACGTACGACGCGACGCACCGCAACCTCTACAGTGTCGAGTCCATCGCCTATCACGAGGGCATCCCCGGCCATCACCTCCAGATCTCCATCGCTCAGGAGATGACCGGCATTCCTGAGTTCCGCAAGTTCGAGCGCTACACGGCTTACACCGAGGGCTGGGCCTTCTATTCAGAGCATCTGGGCAAGGATGTCGGCCTGTACCAGGACCCCTACTCCGATTACGGCCGCCTGGAGAACGAAGTCTGGCGCGCCATCCGCCTCGTCGTCGACACCGGCGTGCACTCCCAGGGCTGGACCCGCGAACAGATGGTCCAGTACTTCCGCGATCACTCGAATATTGACGAGCCCAGCATCCAGTCAGAGGTTGATCGTTACATTGCCTGGCCAAGCCAAGCTCTGGCCTACAAGATTGGGCAGTTGAGAATCCTGGAGCTGCGCGGCCGCGCAAAGAAGGCTCTGGGCGACAAGTTCGACATCCGAGCCTTCCACGACCAGGTCATCGACTCCGGCGCCCTGCCGCTTGACGTCCTCGACCAGCGCATCGACGCCTGGATTGCAACTCAGAGCCCGGCAGTGTCGGTTCCGGCCGCCGCGCCTGCTGCAAATTAACCACGGGCAAAGGGTTGTAGGTTCAAGCTCTTCCTAAGGAGCTTGTTGTTTCTACGCGCTATTTAGGAATAACCTCGATGCGGTTCTCGCCTGGTTCGAGCTTCCAGGTTCGTCCTCCGTACTCGAAGGTGCCTATGAGCCTTCCCGGCAGCTTGATTTTGGCTTCGAGCGCTCCGCCTTTCTTCACGTACTCCACCGAAATCGCGCCTTCAGGATGCGGATACGTCGCCTGCAGCCTGGGCAGTGAGCCGAGATGGGGTGCAATGCGCACAGTCTTGAAGCCCGGGCTGGCCGGCTCAATGCCCGCCACCAGCGTCAGGAGATCGTAAATCGGGTGCGCGCTCCACGCATGCGAATCGGAGCGTGTCTCGCCCGGAATTTCAGGCCAAGTGCTGAAGTGCAGCGGGAGCAAGTCGCGCCACGGCTTGATCGAGTCCAGATACCTGTCGCCCATTCCGGCATGCTCCAGCGCCCGCGCGAGGTAGTAGCGGAAATAATACGACGCGCTAAGCACATCGTCGAGCTTCGCGCCAGGCTCGATCTTCAGCACGTTCTCCATCGCTGCCTGCTGGCTCTGTTTCGGAACCACGTCGAACAGCACGCCCAGGATGCTGGCTTGTTGGCTGTAGCCTTTGTGCTCTGGCGTCTCTGCCACCAGGTTCCGCTTGGCATCCCAGCACTTCGCCGCCAGCGCGGAGCGCACATGTGCGGCCCGTTTCAAGTACCGCTCGGCGAACAGCGGATCGCCCAATCCCTTCTCCAGCGCGGCCGCGTCTTCCAGCGCGCCAAGGTATTGAAGCGTCGTCATGCACGACTCTCCGTTCGCGTCGTACGTGGGAATCTCGCCCTTCGATACCCAATCGATAAAGCTCCACCACGGCAGCTTCCGCAGCAATCCGTCCGGCTGTTCGTAGCGCGCAAACCAGTCGAGCACTGTCCGTAGACCGGGCAACGAAGCGCGCACCGGCTCCGGATCGGGTCGATAGTTCCACCAGTCCCGCACCATCTCGATCCACAACAGAGAGAAGGTCGGGATGGTTTGGGCCAACGAACTCGGGTAGCGGCTGCGTGTAATCCCGTCGGGAAGCGCGAGGCGTCGAAGGCCTCCAGCGCCTGCTTCGCCAGACGGTCGTCGCCGGCCACAGCATAGGAGATCAGCGCCTGGATGCGCGTATCGCCCACGTACTGCAACTGCTCGTAGTAAGGCGTGTCCATGTAGGTCTCGTGCGCATCCAGCCGTGCCGTCCGCCAACTGATATCCCATATTTGCTTGAGGTCATTGTCGGGCGAGATGAAAGTCGCCCTCTCTTCGAATGGATACGCCGTGAAGGCCGCAGTCAGCGATTCAAGCGTCAGCGGCGTATCCGCAGTTTCGATATCGAGGTCGAGGTAGCGCCAGGTGCGCCACCAGAGCGGCTCGAAGGTTCGATGCTGACCGCCGTCGGGCAGGAAGTTGTCCTTCAGTCCGTGTGCCTGGCGATTCCCCACCTCGTCGCGGTCGCCCTTGTGCATCTGCTTGTCGTAGAGCGCCTCGGAGTAAGTCAGCCAGATCTTCGCGCCTTTTCCGCCGGAAACCGTAAGGATGGGATAGGCCGTCGTCAGCGTTTTACGATCGAGGAGAAGATGAAGGCTGGTTCCTGGCCGCACCGTCAAGGGCGACTCGGGAAACGTACTCAAACCCGGTTGTTCCTCGGCCGGAGCCCCGACTCGTACAACTTCTCCCGCGCTGGTGGGCGCGTATTCCATATGCGGCAGCGCATCCGGAACCAGGCCCCAGTTGTTGTCTCCAGTCGTATCGGCAGAGTGGGCCTGATTCACTGAGGGATTCATATCATCGCGCATGGGAGAAGCGACACCCACTCACTTCGCGTTTGCGACGGACACCGACTGCCAATCCCAATCGTAGAGCTCCGCATTAATTTGCTCCCCTGGCCCGGCAGCGAAATAAGTATGAAGGTCCACCGAACTGCGATCGAGCGCGCGATGACCCGGTTCGATCTCGACTTGCCACCCCTCAGGAGTGGAGATCCCCTCAGCGCCTGCGTCTTCGCTCTCCAGCAAGAATGCCGTTCGATCGCTGATCTGGGCGATGGGCGCAAAGATGCCCCAGTTCCACACCGTTGCCGTGATGAGGTTGCTGCCCGCGTGCAGCAGAGGAGCCAGATCGAAGCGCTCGTAGCGCCAGTGACTGAGGTCGCCGCGTGCCGGTCCGTCACCCACCCTGTGGCCATTCACGTAGAGAATGAACCGATTGTCGGCACTTACGCGCACCCGGTAGCTCGCGGGAACTGCAGCAAGCTCAAGCGAACGCCGGAAGTGCAGTACTATGGGCTCGCGCTGTGGGGCAGTCGGATGTGTGACCCATGCGGCATGCCAAGCGCGGTGCGCAGAATCCGGCTGCTCAGGCATGAGTGCCGGCTGGGTTCCAGACAGATCCCTTGTTTGGGAGGGGCAGAGAAGAGCAGTCGTGCAACCAATGACAACGAAAAGAAGGCTTAAGGTACGGCACATAACTACTCCCATTTACTACTACTTTATGCTCGGGCCGCAGAGTTGACCGTTCCAAAATGTCTGGTTCTGGCTTCGCGTTCAATCGCCGAAACACTCGGCAGGAGCGCTCGTTCGGAGCCACAGGCAGAATCTCGGGATAATCCGGCAGGATCGGCGCCGAACCGGGAACCGCGCCCTACGCCGGCAAGAAGGTGAAAGTGCCGGCGTGGTATTCTTTCGAGTTCGCGCTCACAACGGTTCGTGCCGCGGGCAATATTCAACGCCCCTGCGGGCTCGCAGCGGATCGAGATTCAATACCGTTGCGGGCAGCGGCGGATGGAGAAATTCTATGAAGAATGGTTTGATTCTGGCTTGCATCATTCTGGGATTGGGTGGCGACCTCTATGCGCAGGCCACGGCTCCAGTCGAAACGACGGTATGCGACGTAGTGAAGAAGCCGCAGGCGTTCAACGGGCAGATTGTGCGCATCAAAGGCACGGTGGTGGCCGGGTTTGACGAGTTTGTGATCAAGGACTCGACCGATTCAAACTGCGGATATCCCGTGAACGCGATCTGGCTGGCCTATCCACCGGGAACGAAGGGCAAAGCGGGTCCCGCAGCCATGCTGACGATCGAGCCGGCGAGAAACTTTACGGGAAAATACACGCCCGCGACGCGCGCGGCGGTAACGCTCGACAAGAGCAAGGACTTCAAGCAGTTCGATTCCCTGCTGGCACAGAAGCACGAGAAGGGTGCGGACATGTGCCTGGGCTGCACGCGCTACGAGGTGACGGCGACGCTGGTGGGCCGAATGGATAGCGTGGCCGACGCGACATTGCAACGCGACGCCTCAGGCAAAATTGTGGGCTTTGGCGGTTTTGGGAATATGAATGCCTATCCCGCGCGCCTGGTGCTGGAGTCGGTTTCAGACGTGACGCCAAAGGAGATCGATTACTCAAAGAACGACGATGAGACCAAAGGCGGCGCCACGACAGGGGGAAACGGAGCGGATATGTATGGCGCCGGGGCCGGCTGCGGTGGTGGTGGCTGCGTGGGAGGGGGAGCGGGGAACGGACTCGATCTGAACGGTGCGATTGCCGCCGCTCAAAAGAACGCCGACAAGCTTGCCGCGGGCCCTCCGAAGGACGCTGCAACGAGGGCCGCCGCAGTCTATGGGAAGCCCAACGACCATTCGACAGGCGTTTCTGTCGCCTATGGAGCGGGGAACGAGGCTTCGCCAAAGGATGAGGATCTGGGGATCAAGGATTCGCCTGACGGCGTTCTTTTCAATTGCACATTCAACCAGGATCGCGTGCAGGGAGATTCATTGGCGAGAGCCGTGATTCATATGGGGGAACACATATCGGAGTTGCGCAGTCCAGTTACGGGGAACGAAGGCGCGCCGGCTTACATCCTCGAGTCTGATGCATGGGTCGTGACGGCGGTCTCGGCGGTAGTTGGCGGACAGCAGTTTCTTTCGCTTCCCGGCGGTTACGTGATTTGGGATTCTAGTTGGCCGGTCGATCAGCGCAACGACAAGATGGCAAGCACACTCAAAGATTTCCTGATCAACGAAGCCATATTGAGCCAGTAGGCGAGGGCGCTTGAGAGCTGAGCCAAGTAAGCGCGTCGCGCAAGCGTTGCCGGAAGGTGATTGACTTGGATCTCCCCCACTTCTGAGGGGGAGGGTTCGATTTCGGTGATTGGACAAGGATTCGAGCCTGACGCGAGTATTCTTGAGAGATGTAGGCCGCGCCGTGCGCCGAAAGCGCCGAAGACGGCGGAATTCTTGATATGAAGGGAAAAGAAGCAATGGCCGAGATCGCCGTCGAGGCTCCGCAAACCCCTGCGCAGTTGCCCCAGGTCCGCGTGGCGGTTCTGGGCGCAGGAAAGATGGGTGGCATTCTGCTGCAGGCATTTCTGAAGGAGAATCTGTTTGCCGCCGACCGGATTCACGCTACCGTGGGCCATGCCGAGCGAGCGCTCGCGCTGAGCACGCAATGGGGCGTGGACGTGAGCACCAACAATCTGGAAGCCGTAAAGCAGTCGGACCTGATTCTGGTGGGAGTGAAGCCATTCCAGGTTCCGGATTTGATTGCGGAGATCAAACCTGGGCTTGGCAAGTCCAAATTGCTGGTTTCTTTCGCAGCGTCAGTGAAGACGCGCGCCATTGAGGAAGCGGCGGGTATGGATATTGCGGTGGTGCGAGCGATGCCAAATACACCCTCTGCCCTGGGCGCGGGCGCGGCCGCTCTGTGCCGCGGGCGCTTTGTAAGCGATGCGCAGATGGCGCTGGCCCAGCGACTGTTTGAGACTGTGGGCCGAACGGTGCTGGTGGACGAGAAGCACATGGATGCAGTGACCGGGCTCTCAGGTTCCGGCCCGGCGTATCTCTACATCATTATTGAAGCGTTGGCCGAGGCCGGCGTGAAGGTAGGCCTACCACGCGAAATTGCAACGCAATTGGCCGCACAAACGGCCTACGGCGCTGCGAAGATGGTGCTCGAGACGGGCTATCACCCGGCTCTGCTCAAGGACGCTGTGACCACGCCCGCAGGATGCACGATTGACGGCATCCTGGAGTTGGAGGAGGGCGGGTTGCGGGTGACGCTGATCAAAGCGGTGATGCGGGCAACTGAACGCGCGCGGCAACTGGCGGCGGGATGAGCCTGCGCTGATTTGGTGACCTTCCGGCAAACAACTTTGCCCATGCAACGCCCAACATGGCTTCCCACCTATCTGCCGGAGCTCGACGGACTGCGCGGCCTGGCGATTCTGGCGGTAGTCCTCTATCACTGCCATCCGCGCCTTGAGGGGACGCAGCTCTACTACGCCAGCCTGTGGGGATGGGCGGGCGTCATTCTCTTTTTTGTGCTCAGCGGTTTCCTGATCACATGCATTCTTCTGGGAACGCGAGACAAGCCGCATTACTTCCATCATTTTCATGCGCGCCGGGCCCTGCGCGTTTGGCCTGTTTACTTGCTGGTTCTGGCCGTTGTCTACCTGAACGCGCCATGGTTTGTGGGCGGCAGCGTGTGGCATGCGATCGAGACAGCGCCGTGGCTGGCCTACCTCTTTTGCGTGCAGAACCTGTTTCACCTGGCCCTGCCGCCGGCGCTCGGCCCCTCGTGGGCGCTGGCCATTGAAGAGCAGTACTACTTTGTGTGGGCGCCGCTCGTGCGCTTTCTGCGCAAGCCGTGGATGCTGGGGACGGTCCTGTTGGCGGCGTTGATTGCATCTCCCTGGATCCGTCACGCTAATCTCCACTGGATGACGCCGACGAATACGCTGATTCATCTGGACGGTATTGCGCTCGGCAGCCTGCTTGCGCTTGCGTTTTACACAGTCAAGCTCAGCCGACGCGCATGGCTCGCAATCGGCCTCACCGCATTTGTGATGGGCATTGCGGCGGCGGCCACTATTGCCGGTGGAACATCGCTTCTGGATTCGGCGCTGGCAGTGGGATTTGCCGGCGCGATGATTGCGGCGATCGCATCCACCGGTGCGCGCAACCCGGTAAATGCTTTGCTGCGGCGTGGGCCGCTGGCCTTCTACGGGCGAATCAGCTACGGCCTTTATATGACGCACATTGCGGTCTTCATTTACTTCGGATGGTTCGATCGGGCGATGGATCGCTACGGCACGGACGGAAATCTTGCGATTGTAGGATTTCGCCTGGTGATGAGCACTCTTGTTGCGACGGCACTTTGGTATGGATTTGAGTCGCAGATTCTTAAGTTGAAGCGATTCTTTTAGGACTGCGATAATTCGCCTCCGCTTTGCGATGCGCGCATGCCATCCTGCCGCATTGAGGGAAAGGAGCCGTCGCACTTTCGCTGTGTGACTGAAGTCACGCATTGGCCAACGGAGCGGCTGGTACGCTTGAATCCAGGCGCGGTTCCGAGCTTCGCGGCGATCTCGGCGCATTGATTTACGCGAGATGAATGACCGTCGGCATTCGCGAATCTGCGGTTCCATCCCGACCTTGGTGACTCGCCGCACAATGTGTTGAAAGGGCCTTAATCCATGCCTACTTTGCCGATCTTGGTGCTGAATAGCGGTTCCTCTTCCATCAAGTTTTCGTTATATGAGGCCACCGGCAGTGAGCGGAAGCGGCTCGTTGAAGGCGCTGTCGATGGGATCGGCACCGATCTGGGGAAGTTCTGGATCAAGGACGCGGCCGGCAAGAAGCTCCAGGATCAGACGCCCGCGTTACCGAGCCGCTCGGTAGCGTTCAAGCTGGTGGTCGATGCGCTCAATTCCGGCGAGATTCC
>Ga0187871_10001434_pt1 | contig 20786 bp, 9 predicted proteins | sample June2016WEW_16_1_FD_132988 | JGI IMG/M metagenome (GOLD analysis project Ga0187871, IMG submission 132988) | Peatland microbial communities from SPRUCE experiment site at the Marcell Experimental Forest, Minnesota, USA - June2016WEW_16_10 | ecosystem: Environmental > Terrestrial > Soil >...
ACGCTGGTTGTCATCCGGAGGGCAATGACGCCGGGCGGGCCGGTGCCGCCGTACGCCGCCGTCAGCGCCGCCGAGGAGCCTGACCGCCATTCGATACTATCGTGAGGCTGAGGCCCGCGGTAGACGTCACGCCGCCGCCGCTGCCGGTGATGGTAATGGAATATGTCCCTGCCGTGGCGTTGCTGCCCACCGTGAGCTTCAGGGTGGAAGTTCCGGATCCCGGCGCGGCGGTGCTGGACGGACTGAAATTCGCTTTGACCCCCGATGGCAGCCCGCCGGCGGAAAGCGAGACCGCCGAACTGAACCCGTCAAAAACTCGAGTCGTGACAGTAATCGCGCCGGAACTCCCGGCATTTACCATCAGTGAAGGGGAACTGGGTTGGATCGAGAAGTTGCCTTTGCTGCCGGACCAGGGCGTGCCGCCCGTGAAGTCGCTGGCAAATGTGCCATAGATCGCCGCCATGATCGCCGGATTCGAGACAATCAGCCCCAACTCGCGATTTTTCGTCAGTGAGGCGCTGGAGAAATTCTCCGAGCCGATGAATACCTGGGCGTCCGGGCTGCCATAGTCCGACAGAATGACCTTCGCATGAATGTATAGGGAAGCCGTCTCCGCGTATGTGCCCACCTCCGCGCCGGCCGCCACGAGTTGCTTGAACTCGCTGGCATATTTGTTGTTGTCGTTAGTCATCGCAATTTGGACCAGCACGCCGCGGGAAGCGGCATTCACTAACGCTGTAACGAATTTGGTGTCGCCCATTTCTTCGTTCTCGATCGACAGGCTGTGCTGCGCGGAGTCGATCAATGCGAGCATGGCACCCTGGGAATTCGTAGGACTCCACACCAGATCGTCGCCGTCCGGAGGGGTAATGGCCGAGTTCTGGAAGTCGGCCGCAAAGGTTTTCTCAATCGCGTCGACGTCATTGGGGTCATTCTCAATCACCGCGAAGTCCCGGCTCGTCGAATAGTATTGAGTAGTCAAGTTGAGGGTCAAGATCGCGGATGTGGCGCCATCCACGGTGATCGTTTTCTGGTGGGTAGCGGCGTAGGTTGGGTTCGCCCAATGCACCTGAACGCCGTGTGCCGACAAGTAATTGAAGGCCGCCGTATTGCTAGTCTTCTCCAGGTTCTGATCCAGGATCACGCGCACCACTACGCCGGCGGACGCGGCTTGGGCGAGGAGTTGCTCACCGGCCGTATCGGTGAATTCGTACATCGTCATGTCGATAGTTTTCTTCGCCGAGGAAATGAAGTTGTAAATGGGCGCGATGCCCTGACCGGGTTCGGTTACCAGGGTGTAAGTATTCGACCCCGCCGCCGCGGCGGACTGCGGCAAGACCGCGGCGATGGCGATGAGAAGGCAGAGACGAAAGAACATGGCGACAATGATATCGCTCTTTCAGTTGACTGAGCAAGGAAGATCGGGAGGCCAACGGCACGGTTGGCTCACCTTCCCGCCGGGGCCGCGAAGCGCGCAGTATAATCCGTTACAATCGAATGCATGTCTAAGACTCCGCCGGCTGTAGGGACAGCAGCCCAGGTCGAGAATGAATTTCACACCGCGCTCACCGCACTCGTCGAGCAGGTGAAGCGCGATGGCTCCATTCTGGCCGCGATTCTGTGTGGAAGCCTCTCGCACGATACTGTCTGGTCGAAGTCCGATATCGATCTGGTGCTGGTGACCATCGACGATAAGAAAGCCGTCAACGGCAGCCTCTGTCTCTATGCGGACGGCATCAATGTACACGCCATCCTGATGCCCCGCGCCGATTTCCGCAAGACCGCGGAAGGCGCCCTCCGCAACTCTTTTATGCATTCGCTCCTGGCGAAGGGACGCCTGCTCTATAGCCACGACGAGACTATTGCCGCGCTCTGCGAGCGACTGCGCGCGCTCGGCGAGCGCGATACCCAATTGCAATTGCTCGCGGCGGCGGCGCACGCGCTACCCTGCGTGTACAAGGCGCATAAGTGGTTGATTACGCGCGGCGATTTGAATTACACCGCACTCTGGATTCTGTACTCCGCAAATGCCCTGGCAAAAATCGAAGTACTCGAAGCCGGCTTGCTGGTTGACCGCGAGGTGCTCCCACAGGCGATCCAACTGAACCCGTCTTTCTTCAAACTCATCTACACGGACCTCCTCAACGCGAAGAAGACCGCGCGCGCGGTCGAAGCCGCGTTGGCGGCCATCGATCAATACCTGCTGAAGCGCGCCGCCAGAGTATTCGCGCCGATCGTCGCGCACCTGGCCGAAGCGGGAGAAGCTCGCTCGGCCACCGAAATAGACCACCATTTCCAGCGCAACTTTGGCATCGAGGGCGTTTCCAGCGTTTGCGAATACCTCGCCGACCAGGGCCTTATCGGCAAAGCGCCGCTGCCTGTCCGGCTGACCAAGCGGAGCAACATTGCCGTATATGAATTGGCGTTCTTCCGCGGAACGAGCGTAACCGATGCCTGGTAGCGCCAAGCCGGCCCCGCCTAAGCCAAGCGCCAGACCTGCCGCCCGCACCACCATAGCGGTCCAGGGCGCGCGCGTACACAATCTGAAAAACGTATCGCTCGAACTGCCGCGCGACCGGCTGATCGTAGTCACGGGTCTGTCCGGTTCGGGCAAATCGAGCCTGGCCTTCGACACCATCTACGCCGAAGGGCAGCGCCGATACATGGAGTCGCTCTCCACCTTCGCCAAGCGCTTTGTTTCGCAAGTGGCGAAGCCCGATGTCGACTTCGTTTATGGCCTCTCACCCGTAATCTCGATCGAACAGAAGACGACCGGCAGCAATCCGCGTTCGACGGTCGGAACCATGACCGACCTCGCCAGCTACCTGAACCTGCTGTTTGCCACCATCGCCGAACCGCATTGCCCGCGCACCGGCGAGCGCGTCGCCAGCCGCACTCCCAACCAGATCTTAGAGGCGATTCTGGCGCTCCCCGAAGGCGCCGAAATCGAACTCCGCGCGCCTGTGTTCAAGCGGTACGGCGAGGAGTTGGACTTCGTCTTCACGGAGGTTCGCAAGAAGGGCTGCCGCCAACTCGTCATCGACGGCAGACGTGTCGACCTCTCGCAGGAACTCTCGCTCGACGAGCCGGAAGTCACCGACATGGATGCGGTCGTCGATCGGGTGATTGTGGGGCGCAACCACGAGAAGGCCGTCAAGGCGGCCATCGCGGCTACCCTGCTTGTGGGCGACGGGCTGATGCAGATTCAGATTGTAACAGGCGCATCGAAGACCGACGGCGAGCGCTTCTACAAGGGCCTGTGCAGCCCCACACACCACTTCGTCTACGGCGGCATCGAACCCGAGTATTTCATGTTCAACAACCCGGAAAGTGCCTGCCACACCTGCGGCGGCCTGGGGGTGCACAAAATCACCCATCCGGAGTTGCTGGTTCCCGACCCGAAGCGCAGCATTCGCGGCGGCTGCTTCGTGAAAGAAGCGTACCGATACAATCCCGACACATGGGACGGCCGCATCCTGTTCACCCTCTCCGCGGTGTTGAAGTTTTCGCTTGACACCCCGTGGCAGGAATTGCCGGAGACCGTGCGCCATTCGATTCTCTATGGCTTGGACGGCCGGAAACTGCGCACCATTTCGCCTCCCGAATCGAAGGTGAAGCGCGCGGGCTGGGACACGCACGAGGTCGGTTTCGGGGGAATCGCCCGCCGCATCGAACGCCAATACCGCCGCTATCGGCAGCGCGGCGAGGCCAGTTCCGGCATGGAGGAGTGGCTGGACAAAGTGATGGTGGAGCGCACCTGCCCCGACTGCGCCGGCGCCCGCCTGCGTGCCACGCGCCTACTCTTCACCGTGTCGGCGAAAACGATTCATGAGGTGGGTGGGCTCAACTTCGACGAACTCTATACTTTCCTCGGCGGCCTCAAGCCCAACGGCCGCGGCGCCGCAGCCGGGCGCCAGGTGGTGACTGAAATCCGCCGCCGCGTGGAACTGCTGCTCGGCATTGGCCTCGATTACTTAAACCTCAACCGGCGTTCGGGCACGCTCTCCGGCGGCGAATCGCAGCGCATCCGCCTCTCCACCCAGATCGGCTCGGGCCTGATGGGTATGCTGTATGTGCTCGATGAACCCAGCATCGGCCTGCATCCCAAAGATAATGTGAAGATGATCGCCACGCTCGAAAGCCTGCGCGATATCGGAAATACCGTGATCGTAGTCGAGCATGACGAAGACACCATCCGCGCGGCCGATCACATCGTCGAGATGGGACCGGGACCAGGCGTTCACGGCGGCGAGGTCGTGGCCGAAGGCACGCTCGATCGAATCCTCAAGTGCAAAGCGTCGCCGACCGGCCAATTCCTCTCCGGCAAGCGGAGCATCGAAACCCCATCGCGCCGCCGCCAGGGTGACGGCAATACCCTGACAGTGCGCGGGGCGAGAGAGAACAACCTCAAGTCGGTCAATGTCACGTTCCCGCTCGGCAAGCTCATCGCCATCACGGGCGCGTCGGGCTCCGGCAAGAGTACACTCATCAACGAGATCCTGTATAAGGCGCTGTGGAAGCGGCTGGTGGACACGCGTACGCTGCCCGGCGATTTCGACGGCATCGACGGCGCCGATCGCGTCCACAAAGTCGTCAGCATCGACCAATCGGCAATCGGCCGCAACAGCCGCTCGAACCCGGCGACGTACATCGGCTTCTACGACGCGATTCGCGAACTCTTCTCGCGCGCTCCGCTTTCGGTGGAGCGAGGCTATAATCCCGGCCGCTTCAGTTTCAACGTCAAGGGTGGCCGCTGCGAAGAGTGTCAGGGCGAAGGTGTCATGACCACGCAACTGTACTTCATGCCCGACGTCGAAGTCACTTGCGCGGTCTGCAAAGGCGCGCGCTTCAGCGCCGAAACGCTGGACGTCACCTTACGCGGCAAAACCATCACCGACATTCTGAATATGCCCGTGGAAGAGGGCGCCGCTTTCTTTACCAGCGAGCCCGCCATCGGCAAAAAGATCGAGGTGCTGAACGATCTCGGACTCGGCTATGTGACGTTGGGGCAATCGGCCACGACCCTCTCGGGCGGTGAAGCCCAGCGCATTAAGATCGCGGCAGAGCTTTCGAAGCTGCAGCGCTCGAAGCATACTCTCTATATCCTTGACGAGCCCACTACCGGGCTGCATCTTGCCGATGTCGAACGCCTTCTGGAGTGTCTCAACCGGCTGGTAGACGCCGGCCATACGGTCATCGTGATCGAGCATCACCTGGATGTGATCAAGACTGCCGATTACGTGATCGACCTCGGCCCGGAGGGTGGCCACGCAGGCGGCGAAATCGTAGTGACGGGCACGCCGGAGGAAGTGGCCGCCTGCAAACGGTCCTACACCGGCCGCTATCTGCGAGCGCGGCTGGAGGCGTAGGTTCCGATTCGCGCGTATGCTTTCGTTACTCGATGCGAAGCGCCACCATCGGTTCCACGCTTGCCGCGCGCCACGCGGGAATCACGGAGGCTACCAGGGCTGCCAGGCCAAGCAGCAGCGCAGCCAGCGCGAGCATGGCCGGATCCCATGCCTGCACGCCGAATAGCTGGCTGCTCATTAGTTTGCCGGCCCCAATCGCGGCCGGTAGGCCCAGAGCAAGTCCGGCGCCTACCTGCCGGAATGCGCCGCCGAGCACCATGGCGACGACCCGGCCGCGGTCCGCGCCCAGTGCCATGCGCACACCGATTTCGCCGGTACGCCGCTCCACCATGTACGCCAGCACGCCATACAGTCCCACCGCCGCCAGCACCAGTCCAAGCACGCCGAAGAGCGTTGTCAGGGCCGCAATCATTTTCTCCCGTTGGAAATCCACGCTCACCACCCTGGCGTAGGGATCAACCCCGTAGAGCACCAGGTTTGCATCGACTCCGGCCAAGGCCTTGCGCACCCGCTGCTCCATGCCGGGCTGGCGGCCCGGAGCCCAAATTACGATGTCGTACAGATAATGCGACCAGATTTCGCCGCTGCTGAAAGCTGGATCGTCGTACGCCACGGTCTGCGCCTCGGGCAACCAATACATGGGCCGCACCGGATCCTTGTAGCCCCAAGTCATGTACCGCACGTCGTTGGTCACTCCCACGATCTCGAATGTTGCGGAATACTTGATCTTATCGGGGCCAAAGTGCTGCCCGATGGGGTTCTGGCCCTTGAAGAATCTTCTCGCAAAAGCCTGGTTGATCACGGCGACCTTGCGGCTGGCAGCCGTGTCCCGTTCGGTGATCGGCCGCCCCAACATGATTTTCGCACCGATCGTTTCGAAGAAGCCCGGCATCACCCGCGCCCAACCGGCGCTGGTGTCTTCCTTCGCGGGCGGTTCCGGCCTGCCCTCGATGCGAATCCCATCGTTCCAGCTATCGCCCGTCATGGGCGCGTAGAGCGCGGGCGCCACCATGCGCACACCGGGAATCCGGAGCAGGCTATCGTCTATTTGGCGAAACAGCGGCTCCAGTTGCTCTGGTTTGTAGTTCCCCAGCATGGGATTGATCCACGCGATATACCGGTCCTGGGTTTCGAAACCAAAATTCTGGTGTTCCAGGTTGCGCAGACTGCGGCCCAGGAGGGCCGCCGCCGACAGCAAGACGATCGACACCGCGATCTGAGCGACGACCAATGACTTCTGCGCCCACGAACGCCCGGCGCCAATGGCGCGGCCGGCGCCGCGCAAAGCGTCTACGGGGTCGGTATGCGAATTCATCCACGCCGGAGCGATGCCGAAGAATACTCCGGTCAGCACCGACACGGCCAGCGTGAAGAGCAGGATCGGCCAGGATGGCGCCGCCTCAATGGGGACGTAGTTGTTAGGGCCCGCGGTCTGGAAGGCCAGCCGCAGCATCAGCCTGGTTCCGGCATAGGCGACGCCGATGCCGAGAACGCCGCCCGCCATCGCCAGCAGCAAGGATTCGAGCAGCACCTTGCGCACCAGCCGCGCGCGCGAAGCGCCGAGCGCGACCCGTATGGACATTTGCGTGCGATCCTTCAAGCCCCGCGCGAGCATCAAATTCGCCAGATTCGCGCAAGCCACCAGAAGCACGCATCCCGCGGCGATCAGCAGCAGCTTCAGTCCGTCCTCATATTCATCCCGCATCGCCGCGACCCCCGCGCCGCCGGGAATGATGTGCAGGGTCTGCTGGCGCCAGAGTTGCTTTTCGCCCGGCTCCATATCCGGCACATGGCTGGCCAGCCAGGCCTGGAATTCCACCTTCAGCCTGGCTTCGAGCGATTTTGCGTTCACGCCCGGACGGACCCTTCCGATCAGGTCCAGAAAGTTGCCGTTCGGCCGCTTCAACCGCGCCGTGGCTCCATCGATGGTCAGTTCCGCGGTCAACGGCAGCCAAAAATCCGGCATGCCCCATCCCGCCAGTTTCGCGCCATAAAATCCCGGCGGTGCGACGCCGATTACGGTGAACGGGTGGCCGTTGATCTGGTAGCTGGCGCCCAAAACGGAGGAGTCGGCGCCATACTTGTCGTGCCAGATGCGGTAGCTCATCACGGCGACGGGGGGCGCACCCTCCCGGTCGTCGGCGTCCACCATCAGCCGGCCGATCCAAGGTTGTATGCCGAGGGTCCTGAAGAAATTGCCGGACACAAACTCGCCATTGCGCGTATCCGCCGGCGACGGCGATCCCGACCTGCGGACACCCAACGCCGCATTGCCGGCCTGCAGCGCCGCCAGGTCGACGAACTCCGGGGTTTGCGCGCGAAAGTTCTTGTATGCCTCCCAGGAGAACAGGGAAAAATCGCCGTCATCGCCCTGGGTGTATCCACCCCAATTGCAGCAGCGGACTTTATCTCCAATCCTCCATAATTCGTCCGGCCTGGTCACCGGCAGCGACTTCAGCATCACCTGGTGTACGAGGGTAAAGATAGCCGTTGTCGCTCCGATTCCCAGGGTTAGGGTGGCAATCGCCGTGGTGGTGACGCCCGGAGTTTTCCGAAGCTGCCGCAACGCCTCGCGTAGATCAATCAGCACTGGCGCCCCCATACCGTTGCGACATGAGCCAACCTATTCATCGCGCAAGGCGTCCATCGGTTGCAGCCGCGCCGCGCGCCACGCCGGCCCATAGCTGGCACCGAGCGCCACGATCGCCAACAGCGCCACGGCGCCGCCCAGTGTCAACGGGTCGCGCGGCGTGATGCCATAAACCAGCGATGCCGCAGCCTGCCCGGCCCAGACGGCCAGCGCCGTGCCCAAGGTCAGCCCGATCAGCAGCAGGATGACGGCTTCGCGCAAGACCAGAGCGATGACACGTCCGCGGCTCGCCCCGAGCGCGATCCGTACGCCGATTTCATTCCGTCTCCGGGCGACCATATAAGCGATCACACCGTACAACCCCAGCACGGCCAGCGCACCCGCCAACAAGCCAAAGGCGCCCGCCAGCGTCGCCATCAGCCGGTCGCGCATCAGCGAATCCTTAATCTGCTTGGTCAGGACCGTGAACTCGACGACCAGCCCCGGATGGATTTCGGCGACTGCTTCTTCCGCGGAGTGGTAGAACTCACCGAGGGGCGCGTTGGTACGCAGCACAAAAGTGCCACCGGGGCCCGGGTCGTCATCCTGATCCTCCGGCACGAACGCAATCGGGCGGAAGTCCTCGCGTAATTCGTAATATTTCGTGTTTCGCACCAGGCCCACGACCAGGAATAGCGTGTCTGGCTTGCTCGCCGATTCCTCCCGGCGGAACGACTGGCCTACCGGATTCTTTCCGTGAAAAATTGTGCGCGCAAACTCCTCGTTCACAATCGCCGCCTTCGGCGCCGTCAGACGGTCGTGCTCGTCAAAGTCGCGCCCAGCCACAAACGACGTCCCCATCGTCCGGAAATAACCAGGGCCAACGCGATTAAACATGGCATCGACGCGCGGTCCCGCCGAACCATCCGCCCAGGCATTCTGATCCCAGCCCGAGCCGCTGACCGGTGTCATGCCCACCTGTCCAGCCGACATCGCCCCCGTTCGCACGCGGAGCTTCTCGAGCGTCTGACGCCGCACTTCCAAGATCCGCTCCTTCGGAAAATGCGCCGCGCGATAGTCCACGCCGACCGCGACGATGCCCTGCGGACGGAATCCAGGATCGACAGCCAGCAGTTTCTGCAGACTCCGCACAAACAGCAGCGCGCCGGCCAACAGTACCAGCGACATGGCCACCTGCGTCACCACCAGCGCCCGGCGGAGGCTGAATTTCTCGCGTCCTGCCGTCAGCCCGCGGCCGCTTCCACGCATGACTGAGGCCGGGGCCACCTGGGTGGCGCGTAATGCCGGCGCCAGCCCGAAAAGGAGGCACGTGACCACCGCCATCGCGACGGTAAAGCCTAACACGCGCCAGTCGAAACCCAGCCCGACAAACATCCGGTTTTCCGGTGTCGTCAGAAACGCGATCAACCCGTGGCTGAGTAACACGGCGGACGCCGCGCCCAGCGCGGCACCCAGGAGGGCCAGCAGCAGGCTCTCGGAAAGCAACTGCGTGATCAGCCGCCCGCGCGAAGCACCAATCGCCTGCCGCACGGCGATCTCGCGCTCGCGCACGCTGGCACGCGCAAGCAGCAGGTTCGCAAGATTGGCGCAGGCGATCAAGAGCACCAGCCCGGTGGTGGCAAGCAGGATCCATAGGGGATCTTCATAACGCTCCCGCAACTGCGAGACGCCGGTCGCGCCCGAAGTTACGATGAGCTTGTTGGCCAGATATCCTTTGGCCGTGTCGGACCGATAGTCCGGCGGCAGTGTCTCGCGCATGATGGACGGAGAGACCGCCCGGAGCTGTGCGTTGGCGCGTTCGATGGTCCAGCCGGGCTTCAGGCGGCCCATCAATGAGAGCCACCATCCTGTGGGGGCGGGGATTCGTCCTTTGCCTGGCTCCCAGAACATGGGATCGGCGCAGATGGGCACCGCCACATCGAACCTGTGCCCTATCTCGACGCCGAAGAAACCGGGCGGGGCCACCCCGATCACCGGAAACGGCCTGCCGTCGAGCCGCACCGTGCGCCCGGTCACCGCGGGATCGCCGCCGAACTCACCCTGCCAGAAGGAGTACCCGATTACCGCGCCCGGCGATCCACAACCGGGCTGGTCGTCCCGCGCGCTGAATACTCGGCCCACGACGGCGGGTACCTTCAGGATGTTGAAGAACTCTCCGCTGACGAACAGACCTTCCGCATATCGCGCCTTGCCTTCCTGAGCGAGGTTGAATCCCTGCGCGCTCCAGGCAATCATTCCCGAAAAACCCTGCTGCTGGCGACGAACGCTGTCCCATAAGTTGGAAGTAAAATTCGCGCTGCGGGTGGACCACCAACCACCTCGGCGGGAGCCCTTTACGAAATCGATATAGCCCAGTTGTTGCGGTTTTTCAACCGGCAATGTGCGCAAGCGGATGGCGTCGATCAGTTGGAAAATCGCGGTGTTCGCGCCAATCCCGAGTGCCAGGGAAAGCACCGACACGAGCGTAAACGTCGGATTCAGTCGAAGTTGCCGTAGCCCGAAACGCAAATCTCCCAAAAACCGGTCCATGTTGCCCCCAATCTTTATACTCAACTGGATCGAAAAAGTTACGAACAAAAACGGCCGCTGGAATAGGCGCCGGACATCGGCTTTATAATCGAGTTTGTTCAGGTAGCCAGGCATGGGGAGGTTCAATGACGGTAAGCCGATGGACGATCGCGGGAATCGTGCTGTTGATTTGCCGTTCCATGAGCGGTGCGGCGCTCGCGCCTACGCACACCGACGAATTCGCCGGACACCCGCGGGCGGTCGTCATCAGCGACATCGGGAACGAGCCTGACGATCAGATGTCGCTGGTTCGCCTGTTGCTGTACTCGAACGAGATCGACATCGAGGCCTTGGTGGCGGCGACTTCAACGTGGCAGAAGACCGTCGTGCATCCCGAAACCATGCGCGCGCTGATCCAGGCATACAAGCAGGTGCGGTCTAACCTGCTCCTGCACGCGCAGGGTTGGCCGGCGGCGGAGCATCTGGATAGCCGGGTCTACACAGGGCAGCGCGGATACGGCATGGCGGCCACCGGAAACGAGCGGCATTCCGAAGGAGCGCAGGCCATCATTCGGGCCGCCGACCGCGACGACGCCCGTCCTTTGTGGATCTGCATCTGGGGCGGCGCCAACACGCTGGCGCAGGCGTTGATCAAGGTGCGCGCCACCCGGCCGCCCGCCGCGGTGGATCGGTTTATCGAGAAACTGCGCGTATATTCAATTTCCGACCAGGACGATGCCGGGCCGTGGATCCGGCGCGAGTTTCCGGACTTGTTCTACATCGTGGAACCCTCGACACAGGCGGGAGACGAATACTATTACGGAACCTGGACCGGAATCAGCGGCGACGTGTACTATCGCAACGGCGCGGGCGCGGATTTCCGGACCGTTACCAATGAGTGGCTGGAGACGAACATCCGAAGCAAAGGCCCGCTGGGCAAGGCGTATCCGCGGTTCGCGTTCATCATGGAAGGCGACACGCCGTCCTTCCTGGGACTGATCGACAACGGGCTCGGCGCCTGGAGCAGGCCGGACTGGGGGGGCTGGGGCGGGCGCTATGTTTACCGGCAGCCCCACGGAGAGCCGCATGCCATCTGGACGCAAGGCGGCGATCTGTTCTCGCGCGTGACGTCGCAAGACACCGTGCGGGGAGCGGACGGCAGGGAGTATACATCCGACCAGGCGACCATCTGGCGATGGCGGGAAGCGTATCAGAACGATTTTGCGGCGCGCATGGATTGGACGGTTGCGGATTTCGCGCACGCCAATCATAACCCCGTGGTGGAAGTGAATGGCCAGGCGGGAACGGGACCTGTCATGCTGGAGGCGGAAGTCGGCAAGCCTGTTGCATTAGACGCCGGCGGTAGCCACGATCCGGATGGTCAAGCGCTCCATTACAACTGGTTCCACTACGCGGAAGCGGGCAGCACGGGCGCGAATCTGGCGGCTGTGACCGTCGCGGGCGCCGATGCCGCAAAGGCCGTAGTGACGCCGACCGCGGTCTGCCGCGCGGCGTGGCTACCGACGAACGCGCATTGTTCGGGTAACGGCACGGCCCACATTATCCTGGCCGTCACCGACGATGGGACGCCGCGGCTGACGTCATACCGGCGGATTATCCTGCAGGTGCAGCCGGTGCGGCGGGACTAAACGCCCCGCCGGCACGCCGGCGGCCCGTGGCGCACGCTTCAGCGTGCTGCGGCGGACTTCCAGTCCGCCGTTAGCCGCCTGAAAAGGCGGCTGCGGGCATGATTGCCAGGCACATGATTGCCGCCCACAAGGCGTGCGCATCCGCGGCGGCCCCGGTAAAGCGTGCGCCACGGGGTACCGGCAAGCTCAGTATTTTACGCTGGTGGGGCGCCCTTTGGCTTCGCCGCGCAGCCACACGAATACGGGTGCGTGCGGCGCGGGCGCGGGCCACGAAAGTTGGATCTGCAGCAGTTGCTTTTGCGGTTCGCCGGCAACCGCATCCGGGATGGATTGGACCGGCAGCCCATGCTGCGCGTCCCATCCGGCTTGTTCGATGGTGTCCAGATCCTCGCCTTTGAGCGTGCCCGCGTAGACGCCGTCGCCGAGTTTCCGATCGGTCAGGACGAACTGCTCGATGCGTGGCACGCGGAGAACACGGCCGAGCGGATATGGATCGCTGGACCCTTCGGACGACGTTACGCGCGCCTCCAGACGGCAGCCGGAACGGCCTACGGCGCCGGGATCGAGCGATAGAAAAAGCTCGCCCTCGCCGGCCAAATCCAGGCGCGAACCCGCATTGCGGTCGCCGGCGGCGAGGTGCAGAGCCTGGCGCAGCGCGCCGGCATCCGCGCAAGTCACATCCACCACGGGCGAATCGCCGCCATGGGCCACGGAGAGAGCGAAGCTGGCGGTGACGGCGGCGGGAATTTCATCGGGGTTCAAGTCCAGGCCGAAACTCTGGGGATAGGACTTGCGCACGGACACGATATGCGGCCGTGGACCGCGAATCTCGATGGCATCCGCCAATACCAGGGGCGCTTCGATTCCCTGCACCTGCATGCGCAAATCGAAATGCTGGTCCTGGCGGGCTTTGGAATTCAACTTAAAGATGGCTTCGCGCGCGGCGCCCGCGTGCGGGTGGGGAGCCAAGTCGATTTCGCCGGCCTCGGTGGTGAGCTTCTCGATGCGATCGACGCCGCTGCCATGCAACAAGAGTTTCTGCCCGGACTCATCAAGGTTAGGACGCAGGGGCAGATCGTCGAGCTTGGGATTCGGGGGCAGGATCGTGAGAGGAATCGGATGGGAAACGCCGTCGGATTGCGCCAGGAGCAGCCGGTATGCGCCGGGTTTGAGGCCGTTGGTATCGAGTTCGGCTTCGGCCGACTCCTGATCGCCGCCGCTTTGGCCATGCGGCAAGGTGAACGAGACCTTCACCGGACTGCCCTTGCGCGGGCTGGCGGGTTCGAGTTCCGCCTTCTCCAGGAACTCAAAATCCGCACCTTCCAGCTTCAGCGGGATGGGGCCGCTGCCTTCCACCAGCCGGTCGCGGGAATCGGCCGCCAGCTTGGCCAGTTTCAGGTCGCCGTAAGGATGCAGATAGACATCGCCCGTGACGGGCAGGCTATCCCAGTCCCAGAAGGCTTTGAGGCGATACTCGCCAGGGGCGGCCTTGGTCTTGCTCAAATCGAGCTGGACACCACCATCCTTCTGGATGGCCGCCGGCACCTGGAAGGAAGCGCCGCCCTTGGCCGGCGTCAACTGCCAGTCGCGCAGGCGGGCGATGGCTTTGGGGCCGTCGTCGGCATGCACGGCAATCGCGGATTTAGCGCCGATGGGGAGATGGGCGGGCGTGGCGAGCGAGAGCTTGGGTTCCGCGAGCTGCGGCAGGCGGTGCGCCCAAAGGTAGGCGATGCGGGTGTGGGCTTTGGCGGTCTGGCTCTTGGCGCAGAGCGCAAATTCGCCGGCGGCGGCAGGCTGCGCGATGATGGACAGAAATTCCGTCTCGGGAAAGAGCATGGTGTGCATGTTCTGAAAAAGAGACGCGCCTCCGGCGACCAAACCGACGGGGTTTCCAAAGAAGAGGCTGGCTACGGCGGCGGCGAGCCCGGTGGACTGCTGCATGACGGCGCTGCTGGACGCGGTGAGCGGGTCCATGGCGCTCATCGATGGCGACAACGCGTGCAGGAGAGCGAGAGCCTGCTGGTTGGTGGCAGCGTGAGTATCCAGGGCCGGCATCGACACGCCGGACTTGGCGGAGAAGCCGGCCAACGCCGCGGATACTCCGGCGCCGGAGGCTTCGGAATCCTGCAACTCCTGGATCAAGGCACTGACCTGGGCGGTCTGGTCGGCGTAATCGGCGAGTTCCGCCAGCACCTCGTCGTTCTTTTGCATCATGGCCTTGACCTTGCGCATGCTGAGCCCTTGGGGACCGTATACCAGGGCGATGACGGAAGCGTCGCGCGGTAAAACCCATACGGTGGACTTATCCGCGGGCGCCGGCTTCAGCGCTTCCAGCGTGGCGTCGGAATTCGCGGCAGGCGCCAGCAGGAGCGCGATTTCGGCCTTGTTCTTCACCGCCGGCGGGATATGCACGGGCTCATAGAGCAGATTCTGCCCTTTATGCAGCGAGTTCACCGAGCCGAGGGGAAGCACGGTACCCCCTTTGGGGGGCACCACGGAGAGCTTGAAAGTCCCCAGCGATTGACTGTTTACGCAGGCGTGGGGTGGCGCGGCGGCCACGCAGGGCGAGGAGAAAAGAAAAATGATTCCAACAAAGCGACGCATCACTTTATGATGACGCGCGGGCCGGGGGAAAAGGCGACGGGATAAAGAAAGCCCTGCGGGCCACCAAATGCGATGAAACCTCAATTTGGAGGGCGGCCAATCCTGGCCGCAGGAGTTTGGACATTTCTCGCGATGACTGGCCGCTTGCCCGTGGCGCACGCTTTAGCGTGCCGGCGGGACTTTTAAGTCCCGGTAAAGCCGCCTGAAGGCGGCTGCGGGCATGATTGCCCGCCCCCCAATTGGGTTTTCAACGGTGCGCCACGGGGCTGCGGATCAACAGAGTACTACTTGATGACGTCGACGGTGATGGTGGTGGCGTGGGTGACGCCTCCACCGGTGCCCGTGACGGTGATCTTGTGAGCTCCGCTGGTGGCGCTGGATGCGACTTTGATGGTCGCGGTCGAGGTGCCGGCGCCGGGCGCCGCGATGGTGGCCGGGCTGAAGGTTACGGTGATCCCGGTCCCCTCATTCGAAGCGGACAAGGCGACCGCGGAGTCAAAGCCACCGGTAACCGTGGTGGTGATCTTCGAGGTCTTGGTGCTGCCCTTGGTTGCGGTAATGGATGCGGGCGACGCGCTGATGGTAAAGTCCGGAGCCACCGGCAACGTCACGGTCAACGTGACCGTGGTGGTTTCGACGATAGCGCCGGCGGTGCCCTTCACGGTAATGACATAGGTGCCCTTGGCCACGGTAGAGGCGACGGAGATCGACATGGTGGAGGTTCCGTTGCCGGTAATCGAAGTCGGGTCGAAGACCACGGTCACGCCCGTGGGCTGGCCGCTAGCCGTGAGGGAAACGGGGGAATCGAAGCCGTCCGTCACGGCGCTGTTGATGGTGGTGTCGATGGTACCGCCATGCACGACTGTGACCGCGCCGGGCGAGGCGTAGATGGTGAAGCCGGGCGAGGGAGGTGCGGTAAGGGAAACGATCAGGGCGCTGCCGTTGGGGCTGCCCCAACCGGAACCCAGATCGTAACCGGGGGTGGCGGAGTAGCCATTGCTGCCGGCGGTGATGTCGTGGAAATCGGTGTGATAGCTGGAACCCAGCCCGATGGTATAGATGGCCGGATTGATGAAGCCGAGAGGGCTGCCGCCTTTTGAAACGGCCAGCTCATTGGCGAGGGCCAGGTAGGCGGCCCACATGGGCGCCGCGAAACTGGTCCCACCGTAATCGTTGGCGGTGCAGGTGGTTTGGTCGGCGCAAACGTAGAAGCTGTAATTCGAGTTCGCGGAAACATCCGGACCGTTGCGATAAACCTGGGAACAAGGGGTGCAGCCGGCGGCCGCCGCCGTTTGCCAGGAAGGAATGGGGAACTTGTCCGGCCCGATGCCGCCGCCGCCGTTGGCCCACACGGTTTCAGAACTCCAGGCGCCACCGGCACTCACGGTGTCCAAATCCGTTCCGCCCACCGAAGTGAGGTAGACGTCGTCGGAGGGATAAGTACTGGTAGAGGGATGCCAGGCGCCGCTGTCGCCGGCGGCTTGAAACAGATTCTGACCCTGCGCCGCGAATTCCTCGAAATACGGGTTGTCGGTGTTGGGGTCCGCGGGGCGCCACGTCCAGGAAGAGCTCAACTGCGCATTCAGCGGATTGGCGGTAGCCATGGCGTTGAAAATGGCGGCATCGCTCGAGCCCACGTACATCACCAGACTGGACATGCCGGGGGCCATGCCGAGCGCTTGCGTCATGTCGATAGTCTGTTCGGTGTCGTCGCAACTGTCGGCGGCGAGGCAACTGGTGCTGGTGCCATCGGTGGATTTCAGCGTGATGGGGACATTGTTGGTTTGACCGGCGTTCGTATAGTATGTCTTCAGGTCGGCCAGATCGGTACCGGCATATTCCAGCAAGCCGAGCGACTGGCCCTTTCCGGTGAGCGAAGTGCCGCCATAATACGCCGCGCGCATATCGCTGCCGCAGAAGGAAGCCGACGGGCAGGAGCCGGTGGTGGCCATAGGCTGCACGCCAGGGCTTCGGTGAACGAGGGCAGGCCGCGGTATGGAGTAGTTGTCGAGGCCGGCAATATGCCAGAGTTGGACCGAGAGATCCGGAGTGGGTTCGCGATCGGGAGAATAGAACGTGCGGTTCCCGGTGGGGTGCTGGTAGAGGCCCATGGTGACATGCAGGGCGGACTCGATGCCGGCCACGGGTCCCGAGACATCCACGTTCATGCGGTTGATGGAAGTGCCGACTACCGTGAGGCCGTGCGTGGTGGCGAAGCTCACGACGGCGTCATAATCCTGCTGGCTGGGGCCAAACCTGCTGGTGAACTCTTCCACCGTGAGGAACTTGCGGTAGGACGAGCTGGAAGGATCGTAGAGATCTTTCAGGAAGCTACCCAGGGCGGCCTCGTTTTGATGGGGCAAAACCAAAACGATGCGCATGGACTGGGTTGCAGGAAGGCGGCCGACGGATTTCGCCTGCCCGTTGAGGACCACATCCTGTACGTGGTGGGTCAACGGGGGCAGGGACTCCGCATGACAAACGACATTCACGACCGGCGCGAAGGCGACGATGGCGAGCAAAGACGTTTTTAGGTTTTGATGCATGATTTCTCCTCTGTCCGGTATCGGGAAAGTCGCGTTGTTGATACGATTGGCCGGCGGTTAGCTTTTTTCGAACCCAGACCCCGCCAGTATACAACAGGCGGGGGCTAGGGGTCGGGGGCTAGGGGCTGGCCGGGGGCTGGGGGCCAAGGCCCGGACTGGAATAAGTCCGGGCCCTGGCGCAGTTGGCTAGCGCACGACTTCGAAGGTGAGAACGGTGGTGTGGGTCACGCCGCCGCCGGTGCCGGTGATGGTGATGGGGTAGGTACCGAGGGGGGCGCTTTGCGAAACGGTCAGGTTGAAGTGGGACGAGCCGGAACCCGGCGCGGCGATGGACGAAGGAGTGAAGCTGTAGGTGACGCCGGATGGCACGCCGGTCGCAGACAATGCGATGGACGAGTCGAAGCCGCCGGAGACGGTAGTGGACACCACGGCATAGCCGATTTGGCCGCGGGCCAGGTACCCGGAAGTGGGCGAGACCGAGATGGTGAAATTCCCGGAGGCCGCCGCCGTCACGGTAAGCGCAACAGCCGCTGTATGGGTGATACCACCGCCTATGCCAGTGACCGTGATGGTGTAGGTGCCGGTGGCGGTGGTGGAGGCCACAGCCATCGACATGGTGGAACTGCCGGAACCCGGGGCGGCGATGGACGTGGGATTGAAGCTCACGGTGACGCCTGATGGCTGGCCGGAGCCGGAGAGCGCAATCGCGGAGTTAAAGCCGCCCGAAACCGCGGTAGTGATAGTCGATGTGCCGTTATTGCCCTGCACCACGGAGACCGAAGTGGGCGAAGCGGAAATGGTGAAGGCCGGGCTGGCGGTGGCCGTGACGGTGAGCGAGACGCTGGTGGTTTCGACCGTGCTGCCGGAGGTTCCGGAGACGGTGATGTTATAGGTACCGGCGGCCGTGGACGAGGCTACGGTCATCGTCATGGTGGAGGAGCCGGCCCCAGTAATGGAAGACGGGCTGAACGAGACGGTGACGCCGGTGGGCTGGCCGCTGGCCGTCAAACTAATGGCCGAATCGAAGCCACCCGTTACCGTGCTGGCGATGCTGCTGGTTCCCGAACTACCTTGCACGACGGAGACCGACGTGGGCGAGGCGGAAAGGCTGAAGCCGGGAGCGGCGGTGCCGGCGAGCGCGGCGATCAGCCCAGAGGTGGGACTGCCCCAGCCGGTGACGAGATCATAGCCGGTGACAGCCGAGTAACTGCCGGAAGTGCCGCTGGTGATATCGTGGAAATCCGTGGAATAGCTGGACGTTATATTCTGCGCGTAGATGGTGGGATTGATGAAGCCGATAGTGGGCTCGTGGTTGGCGACCAGTTGCTGGTTGACCAGGGCGATAAAGCCCGCCCACATGGGGGCGGCGAAGCTGGTGCCGCCATATTCGTTCGCGGTGCAAGTGGTCTGGTCGGCGCAGACATAGAAAGTGAAGTTCGCGTTCGCGGAAACGTCCGGACCGTTGCGCAGGGTGGTGGAACCCTTGTTACTGGAGTTGATCACACCCGAGAGCTTCTGCCAGGCGGGAATGGCGATGCTATCCGGCGAGATGCCGCCGCCGCTATCGGACCAAGCCGTTTCCGACTTCCAGGGGCCGGCCGCGCTGGCGGTGACCAGGTCGGTGCCGCCGACGGAAACGACATTGGCATCGTCCGCAGGCCATGCCTCGTTACTTTTCGACCAGGTGGAAGAGTCGCCGGAAGCCGCGAAGAAGTTCTGGCCTTGAGACGACATTTTCTGGAAGTAAGGATCGAGTGTGGAGGCGTCCGCGGGGGTCCAGCCCCACGAGCAGCCGATGGTGGTAGGCAGCGGGCTGTGGGTGGTCATGGCGCTGATGATGGCGGTATCGGTAGATCCGACGTACATGACCAGGCTGGCTAGGCCGGGGGCCATGCCGATTGCCTGGGTCATATCGAGCGTCTGTTCGGTGTCGTCGCAACTGCCGCCGGCCCGGCTATCCACGCAGGATGTGCTGGTTCCATCGGTGGAGAATAGGGTTATCGGGACGTTATTGGTTTGACCGGCGTTATTGAAGTAAGTGGTCAAATCGGCCAAGTCGGTGCCTAAGTATTCGAAGAGTCCGAGGTTCTGGCCGGCGCCGTTGAGGGCGGTACCGCCGTAATAAGCGGCGCGCATGTCGCTACCGAGGAAGGAAGCCGAAGGGCCGGAGCCGGTGGTGGCATGCGTGACGACGGAGTCGGGATCGATGCCGTGAGCCTTGGCATAGTCACTCTTCTTGACGTACATGGGGTGCGGGATGGAGTAATTATCGAGACCGGAGACGTGCCAGAGGGGGAACGGCAGGTTGGCGGTGGGCTCGCGGTCGGGAGAGTAGAAAGTGCGGTTCTCGGTAGGGTGCTGGTACGTCCGCATGGTCACATGGAAGGCCGTCTGGATGGCGGAGACGGGACCCTTGATCTGTACTTCCATCCCATCGCGGGTGCCACCGGCGACGGCGAAGCCGTTGGCTGCCGCGAAGCGAACTACGGCGTCATAATCTTCCTGGGTGGGTCCAAAGCGTTGGGTAAACTCGGGCGGGGTAAGGAAATGCCGGTAGGAAGGGCTGGTAGGATCGTAGAGCTGCTTCAGAAACGCATTCAGTCCGGCCTGATCGCGTAACGGCAGAACCACATCGAGGTTCATGACGCGGTCGGCAGGCAATTGCCCGACGGGTTTTGCCTCCCCGTTGAGGACCACGCTGCGCACATGGTGCGTCAACGGAGGCATGGATTGCGCGTGGGCGACGATATTCACGACCGGCGCGAGCGCGGCGATGGTGAGCAAAGACGTTTTTAATCTTCGGATCATAATTCTCCTTAATACCCCTTTTCGGCACTGGGAATGAGTATTGCGCCGGGAGCCCCAGTATTTTTTGGAACCCAGGATTGGGGGCAGTATAACACCGGGCATTTGCAATAGAGCGGTCTGTTATCCTTATTGAATACTTCGGAGTGGATTGAGCCGTACAGGACGGCAGCCCACTTACCCGGACGCGGACCTTACGGTCTCCACCCATTACCGCTCTTCTTTCACCGAATCCGTACCGGAACCCGCCCTTTGCAAGACCCCTTTGCCATTCCGGATCATGCTTGGATGGCCACATGGATACACCGTAGGACCGGCGCCGGTGATGTCGAAAAGCTGTGGGGTCAACTCTCCGCCGGGAACGAGTTCGACGAAGAACTCCAACTCGCGCGATGCGGGTGTCTTGCGTCGCCCGATTCCCACCGCGGGAGCGGCGCATAATCCGGGTTGGGGAGACCCGGCGGGCGGCGGACTGAATGAAGTCCGCCGCGGCACGCTAAAAGCGTGTCAGGATGGGCCTGCGGGCCACCAAATGTGATGAAAACTCAATTTGGAGGGCGGCCAATCCTGGCCCCCGATTGGGTTTTCAACGGTGCGCCACGTCACGGTTTTTCGGGTTCATCAATCTCGGAGGGGGACGGGAAAACATAGTTGGGGTCGCTCCAGTTATCTACGCCGACTCCATTTTCCGAACGGAATAGGACTTGACCCTGCC
>Ga0187871_10001436_pt1 | contig 20758 bp, 20 predicted proteins | sample June2016WEW_16_1_FD_132988 | JGI IMG/M metagenome (GOLD analysis project Ga0187871, IMG submission 132988) | Peatland microbial communities from SPRUCE experiment site at the Marcell Experimental Forest, Minnesota, USA - June2016WEW_16_10 | ecosystem: Environmental > Terrestrial > Soil >...
CCATGCCGGTCTTCTCGTGCTGGAAGGTCGGGGTGAGTTCTGTACAGGTCAGAGCGCACACGTTGCCTTGCCGGATGGCCAATTTAGCCGCATGCGCGCGCGATCTGGTCCTTGTCGGCCTGTTGAGTCGCGGATATATTCGACCGGCAGCTTTTGTTGGAGGAACGGTGCCAGGGAGGCCTCCTTCAATTCCGCACTGGCCTTTTTGACGTGATCCCCAAACTGCTTACAGAGCAGCCCATTGCGAATCAGGTACATCTTCATGCCTTCCCCATGGGTGAGGCGTCGCAGAGAACCGCGGAACAACACGCGGTCAAAACCGGAAAGCGTACCCTGGATCTGGGATTCAAACTTAGCGATAAACTGTTTCATGGCGTTTCCTCCTGGTGCATGGTGATTTGGAACATCAACCAAGGTACTTCTTCGGAAACGCCATTTGAGTTTGCGGCTTGCCGCTTTGCGGGGCGGCCAATCTTGGCCGCCCCACATTAGCCCGAGGGAAGGTGCAGATCTGTCGCCGGAACTGTCACTGTATTAAGCGAACGTCAATAGGTCAGGCTCTTCAACTCGGACATAGTTCTACCAGAGGACGGAGACGCGATGTCCGTTGGGCCCGAAGGCAGGCCGCCCGTCTCCGATTTATGAAGCCACTTGGACTGACCGCCAATCGGCTGGCAACCAAACTCTCAGTACCGGTGACGCGAGTCAACGACATTGTCTGTGGCCGGCGCGCCATCACGGCGGACACTGCATTGCACCTGGCCCGCTGCTTCGGAACGACGCCTCAGTTTGGATGAACCTACAGTCCAACTACGATCTCGAATTGGCGCAGGCTGTGCGGGTACCCTAGATGTCCGCTCCCGCGCCACGTGATCCCACAATCGTACACCACCCTCGCTCCGCCGCCGGCCTAACCTATTGAATCGATTCCCAGCGCCCTTGGCACAAAGCCTGCCTACGCAATCCCGGAGGATTGTCGATGAATAGCTTCGCGCAGGATTTCCGCTATGCCTTCCGCAACCTGCGGCATAATCCCGCCTTCACGGCAGTCGCGATCGGCGCGTTGGCCATCGGTATCGGTGCGAACACGGCCGTCTTTACGGTCGTCGAATCGGTGCTGCTGCGGCCGCTACCGTATCACGAACCGTCCCAGTTGTACACGGTCCGGCCTATGCCTAAGCAGCCAACGCCGTTCGGCGGCGGGTCGATGTCCGATCCCCAATTCATCGCCTGCCGGTCCGCCACCACGGCCTTCAAGCAGCTTGCGGCCTACGACGGCGGGAACTGGAACGGCACAGGTGTTGGCGATCCCGTAGCTATTCACGGCCAGGAGGTAACCACCAACTTCTTCGCCACGCTGGGTGTGCAGCCCCAACTCGGTCGCGGCTTTCGGCCCGAAGAGGAGTCGCCCGCCGCCCCCAAGGTCGCGGTCTTGAGCGATACCTTCTGGCGCACTCACTTCCAGGGCGGCCGCGATGTGCTGGGCAAGTCGATAACGCTCGACGGCGTGCCTCGTACCATCGTTGGCGTGATGCCGGCGGGTTTCGACCCCATTCAGGAACTTTGGCTCCCGGCGGTCCTGGAGCCGGACAATCATCACATCGCCTTCCGGCAGGTGATCGGCAGGCTCGCGGCGGGCGCCACTCTGGCGCGCGCGAAAGACGAACTGGACGCGGCCAACGCGCGGGTGACGGCCGAGGAGCACGGCCGGCATGGCGAAAAAATGGAGATGGCCATCGCCCCGTTGCGCGACAGCATCGTCGGCGACGCACGGCCCGCCCTGCTAGTCTTCCTGGGAGCGGTGGGTTGCGTGCTGCTGATCGCCTGCGTGAACGTAGCCAATCTGTTGCTCTCCCGCGCGTCGGCGCGCAAGCAGGAGATCGCCATTCGCGCATCGCTGGGCGCTACGCGCTGGCGCCTGGCGCGGCAACTGCTGACCGAGAGCGCCATGCTCGGCGTCATCGGCGGATTGCTCGGCCTCATCGTCGCGCTCTGGGGCGTCGAAACCTTGATCCAGTTCGCGCCCGCCAATCGCATCCCGCGCATCGATGAGATCCGCTTCGACGGCTGGGTGTTCGCTTTCAATATGGGCGTCTCCCTCGTAACCAGCGTGCTCTTCGGCCTGGCGCCCGCGCTGCAATTGACGCGCGCGCGACAGACGCGGAATTGGAAAGATGCAGCCGCCCGCGGCAGCGCCCGCACCGGCGCGCTGCGCTCCGTGCTCGTCATGGCGGAAGTGGCGCTGGCTCTGACCCTCCTGATCGGCGCGGGCCTGCTCGTCCGCAGCTTCGAGAAATTGCGCAGCGTCAACCTCGGTTTCCGGCCCGACAACGTCCTGGCGGTGAGCGTGCAACTCTACGGCAAGCCATACGAATCGGCTGCACAAATCCAACGCTTCGACAACGATGTCCTGGAACGCATCTCGCACGTGGACGGTGTGACCGCTGCCGGACTGGTGAACTGGCTGCCCATGTCCGAAGCCCTCATCCAGGGAGATTTCAAACTGGGTGACCAGCAACTGCCGCCGGACGTGATCGTCGCCAAACCCGCCGTCAGCCCCGGCTATTTCAGGGCGATGGGCATCCCGCTCCTGCGCGGCCGGTCGTTCGATGAGCACGACACCCTGAAATCCGCACAGGTAGCCATGGTCGATCAGTCCTTCGCCCGCCGCTTCTGGCCGCACCAGGATCCCATCGGCAAGCGTATCAGCTTCGCCGACAATCCCAAAGCGGAGGACGACTGGATGATCGTAGTCGGCGTGGCGGGATCGATCCGCCAGCAGAATCCGGCCTCGCGGATCATGGCCATTTACCAGCCGGTCGCACAAGTGCAGGTGCCGGTCTTCCTGCAATACGCCAGCTTCGTGGTGCGCTCGCATGCGGATACCGCCAGCCTCGCCCCGGCGTTGCGCGCGCAGCTCTGGAATGTGGACAAAGACCTGCCCATCCAAACGATCAGCAGCATGCAGGACTTGCTGTACGCCTCCACGGCCGAGCCGCGCTTTCAAACGCGTGTTCTCGCGTCGTTCTCCTCCGTCGCTTTTCTGCTAGCCATCGTCGGCATTTACGGCGTGATGGCTTATTCGGTGACGCAGCGCACGCAGGAAATCGGCATCCGCATGGCGCTCGGCGCCGAGCGCCGCCACATCGTGCATATGATCCTGTGGCGCAGCGCCGCGTTGGTCTTGGGCGGCCTCGGGATCGGACTCGCCGGCGCCTGGGCCACCACGCGGGTGTTGAAGGACTTTCTCTTCGAGGTGACGCCATTCGATCCGCTTACTTTCGCCGCCGTATCGCTGTTGCTGGCGTTAGTTGCACTGGCCGCTTGCTACCTTCCCGCGCGGCGCGCAGCCGCCATCGATCCGCTGGTGGCATTACGATATGAGTAAACTGCGCCTACGGCGTGAACGAGAAGACGGTTCCTTCGTTGAAAGCGCCGCCTTCTTGGGTCGTGCCGTAGAGTACGCCATTGCCGTCGACGGCGAGACTCCCGTTGGGCGTGGCGCCATCGGCGGCATTCTTGAAACTGTAGAGCACTGCTTCGGTCCAGGAACCCCCAGGAGACGCGGGTGGTGTTAGCGAGAAGATTGTGCCGCAGCCTTGTTCGAGAAAGCAGCCTGGGAGTCCGCCCCATTGGGTTGTCCCATAGAGCACACCGTTGAAGGCGGTGAGTCCACCTGTGGGCAAGGCGCCATCGCCATTCAGTACACCAGTAAATTGATACAGGACCGCGAACTTCCCCTCTCCCGAGGAGCCTGGCGGGATCATGGACCACACAGACCCGCAACCTTCAGTGCAGTTATTACCTACCGATCCATCAGAGCCGGAAGACGCGGTGCCGAAAAGCGCTCCACTGTTGTCAACGAGAACTCCCCCGAGCGGAACCGTTCCGTCGCCAATACGGCCGGTGAAATCATGAAGGATCGTTTCGACCCAAGGGCCGCCGGGAATGTGTGGCGGGGTCAACGAAAATATCGTCCCGCAACCACTAAAATCCCCGTAGCAGCCGCCGGTACCGCCTGCCTCAGTCGTGCCATAAAGCTGGCCGTTGGAGCCTAAAGCAACGCCGTTGGGCCGTAGGCCATCGCTACCCCCGGTGAAGGTGTGGAGGATCGTTTCCTGCCAAGATCCGCCGGGAGATGCCGGCGGAGTCGAGGAGAGCACGATCGATCCGCTGGTGGCATTACGATATGAGTAGATGGCGGAAGAATCCAACAGCACTCGGCCGAAAGCCCTGAAGATCAATCTCGACGGCCGCAGGTACGGCACGTTTGCCGAAATCGGCGCCGGCCAGGAGGTTGCCCGCTGGTTCTTCCACGCCGGGAAAGCCGCCGGCACCATCGCCCTGACCGCTTCGGCTTACGACATGGCCATCAGCGATAGCATTTACGGCCCGACCCAGCACTACGTCAGCCGCCAGCGCCTGGAGGCCATGCTCGACCACGAGTTCAAACGTCTGGTGGAGCGCCTGGACCAGAGCCGCGGAGAGCACACCGCGTTCTTCGTATTCGCGGATACATCCGCCACGCAAACCCACTCGCACCGGCCCGCGGGACATAGCTGGCTGGGCGTCCGTTTCCAGACGCAGCCACGCGGCGAGCCGTCCGATATTATTCTGCACGTGGAAATGCTGGACCCTGTCACGGTCGAGCAGCAAGAGGCACTCGGCCTGGCCGGCGTGAACCTGATCTATGCCGCCTTCTACTATGCGGACGATCCCGCGCACCTGATTGCCTCGTTGATGGACGATCTGAGCCGCCGCCGGATCGAAGTAGATATGATCAAGTTCTCCGGCCCGGCATTCGCAAAGGTGGACAACCGCCTGATGAGCCTGCAGCTCGTCGAACAGGGGCTTACTGACGCCGTCATGTTTACGGCCGATGGCGCGGTCGTGCAACCCGCGGAAGTGCTCTACAACAAGCCGGTGATGATTGGGCGGGGCAACTTCCGGCCGGTCACTAACGTCACGCTGGAAATGCTGGACCGCGCCGTCCGCCAGCTTCAGCAGGATTCACCGGACGCCCAGGACCTAATCGCCATCATGGAGATGACGTTGAATAACCTGATGTCCGAGCAAGCTATCGATCCCCAGGATTTCCTGGCGCGCGTCGATATTCTGGGCGTGCTGGGCAAAATGGTCATAATTTCGAATTACACCAGGTTCGACATGGTCACCAGCTACTTGCGCCACTACACGCAAAACTGGATCGGGATGGCCATGGGCGTCCCAACCTTGCGCCAGGTGTTCGATGAGAAATACTACGCCGAAATGGAAGGCGGCATCCTGGAGGGTTTAGGCAAACTCTTCCAGGGACGCGTCAAGCTGCTCATCCTTCCGACGCGAGAAACAGACGCCGGAGAGCTGACTACCTCCGATCGGCTCGACGTGAAACCGGAACTGACCCACCTATACAGACATCTCGTCGAGAACGGTTACATCGAATCCATCCGCGAGTTCGACCCCGCCGACTTGCACGTCACGCCGGGCGAAGTGCTGGCAGCCATCCAATCGGGCGACCCAAGCTGGGAAAAGCTGGTGCCGCCACAAGCCGCCGAGGTGATCAAGCAGAAGGGCTTGTTCGGCTACAATGGAGGGCGGGCTTGAGCCCGCGCGGGGCTTTAGCCCCGCTCGCGTATTCCACCACTAGCAAATACCCCACCAACGGAAATAGGAAACTTTTCCAGGAGGGAAACACCAAGTGAATAAGCTGCTATACGCCACAGTTGGAGCCGCCTGCCTCGTCGCCGCCGGCTGTTCGAAGAAAGTTGCCATGAAGCCGGCGCCCCCACCCGCGGTATAACAGGCTAAAGCGAGCGTCCCGGATAGACCCGTGATCTCGCTGTTTGCCGCTTCGCCCGGAACCATCGACAAAGGCGGCCAGGCAACCCTGCGTTGGGCCGTGGAACACGCCGACAACGTGGAGATCGCTCCGGCGTTGGGACAGGTACAGGAGTCCGGGAGCCGCGAAATCTTTCCCAGCGCCGACACCGTTTACACATTGACGGCCACCGGGCCGGGCGGAACTGCATCCGCCAGGGCCAGTATCGGCATCCTCGTACACACAGCATCCACAAGAATGCCGGATCAGGCGACCAGGAATCAGATCCAGGAGTTGCTCAACCGCATTCAGGACGCTTACTTCGACTACAACAAGCACAGTCTTCGCCCGGACGCGGAGCAGGCCCTGGTGGCGGACGCCAAAACCCTCGGCGAAATCCTGAAGGACTATCCGGACTATAAGCTCACCGTGCAGGGCCATTGCGATGAGCGCGGATCGGAAGAATATAACCTGGCCCTCGGCGATGAGCGCGCCACTCAAGCCAAGGACTATCTGCCCTCCCTGGGTGTTCCGGGCGCGCAACTGAAGACCATCAGCTACGGCAAAGAGAGACAGGTCTTGCAGCGAGCACGACGAAGCGTGCTGGCAGAAGAACCGCCGCGCGCACATCACGCAAGAGCAGTAAACCGGACTTCGCCCCGCGGGTAAATGAAACGCCGCGGCGACGCAGTGCGTCCGATCTGGCAGCGGAGGGTAGCCGTATGTCTCTACGTGGCGCTTCGTTCGCGTGCCGATTTTGGGCAGCTCTGATGCTCGCCTCTTTGTCTACAGCCATGGCTGCCGCACCGGCCATCCTCGTTATCGGTTCGGATCAGTCCTTGGTGACAACCTTCACGCTGTCGCCCGACAACGCGGATCTGCTGTGGTTTTTCGATAACACACCGCTGTTGACGTCCGGCCAGCCCTCGATCACAGGCCAGCTTTTCGACAATGGCAACCTCCTGGGGACGCTCACTCAAGTGCAAACCGTGGATCTCGAAATGGTCTTCGAGTCGCTTTCGAGTCAGTATGCCGACACTGGCGACGCGACGGTGCCTGCCCGGGTAGACTTCGGCAGTTTGAACAAAGGAACCGCTACAGGGTGCCTGATCGTCACCGTGACCGGAGGCTCGATCAGCCTCAGTGTCGACGATATCGTCTCCTACGACGGTCTCAGCGCCAGCCCGGATAGCTTTACCCCTCTAGGAGACCTGACCGTCACAAACAGGGCCCTCACTGGCGGTTCGACGCCTCCGGCGCTATCGATCGCGACCAGCGGCATCGTGAACGCGGCCAGCTATGGCGCGGGTGCGGGCCTGTCTCCCGGGAGCATCGCCTCGATCTTCGGAGCGTTCGCTCAGATCTGCCCGGCGGGCAGTGAGAGCGTCCCGCTTCCCATCAGCCTCTCGGGACTTTCCATGCAGTCGGGCAGCTTGCAATCGCCTTTGTTCTACGCCTCGGCAGGCCAAGTGAACCTGCAGATTCCCTGGGAACTGGCAGGCCAGACCCAGACCACTTTGGTCCCGACGCTCAATGGCCAGGCTGGCGCCGGGCAAACCTTCAGCCTTGCGCCATCTTCGCCAGGAATCTTCTCTATGAATTCCCAGGGTACCGGCCAAGGCGCGATCCTGGATTCCTCCTATCGCCTGGTGGACTCCACGAACCCGGCAACACCCGGCACGACCGTCATCCTGATCTACGGTACGGGTCTCGGACAAGTTACCAACCAGCCTCCGACCGGTTCACCTGCCCTAAGCAGTCCGCTCTCAGAGACGCCCACGAAGCCGACGGTGACCATAGGTGGAGTGCCCGCTAGTGTGATGTTCTCCGGGCTCGCCCCAGGCTTCGTGGGCTTGTACCAGGTGAACGCCCAAGTGCCCGCCGGTACGCCCGCCGGACCTTCGGCGCCCGTCGTCGTTTCGATGGGCGGAGTCGACTCAAACACAGTCACGATTGCCGTGCAGTAACCGGCATCGCCACCGTCCGCGGCTCGATGCCAGCTTTGGCCAGCACGGCGTAAACCACGAAGCCCGCCACGAAGCTATACAGCACGGCCGGCTGCACGTAAGTCTTCAGCGACTCGGAAATCGGCAGGAACGGCAGTATCCCGACCACGAAGCCCACCGCCCACGCCAGATATCCGGCCCAGTTGATGCCTGCGCGCGGACCTGCCCAACGCTTGCCCGAGAGCAGATAGTCCGCCGCCATGGCCCCGCAAATCGGACCGAAGGATGCGCCCACGATGGTGAAGAAGCCGATCAGGTTTTGGGCCACGCCGGTCACCGCCAGCACGATGGACACGGTCACCCCCGCCATGGTGGACGAGACGCGCGGCACGCCCGGTATCATCGTCGAGAAGCTATTGCCGGCGATGAAGGCGCAGAAGCAGGCGGGCGCCACCGAGGCGATGGTAAACAGCGCAAACATGGCAGTGGCCAGCAGGCCGCCGATAGACCGGATCACGTCGTCATACCCCAGCCCCGGCAGCTTGTACAGCGTGCTGGCGCCAGCCACTGACAGCAGCGGCAATCCGGCCGCAAATACGATCGCCAACGTGATGCCGGTAAGCCCGCCCATGCGCACGTCTTTTGCGTTGCGGCTGTTCATCCCGAAATCCGCGCCCGCCGCGCCCGCCGTGGCGAAGAAGCCGATAATGATCTGAATCAGCAGCGTGAAAGCCACGAACGGCTGCGGATCGGCCGGCACGTATGCTGCAATGCCCGAGCTGGTTCGAAAGAACACCAGCAGCACCATGGCGGCGGGAATCACAATGAGGTAGCGCGAAAGCTTGGCCACGTATTGAATCCCCATCACGCCGATGTAGGCCATCCCGTATCCCCAGAGGATGCCGATGGCGATGAAGGGCAGGCTTCCGGGCCTGGCCTTGGATCCCACCGTGTTCAAAATGAACTGCGTCGAAATGGCCGTATTCACCGCGAACCAGCCGACCTGCAGCAATCCCATCAGCAGGCCGGGCATGACGTAGCCGCCCGCCGTGCCGAAAGTCGAACTGCCGACCACGTACAGCGGATAGCCCGTCTTCATGCCTAACATCGCCGGCGCGTAATAGTAAAGCGCGTAGCTCAGCAGCCCGGCAACTACGATGGCGGCGATGCACAGGCCCAGACCGGCGTGCGGGATGGTGTCCCTGGCGATCGAGAGGTAAAAGGCGATCCACAGAAAAATCCCCGCGTAGCTGGGCGCGGTATTGGCATACCACGGACCGCGGTTCGACGCGGGATTCGGTACGGCTTTGGAAATGTAATCGGGCAGCATGGCCACTCCTTTTCGGAAGCCGCAGTATACTACGAGGCGGGTGGAAGGCGGGTGCGGGTGTTGCGCGGTGGGTGTGGGCTGCCAGCTTCGGCGCTCACGCGAGGACGTTTGCGGAAAAAGGGTCGAGGCATGCTCGGCCCCACTTGCGAGCAGTATAATGTGACTAACGAAAGGCGGTGCTTGCATGCGGGGGAGCAGCCCGGCACGAAGTTTCGCGAGCCTGACGGTGGGGTTCGCCCTTTCCTCCCAATGCATATGGGCGCAGGGGCCAATGGGATCAGGCCAGCTACCCCCTACCTCGGTCATAGCGGCGAGGACGTGGGGGACGGGATCTCTGAGTGGGAGCATCTATTTGACAGGCCGCGTCATGTTGGACGACGGCACGCCGCTCTCCGGGCCGGTGACCATCGAGCGCGTCTGCAGCGGGGCGCCGCGGGTGCAAGGCTACACGGATCAAAAAGGGCGGTTCAGTTTTCAGATCGGCCAGAAGGCCGGAGTCACGCCGGACGCCAGCGAAGATTCGTCCGGCAGGCCGGGCACGCCTCGCCCGAACGACATGCCGGTTGGGGTGGGCCCGCAGCGCTCGCAGTCCACCACCGCCGCTACACAGAACACGCTTGCCAACTGCGATCTACGCGCGGCGCTGGCGGGTTTTCGCTCGGATACCGTCTCGCTGGGGGCGCTCCGTTTGCTCGACGATCCGAACGTCGGCACGATCCTGTTGCACCGTTTGGCCAATGTGGAAGGTACGGCGATCAGCCTCAAAAGTGTGCAGGCTCCTAAGGAGGCCCGCCGGGCGTATGACAAGGCACTGCAAGAACTCCGGAAGAACCAGCCGGCGCAAGCCGCCAAGGAACTCCGGAAGGCTGTGGAGATTTATCCGGAATACGCGGCGGCGTGGTACGAACTGGGCCGGATCGAGGAGCGGGGGTGCGGATATCGCGCAGGCGCGCAAATCGTTCGCCACCGCGATCGCCGCGGATGCCAAGTTCATCAGCCCGTATTTGAGCATGGCCGAACTGGAGGCCAAGGCGGAAAACTGGGCCGAACTGGCTAATATCACCAGCACGCTGCTAAGACTGGACGCGGTGGACTACCCGGTCGCGTATTTCTACAACGCCGCAGCCAATCTGAACGTAGGCCAAATCGATACGGCGGAAAAGAGCGCCCGCGCCGGGGAGAAGCTGGATACGGCACACCAATATCCCGCGCTGGAACGCGTGCTGGCGATGATCCTGGAGCGAAAGAAGGATTATGCCGGCGCGGCGGCGCACCTGCGCAGCTACCTGATGCTGGCGCCGGATGCGGAGGATGCCGCGCGGACAAAAAAGGATCTGGCCGATTTGGAGCGGCTAACGGGCGCCAACGCGCAGGCCAGCGCGGCGCACGAATGACCATTGCGGCGGGATCTTGTGGGGCGGGCAATTTTGCCCGCAGCCGGCTTTTAGCCGGCCCTGGCCGCCTGGAAAGGCGGCTGCGGCCAAGATTGGCCGCCCCACATCAGCCCAAGATGCGCCGCGCAGCGCGATACAAATCCCCATATTCCGCGTCCAACAATCGCGCTATAGTGGTTTTGACATCGGCGGAATTCCATAACCACCACGGATCCCCCCATGAACTGCATCGCGCCCCTCGCCATCCTCGTCGTTTTCGCAACCGCAGCCAACGCCCAGACAGCCCAGGCCCCGCACGTGCAGGACGGCGGCGCGACTGCCTACACGCGCGACGGCGGCGTATCCGAGGTTCTGCAAAGCATCTACATCCCGCCGCTGCTCAATGCGCCGTTCTCTGCGATGGTCCACACCGAGTGGACGCGTCCCATGTCCGGTGGCGGCAACTTTACCTTCGTCAACCAGCGCCAGGTGGCCCGCGACGGCCGCGGACGTATCTACGAAGAGCGCTGGCTGCTGGCGCCCAAAGGCAGCGAAGACCACTCGCGCATGAACGTCATCCAGATCGCCGACCCCAACGCGCACACACTCTATAACTGCTTTACTCTGCAAACGCCCCATCGCTGCGTCCTCCAGACGTTTGCCGAAGCCGCCGTAAAGTCCTACAAGCCGGCTGTATTCCAGAGCGGCCCATTGCCCAACAACGCGGGCGAACGCGTACATGAGGACCTCGGCGCCCGCACCATCTCCGGAATCGAAACCGTCGGCACGCGCGACACCAGCAAACTGAATGCCGGCGTCATGGGCAGCGACCAGCCGTTCTCCACCTGGCGCGAGTTCTGGCAAGCCCCACAGATCGGCGTCAATCTCTACTCTGAGGTCGTTAACCCCTCAGTCGGCAAGCAGGTTTTCACGCTCACCGATGTCAACCTCGCCGAACCCGACCCCAAGCTCTTCGAGTTGCCCGAAGGCTTCGATGTCGTCGATCGCCGCAAGCCGGTCGCGCAGCACCCGGAGTAAGCCAAGCCGCTTCCAAGTGAGCTCGACCTTTGCGGCTGAGTTCGCAACACCGAAGACGGAGATGTGGAAGTGGTGGCGTCCGGCAGCGAACCGACTTGGCCGAGTTGCGCGCAAGCCTTCGGCGCGGCCCGCGGGGCATCCTGTGTCGCGAACGGCTTCCGATCGTGCCTGACCAACGCCGCTGAAGGCACGACGAGACCCGGCTCCGGCTCGTGCGTACCGCAACCTGAGTGGTGGTAACTTTGGGGCAGATGTTTATCATCTTCTACTATGACGATAGCGGCTCTGAGGATCTCACGGGAGGGTAACGTCCGCCCAATGACACCGGCCAAAACAAGGAGCACGCCGGGCGAACACGCCTGGCTGGCGTCTCTGGTCCCTTGGTCCGCGTCTTCCGCCAGGTTTGTTGCGTTCTTCGCAGCATCCATTGCGGTGCCACTGGCGATCGCGCAGGCGCCAGCTCTTTCTCCCGTCTCCGCGACGGGGCCGGCCGCCCGGCCGGCGAAGGTAAACCCGAAAGACGGTTTAACCTACCTCCTGATCCCGCCAGGGCGGTTCATCATGGGCTGCTCACCAGGGGACGAGGAGTGCTTTGACGAGGAGAAAAGGTCACACGAAGTAACGTTAACCTCGGGCTTCTGGATGGGCCAGACGGACGTGACCCAGGAGGCCTACCAGCGCGTGATGGGGCGGAATCCGAGTCATTTTAAGGGCGCAAGCTTACCGGTGGATTCGGTAAGTTGGTCTGAAGCCCAAGAATATTGCCAGAAGGTGGGGGCGCGGCTGCCGACGGAAGCGGAGTGGGAATATGCGGCCCGGGGAAGCAATCCGTCCAGCCGGAACGGCCCACTGGGAGACATCGGATGGCACCGCGGCAATAGCCGAAGTAAGACCCACGCGGTGGCGCAGAAGAAGGCGAATCCATACGGGCTCTACGATATGCTCGGAAACGTCTGGCAATGGACCGCGGATTGGTATGGGGATTACGCATTCACGCCGGCGAGCGATCCGACAGGACCAGGCGGCGGAACAGGGCGCGCGTTGCGCGGTGGTTCTTGGGCCGACAATTCGAGATTTCTGCGTGAATCGGAGCGTGAGGGGGCCTTACCTGGCGACCGTTACGACGTGATCGGGTTCCGGTGTGTGAGTGCCTTTGTTCCAGGGGACCGGGATCTGTCGGCGGGGTTTGTTCCCGAGGACCGAGCTGTGCCCGCCGGCGGCGCCAGCGAGTCGGTCGACTTCACATATCCACCGGACTTTTCATGGAAGGCTTCGAGCAGCGCGGACTGGATTACGTTCACCGGGCCAACGTCAGGAGTTGGCAAGGGGACGCTTCGCTATCAGGTTGCGTCCAACGCGGGGCCCGACCGCGCCGCCACCATCACGGTTGCCGGCTCTTCCTTCACGGTGGAGCAGGGGGCGGGTTCAATCCCAGGGCTGAGCTTCATCGGTTGCATGCCCCACGTCGCCGCCGGGCAGGATTGGAAGACGACGTTCACGCTGGTCGACAAGGATAGCGCGCCGGCTCAGGTCCGCCTGAGTCTTATCGGGGACTCTGGTAGTCCGCTCAAATTGCCTGTCACCTTTCCGCAACTGCTTTCAACCCGGGGACCGCTCATCGGGGCATCGCTGGACCGAACGCTTTCCTCCAACGCTTTGTTGATTATTGACACAGCAGGTGCGCAAACCGGGCCGATTCAGGCGGGCTCGGCGCAATTGGCCGCGACTGGTTCGGTGGACGGGTTCGCGATCCTCCATTTGATTCCCGGAGGGCAGGAAACCGCAGTGCCGCTCGAAACCCGCAATGCGGGGTCCCATCTACTGGCATTCGACAACACCGGTGGAGTAGGGCTGAGCGTGGCCCTTGCCAACACCTCCGCGCAGGCCGCCAACGTTGGGGTAGTGATTCGCGATGCTACCGGCGCGCAGATTGGAACCGGCTCCCTCGCCCTGGAGAGCGGCGGCCATACTGCGTTCCTCTTATCCACCGAGTACCCGGTGACCGCGAACAAGCAGGGCACCATCGAGTTTGACACTCCGCCAGGCGGCCGGATCGGTGCGTTGGGCATCCGTACCACGCCGCTAGGGACGACTCACACGCTCACCGCCATTCCAGCGCTGGCCAACATCGGAATCGGCGGCGGTTCGATCCCGCACACCGCTACGGGAAACGGCTGGCAATCCACGTTCGTGCTGATCAACACGGGTAAAAGCGCAGCGCGAGCCAGCCTCGCCTTCTTCGACGATAGAGGGAACCCGCTCTCACTGCCGATAGAGTTTCCGCAGTTGGGGGGCGCGGCCTCTGTGGTTTCCTCCGTGAATCAAACTCTGGCGGCAGGAGCGACTCTGCTGGTCGAGAGCGCGGCGCCGTTAACCAATCCGGCGCCAACGATTGGTTCGGCGCAGCTCTCCACCGATGGCAACGTCGGCGGGTTTGAGATCTTGCGTTACAATCCGAGCGGGCAGGAAGCGGTTGTACCCATTGAGAGCCGCAACGCCAAAGCCTACCTGCTCGCCTTCGACAATAGCAACGGGACCGCCACCGGCGTCGCGATTAACAGCACCTCAACGCAAGCGGCGAGTATCCCGGTGGTGGTTCGCGACGACACAGGCGCGCAAATCGCAACTGACACGATTCCCTTGGCGGCGAATGGGCACCTGGCGTTTACGCTGGCGGTGGACAAATATCCGGCGACCGCGAACATCCGCGGTACCATCGAGTTCGATACGCCCGCAGGCGCTCGGATCGGCGTGCTAGGCATCCGTATGCCCGTTGCGCACACCTTTACTACCTTGCCGCCATTAGTAAAGTAAATGGCGTAACCCGAAAAAGACAGACGTTTCCTGCCAACCGGCACCACACCGGCCTGTGGGGCGGGCAATTTTGCCCCGGGGTCCCCCCTGGGGGCGGCTTTCAGCCGGCCCGAGCCGCCTAAAAAAGGCGGCTGCGGCCAAGATTGGCCGCCCCGCAAAGCGGCAAGGCGCAAACTCAAATGGCGTTTCCGAAGAAGTACCTTGGTTGATGTTCCAAATCACCATGCACCAGGAGGAAACGCCATGAAACAGTTTATCGCTAAGTTTGAAATCGCCCGTTGCGATAACGCGTCAGATCTTTCCAGTACAGCCCCATCCAGATGTCCCCTGCGCGATCTTCAGCATAAACGGCCTGTGTTCCGAGTGGCTTGCCGCCTTGGTCGTTTCTGAATCTCCGGATGACGCCGGTCGCCCGCGTCCACAGGTCCACATCGTCCGCGCCGAGCACTGCGATCCACACATCACCGCGGGAATCTTCATACATCCCGTAGATCGTCTTCCCGGATAAACCGTCGCGCTCGGTGAAGATGTGCTCCGGTAAAGTTCGCGCCAGGTCTTTGAGATCGTGCACGATTGGATATCCGCAAAGCCCTTCGTCGGTTGCCACCCACCAGGCGCCGGTATGGTCCTGAAAGTGAATCTGGCCGGCGCCCCAGGTGAAGTTCGCCACTTGCCGCGGCATTCGTGGAATGACCGCGGAAAAGCGCTCGCCATCAAATACATTCAGATACCGGAAGCGAGGATCGCCGGTCACTGCGATAAGATGGCCGGCGCGATCCTCGAGTTTCGCGCTGCGACCCGGCCGAAAGCCTCTGCCTCGGCAAGGGTGACAACGGCAAGACCAGCTTCTCTCGTTGTACGCCAGGAGTCGAACAATACCGAGGCGGACCTTGCCGACCTACGCAGCGCCCGGTTCGTGATGACCAGCGAGACGGAACAAGGGCAGCGACTGGCGGAAGGCAAGCTGAAGCGGATCACTCAGGGCATGGGGAGAATCAAGGCCACCCGCAGATACGAGAATCCCATCGAGTTTGACGATACGCATAGGTTGTGGATGGATGCGAACCACAAGCCGGAGATACGCGGGACCGATAACGCCGTCTGGAACCGACTGCACCTGATCCCTTTCGACGTGACGATGCCGAAAGACGAAATTGACCACGGATTGCCGGCAAAGCTGGCCGCGGAAGCGCCGGGTATCCTTCCTCTGGGCCGTGAGGGGCGCGGTGCAAATTTGGATAATGAATTTCAGACCGCCGTTCGGACGCGCCCCGGATAAACCGCCCGATCTGGTCTGATTCCTTCCGACATTCCTTTCCCCGCGAACGTGTCGCCGAGGAACGAGCGCGACCCCTTGGGTGCGGACGCCGGGCTGGTATGAGGGAGCCATCCTGGCGGCGTCTGGGCGCGTCGTGGGCCGAACGCGCGAAGGGCGTCCATTCCTCCTTTCGGCCGCAGCCGCCAGTTTTGCCGTCCTTGGGAAGGGAACGAAATCCGCCACCAGTCGCGCGAGGTTGCGTCGGTAGCGACCGCCGCGACCAGTGTGTCCGCCGGAGCCCACGGGCGCGCCCGGGCCGAAAAACGTCACATGGCGTTAGCGAAATGCTGGAAACGCCGCGTGATTCCGTACTTGACGTGCCTGCCACAAATGCCGCCGCTCATGGGCCGCGATCCAGGTGAAGGTAAACTGCAGGTTGAATCTAAGCGGCCGGGCCTCCGGCGCGGGCACCTTGATGTGGGCCAGATCCAACCCGCTGGCTTGCTCCAGTTGCCGCGACAATTGCTCCTGTAAGCGCCGGAAAGTTGGCAGTACGGCCGCTATGGGCTGGCCGTATGCTGGGGTGAACGCACGCGGAGCCTTGTACTTGTGCTTGGACGGCGGCTCTGTGTGAGCGATAATCCACTTCCCCAGCCAGCCATACCCGAAGGGTCCATCCGCCAGACGGCCGCGCCCGCGCGCGTCCGCCAGAGTCGGTTCGAGCATGCGCACACAGCGATCGCCCACCAGATTCAGATGCAGCAGGCACTCGGCCATCGACCAACTGTGCGCGTCCGGGCGCCAGTTGAATTGCGATTCCTGCAACCCATCTACGAGCTCTGATGCTAGCGCTTTCGCCGCGGCAAATTGGCGGTCCAGTTCGGCAAGTTCGGGGGACAATGACGACGTGGTCAACATACTCTCATACCGAAAGACGATAGTTAACGGATCCGGTCAGTCGCCACCCGCCCCCCGGGCTGCTTTGATATATCCCAGTACACCTACATAGCCCTCCTGCGCAACGCCGGCAGCCCTCTCCCGAAAGCCGCCTATGTCCGTGGGCGACCATGTGGCTAACCCGTCTACATAGCGGTTATACATGCAAAAAGCGGCAGCAATCAAAACCGTGTCGTGGATCTCCCGGTCCGTTGCGCCCTCTCGCCGCGCGCGTTCGACGTCCTCCGGCTGAACGTCTTTCCCGGAGCGCTGCACTTTACCCGCGATAGCCAGCAGCGCCTTGAGTTTGTCCGAAATGGCCGCGTGTTCGAAATCGCGCTTCACTTCCTGGACGATGTCCTCGTTGCCGCTGAGGTGATGGGCCGCAATCGCGCCATGGGCGGTCTGACAGTAGAAGCAATCGTTCCGGGAAGAAACATAGGTGGCGATGAGTTCGCGTTCTCCGGGCGTCAGCGTGCTTTCATCGTGCAGCAGCACTTGGGCAATCTCGGATAGGGGCACTGCGGTCTCGGGACGGAACGCAAACAGGCCGCGAATGCCGGGCAACCCCGCTGGAACTCGAATATGTGGCATGCTTCCTCTCCTTTAGCTGGCGTTGCCGGCCGCCGCTGGCAGGCCGTCGGTGGACGCCACATACCCCTCCCGGGCCAACCGGGCCCCCGGATCGCGGTACGCATTCGGCTCATGAGGCGCCCAAGTGGCCAATCCGTCCACATACCGGTTGTACATACAGAAGGCCGCGGCGATCAACACTGTGTCGTGGATCTCCAGATCAGTGGCCCCGAGCCGCCGGGCACGCTCGACGTCGCCGGTCTGGACGTTCTTGCCGGCACGCTGCACTGCGCCGGCAAGAGCCAGCAGAGCTTTGAGCTTGTCCGAAACTGGCGCTCCCTCCGCGCTCTCCTTCACGTCCAGGACGAGCTGCTCATTGCCACCAAGGTGATAAGCCGCCACCGCGCCATGGATGGTCTGGCAGAAAAAGCAATCGTTCCGCGAGGAAACGTAAGTGGCGATTAGTTCGCGCTCGCCGGGTGACAGAGAACTGGGACCACGCAGCAAGATGTCCGCCAGCTCGTTCAAGGGCTTGGCGGTCTCCGGCCGAAAGGCCATGGGTCCCAGGATACCGGGCAGTCCCTCTGGAAGTTTAATATGAGGCATTCCTGATTATCCAACTCTGAAGATTATGGGCCGAATCGGAGCTTTAGGTCAATAATGCTTATGTACTATTCTTTTTGATCCAGGACAGCCTCCACAAAGTCGCCCAATTGTTCCGCACTGAACTCATTCCCCTCGAAATTGGCGGCCAACTTCCCCTGCCGATCGATAATGATGGTGTGCAGGGAATGCGTCAGGGCGCCCTCGTCCGGCCAGAAGTTCACTCCGAACCTGCGGCACACGGTCTTGAGCACAGTGGGGCGGGCTATTCAGCCCGCGGACCCGCTCTCTAGCGGGTCCAGCCGCCTGAAAAGGCGTCCCCAGAGGGGACCCCAGGCCAGGATTGGCCGCCCCACACGGGCGTCTGAGTACTCTCCGGGATTTCGGACGCAGCCCTCCGACAAATCAAGGATAGGCGGAGACATCAGGCTACACGATCTTCGATGTTATAGGCGAAAGATATATCTCGTGGGGTTGAAGGCTTACCGGATCGACCGGAATCCGCACAGCCGGCAAAGTATCCAGGCGCCTGCGCGCAAGATGTTCAGGAGTGCGCCAAAAGCAGCAGTAGACAGTACGCCGCGCGGCCGCAGACGCGAGTATAGGCCGTTCACGCTCCAGGCTGCCGCCGTATAAATCGTCGCCGCCCGCTCGATGCCCACCCGGTCTCTTACCGGCCAGTCGTACACGAGCCTTTCGATGCCGCCGTTAAAGAACGTTCCCATTTGCAGAACTCGTGCGCTATATGACTTTCCGGACATGGACGACATCTCGGACTTGCTCCTGGCCGCCGCGATGAGTGCCGACGCTTCTTCCGCGTGCCTCAGAGCCGAGGTAACGCCGTTGGAGGTGATGGGATCGAGCATCGAGGCAGCCTCGCCCGCAATTACCCAGTTCGGGCCGGTAACTCTACGATAAGTCCGGCAACTGAAAGACGTTACCTTGGGAACCGTGGCGGGCTCACTTTGCAAGAGGGACGCCAGACGCCCGAAGCGCGCAAGTTGGCCCCTGAAGATGTCCTCGACTGCGATCCCAGCATCCCGCCCTTTCTTCATGGCTTCGCCAGTCGTAACATATCCGACACTCAACGTATTTGGACCGATAGGGATTTCCCAAATCCAATCCTGGTACTCCCCTCGCACTGGGTCCATGTAAATGGTTGTTCCTTCTTGCGCCGGCGGGGCGGCGAAATAGGACCACAGGCAAACCTTGCGAGGCCCGTACGCAACGGCGGAAAGGTTGAATTCCCGCGCCAGCAAACTGGTGAATGAGCCCGAGGCGTCGACGTACCAGGGCGAGGTAAATCGCGCGCCCGATGCTGTTTGTATCGCGCGAATCCGCTTCCCGGTCCTCTCCACTTTGAGACCTTTATCGTGGACTACCTGGACTCCACGTCGTACAATCAAGTCTTGCAGTGCCCTGTCTAAGCGCATCCGATCGACATGGATCGTGCGCAGTGCGACGTGAAACGGCGCTTGGGCCACCCACGGAGCGGGCCGGAAATCCTTCGCTTCCCCCTCTCCCAACTGCAAAGTCACGCCGTGTTTGTACGTCGCGATTCCCGCATGGATCAGATCTTCCGCAGGCAGACCCAAGGCGCTTAACAAGTCGGGAGAGGCCCAGTCCAGTGACTCACCGACAGGCTGCCGAACTCCGGTTTCGGGTTCGATGCAAACGACACGGAAACCAGCCTTCGCCAGATGCAGAGAGGCAGCCATGCCAGCCAATCCGGCGCCGATCACGGTGACATCGAAACTGTACGCAGTGCCTGGCTGCATTTCCATTGTGCGGCAAAGAATACGGCGCCTACTGCAAGACTTGGGCGGCCAGTTGTGTACCTTCCACGCGCGCCCGGACCTTGGCGAAGGCGATTTCGCGCGAGGTCGAAGTGTCGTCCGCAAAGGGCGCGAAGCCGCAGTCGTCAGTGGTACCGAATTGCGCCGCCGGTAGGAACCTGGCTGCCAGCAGCACCCGCTCGCGCACCTGAGCGGGCGTTTCTATAGTGGGGTCGATAGGATCGATAACGCCAACGAAAACTGTCTGTCCGGGCTGCATGTGCCGGCCGATAATCTCCAATACCCGCACCGGATCCTTGTCACTCGCCAACTGCACGTAGAAGCGCCCCACGTGCAACCGGAACAGCGCAGGCAGTAATCCGGCATAATCCACGGCGGCGCTGTGGGTAGCATCCCGGTCGCCGCCCGGACACGTATGCACGCCGATACGCTGGCGCTCTTCTGTCGAGAAATGATCGAGCACCCGGTTATTCAGGGCGATGAAGTTCTCGAGCAAGCCTCCCGATGGGTCGAGCCTGAGGGAAAGGCGCCCTTCCGTGAAATCGATCTGCACGCTATCGGCGCCCTGTTCGAGGCAGCTACGGATATCGGCCACTGCTTCTCCCACCAGATCCGCAAGGAAAGCCTCGCGCGAGTATCCCGGAATTTCCGAGGCCGGGTAAAGCAGGCTGAGAGCAGATGCCGAAATCACCGCTTGTTTCACCGGCAACGTCGTCAGGCGTTTGGCCGCCGCCAGATACGTCGCCGCGTGGACCCCGTAGCGGAACGGACCCGAAGTCAATCGGGGCAATTGCCGTGTGTGCCCATCTTCGAAAGGAATCACTACGCCATCGGGCGCCAGATTGGACACGCCTTCGAGCGGATACGTTGCAAAGCTGGACTTGGTCTGTTCTCCGTCGGTAATAACGGGAGAGCCGGTCTCCTCAAAGAGGCGGATGGTATCCCGTAGCGCGACCCCGGCAACGCGTGCGAATTCGCCGGCTGTCATCCGGCCTTCCTGCGCGGCCTGACGAGCTGCAATCAGTTCCGCCGGCCGCGGAATGCTCCCGATCGGTTCAGTAGGTATGCGCAAACCAGTCCCCCTCGGTTCCAAGGATAGATCCATTCAAGCTAACCGAACGAGATGCCGGCGCACAATAATTGAAATCAACTAGTGTAGTGCGTCCGAAATCCCGGAGAGTATTCAGACGCCCGTGTGGGGCGGCCAATCCTGGCCTGGGGTCCCCTCTGGGGACGCCTTTTCAGGCGGCTGGACCCGCTAGAGAGCGGGTCC
>Ga0187871_10001439_pt1 | contig 20744 bp, 19 predicted proteins | sample June2016WEW_16_1_FD_132988 | JGI IMG/M metagenome (GOLD analysis project Ga0187871, IMG submission 132988) | Peatland microbial communities from SPRUCE experiment site at the Marcell Experimental Forest, Minnesota, USA - June2016WEW_16_10 | ecosystem: Environmental > Terrestrial > Soil >...
CTCTGCGTGGCGGTGTGCCCGGCCAAGAGCAAGAGCGAAGTGAAGCACAAGGCCATCAACATGGCGCCGCAAGCTCCGCTGCGCGAGCCGGAAGCCGCGAATTGGGATTTCTTCCTGAAGATTCCCGAGATCGACCGCCGCTTGCTCAGCCAGGGCCTGGTCAAGGACAACCAGTTGCTGCAGCCGCTGTTCGAGTTCTCCGGAGCCTGCGCCGGATGCGGCGAAACACCTTATATCAAGCTGATGAGCCAGCTCTTCGGCGACCGGACCATTATCGGCAACGCCACCGGCTGTTCCTCTATCTACGGCGGCAACCTGCCCACCACGCCTTATACGGTAAACAAAGAAGGTCTCGGACCGGCCTGGTCCAATTCATTGTTTGAAGACAACGCGGAGTTCGGGCTGGGCATGCGGCTGGCGATCGACAAGCAGAAGGAATACGCAGGGGAACTGGTGGCGCGCTTTGGCAACGTCATCGGCGACGAATTCGCGCAGACGCTGCTGGACGCCGACCAATCCACCGAGGCAGGGATCTTCGAGCAACGCGCGCGGGTGAAGATTCTGAAGCAAAAACTGGCAGGAGTGAACACGAGCGAAGCCCGCGACCTGCTCAGCCTGGCCGATGCGCTGGTATCGAAGAGCGTATGGATCCTGGGCGGCGACGGTTGGGCTTACGACATCGGCTACGGCGGCCTCGATCACGTGCTGGCATCCAACCGCAACGTGAATATCCTGGTGCTGGATACCGAGGTCTACTCCAATACTGGCGGCCAGATGTCCAAATCCACGCCGCGCGGCGCGGTGGCCAAGTTCGCGGCGGGCGGCAAGCCGGGCGCCAAGAAAGACCTGGCCATGATGGCCATGAATTACGGCACCGCTTACGTGGCGAAGGTGGCCATGGGCGGCAACGACAGCCATACCATCAAGGCGTTCATCGAAGCCGAGTCCTATGACGGCCCGTCGATCATCATCGCCTATAGCCATTGCATCGCGCACGGCTACGACATGGTCCACGGACTGGATCAGCAGAAAGCCGCGGTGCAGTCCGGCTACTGGCCGCTGTTCCGCTACGATCCGCGCCTTTCGGCCGAGGGCAAGAATCCCTTCCAACTCGATTCCCGGCCGCCCAGCATCAAGTTGAAGGATTACGCTTACAACGAGACCCGCTATACCATGCTGGCGAAGAGCAATCCGGACGAGGCGCATCACCTGCTCGAACTGGCGCAGAAGGATGTGCTGGACCGCTGGAAGATCTACGAAAACATGGTGAACATGCCTACAAATGGCACAGCCGCAAAGGAGGCAAAGTAATGATCGACCTTTCGAAGACCATCGACCTGACCACCACGTACCTGGGATTGAAGCTGCGGAATCCGCTGGTGGCTTCGTCTTCGCCCATGTGCGAAGAAGTGGGCAACATCCGGCGCATGGAAGACGCGGGCGCGGCGGCCGTGATCCTGCCTTCTCTGTTTGAAGAGCAGATCGCGCTCGAGAGCAATGAACTCGACCGCTTCATCTCGGCCGGCGAGAACGTCGGCGCGGAAGGCATCAGCCACTTCCCGGAGATGCTCAGCTACAATCGCGGGCCCGAGGGCTATCTGAAGCACATTCGCAAAACGAAAGAAGCGGTACACATTCCGGTGATCGCCAGCCTGAACGGCACCTCCGTGGGCGGCTGGCTGAAGTATGCGAGATTGATGGAACAGGCCGGCGCCGACGCGCTGGAGTTGAACATTTACTACATCCCGGTGGATCCCGAAGTCTCGGGCGAGTCTGTGGAGCGGAAATACTGCGACCTGGTGCGCGAAGTGAAAGCCGCGGTGCATATCCCCGTTTCCGTGAAGCTGGGCCCGTATTTCAGCTCGCTGGTGAATATGGCCAAGCGCCTGGAATTCGCGGGCGCCGACGGGCTGGTGCTCTTCAACCGCTTCTACCAGCCCGACTTCGATCTGGAAGCCCTGGAAGTGGTGCCCAACCTGATCCTCAGCAACCAGCATGACTTGTTGCTGCGGCTGCACTGGATCGCGGTGCTTTATGGCAACGTGAAGCCGGACCTGGCGCTGACCGGCGGCGTCCACTCGGCCACCGACGTGGTGAAAGCCATGATGGCGGGCGCCAAAGTGGCCATGATGACCTCCGCGCTGCTGAAGAAGGGCATCAACCATCTGGACACCATGCTGACCGAACTGCTGATCTGGCTGGGCGATCATGAGTACGACTCGATCCGCCAGATGCAGGGCAGCATGAGCCGCAACGCCGTGCCGCAACCGCAGGCGTTTGAGCGCGCCAATTACATGAAGGTGCTCAGCTCTTACGCCATGCAGTAACTGGATTTGGTTCCACTGGTCCCGCACTGGCGAAGACCTGCAGTAAGGGGTTGCCCGCCCCATGCCTGGCGTTAATTTTGCGGTTCACGAAACAGGACGGGCTATCCGGCGTCATGCACGCTTGCCGAAAGGTCACTAGACTTCCATCAGCGTGCCGGAGGTGTCCGCCGCCCGCGGCGTGGGGCTGATCAGCTCCTGCACATGTGCCACGGCATCCGCGAGGCTGGTGGACAGGCGATCGGGTTGAGTGCGCTCAAAACGGGTCATGGCCTTATTCGTATCGCCGCCAAAACCCCAGACGCAAACCACCAGTTTGAGTTTTGGAAACCGTTCCCGGATCTGCCTGCACATGGCGCGCGCCGGCGCGAACGCATAAGGCGGCAGCGCCGATATGCAGACTACGTCGCTATGGCCGGCTTCGATCAACGCCAGAACTTCATTCAGCGACGATCCCACTACCGGAAAGGACAACGTTGCGAATCCCTTTTGCTCCAGGATCTGCGACAGCATAGCCGCCGTGATCTCGTCAGCCCGATCGTACGCCGGCAGGCAGACGACCCTGCCCTTTGGCTCCGCGATCCCGGATGGGGAGTCCGGCAGCGGATGCTCGGAGAATTCAGCGATCATCTCGTTAACACTGAGAAAGAGAAACTCTTCCCTGGCGGCGTCGATTGCGCCTTTATGGCGGTCCTGCTCAGCCATCGTCAGGGCCGGGATAAGCACTACGTCGTACAACTCCACGAGGGGCCTTCCCTTAAGAAACTGATCCACCACACTGCGCGCTTCCGTTTGGTCCATGGCCAGTAATCGCTGGTAAATCTGGGCTTCCGCCGCGAGTACCGGCTCATCTCCAAGCAGGATATGAAGGAAAGAGAGATGCGGGACATAGCGTCCCAGGACCACCACGCAAACCGTCAGCGGCGTAGACAGGATCAGGCCCGCCGGTCCCCACAGAACAGCCCAAAATACCGCGGCAACCAGCAGTGCCAGAGAAGAGATTCCCACATGGGCGCCATACAGCCAGGGTTCCACAACGTTGCCGGTAATCAGCTCCAGTCCGGCAACCAGAAGGAAAACGAGCAGGGGTCTGTGCCATCCATCAAAAGCCGCCAACGAGAGGACGATCGGCAGGGTCGCGCCAACCAGCGTCCCCACGTACGGCACAATGCGCAGAATGCCCGCGACCGCTCCCCAAAGCGCCGCATACGGCACGCCGATCAAAAAAAGGCCCAGACCGAACAGGGTGCCAAAGCTCGCATTCACCAGGAACTGCATCAGCAGGTAGCGGCTGACACGGCCGGACGCATCGTCCAGCGCTTGCGTCATGAGATTCAACTGACCCAGCCCGGCCAGACGCAGAACGCGGTTTCTCAGGTCTTCTCTCTTCAGCAGCATGAAGACTGTAAAGATAAGGACCATCCCGGCCCGCCCCAAAGAGGCGACCGCGGGCGTGCCTAAATTGCGAAGCTGCGTCCATCCGTTTTCCGCGGGTTGCACCACTCGAACGGGAACGGGTGACGCGGGAGCAGGCGGCATACTCGGCCGCTTTTGATCGTGACCGTGCGACGGCGGCGCCTGAACCGGCGTTCCCACATTGGTCAGTTCCTGCACGACTTCCTGCACGCTCTTGGCAGCCCGGCCGAACTGGCCGGTTGAAGGGACGTTAAAGGCTTCAATCTTGGCATGGATGTTCTGGCGGTATAGAGGCAACTCGTTGGCAACGTCGACGAATTGGTTGGCGATGAGCCACCCAATACCGCCAGCCACCGCGATCGAAAGGAGTACGGTCGCAAATACGGACATGACCCGGCCGATGCGCAGCCTTTCGAGCAGCGCTACCGCCGGGGTCAATAGAAATGTGAGCGTGAGAGCAAATGCCAGGGGGATCAGTATCTCGCGCGCAAAATAAAGCGCCGCGATGGTTCCGAACAGGACAACGGCCGCCTCACCGCCGACTATAGGCCGTGTAGCGGGCAATGCTGGGGACGCGCCGGGCTTCATGGGTCCACGTTGTCCTATTCCATCGCGCCCGGTACTTGATCGAGGGGAATTGTCGCAAACGTTGTGGCATAGTCGGACATCCCGTAGGGAATCACCAGTTGCCCGCCATGCACGAGGCTGCCGCACGAATAAACGACATTAGGCACGTAGCCGTCGCGCTCGTTTGCGTTCGGTTTGATGAGGGGCTCAGGCAGGCGGCCGATGACCTTTGTGGGGTCGTCCCGGTCGAGCAGAAAAGCCCCAATGCAGTACTTACGCATGGGACCTACACCGTGGCTGATCACCAGCCAGCCGGCATCGGTTTCGATCGGCGAGCCGCAATTCCCCAATTGAATGAATTCCCAGGAGAACCGGGGCTCCAGGATGAGCTGCATAGTATGCCAGAAATGCAGGTGATCGGAGAACATGACGTATATGTTCTCCGCGTCCTGGCGGCCCAGCATCGCATAGCGCCCCTTGATCTTGCGGGGAAAGAGCGCCATTCCTTTGTTCTCCACCGCGGGGCCGTTCAAGGTGATGAATTTGAAGCGGAGAAAATCGGACGTCTCGAGAAACTGGGGCAGGATCATTCTTCCGTCGTACGCGGTATAAGTCGCATAATACTTTGGCGTGCCATCTTCGTTGTGGAAGAGCACAAAACGGGCATCCTCGATCCCGTTGCTCTGCGAAGGCGTGACGGGGAATAAGACCCGCTCGGACAAACCCGACTCGGGCGCAAACTGTACTTCATAGTTGGAACTGGCGAGCATCAGTGTTTCCCGGGTTATGGCCTTGGTTGTCTCCCGCTCGTGGTCCGGCAGTTGGTTAGAAGTGCGGCTGATGCCGGCACGCAATTCTTCCATCGTGAACGCGTCGGGTAAGTTACGGAGAACTTCCCGATTGAAATCGCCCATGAGATGGAGTTCCAGCAGCTTTCGTTCGAAGAGAGGTTTGTCGAACGTCGAGTTGGGCACTTGTGTCGGCTCGAGGCTATAGCGCGAGGGCACGTCCATGGTGACCTTGTTGTCGCCATTCAACAGCCCGCTGCGAAATGCGATCGAGGACACGTGACCCTCGGCCGTGGCACGCAAACTCAGGATGAAACGCAATGAGCCGGGCGGCACATTCGACTGATCCGGGTGTGGAACCATGGACGGATTGAACAATGCCGCGGCTTCGAGAGAGTATTCGTGCGTGAAATATCCCCCCAGCAACAACTTGCGGTCTTCCGAAAGTCTCTGGCCATTGAGCAGGTAAGGACTGACTTCGTTGAAGCGCCGGCGGAGGAAATCGTCGATCTTCAGTTGGCGATCGCCGAATTCGGCGCGGACCCCCTCCAAAAGGGTATGGACTTCCGGTTCGGGCAGAGCCATAACCCGGGCGGTAATCTTAATTGAGCGCTGGTCGCTCATCAAGCGAAAAGGCCTCGCCAGCACATGTGTCGGGTCTGGGTCCAGAGTGACGGTACTGCGCGTTACGTCGATTTCTTTCATTGCGTCATCGAGGCGGTCAGAGCGATTCGCGGAGGCGTGGCTGCGGCATTTTGGGTCAGCCGCATTTCCGCCAGGGACAGGAGGAAAGCGAGTGTGGATTCGGCTCCCTGGTTTTCGTTACCCCGGTCCTGGTGCAATCCATCGCGGCAGCCGCCGGTCTGGCGCACGTAGAGTTCGAGTCCGAGGTCGTTTCCGCCCAGGAACCAGTCGAAGGCGCGTTGCGCCTGTGCGTGCCACCATGGGTCGGCCGTGGCGCGGTAAGCTTCCAGGCAAGCGGAAACCGTGGCCTGCGCCTCGATGGGCTGCTGGTCGAATTCCGCGCGCGCGCCGTTGCGCCGATAGAATCCGTTGCTGCCGATAGGCCGTAGTTGGCCATGCTGCGAGGTCTGCACGCCCACCAGCCAGCGCAAAGCCGATAGGCCTCGTTCGTACACCTTCGCTTGTCCGGTGGCGCGGCCGCTCACGATCAGGGCGTGCGCCAGTTTGGCGTTGTCATAGGTCAATCCCTGTTCAAACCAGGTCCAGCCGGGCTCGGCGACCTGGTCGAAGACCGCGACGAGACGCTGCGTCAGCTCCTTGCCCACACGCTTGGCCTGGCGATCGCCTTTCACCTGGCGCAGATACTCGTGAATGCCAATCAGGCTGAATGCCCAGGCACGCGGCGAAGTGAAACCCGTTACGGCGGGTAGCGCCTGCGTGAAGAGTTGTGCGGACACCTCCCGCGAAACCGGCTGTTGGGAACGTCCTACCAGAGTCCCCAGGGCCCAGATCGCCCGGCCATGAGAATCCTCTGATCCCTGTACGTCCAGCCAGCGGCGGTCGGCACTCATGAAATTGTGGAAGCGGGTGGTTCCCGGATCGAAGGCATGACTCAGAAATGCGGCGTAAGTTGTGGTGAGCGGCCGCACACGCTGCGGGGCTTCTTCCAATTGGCCGAGCAGCACGGCCAGGATCAGCGCGCGGGCATTGTCGTCCGTGCAGTAGCCTTCGGCAAGATTCGGCAAAGCGAAGCGGGCATGCTGGAAAATACCATTGGAATCGGTCATCCGGTAGAGATGGTCCAGATTGAATTCCAACAATTCCTGCGGCCGATGGCCGGATCCGTTCGCGCGAACGCGTTCGCGAGGCGCCGGCGGCCCCTGCTGTCTCGCCAGTTCGAAAGAGCGCATGTACACGCCGGCAGTGTGGCTCCAGACCATGGTGCGGCCTAACTTGTAGGCGACGTCGCTCATGGTCTGCCGGCGCGTTCCATCGCGTAACAGGCCCAGCGCTTCCCGCGCAATCGAGAGAGGGTCTGCGAACGGCACCAGGACTCCGCGCTGGTCCTTCAACAATTCGGAGGCGTGCCAATATGGCGTCGAGATCACGGCTTTGCCCGCGCCGAACGCATACGCCAATGTTCCCGACGTACTCTGGGCTTCGTCCAGATAAGGAGTAATGTAAAGATCGGCTGCGCCGATGAACTCGGTGAGCTCTTTCAATTCGACAAAACGGTTGTGGAAGATAACGTGGTCCTCGATTTTGTTTTTCCTGGCGATGGCTTCAAGGCCCGTGCGGTATGCTTCGCCTCGCGTGCGCAACTCGTGGGGGTGCGTGGCGCCCAGAACGATATAGACGACATCGGGAAACTCCGCCACGATATCCGGCAGAGCATTCAGTACATGTTCGATCCCTTTGTTCGGCGACAGCAATCCGAACGTCAGTAAAACCTTCTTCCCGGCCACGCCAAACTGATCTTTGTAATGATCCGATGCGACAAAAGGCACGTCCGGAATCCCGTGCGGGATCACATCGATCTGGCCCGATGGCGCGTGGTAGATCTCCTGCAAAATCGCCCGTCCCCGTTCCGTCATGACCACCAGGCGGGCCGAGCGCGCGATCAATTCCTGCGTGACGCGGCGCTGATCGGCGTTCGGCTCGCGGAGAACCGTGTGGAGTGTGGTCACCACCGGCGCTTCCAATTCGCGCAGTAACGCCAAGACGTGGCTGCCGGCCGGCCCGCCGAAGATCCCGAACTCGTGCTGGACCGAAACCACATCCACTTCGCTGCCGTTGAGGAAGCCGGCGGCGCGCCGGTAGGACTCCAGGTCCTGCTCCTCAATCTCATAGCGGACGGTGTCCGGATACCGGTAGCACCCGTCGACGTCGTTGACCGGGACGGCGAAGCAATGGCTTTGTGGATGCCGCACCGCCACCGCTTCCAGCAAGTCGGATGTAAACGTGGCGATGCCGCATTTGCGTGGCGGGTAATCGCCGAGGAACGCGATGGTTCGCGCGGCAGAGTTCAATTTCAAAACCGGTTTAGGCCGCATTCAGAAGGGTCCCGCTTTCTTCCCCTCGCTCCTGGCGGTCCCGATCCGCCGCCTCCTGGCATCGGATACAGCGCGACGCCCAGGGCACTGCCGTGAGGCGTTTGGATCCGATCTCCGATTCACAGTCGATGCAGGTTCCGAAGCTGCCGTCGCGAATCCTCTGTAATCCCGCTTTTACGTGACGCAGCAGCATGGAATCGCGATCCACATTTCGAATTGCCAAGTCCCGTTCCGTGGCATACTGGATCTCGTCCATTTGATCCGCGCTCTTCTCAATGGCGATGCCGTCCCGGTTCCGCAGTAACCTGGCCAACTCGGCCTCCTTGCCCAGGAGGATCTCTTGAAACACATCGATAGTCGTCGTCATAGACATTCCCTTCGCCCTCAGGTGCCGCCGTCCTAACTTTCTTGCACGGGACGGTCCATCGCGCAGCCGCCCCCGGGAGGGAACCCCCGCCAGAACTGCCGACCCCCAACCTTGCAGCCCCCAAAGGTGCTCACTACATGCACTCGGCCTGAGAGCTAAATGCAAAGGCTGCACGTGAGGATGCGGAATCTGCCGAACCGCCCGAATTGGCGAAACCTGCATGCCCGCCTTTTGGCACGGTGCGAAGGACGGTTCCATACGTGCAGCGGCAATGTTATGCGCGAATCACAACAGATAGCCGCCGAGCACCGCGGCGATGCCGCACACGCCCATCGTACCGGCGCCGAACATCGCGGACAGCAGGATCATCCCACCGGAGGTGAGAGCTCCAGGCAAGCCTTGGAGCACTCCAATCGTGCTTACCTGCAGACGCAGCAGGAAAGGCACGGCGCCCGCAAGGAAACGGGCGATCACGCGGCCGCCGAGCAGGAGGTCGCCGCACTCGCGCACAAGTTCTGGCAGGACCGCGGATGTCCGGAAGGATCCCCCGCGGAGGATTGGTTTCGCGCTGTCGAAGAACTCCAGTCCCGGCATTGAGCCGGGACTCCTCAGGCGCCAAGACAGCCAGGCGCGTTTGTCATGGGGCTGCTTCGGTAGATTCTTCTCGAATCTTGGTCCCGGATTGATTACTGGCGCGGCGGACGACGCCCCCCTTTGGACCGCGATTTTCTCATTCCCCCTGATGGCCGCCATCCAGATCATGTGTGCCCGCCTGGGCATGGTGTGCAGTGGACCGGAGCTTATTGGGCCACGCTGGTAGCTATCCTGGGGACACCATCGCGGAAGCAGCCGATTGGGTTGGCTCCCTTGAGTCCACCCACCGCTGGCTCACGGCTTCTATTCTGTAATCGCTATTGCAATGGCCATTGGGCTGGGACTTGATTATGTGGGCCTGACCGCGGTCAAAATGCTATTCTGGTCGGCCGTGCTCAACGGGGCATTGGCGCCACCCCTGCTCGTCCTGGTCGTGCTGCCTACCAGCCGGGCCGACGTGATGGGCGACCGCCGGAACGGGCCGCTGCTCCGCTGGCTTGGGTGGATATGTGCAGGCGTCATGCCGATTCGCCACCATCGTTATGCTGGCGACAATATAGGAAGGCGGCGGACAGAGATCCCATGCCGCCGCCTGCCACGTCGCCCTTATTTCGTGTAAAACGGCCTAGCGCCAGCGTCCTTCAACCAATACGTAGCCGCCCCGGCGGTGAACCCAGCGATGCGCCACCCAGCGAGCATGCGGCCGTGGTGGCATTTCCCATCTTCCGGCGTTCCAGGCGTAAGCATTACCGTCCCAGCGGTGGTAGCCGTTAATCCACACATAGCCAGGGCCAGGCGCCACACCCCGTGTTTCGACTACAGCCGCGGGCGGCGCGACGCGCACGACAACTTCGGCCATCGCGGCGCTGAACGTCAGCCCGCCTGCAAAAACTAATCCGATCAATCTCTTATAAACCACAATACACTCTCCTGTTCTTCTGCAGCCAATGCAACAGCACGTTCGCTGCCAAGATCTTAGCCCGAGACCTAGTGGAACATGCCCAACATATAAGCCACGAGCAGAATCAATAACACTCCGCCCACGCCTATGCCGGCACCGCCCCCGTAACCCCAGCGGCTATGTCCGTAGTAACCACCGCCGCCGAATACCAATAACAGAATAATAATCAAAAGCAGCATTGTTTTGAGCCTTGTCCCTTTTACTTTTCAAAGACGCTTTCAATCTGTCCGACCTTTTTTTGCACTTTGCCGGCGAAGTTTTCCGCTTGACCCTTCGACTCCACGTCGGGATTGCCCGCGGCCTGGCCGGCTTTTTGCTTGAGTTTTCCCTTCACCTCGTGAAGCTTGCCCTGAATCCTGTCCTTCGTGCTCGCATTCATCTGATTTCTCCTTTGGAGCGGCGCGGGCAAACGTCACCCGCGCCCATGTTGTTGCACTCCTATGCCCAATAGGGCTTGGCGCCGTAATAAGTGGCGACTTCGGCACCCCAGGCGCGGTCGGCCATGTCCGGCCAGTGCGTCTTGTCGAAGCCGGGGGCGTGGTCGAGCAACTTCTTGTCGACGTCCAGGACGAACTGTCGTTCGTCGGTGTCAATCGCGAGGGCGCTCCAGGGGATCGCAAACAATTTGTCGCCCATACCCAGGAATCCTCCGAATGAAAGAACCGCGTAGGCCACACGGCCCTTCTCCAAATCGATCATCAGGTGTTCGATCACTCCGAGATCCTCTTTCTTGCGGTTCACAACCCTATCGCCGGTGAGAGTGTCTGCTGCCAGAACACTCTGCATCCACCGGCCTTTGGCATCTCTCGTTTGTGGCATGATATCTCCTTTTTCAAGCAATTTTAAACGAGTAACAGGTCTTTCACTCTGCTTCTTCAACGGCCTTGCGGTGAGCAGATTTGGGACCACCGCGGGGATGGAGGTTTTGTGGACTCTGAAGTATGCGGGCACACCTGCACGTCTGGCCCGCCGCATGCAGGTTCTGCGGCCAGTCAGGCAAGAATTGCTATTCGGCAGCCGGCAGAGTGAAATGGAATGTCGATCCCACCCCGAGTTTAGACTCCATCCATATTCGGCCGCCCTGCCATTCGATGGCCTTCCGGCAGAATGCCAGTCCCAATCCGTTTCCTGGGTATTCTTTTCCGTGCAGGCGCCTGAACACCCTGAACAGGCGGCCCTGGAAGGCGGGGTCTATACCCGGACCATGGTCTTCAACCGAGAATTTCCATTCGAGCTCCGCCCGTTTGGATGAGATGTGAACGCGCGGGGAGGTGCTGTCACAGTATTCGATGGCATTCCTGACCAGATGCCGCATAACTCTGACCAGCGCTTCGAAATCTCCAATCACCGAAGGCAAAGGATCGTGCGTAATGCCGGCACGCCGTTCTGTGATGAGATTCTCAGTCAAGAGGAGCGCCTCGCGCAGGACCGCTTCCATGTCCACCCGGCCGAACGGCCGCTCGCCGGTGCGCGTAGCCCAATAGTCCACTACGTCACCGAGCAGATACTGCGCGCTGGCAGCCCCCTCCTGAATGCGCGCCAGGTACTCGCCGGCATCGGTCTCGGCCATCAGTTGACTGTACGACGAGATATCCCGGAGAGACTCGCGCAAGTTGTGAGCCGCCATCGAGACAAACTCTTCAAATTCCGCGTTGGCCCGGTCCAACTGCCTGCGGAGCTCATGGCAGTCCCGAGTTTCCAAGTCGAGCGCCTGGCGTAAACGCTCGATCTCGTCTTCCATGCGTCTTGGGTCGGGGGCGGCCATTTCTCAGTCCCCGCGGCGGGGTTCGTACGGTGGGCGGCGAGTGGGAATCGTAAACATGAAAGTTGCGCCCCGCCCAGCTTCCGATTCCACCCAGATGTGCCCGCCCTTGCGCTCAATGATCTTCTTGCAAAGCGCCAGGCCGATGCCGGTGCCGGGAATTTCCAGGCCATGCAGCCGTTTGAACATTCCGAATATGCGCACCAGGTTCTTCGGATCGATACCGATTCCGTTGTCCCGCACGGCAAACAGCCACGCATCCCCGTCTCTCTCCGCCGAAACATGGATTCTCGGAATTTCGTGGCTTCGGTACTTGATGGAATTGGAAATAAGGTTCTGGAAGACCTGGGTCAACATCACCTCTTCGGCGACCAACGTGGGCAAAGGATCGGAAGTGACGATGGCGCCACTCTCCGCAATCGCGGCCTCGAGGTTCAACAGAGCTTTGGCGAGAACCGCTCCGCAGTCGAGCGAGGCGAAGCTGTCCTCTGCGCGCCCCGTGACTTCCCAATACGCGAGTAGCGCCTTTAGCAGAGCTTCTATCCTTAAGGCGCCTTCCACCGAATAGGACATGTACCGGTCTGCTTCCTTACCCAGTTTGCCTGCATATTCCTGCCCCAAAAGCTCGGTAAAGTTAACGACCATGCGGAGAGGCTCCTGTAAGTCGTGCGTCAGCGCATAGGCAAAATGCTGTAATTCCGCGTTGGTGGTCCGGAGCGCCTCCTCAGCCCTTTTGCGTTCTGTTACATCCTCAATCGCCAGCAGGATGCTCCGCGTTTGCGCGGTCGGATTGAACATCTCGCTGGCATTGAGCAGCATCACTTTCCGTCCGACGTGTTCGAAGTCGTGAGTCACTTCGAAGTCCCGGAAAGTCGAGCGCGCCGGGAGAATGTTCTCCAGTAGTTCACGCAGTTGCGGAATATTCCATTGTCCGTTTCCCAAGTTGTAGATCAGGCACTCTTCGGTCTCCTCCGGCACGGCCTGGAACACATCGTAGAACGCCCGGTTCGCTTTCATGACTTGCAGGTTCTGGTTCAGGATGACCAGGGGCTCGCGCACCGTTTCTACGATGGCCTCGGCGAAGTCCTGACCGCGTTTGGCGGCGTCGATATCGATCAACAGGAGCACGGCGCCGTCGGTCTTGCCATTCACTCCCACCGACGGGAGGATGCGCAACGAATACCACCGGCCGTGCGAGTCGCGGATGTCGCGGTACTTCCGGCTGCCGCCTTCCATGGCATCCAACAGCAAGCGCCGCAGTTCGGGAAGTTCCAATTGCGGCTGGAGGTCGGTAATGGATCGGCCCACATCGGAGGCGATCAGATTCAACATCGGTTCAATCGCGCGCGTAAAGCGGCGAATACGCAAGTCCCGTCCGACCATCACCAGGGGGATGCTAATGCTTTCGAGAAGATTGGCCAGATCCCGGTTGACTCTGCTGAATTCCAGGTTACTGACCTTGAGCTCTTCGTTCAAGGTATTGAGCTCTTCGTTGGCCGATTCCAATTCTTCTTGCGCGGTTTCCAGCTCTTCGTTCCCCGCCTGCGCCTCTTCGTTGGCCGCTCTGAGCTTTTCGACGGTGGACGAGTGATCTTCGGCAATAGACTGCAGATACGCTCTGCTCGCGATCAGCTCGCGCCGCAGACGGTCGCTTGCCCCGCTCTCCTCGGCCGCGGGCGTGCGCTTCACCTTCGGGCTACGCTTTCCCTTAACCTCCTCGAATAGGACCAGGAAGTAACGTTGCCCGGAGGAAGCCGCGCTCCTGAACGGGACGACCTCGATGGTGACCCCTTTTAACTGGCCGTCGTCTTCGATCCGGAAGCCCTCTTCCCTGGCTGCTACGTTGTGCTGCCGGGCAGTCTGGATGGCCTTGCCCAGGCCCGCGACTAAGCCTTCACGCGCCAGTTTCAGAAGGTTCTGGGTGGGTTGGCCGGGCGAAAGCTCAAGGTACGGAGACGTGCGGCCCCGGACTTGAACGATGCGCATGGCGTCGTCGATGACGGCGCCCGGGGGGCCATGTTCGGCCAGCACCAGCCGGTCGGCCTCCCTCAGCACCTCCGGCCCATCGCGGCCCTCCGCGGTTTTCCGCGGGAGGAGCGCCCGGCCTTCGGCGCGCCGGCCTTGGCTCAGGCTTGGCTCCGGAGCGCCCGCCGCCGGCCGCAGGCAGTAGATCCTGTGGATACTTACCTGATGAAACGACTCGTACAGCGTGCCGATGCTTTCCGACGGGCCGACCACCAGGAAGCCCGCCGGCTTGAGGGCGTAATGCAGGACTGACAAAACCTTACGCTGCAATACAGGTCCCAGGTAGATCAGCACGTTGCAGCAACTGATCAGGTCCAGCTTGGAGAAAGGGGGGTCCTCGGCCAGGTTATGGCGGGCGAAAACGCACGCATCACGAATGATCTTTGAAATCTGGTAGCCGCGTTCGGAATGGACGAAGAACCGCGCCAGGCGCTGCGGCGAGACGTGCGCAATCTCGGAGTTCTTGTATATGCCGGCGCGGGCTTTTACCAACGCTGTCTCGCTGATATCGGTGGCGAAAATCTCGAACGGAACGCTCTCCCCCTTCTCGTCCAGGAATTCCATCAGGCAAATGGCGATCGAATAGGCCTCCTCACCCGTCGCGCATCCGGGCACCCAGATTCGGATAGGATACCCCGACTCCCTATTCTCTAACAGAGTTGGAAACACGTGCGCTTTCAGATCCTCGAAGAGTGCCGGCTCCCGAAAAAAAGCGGTGACGGTGATCAGACAGTCCTCGCACAAAGCGGTAGCTTCCTCGCGGTGCTGCTCGAGATGCCGGCCATATTCTTCCAGGTTCTGGAATCCCCGGAGAGTCATGCGCCGCTTGATGCGCCGGGACAGGGTGCTGGGCTTGTAGCGCGTGAAGTCCACTCCCGCGGAGTTCCGCACCAGCCGCAGAATCTTGGCCAAGGCCGCATCGGGCTCCGGCTCAATGGCATCCTGAGAGTGGATGGCCGAACGGCCATCGCGCGCGATAGCGGTCAATTTCCGGGCGATCCCTGCTGGTGGCAGGACAAAATCCGCCACACCGGCGGCGATGGCGCTGCGCGGCATGCTGTCGAACTTCGCGGTCCGTACTTCCTGGACAAAGGTGATGCCTCCCGCGGCCTTGATCGACTGCAGGCCCAGCGTCCCATCCGACGCGGTTCCCGACAGAACCACGCCGACCGCCCGGCCACCGCGGTCCGATGCCAGGTCGCGCAGAAAATCGTCGATCGGCATATTGCGGCCGCTGACCGGCCTGGGCGGGGTCCGCAGGATTCCATTGGCAAGGCTCAAATTGCAGCATGGCGGAATCACGTAAACACGATTGGCCTCGACGCGCGTCTCTCCTTTCACTTCGGAAACGGGCATCTTGCTGGCTCTGGAAAGCAACTCTGTCAGGTGGCTCTCGTGACTCGGATCGAGGTGCTGAATCAGCACGAATCCCATGCCGGTATCGTCCGGAAGATGGGTGAGCAACTCGGTGAACGCCTCCAGGCCGCCGGCGGAAGCGCCTACGCCCACGATGTGGGCGGGTCTGCCGCCGATGAGTTCGCGGGTGGGCTTTTCGATGGCCGGCGCGGAGTCTGGCGCCCGCGGAGAACGCGCTAGCGCACGCGGCCGGCTACTGCTACTTCCTTTTTTCAAAACGCAACATTACCTTTCTCGCCCGAACCCCCTGGCACTCTCATCGCAACTGGAAAGCGACGAACTAAGCACGCGGAATGCCATTCTGCTCCTGTCGCGCGGCCAATTTCCGTCAGCCGGCCCGGCCTCCGCCAGCCTTTGCGGTTGTAAGCAGTTCCTTGATCACCTTGCCGATCTCCATGAATTGATGTAAGCCGGAAGGCTTGGTGATGAATTGGGAAACACCCAGGTCTTTGAGCATCGCCTCGTCGCGCTGGGACCGCGACGAACTCCACACGCATACCGGAATGCCGGCCAGGTGCGGGGCGCCGCGGATCTCCGCCAAAATGTCTTCACCGGTATACTTCGAAAGGTTCAGGTCCAGCAGGATCAGGTCTGGAGCGGCGGCGTTCGCATAAGCCCCCTGCCCGCGGATAAAGGCGAGGGCGTCGCCTCCGTTCGTCAGGTGAACCAGCTCAAAGCGGAAATCCTGCTTCTGGAGCGCCCGATCGAGAAGGAAGACGTCCGAGGCGTTGTCTTCAATGACAAGGATGCGGGCTGCGCACACTAACGAAGTGTTTTCCAATCTACCTCCACAGCGGCCGACCTTTGCCGGCCCCCCTTTAATCATTCCACGGTTGCCGGTGGCGCCGCTTGCGGTGACACCTGCCTTGCCCTGACTATCCATCGCTTAGGCGCCGGCCCTATGTAGTAGAAGGGGTAACAGGTCACCATCGTCAGCATGTTTTCGCCCGATGAAGCGAGCACGGCCACATTGTCCGGCTCTACCACCTTGAGCGACTCGACTTCGTACTTGAACTCGCCTTTTGGCGTCAAGAACTGAATCTCGTCCTTAATCCTTAGATCCTTCAATGGGCGAAAGAACGTGTCCCGATGACCGGCCACGCCGATATTGCCCGCCTCGCCCGGCAGCGCCGTGCCCGGAATATGCCCGGCCGCATGCCGCAGAGCCGTTTTGGTTATCCCTTCGATGACCACCACGGACATCCGCAGGCGTGGGATCTCGATGCGTCCGACCAGACCATCCTCGGTGGCGGCCGCTACAGCCTTCGCGGGACCGGACAACGGCGGCTGGGTCCGGTCCTGAGTCTGCACGCGTTGGGCGCGAAGCCGGCCGTCGAGATCCTGGCTCGCGCGCCTTTGGAAAATCCAGGCATCCACCTGAACGAATCCGCAAAAGCCCAGCAGCAGGATGCCGCAGCCGAAGAGCGCCCGCTGAGCCCATTTCAGAATCCGCCTGACCGGGTCCTTTCCAATTACAACTTTCACTTACGGCTCTTCTCGTCAAGTGTGGTGTCGCCGCCGGTGATGTAGCCGGCGCGCGTACGCACGGACAATTTGGTGTGTCCCTGCGCCTGGGCAACCACCCGTATCGTTCGATAAGCGCCATCACGAGTCAGGTTGGCCGGAACGTACCCAAGCGTGTATTGATGGCGAATGTCCCGCGCGATGCGCTCGCAGATGGGCGCGACTTCGCTGAGTTGTTTGGGGAGAAAGGCCTCGCCGCCCGTGGCTTGCGCCAGGCGCTTGAGGACGCCCGGATTCCGGTCCGGATCTTCCTCGTCGAATACTCCGATGGTGTAGATGACGGCGCTCGATTGCTCCGCCAGCTTCATGACTTGCGCCAGCCTGCGAGTGCTGGCATTGTCGCCGCCATCGCTGACCACGATCAGCACCTTTTTATCGCGGGTGCCCCCCCGCAATTCCTGTACGGCTCTTGAGATCGCATCGTATAGAGCGGTCTGGCCTCCGGCGGGCCTGCTGTCGATCGCGTTCGCAAGTAATACGGCGTTATTAGTGAATCGAACACTGTCAGGCAAGCCCAACGTTACCTTCTCGTTGAAGTTGACGATAAACATTTCGTCGTCCGGATTGCTGGACCGGACGAACGCCCGTGCCGCCGCGATCACCTCCGCGAGTTTCGGCCGCATGCTGGTGCTCTGATCGACCACCAGTCCAACGGTAACTGGAATATCCTCGCTTCTGAAAAGCTGGATCGTTTGCGGCCGGCCGTTCTCATAAACCTCGAAATTCTTTGCGCCGAGGTTCGAGACAAAGCCGCCTTGCCGATCAGTTACCGTAGCGGGCAAAACCACCAGAGAGACGTTGACAGAGATGCGGAAGGGTTCCGCCTGGGGGCTGGCGCGCCCTGCCAGCAATATCACTAACAGAATTGTCCGCATGCGCCGCGCTCTCCTCGCGTGGTGGGGCGGGCGTCCACGCCTGCGGCGGGTCTCCCGACCCGCTGTTGCGCGGGCGCGGGCCGCCGTGCGCGGGGTAGCCCCACTTGCAGTGGTCCTATTGCAGGCGTCTTTGTGCTGAGCGAAGAATGAAAGCACCACCCAAAGCCAGCAATCCGAACAGCGCGACCAAAGGCATGGTGCTCGCCGTGGCTGGCAGGGTCTCGGCTGGCGCGGTCGTCTGCGCGACCGGTTCATCCGCCGGTAGCGGAGCGACCGCCTGGGCGAGTTCCAGTTCTTCTCCCGTGGGCTTGATCGCCATGACGGGCGCCTGCTTCAGTTGCGCAACCACGGGCTCGTCCGCCGCCTTGATGGGCTGCTCCACTTCCACCGGGAGCTCGACAGCCGTGAAGAGAACGATCTGTTTGGTTTCTTTGGCCAGCTCCACCGCCTTCGCCTTCGGATAGACGAATTCCTCGCCGTAGTTTTCTCCAGGATAGAACCATGCCCGGAGCGCTTCCGGCTCACCCGCCGGCCGTTCCCGGAAAGTTACCACGGTCTTGTCCGTCGGCTTGAGGCGATAATTCGGGATGGCCAGGATGGTGGCGTAGACCTGCGTTTCATCCGCGTTGAAAATCTGAACGATGTGGCGGTCCGACTGCGAATCCAGGATTTTGAACACGTAGGTACCTGCCGGCAACACACCCCACCCCTTGAGGTGAACGCCCGGAATCTCCACGGGTCCGCTGAACGTCATCACGGTCTTTCTGTTCCACTCGTCCGCCTTCGCGCCAGGCGATAATACCGTGCCCATTATAGCCACGCAAAACACGCTTGCTGTTACTGCTTTCGAAACACTCATCTTTAGTACTCCTTTGTTTGAACTCTCGTGCGATCGGCTGTTCGCTTTGTCGGGCGCCTTGCCTGCAAACCCTCGGCGGGCTGGTCGCACCGTGCCTGAGAAGCATTCCGAGGCCCATCCGCGTACACGTCTCGAGCAACGCGGCTGCCGCCTCACATCGGCGTATTGCTTGCCACACCTTGAAGCACACGACACGGAGCTTCAGCTTGTGTGTCTCATCCAATAACCTCGCCTCGGAGCTATCGGCTCACGCACTTCCTGCCGTGCGGAATGCAGGATTTGCGGACGGGTGGCGGCGAACCGGCATCGCCTTGAAAGCTTAAAAAAAACGCCCCCTGCGGCAACAAAGCGCAAAAAGGCCGAGGGCGCGCTTCTTCGCCAGTTAGTCGCGGCAGAGGGCAGAGTTCAAGGGATTGTTCGCCAATTCCAACTTATACCGAGCAACCCGACGGCCACCCGTCAAACGTCGTCACACCGAGTGGGATGCCGCTGCCTTGCCGCCAGGCAGGTCCTTTTCGGACTTGCCGCCGGCTAGCCCGTCTTTCGCCGAGCGAGAGTGAGGTGCAACCAAGGCCGCCACAGCGATGCCGGCGCCAAGCCCCGTCAAGAAAATAGATAGTGAAAACAACATTTTATCGGTCATCGAAAGCACCTCCCTGAATCGTTCCGCACGTTATCAGCCGGAATCCTCAGCCGGGGTATCTGTTATCTCCGTCCTCGTTTTACAGGCGCGTGGCAGCGTCGGACTCGGATCCCTTTTGAGCCAGTGCCCTGTCGTCCGCCCGTTGGTCGGCTTTCGCTTTGATCGCTCCATACTGCTCCTGGATTCGTCCCGCCAATTGATCTTTCTTGCCGGTGAATGTCTGCCGGTTATTGTTGGTGATCTTACCCCAGCGCTCGCGGGCCGATCCGGTGAATCGCTTCCACTTGCCAGCAAATTGATCCCAATTCATGTTCTTGTCGTCCTGTTTCCGGTTTTCCGGCAATACTCTTAAGTGCGGCACGTGGAGCGCCATGCGCACGAGAGGCCGATGCAATCGGGGCGGCCCACAGCTCCCGGCGAAATGTGCACGGATCAAGGCAGATTCTGCATCTGGGGGTAGTGTCCCGCGCCGCATCTCGTATCGTCGCCGCTTCCGGCGCTTGGCCAAGCTCGTGCACAGATACAAATACGACACTTCCAGAAAGAGGAACACCAAATGGCAAAGAACACATCAATCATTGGCATCTACGAGAACCGCACAGCGGTTTCCGATGCCATCGAAGTTTTGCAGAAGAGCGGCTATAGGACTGCGGATATCTCGGTCCTGTCATCTGAAAATCAGGGCTCAAAGGATTTCGGGCTTGAGAAACACGCCAAGGCGGCGGCCGGCGCCGGGGTTGGAGCGGCCGTAGGTGCTGTGATTTGCGCCGTATTGGCTTGGTTCGTCTCGAATCAATTGGTGACGATTACGGGCATGGGCCCGCTGATCGCGGCGGGGCCCCTCCTGGCTGGATTGGCGGGCGCCGGCGCGGGTGGCGCGCTGGGCTGGATCGTGGGATTGCTGGCGGGTCTGGGTCTTACCGAATATGTCGCCAAGCGGTACGCGGGCCGAGTCAGGCGCGCCGGCATTCTGCTGTCGGTTCACTGCGACAGTTCGGAGTGGTGTGAGCGGGCCAAGAAGACCCTGAAAGACACGGGCGCGCGCGACATATCCAAGGCCGCCGAATCTACCGCGGACTACGGAACCACCGATAAGCCGACCGATAGGCCTTTGACGGCCATCGTGAACCGAGACGAACCGGCTGCCCGGCAAACGGACGAATACGTTGTTCACGAAATCAAGAAATAGAAGGGCGTGGAAAAGTCAATCCGGACTGGGCTTCGGCGTGCACGCCCATCACTGACTTGAATTGGAGACGACTATCATGAAATACCCGCGAACTATCAGTACCGCTGTCGTGGTTCTGTTCTTCGGAACGTTCGCTGTGTACGCGCAGCGCGAGCCGGAAAAGCAGCCTGAGAAGCAACAGAGCAAGCCGGAGCAAACTGCGCGCCCATCGGCACAGCAGCAGCGCCCTCAGGCCCAGCCGAAACCCGCGCAACATGCACAAGCACAGCAGAAGCAACCTGCCCAGCAACCCAAGCAGCAAGCCCACGAGGCGAAGCCGCAACAGCCGAAGCAGCAGCAAGCTCACGAGGCGAAGCCCCAACAGCCGAAGCAGCAGCAGGCTCACGAGGCGAAGCCCCAACAGCCGAAGCAGCAGCA
>Ga0187871_10001440_pt1 | contig 20740 bp, 17 predicted proteins | sample June2016WEW_16_1_FD_132988 | JGI IMG/M metagenome (GOLD analysis project Ga0187871, IMG submission 132988) | Peatland microbial communities from SPRUCE experiment site at the Marcell Experimental Forest, Minnesota, USA - June2016WEW_16_10 | ecosystem: Environmental > Terrestrial > Soil >...
GGACTGACTTCTGTGGACTGGCTTCAATTGACCATGCGGCGGAGGGAATCCAAAGCGTCGCGGGCCAGGGCGTAGCGGGGCTCGATTTCGAGGGCTTGCTGGAAACATTCGATGGCGCGGCCGTACATTTCTTTGCCGAGGTAGGCGCGACCGAGATTGTAGTGCGGGAAATGGCGGGGCTCGTAGCGGGCGGCTTCCACAGCGCGCTCCAGCCAGGGGATGGCTTCGTCGAAGCGATCGAGTTCGATGAGGTAGGCGCCGATGTCGTTGTAGGGATTGCCGAATTCAGGATCGATTTCGATGGCGCGCTTGCACTCGGCGATGGCGTCGTCGAGCTTGCCCTGAAAATGATAGGTCCAGCCAAGAAACGTGTGGGCTTCCGCAGTGGGATAAAGGTCGAGCGACGAGCGGTAGAGTTCGACGGCGCGCTCGTAATCGCCTTCCATTTGCGCTTGATACGCGTCCTGGAGCACTTCCCAAGCGCGCGAGAGGGTTTCCTGGCTCATGATTTAGGTATGTAAGCACACGGTGTTGAGGGCGTCAAAAGTACGAAGGTCCAGCGCGTGTGCTAGGCGCAACCTGTACTTTGTGCCGGGGGTACTAGTGGAAATTACGGAGCCGAATGTGGAGAATGGAGGCGACGCTCATAGGGCAGTCCAGGGGGAATCGTGAATCGTAATTTTATGGTGCTGGGGATCGCGATGTTGGCGGTGTTTGTGGCCGTGGCTGGGGCGGCGTCCGCGCAGGATCCGGACGCGAAGCCGCCGGCGAAGAAGTCCGCGGGAGGCGCGGCAGCAGCGCGCGGCAAGGAAGTATTCGATAAGAAGTGCGGCGTGTGCCATTACGCGGACAGCGACGCGAAGAAAATCGGGCCGGGTCTGAAGGGAATTTCCAAGCGCGGAACGTTCACCGTGAACAATAACAAGGTGACCGACGAATCGCTGAGGACCTGGATCGAAAACGGCGACAACCTGATGCCGCCGTTCAAGGATGTGCTGGAGCCGCCGCAGATCAAGGATGTCGTGGCGTACGTCAAGACGCTGTAGGGCGGCGTCTAAGCGCGGAAAAGACTAAGAACGTTTCCTCAGGGGCTAAAGCCCGTTGAAGGCGGAAGCTTCATGTCGGAGCTGAAGCTCCGACCCCCTGAAAGGCGGCTCTTTAAAAGCGGCGTAGTCGCGCCCTGACCAAGCGCTCGCCGTTGCCGCGCGAAAAAGAAAAGCCCTCCGGTGCGACTTGCGACCGGAGGGCAAACTTGACTCATGCTGCTGTTTCAATTTGTTGCTACCCCAACTTGGCCCAAGTGCTTTTGCGCTGGCCGAAAAAGTGGCGCCGGTTCTGGGAGACGGCGTCCGCCAATTTTCGCGCGCTTTTTTCAGGGCCCGATCCTCGCGGTGCGAGGAATCTACTTCAGGACCGCATCCTTGAGCGCTTTCGACGGGCGCAGGCGGACGACGGTCTTAGCCTTGATCTTGATCGCTTCACCGGTTTGCGGATTGCGGCCCATGCGCGCCTTGCGGTGGGCCTTGACGACGCGGCCGATTCCCGGAATCACGAATTTACCTGCGCCACCCTTGGCTTCTTTCACCGCGAGCTTGAAAAGCTCGTCAAAGAAGAGCGCTGCGGTTTTCTTGGGTGTGCCGGCTTTCTCGGCGATGTGGGAAACGACCTTGGTCTTGCTCAAAGGCTTGGCTGCCATCTAGTATTCTTATCCTCCTGATTTTTTCAATGCGCCTCGAAAAGATTCGAGACCAGCCGCGAGATTCTCCCCCTCAAAACAAACGAAAAGACTCGGGCCGCATTGCACTATAGCCAAGGGATGAGTAGAACGCAAGAGACAAACGTCAAAAAAGGCCGAAAACATGGGGATTTCTTGAGGTGGAACGCGGAAACACTGATTCTTAGCGGCTTTTTCCACAGGTCGTTGGGTCAGCAAGGCTTGAAGGAGTGACTGGCGGCTTGTGTTATGCTCGCAAATTATCTGAGATATAGAGGAGAAAACCGATGAGCGGCAGTGCGAATTGGAGCGGGCTGGAGCAGCGTTTTGCAGCGGCGGTGAAGCTGGCGCGGCGGCCGGTGGGGGTGACATTTCTGGATGCGGCGCCCGCGGGCGTCGCGCAATTTTCGGGGACGGAACCTTCCGGGTGCAGCTTTTGGCGTTTGGCTGCGGCTGGGCGGGTGTTTTACACCGTGCCGGAAAATCATTTCAACTGTGCGGTCGGGGCTTACACGCACAACATTGCGTTGTCTCCGGAGCGGCAGAAAGAAACCGAGCAAACTTTGAAGATGATGTTTGATCTGGGCTACGTGAAGCCGGAAGAGGTGCCGCAGATTCCGCGGTTGGCGAAGGCGCCGGCGGCGATTGTGTATGCGCCACTGGGGGAGTCGCCGGTTGACCCGGATGTGGTTTTGTTTGCGTGCAAACCTTCGGCGGCCATGCTGTTGAACGAGGCTGCGGGGCGAGCGAGTGTAGGCAGCGGGATACCGGCGCTGGGCCGGCCGACGTGCATGGCGCTGCCGGCGACGCTGCAGCATGGTTCGATTCTAAGTTTGGGATGCATGGGGAATCGCGTTTATACGGGATTGGGTGAGGACGAGATGTATCTGGTTTTGCGTGGGAAGGATCTGGCGGCGGTGGCGGATGCGCTTGGGGTTATTGCCGGAGCGAATGCGGCGCTTAACGAATATGCGGCGGGGCGGCGGGCGCAGCTCGCAACGATGTAGGAAAGATTTGCCACGGAGGCACGGAGAAGGAAAAAGACAATGTTTTTGTCCGGCCGGGATGAGCGCTGCGAACCGGCGTTAAAGCGTAGCCAGGTCGGCGTAGAAGTGGGCTATGGCTTTGATGCCGCTGAAATAGTTTTCTAGGGCGAGGTGTTCGTCGGGAGCGTGGGCGTTTTCGTCGGGTAGGCCGAAGCCGATGAGGACGCAGGGGACTTTGAAGGTGTCGTGCATTTGGGTGACGAAGGGGATGGAGCCGCCTTCGCGGATGAAGACCGCCTTTTTGCCGAAGCCTTTTTCGAGGGCACCCTGGGCCTTGGCGAAAATGGGAGCGTGATACGGCGCGGTCCACGGTTTCCCGGTGCTTAGAACCTCGAACTTGCAGGTCACCGTTTTTGGCAGCAGCTTACGGATATGCTTTTCCACCAGCCTGGCGATCTTGTGAGGTTCCTGGTTGGGAACCAGGCGCGTGGAAAACTTTGCGTAAGCTTTTGAAGGAATCACGGTTTTGGCGCCTTCGCCCTGATAGCCACCCCAGATGCCATTGAGCTCGAAAGTGGGGCGAATCCATAGGCGCTCGACAGTGGTAAAACCTTTTTCGCCGACATATTGCGGCGCGCCCACTGCTTGCTCGAAATCCTTTTTCCTCCAGGGCAACGCGTTCAGCGCTTTGCGCTCCGCGGCTGAGACCTTGGCGACATCGTCGTAGAAACCGGGAACGACAGCGCGAAAATTCTTGTCGTGCAGCTTGGCAAAGAGTTCCGTCAGGATGGTGAGCGGGTTGGGGACCGCGCCGCCGTAGACGCCGGAATGCAAATCGCGGGCAGGCCCGGTCAGTTCGATCTGGTAATAGTTCAAGTCACGCAAACCGTAGGTGATAGAAGGAACGCCTTTGCCGAGCATGGAGGTATCGGAGACGACGAGGGCATCGGCTTTGAGTTTTTCTTTGTGTTTCTGAACGTAATCCCACAGGCTGACGCTGCCCACTTCCTCTTCGCCTTCGATCAGCACTTTAATGTTGATGGGAAACTTTCCATTGGTCTTGTGAAGGGCTTCGAATGCTTTGATGTGGATGTGGACCTGGCCCTTGTCATCGGCGGTCCCGCGGCCAAAGAGATTGCCGTCGCGTGCGGTGGGCTCAAAAGCGGGAGACGTCCAGAGGTCGAGAGGTTCCGCCGGCTGGACGTCATAGTGGCCGTAGAAAAGGACCGTGGGCTTGCTGGGGGCCTCGAGGGATTCCGCATAGACCAAAGGATGAAGTTTGGTGGGAACGATCTGAACCGTTTTAAACCCGGCGGATGTGAGTTTGTCGGCGACCCAGCGAGCGGCGCGCTCAATGTCGGGCTTGTGCTCGCTCTTGGCGCTCACGCTGGGAATGCGCAGAAATTCGCACAGTTCCGCGAGATGCCGATCGCGGCAACTCTCTATAAATTCTGCAAGGTTTATATTCGGCCCCAAGGATGCGAGTCCTTTCCAATATGAATACGCTTTAGTAGTGCGAATGTTGCGGCCGGGAAGGAGCGCAGAACTTCATTCGAAAGATTCCCAAGCCGACTAGTAATATTCTAGGGCCGTGGCGGCTCTGGCACAAGTTTCGAGAAGCGTTTGGATGCGGAGGGAGCTCAAAACGTATAGTCGGGTGGTTTGATGCCCTTTACGCGCATATAGACTTCGCATTGAGCCCGGTGGTGCGCCGTGTGTACGAACATGTTGACGATCATGGCGCGGCCGTCGGGATCGGTGCGACCCTTCCAGGAAGGAATATGCCAGGTGCGTTTGAGCTGCTCCGGCGTGATTTGGGGCAAGACGGTGATCACGTAGTCGAAGGACTGCTCCAGCATTTTGGTGACGGATGGTTTGTCGGTGGGCGGATTCTTTGATAGATCGATGGCAAAGGGAGTCTGGATCCCCGTAATTTGGTTGAACCGGAGGGCATTCGCGGTGGCGACGTGCACGAGCTGCTCCCCGAAGGTCATTTCGTCGGGATTGGGCTTGAAATTGTAAAATTCGGCGGGCATGGCGTTGGCGACGTCCATCGTAAACTGTTTGGAAATTTTCCAGTCGGCAACGAACTCCTGCATGTCCATTACCGAGCCGAGCTTTGGGGCTTGTGCAAAGAGGGTAGAAGTGCTGAACAGCAATACTGTAGCCGCGAGAAAGCAGCGCAACCCATTCGACATGATTCCACCTCCCGAGCAGCGGCGGAGACTTAGACGTTCGGGAAGCGGATTTGGCGCGTTCTGGGAATGGGTCGACATGGCGACCTCCTTTCAACAAGACGCCCGTCGTGCGCACATCGGGCTGAAAGAAGGTTCGCAATATTGAACTGCAAAGGGGTGGGCTTCTGCTCTTTCCGCGGATCGAGTACGTCCCTGACGCGTGGGAAAGCGGATCACAGGGGTGGTCGGGCAATGCTTTCAGCGTTGACCGATCTAAAGATCGGCCACTACAGGAGCCAGAGTACACTCCCGACGCTTGGCGGCTAACTATTGTTGCTTATGCTTCACCGGTGCGGGTGCGGAACACCTGTCCTGTCGGGCAATTGACCGCGCCGCAGGGCGGTCTGAAGATGAGAGGATGAGCGAAGTCACTTTTACCGCGCCACGACGCAGCGGGCGCGTGTTTCACAAGATGCGAGTGCAAGCACAGGGCCGCGCGCACGATGGCCGGAAATTCCGCGAAGTGTGCCAGACGCAGGTGGTGAATTCGCACGGCGGACTGCTGCTGCTGAAGCATGAGGTCGATCAGGGGGAGATGCTCGTCCTGACGAATCCAGAGACGCAGGAAGAGCAGGAGTGCCGGGTGGTGTTTTTGGGAGAGCTTGGGGATCGCGGGCAGCGGGTGGGAGTCGAGTTTTTGACGCCGGCACCACGCTTTTGGGGAGTGGAGTTCGTTGATGGCGTATTGTCGTCGGGTAGCGGCGGCGATGCGGGTCAATTAGTTTAGCGACACGGTCTCTAGGATGCGCTTGCCGAAGCGCGATCCATTCCTGCTTTTGCGGGTGTCAGACGCCCCTTTTTCGCAAACCAATCGCCTAAACGCCAGAGCAGCAAGATCGAGACGAGTGCGGCGTAGAAGAGCGGGTTGCGCACGTCGGATTTCACCAGCCAGTAGTAGTGAATCACACCACAAATCGCCGTGATGTAGATCGAGCGATGCAACATCTGCCAGCGCTTGCCGCCCAGGCGGCGAATCCAGCCTGCCGTTGAGGTGATGGCAAGCGGAATCAGTAGAACGAATCCGAGAAAACCTACGGTGATGTAGCGGCGCTTCTCGACGTCTTTCCACATAGCGGCCAGGTTGAAGGATTGGTCGGGGCCGATGTAGGTGAGGAAGTGGAGGCAGACGTAGAAGAAGGCGAAGAGACCGAGCATACGGCGAAAGCGGATGAGTTCGGGGAGCTTGAGAAGCTTTCGCAGCGGGGTGATCGTCAAGGTGAAGATCAGAAAGCGGAGGGTCCAAAGGCCGGTAGCGTGTTGGAGAAATTCGACGGGGTTGGCGCCGAGCAGGCCGTTGAGGGCCCGGTAGATCAGCGTGCCAAGAGGCGCGAGGCAAATGATAAAGACGACGACCTTGGTCCATTTGTTGGAGAGAAGGCGATGCACTCGGGGCTCTCGGGCTAGTAGTCTTTTTTCAGATTCATTCCGGCGTACATGCCGGCGACTTGATCGCCGTAGCCATTGAACATCAGCGTGTTGCGGCGGAAGATCTCGCCGAGGCGGCGCTCTTTGGCTTGGCTCCAGCGCGGATGATCGACGGAGGGATTCACGTTGGAGTAGAAGCCATATTCGGAGGAAGCCATGCGATTCCAGGTGGTGGGCGGCTCGCCTTTCACGAGTTTTATTTTTACGATGGACTTGATGCTCTTGAATCCGTATTTCCAGGGGACAATTATACGCACGGGGGCGCCGTCTTGATTGGGAAGAGTTTCTCCGTACATGCCAACGCAGAGCAGCGTTAGCGGATTCATTGCTTCGTCCAGGCGCAAGCCTTCGACGTAGGGATAATCGAGGCCGGTGCCCCGCGATTGCGGCATTTGTTTGAGGTCGTAGAAACTTTGGAAGGCGACGAATTTTGCTTTAGGGGTGGGCTCGACGAGTTTGAGTACTGTGTTGAGCGAAAAGCCGATCCACGGAACGACGATGGACCAGGCTTCCACGCAGCGGTGCCGGTAGATGCGTTCTTCCAGCGGCGCGAGTTTCAGGATTTCGTCCATGGTGAAGGTGCGTGGCTTGGCGACTTCGCCTTCGACAGAAACGCTCCACGGGGAGATGCGGAAATTCTGGGAGTTTCTCGCGGGGTCGGACTTGTCGGTGCCGAATTCGTAGAAGTTGTTGTAGTGGGTGACATCGTCGTAGGGAGTGACTTTTTCGTCGGTGTTGAAGGGACCTTTGACGGTGTCGAGCTTTGTTACGGCATAGACACTACGCGCCGGCGAAATCAGGTCGATCAGCCGCGACCCGGCGAGGGCGGCGGCGCCCGCTAATCCCACGCCCTGCAGGAATTTGCGGCGGTTCAGATAGACGGATTTGGGCGTGACATCGGCGTGGGTGAGATCTGGCGAGCGGCGGATCAGCATAATACTCTTGTGGCAAAAAGTGCCTCTATAAGTTTACGGCGGTTTGGCGGGATCGGATGCAATTTCTATGTCTCACGCGCCCAGAAGAGACGGCTCACAATTGTCTCCGGGAATCCCACTTAAATGCCGGTGCAAGTTATACTTAGAAACGGAGGAGTGGGTGAGCGGTTGAAACCGGCGGTCTTGAAAACCGTTAGACTCGAAAGGGTCTCGGGGGTTCGAATCCCTCCTCCTCCGCCAGTCAGTCTCAACATTTTGGTTGGTGTGTTGCTAGGGATTTCTGAGAAACCTTGACTTCCGACTTACGTGCGACGATTTAGAGTCCCCCTTCTTGGCTCGAAAGTAATCCAATGCAATGAAACCCGACGATTCGTGTGCGGCCGGCAATTACTGGACAGCGCGCCGGGAATACTGCTCCTTTCGTGCGAAGTGTCCGTTATGAAGTCCCTCGGCGCAAGGGTTCGCGCGCGCAGCATGGCAAGCGGATTAGGGAAATTGCATGAGCGAAGGAGATCTGGCGTGGCCGCGTGCGGATGGGTGACGGTGCTGACGACTTTTCTGACGCTTTCTCTTGCTTCCGCGACCTGCGGTCAGGGCAGGTCCGGGCAGGGCCAGCGTGTCGCTGTGGGGGCGCAATACGATTCGACACACGTGTACGTTACTCCGAGCGATTTGAGCGCGTTCGTCATCAGCTTGGTGGCCACGTTCGGCGGGCATTCGTCCAAGCCACTCGTGACAAATGTTCTGCCGGTGCCGAGCAGTACGGAATTTCAATATGTAGGGACTCCGGCCGGCACGCTGTCGGTGTTTGCGTTCCAAACCCCGATCCCGTTCCCGTTTGGACAGGAACGCACTGGATACCTGGTGACGGACATGGACCAGGCCATCAAGGCCGCTCGTGCGGCCGGAGCTGAGGTCATCGTCGAACCATTCAAAGACCCTATCGGCATGGATGCGGTCATCCAGTGGCCGGGCGGGGTGAAGATGCAATTGTACTGGCACTTCACGCCACCCAATAACGGACCACTGGAAACGATTCCAGATAACCGGGTTTACGTGTCGCGCGATGAGGCCGATAACTTCGTCAACGATTTCGTACGCTTCTCCCAAGGCAAAGTGATCGCGGATGACAAGCGCGCTGACGCAGGCGAAATCGGGCGCTCGGGAGAGACTTACCGCCGTATCCGCATGACGTCGCCGTTCGGCAAAATGCAGGTCATGGTGACGGATGGTCATCTGCCGTATCCTTTCGGCCATGAGATTACCGGGTATCAGGTGCGGGATCTAGCCGCGACGCTGGAAAAGGCTAGAGCTGCGGGTGTGAAAATCTTATCCGCGCCTTACACCACGAGCGATCGGATCACCGCGATTGTGGAATTTCCAGGTGGCTACATCGCCGAACTACACAGCGTCAACGAGCGATAAGGACAAAAGGTAGGAAATCGAATATGCCTTTGACTGCGAGAGTGGTGCTAGTGGCGGGAGGTACGGGCGGGCTGGGACGCGCCGTCAGTCTGGGGTTCCTGAAGGAAGGCGCCCGTGTGGTCGTCACTTATCGCAAACAGGGAGAACTCGATACTCTGAAGAAGCTAGCCGGGGGCAACGGTTCAAATCTCGAAGGCTACGATGTCGATGTCACTGATGAAGGCGATGTGAGTAAACTCGTCGAAGGAATTGTAGCGCAGCACGGACGACTCGACGCCATGGTGAATACAGTCGGAGGTTACGTGGGCGGCGTGAAGCTATGGGAGCTGGATACCAAGGTCTTCGACCAGATGCTGGCGTTGAACTTGCGCTCAGGTTATGCGCTCACGCGTGCCGCAGTGCGGGTAATGCTGAAGCAAGGTAGCGGAGCGATCGTGAACGTCGCGGCCAAAGCTGCGATCGATCATGGTGCCGGCGCTGGCGCTTATGCCGCGTCAAAGGCGGCGGCGGTCGCCATGATTGATTCTCTTGCCGAAGACCTGAAGGGCACCGGAATCCGTGTGAACTCGATTCTCCCCAGCATCATCGATACGGCGGCAAACCGGAAAGCGATGCCCAAGGCAGATTTCGCGAAGTGGCCGAAGCCGGAAGACATCGCGCGCGTCATCGTGTTCCTGTGCGGCGATGGCGCGAAAGTGATTCATGGCGCCGCCGTGCCCGTATTTGGAAATAGCTGAGGCTGTTGTCACTGGAGGTTCTCGTGTCCATCCGTCCCGTCAAGCGACTCATCACTTCCCAGCCGACCATCGAAGGCGCGGGTGTTCACCTCCGGCGCGCGTTCGGCTTTCACGAGACATCCGATTTTGACCCATTTCTCCTACTGGACGATTTCCGCAACGACATTCCGGCGGATTACCTGGCGGGCTTCCCGTGGCATCCCCATCGCGGCATTGAGACGATCACCTATGTTCTCGCGGGAACCGTCGAGCACGGCGACAGCATCGGCAACCGTGGAGCGATCGCTGCCGGGGACATTCAGTGGATGACGGCGGGTCGCGGAATCATCCACCAGGAAATGCCCAAAGGCGATCCGGAAGGCCGGATGCACGGTTTCCAGTTGTGGGCAAACTTGCCCGCGTCACTAAAAATGACGGAGCCGCGTTATCAGGAAGTGAAAGCGCCGGAAATTCCGGAAATCACTGACGACGATGGCACCCGCGCCCGCGTCGTCTGCGGCACTTTCTGGGGAAAGAGAGGCCCGATCGTCGGCATCGCGGCCGACCCCGTCTACATTGACGTGTCCGTCCCTCCGGGCAGGCGGAAGACGTTGCCAGTCGAAGTAACGAGGCACGCATTTGCGTACGTCTTTGCGGGCTCGGGGAAATTCTGCAATGCGTCGGGTCCCCTTGCCGTGCCGACTGAATCGGTCGGCTGGTTGGACACCGCGCCCCCGAAAGAGGCGGGAGACCGCTCGCTGGTACTCTTCGATAGCGGCGACGAAGTCGTTGTGCAAGCTGGGGAAAATGGGATCCGTTTCCTGCTTGTCTCGGGCAAGCCTCTCGAGGAACCCGTCGCGTGGTACGGGCCGATCGTGATGAACAACCAGGAGCAGCTACGCGAAGCGTTTGACGAGCTTCAACAAGGAACTTTTCTCAAGCCGGAGAAGCGGCGGTGAGCGGAGGCCCTTTCCCTCCAAACGGGGCGATGCGATGAACCCAGTGCGGTGGTCGCGACGCCTGAGATGAAAATTTTCTATTTCGCTTCCAAGAGCAAGCTGCCAGTAAAATCAACGTGCAATTTGGCGGTCGGACCAGTCACGGTGCCGAGGTCTTTGCCGTCGACGTAGTTAGTCACTTGATAGGTCTTGTCGCCCAATCCCCGCAATTCCACGTCGCCGCTCCATTTTGCGACCTTGCCGCCCTTGTCGGTTGCAGCTGGCGCGTAGAACGCGTAGTACATCGCGCCCCCTTTTTCGATGGCGTATGCCTCCGGCGAGTCGTATCCGTAGACGTACAAGTCCAAAAAATTTCCCTTTGAGAGCATTTTTTCGTTGTAGAGCGCAATCCATTTCTTCCAGTGGGCTTCCTTCGCGGTGTTCAAGTACACATTTTGGAGCTTCGGACCATAGTCGGGCCACGTGAACTTGGTTCCCAATACTCCACCGGCTCCCAGCGTCGAAGCGAAGTCGTCGCCAACGTCCTGCTCATTGTCGGTGTTTGCTCCCCTGATGCGGGTCAACTCCACGTGATCTCCGTAGATGGCGGCGTTGGGGCCGAGAAGAGCTTTGTACATTTTGATTCGCCGGCGCACTTGCACGGAGCCAACCGGATCGGCGGTCACGGCTTGATCCATGTAACGCAACCAGGCCAAGCTCGGCGGAGTTCCGCAGGGGCAGCTTTGCGTCACGCTGTCAGCTTTGAGCGCGCGGGTCGTTTCGAAGATCGTTTTGTAGACTTCGCCCATGGCGTAGACGGAGTCGAGCGGTGATTTGTGGTGATGCTTGGGGTTGTAGCAGCGCGGAACGGAGTAGATGTTGTCGAGCTTGTGCCCGTCGAAATCCCAATCGCGGATGAAGCGCTCCGTAAGTTGCTTGTAGTATTCGCGGACCTCGGGCAGCGCGGGACAGAGCGTTGCCAGGTTTCGCGTCATCCTGGCAGGCTGGCCCTTTTCGTCAAGGATCAGCCAGTCAGGATGCTGCTTGACGACGTCGGAGACGACGTATTTGTGATCCTCATATTTGAACTTTCCATCCTCTACCGCCAATGGCAACCACCAGAGTTGGACCTTTATGCCTTGCTTGTGAAAATCACTCACCATTTGCTGGATGGAGTTTCCGCCGAAAGTATCCTTGCGCGGCTGCCAGTCGCCGTAGTTCTCAAACCAGCGATCGTCGAGCGTGGCCCAGTGAATGCCGAGCTCCTTCAACTTGGGGATGGTGTCGGTCATTTGCTTTGGCGTTACGTTGGATTCGTAACCCCAGCCGCACCAGCTGATGGCGTAATTTTCCTCGTTGGTTTTTGGCCGCGTCAATCCTTCGCGCTCTACCGCTCGTGACCATGTGCTCAGCGGTTCGTAGTAGTCGCCGTGAAAAAGCGCCACGAATGTTCTCGGCGTTGAGAAGCTCTCACTCGGCTTGAGCGTGGTGCTTGCCGGGAGCTCGACGGCCGCGTCCACTTTTCCGTCGGCGGTTGTTTCCACGGGAATGGAGAGCGCGAGCGGCAGCGTTTCCAGATGCCCGATCGCCAGGCCCATGTTGCGCGTCCAGAACGCGACCACCGGTACTCCACCGCCTACGCGGCCCAGGTCGTCGTGAGTTTCCACTGGCGCGCCAAAGGGATTGTCTTGCGAAAACTTTGCCGGGATGGGCAGAACATCATCTTTGCCCCAGCGAATGCTCGATCCGAAGAACGCCCACATCTCGTGAGGTTTCGCGTTGCTGTCGGCCAAAGACGCGTTCAACGTGTGATTTTGCAACGCCACTTTATCCAAGGCGATTTCTTTGTCGCCGGAATTTTTGTAGGTGGCCGAAAGCAACGCCAGGGCAGGGAAGTCGTCATACACCTCGACGGTCAGGGTTTCGTCGAGTCCAGTGCTCGCGCTATGACCGGTAACGTCCACTCGTTTGCCGAGAGAGCCGAGCTTGCCGTTCGCCGCCTGGATTTGAGGGTGCTGCAGATCGCGCACAAAATCGTTGACGGCTTGCTTGCCGCTGGTTACGACGATGCCGGAACTTGGCGACGCTTCATCGAGAGTCAGCCATTGTGCCCCGTTCTTGAAGCAGCCCGACAAGTTGCCATTCGCGGCCAGTACAAACTCCGCTTGCCCCGTCTTCAAATGAATTCCGTCGGGTAGGGCCTGTACCTCCACGACCGATACGGGCTCCGGTTTCTTTTCTTGCGCTTTGCACCCGCAAAAAACCGTTATGACCGCGGTAGCGATCAAGAACGTCACCGCATTGCTCGATCCTGGGAAAGGCCGGTTCATCGTTTGTCTCCGTGGTACAACGCAAAAATCTTTTCGGCGTTCTTGTGGTAGACCTTCTCCAGAATGGAATCGGGCAGCTCCATTCCGTAAATCATCCATCGCCCCTGTCCCGGATAGCCGGAGTACGGAAAATATTCGTCGCCCGTCTCCAGCCAGCGGAAATAGTTGGCATAGACTTCCGGCACCGGCTCCGAATCGGTTCCGAACATAATGCGATCCTGGAATTCCGCGAAGAATTGTGCCGCGCGGCGCGGCTGCCTGCCCAGTTCCGCTTCCCTCGCCCCGAATTCGACGTACATATTCGGATATTTTCTGAGCCATTCGGATACCGCGTCCAAATTTTCGGGCCAGTTCGCGACGTGCAGCGCCATAAATGTCGTGTTCGGATGCTTGGCGATGATGTGATTGCGTTCTTCCAGCAGCGCCTGTTTTGATGGGAATGCGCCTCCGTAAAAACTCCAAGAGGGATTCCGCATCAATTCTTCATACCTTTCGTTCTTCGCGTCGGTCGGCGTGAAAAAAGCTTCCGGATCGGTGGAATGAATCGCCACGGGTATCCCGAGCCGTCCGCACTCCTCCCAGACCGGGTCCATCCGCGGATCGTCGATGGGAACCAGTTTTCCGCTCTTATCTTTTACACCCAGGCCCCAATCTTTCAGGACCTTGAGTCCTCGCGCGCCGCGCTTTACCGCATCATCCAGTTGCGCCACCATTTCCGCGCTGAAATTCGGATCGTCGATCTTGCTCCAGTCCATTTGAGCGAAGACCACGAACCGGTCGGGATAGGGCTTCACCATTTTGTCCAGGACGCCTTGAAGTTTTTCTCCCCACATCCCGGTCAGGATGACCACTTTCCTGACGTTGGCCTGGTCCATTCCCTTCACCACGTCGGCTGGCGGGACGTCGGCGCCGTGAACTCCTCCGGCGTCGTTTACGTGATTGTGTACATCGATGACGTAGAATTTCGCGCGCGGCACCTCGTGCGCCGGCACGTGCAGCATCGGCTTCGGATCCCAATCCTTCAACAGCAGCGTCATGCGTTTGGCCGCGTCCGGATCTTCCCGGTACTGAATGTCCTGTGCGAACGCCGGCGGGAGAGCCGCGGCCACGAAGGCGGCGAGTACCGCAATCGGTGTCAGGCAGCATTTCAAGTACGGTTTGTTGGTCATAGTTTTCTTCAGCTTCTCCAAATCCCTTTGGTCTTCTCACAGGAGAGGCGCACGGCAGAGTGTAAACCCGCCGGTCAATAAACGAAAGCAAAAGAAATAAAACGAAGGTGGATGCTTTGGACCCTCGCGAGCCGAGACGTTAGGCAGCTCTGGAAAACCAGACGGTTTTGTTTCCCTGGAGGAGTGCTTTGCAATACGCGGTCAGAGCGCGGTAACCAACCGTAACCAGGACAGCGCTTCCGGGTCGCCCGCGCGCAGCGCAGGGCCGAGGGGAGAGCCGAGAAAAATCAGTGTTCCCGGCCCGAAACGCCTCTTCAACGCCACGGGCAACGCTCCGACGTTGCCGATTACATCTCCATCGCTCGCCGAGACGGGAATCGCTCGACTGAAATCTCGAACTCTTGTCTCCCGTGGCCAAACGTAACTGACGTAAGGAACGGATGGGTGAATATCCCGCTTCTTGTTCGGATGTCGCCCGGGGTGACGCTCGGGAAGAGCGTCATCAGCAGGATTTCCCTGCCAGAGGTCGACAGGTGGGCCGACGGCAATACCAAAATGACGCTGTAACATTCTCTGATGGGCAGTAAATTCCGCCGGGCTTAAGAATCCCGCGCCGGATTCCAATAGAACATGAGTCCCCGCTTCCAAAAGATCCGTTAGTGCCGACGCTGTTGCGGGAGCCATCGATCCGAAACTGGGAACAATTGCAATCTGACAAATCCGTCGCGAGTTGAGGTCGGTTTCCGAGAGGAGGTTGTGTTTGCCGAGGAGTGCCGCTTGATATCCTTGAAGCGATTCCGGAAGGACGCAACGCGAATTCAGGTCGAGCAGAGCGCGATCGAGAGTGCCTCCCGGCTCGGCGACGCGCGCAGCTAACCCGATCGGATGAAATGACCAGAGCGTGGCCGCACAGCCAGTCGCGCCACCCAGAAAGTCTCGGCGCGAAATGTTCATCCCCGGCCCTGCGGCTTCCATCTTCACAGCCGGCCCGAAATCAGGCGGTCGACGTCGGCCGCCGTGTCGTAAAACTGCTGATCCTGCGCGTAACGGTAGCGAGCTTCCATTTCGGGAATCAACCAGCCGTCGTAACCCACCTTGGTGATCGCCGCTCGTATCGCGGGCCAATTGTTGTCGCCAATGAAAAGGCTGGTATAGACCGTGTCGCAACAGCGGCCGCGCTTTTTCATGACGTCCTTGAGATGGATGCGCGTGATGCGCGGGCCGTGCATCTCGATCCACTGCTCGGCGAATCCCGTGTCGTGAATATTTCCGACGTCGAGGTGAATGCCGACGAAAGGGCTGTCCACCTCATTGAGGAATGTCCAGAATTCCCTGGGCGTCAACAAAAAGCGTTGTTCCGAGTTGCAATTCTCGCAGCCGATTTTAACTTTTGCTTTCGCCGCCACCGGCGCAAGCTGCTTCATCGCATCCAGGCATCGCTGGTAAACCTCGTTGTAGGGAACTTCTGCGGTCACCAGCCCTGCGACGACAAGTATGGCGTCGCAACCGAGGAGCTGGGATGTCTCCAACTGCCGCTCCACAATGCGAATCGCTTGAGCGCGGACGTTTGGATCACGCGCCGAGAGAGGAGTTTCCCAGTGAAGGCCGGTCGAAACATTGGAGACCACCAAGCCGGCATTTTCCACTTTGCGCCGCAGTTCGCTTACCGCCGCGTCGTTGGTGTTCATCTGGAACCACGGAACGTCGCCAAGCCAGAGTTCGATGCCGTCGTACCCTGATTTCTTGACGAGCTCGAGCCCTCGCTCGAAACTCCAGCCCTTGGGGATCATATTGTCGCCGATGGATTTTTTCATGGCACCTCGTTTGTTGCTGACAAGCGCCTTGCATTCACGCACAGATCCGAAACCGCAACGCGATTTGAAAGCTACCGCGCCGGTGAACGAACGACGATCCGTACCGCTAAACGGGAGAGAGTCTGACACACTAAGCCGCCGCAATACAAAAAATTGACTCGCAACAAAACGAAAGCTGCGAGGCTGGATTTTCGTTGTTCCGCCTCGACGCTTGGGCTCCCGGAGCCGCAATCGAGGCCGTAAGAATTCAAGTCATAAGAACAAGAATCCAATTTCTTGCTTCCATGACGGCAAAAATCGAGGGTGGCTGCTCCGCGTTTTTCCTTGACAACCGCGGGGTCTTCCCATATCGTCCATTTCCAAACGCAATAAAACGAAACAAATAGGTAGTGAAAGAAAACAAAGGAAATCAGGGTAGCGTATCCGTATTCCAGGCCACGCGGCCTGCTTTGTAGACTCCTTGAAGGAGAAGGTGCGGTTGGCTAAGTGCCCCCATCTCGACAACATCCTTGGGATGAACGAGCCGATCTCCCGTCGCGATTTTCTCGACGGAATGCTCATTGCTTCCACGGCCATGGCGGTGGGGGCCGTTTGTCCATTCCCTCTGGGAGCGCAATCACCCGGCGGCCCGGTAGCGGGATGGACCGGCTACAGCGGTGAAGGGGATTACAAAGGTTCCGCGGGAAACACGGAACAGGTTATCCAGAACGCCCATACCGTCCGCGACGGAAAGTTTGACCAGGCTCCCTCTGAAGTTGTCGAAACTGGTGAAGCTTACGATTGCGTGGTGGTCGGCGGCGGGCAGGCTGGGTTATCCGCCGGCATGTTCTTCTCGCAGCAAGCGGATGCCAAGCGTACCTGCCTGATTCTCGACAACGCGCACATTTTCGGCGGCGTCGCCAAGCGCAACGAGTTTGTCGTCGACGGGCATCGTCTGTATGCGCCGCAAGCTTCCGTCCACTTTCAGCCTCCATACCCCGACAGCTCTCTCGGGAAGATCTACGCCACGATGGGCCTGGATTGGGACGCTTTCAAGTCTTACCAGAAGTGGCAGGGACCGAAGCCGGAGATGTGGCTGCCCCGCAGCCCGTACGGCACAGGAAAAATCAACGGCAAGGAAGCGCTCGGGTTTTATTTCGGAGCGAAGTACGGCCACAAACCCGGAATCTGGGTTACCGATCCCTGGGGCAAAGGCTTGGAAGGCACTCCATTCTCGCCGGCGACTCGAAAAGAGATGCTGGCGCGGTGGGCCGAAAAGCCTGTCGTTCCGCCATTGGTGTACGACTACCCCGGCGACGCTATATCGCGACAACTCGACAGCATGACGCTCGAGGACTACTTCATTCGTACCTACGGCGTAAGCCGGGAAACCGTTCGGCTGATGGACGCTTCAGAAGCGGCCGGCGGATTTGGGCTGGGCCCCGACGCGCTGTCCGCGTTTCTCGTCTATGAGTGGTCAAAAATTATTCCCACCGTCGACGACAGCATGGAATCAGGTATCCAGATGTTTCCGGGAGGAAATTCCGGAATGACCCGATTGATGGTCAAAACCATGATTCCGGGAGCGATCGACGGTCCACGGTCGATGGAGACGGTGTGGAAGGGCGCGGTGAATTTCGGCGCGTTGGATCAACCCGGCCAGCGAGTGCGTTTGCGGCTGGATTCTACTGCCGTGCGCGTCGAGCACATGGGAGAGCCGGGTAAGGCGGAGTTTGTTTCCGTCGAGTATGTGAAGAACGGCACGGTGTCCAGGATCAAAGCGAGAACCGTGGTGATGGCCGGCGGCGGATGGATCACCAAGCATGTGGTTCGAGATTTGGACGAAACGCGCAAGAGCAGTTACGACCAATTCAACTATGCGCCGTACATGACGGTCAACGTGGCCGTTCGCAATTGGCGTTTTCTTTATGACCTCGGTATCTCCAGCGCGCAGTGGTTTGATGGCTTCGCACGTCAGGTGAACGTGCGGAAGTGTGCCCTCTTTGGTGTCGATTCGGATGTCGTCGGTCCCGATCTGCCTACGGTTCTGACTTTCTTTGTGGATTTTACAAAACCTGGCCTGCCGCCGCGAACGCAAGGGCAGTTGGGTCGCGCCGAGGTGCTATCCACTTCCTTCGTTGACTACGAGCGCCAGGTTCGCGAGCAGATGACCGAGATGTTTGGCGCTTCGGGGTTTGATGCCAAGCGCGATATCGCAGGCATCGTGATAAATCGATTCGGCCACGCCTTCATCAATCCACAACCCGGCTTCTTTTTTGGACTGGATGGCAAACCAGCTGCGCGCGACGCACTTCGCAATGGTCCTTTCGGCCGGATTGCTTTCTCTCACGCAGATTTATCCGGGGCCATGGATCACCGAAACTCTTTTATGGAATCACAGCGGGCAGTAAGTCAACTATTGGACCGGGTCCTGACTTAGCGAAAGGATGGAACATCCGCATGTCTACTTTTATTTCGAGTCGCAACTTTTCTCTGAGATTCGCGCTGTTGTTGCTGTTGGGGGTGATTCTGCCCGGCCAGATATTCGCGCAGATAGACACCGGCGCTATTTCCGGCACGATCAAGGATACCAGCGGAGGTGTCGTCGCGGGTGCGAGGGTGACGCTCACCAATGAGGGAACCGGCGTGTCGATATCAACCACCAGCGGTTCCCAGGGTGAATATGTCTTCTCGCCGGTGAAGATCGGTCACTACTCCTTGTCGGCGGAATTCAAAGGCTTCGAGAAGGTGCAGCAGAACAACGTCACCGTCGATGTCCAACAGAAAGTGCTGATCGACGTTGCGTTGCCGCCAGGACAGTCGCAGGAGGTAGTCGTCGTCAACGCCGCGCCACCGGCTCTACAGACTCAAGATGCTTCCGTCGGACAGGTCATCGAGGAGCGCGCCGTCAATGCGCTGCCATTGAATGGGCGCAACTTTACGTTTCTTGCGCAACTCTCAGCCGGCGTAACTCAGGATCAGCAAGACACCCGCGGCTTGGGCGCCAGCGGAAGCTTTGCTGCCAATGGCTTGCGCCCGGCACAGAATAATTATTTGCTCGACGGCCTCGACAACAACGCCAACCTTGTGGACTTCTTGAATGGAACTGCCTACGCAGTGCGCCCGCCGGTGGATGCTATCGCGGAATTTAAGGTTGAGACCAACGACTACAGCGCGGAGGCGGGGCGTTCGGCCGGTGCCGTGCTCAATGCCACCATCAAATCCGGAACGAATCAGTTTCACGGAAACGTGTGGGAATTTATCCGCAATGACAAACTCGACGCCGCGAATTTCTTTGAGAATTCAGGTGGAATTCCGAAAGGAGAATACCGGCAGAATCAATTCGGAGCGACCTTCGGAGGTCCGATTCGCAAGGACAAGACCTTTTTCTTCATGGACTATGAAGGCACGCGCATCCGTCAAGCTGTTCCCTATGTAAGTACGGTTCCAACAGCTCTCGAGCGGAGCAGCGGTTACACGAACCTCTCGGAGCTGCTTACCCAAGGCGGCACGCGAACCGATGTTCTGGGGCGTACCTATGCGCTGGGCCAGGTTTTCGATCCCTCCACGACGCGACCAATCACTTGCGGAGTTGCGGATCCAGTCTCAGGGTTGACCGCTCCTTGTACGGGCGTGCCGGCTGGAACACAACTCGGTTTTGTTCGCGAGCCTTTTCCCGGCAACATCATTCCGGCGAATCGGCTCGACCCCAACGCCATCAAGCTCTTGAATCTTTTTCCCGCGCCTAATCTTCCAGGCCTCTTCAACAACTATGCTTCGAATCCGGTATTGAGCAACAATGCCGATCAATTTGATGTCCGCATCGACCATAACATCAGTCAGAAAGATAGCATCTTCGGGCGCGTGAGTTACGTTGATAACCCGACTTTTATTCCGGGTCCGTTTACGGGCATCGCGGATGGCGGATCGTTTTCCTCTGGGGATCAGGAGGCGCGCTCCCTCAACATCGTTGTCAGCGAAACTCACATGTTCTCTCCCACCCTCATCAACGAAGCGCGCGCGGGTTACAACCGAATCGCTGCCCAGCGACTTCAACCGAATGCCGATACTGCGGGAATTCCCGCGCAGTTCGGCATTCAAGGAATTCCGCAGGGTGATTCCAATGGCGGGCTGGGCTCTATATTCATTACGGGATTGAATACTCTCGGAAGCAATCAGTATCTTCCCTCGATCGAGCTCAGCACCACATCGCAGTTTACAGACAACCTCACGAAAGCAATGGGTCGCCATACCTTCAAGGTTGGGTTTCAGTACCAGCGGCTGGGATTCAATATTCTGCAACCTCCCTCGGGCCGCGGGACCTGGAGCTTCAGCGGCGTCTACACCGAAGTGCCTTCCACCACCGGAGGCAACACCGGGCTCGCACAAATGCTACTGACGCCGATTCCCTCTACGGTGCCGGGCGGGTCCGATGACGTAGGCGGGGCGGACAGCATCAACGCCTCCAACATTTCCACCACATCGATGAAGCGCAACTACCTTGCCGGGTATTTTCAGGACGACATAAAGGTGAAGCCAAGACTAACCGTGAACCTCGGACTCCGCTACGAATACTTCGGACAATTGACCGAAAATTACGGCGCGCAGTCCAACTTCCAGCCGTCCGCCACGGTAGGCGGCGTTTCCACCTTCCTGTTGACCAACCAGCGTTGCAATACGCCGTTTTCACCGGACTTTGAGGCCGCCGCGGCGGCGGAGAATATCACTATTCAATGTTCGGGGCAGCCCGGGCTTGGAGTGTCGCAAAAAACCAATTTCTCACCGCGAGTCGGTTTTGCCTATCAACTGACGAACAAATTTGTCGTTCGCGGTGGCTACGGGATCTTCTACGGCGGCTTTGAAAACTCCGCACTCCTGACCTACAACGATTTTCCGTTTCAGTTCAACCTGAACTATCCGAACCTAGTGCCGAATGAGCCGATCACTTTTGCCAACGGCGCGATTGGAACCCTTGAGACCGGTCTTACGGCGATTCCGCTGACCTCTGCGGCGGCCGAACCCGGCGGCGTCGGACTGATCGGCGAGGACTTCAACAACAAGACTCCTTACAC
>Ga0187871_10001441_pt1 | contig 20738 bp, 22 predicted proteins | sample June2016WEW_16_1_FD_132988 | JGI IMG/M metagenome (GOLD analysis project Ga0187871, IMG submission 132988) | Peatland microbial communities from SPRUCE experiment site at the Marcell Experimental Forest, Minnesota, USA - June2016WEW_16_10 | ecosystem: Environmental > Terrestrial > Soil >...
AGGAAGGCTTCAGCGTAGCCAGAAGGAACCGGCTCCGTCACGCGCCCCAGCGCTTGCCGCAGTTCTTCTTTGGTATGCGTTATCAGGGTTTCCAGCGGCCGCTGATCGATCATCGAAACAACGCGGCTCTCGACCGCGCGGCGCAGCAGTTCTCGCGCCAGCAGCTGCCGTCTTTCTGGTGTTAGCGTTCCCTTCGTCTTCCAGCGGTGAGTCTGCGATTCGATGTAAGGAAACGATTCAGCCAGCGATTTGAATTCAATGAATCCGTGAATAGCAAAGGTTACCGGATTGCCATCTCTCACGATCGTTGTGGAAGGTGTGACCAGCGTCTCAAGTGAAATCTGTTGCGCCGGCACAGTGGCACTCAAGGCGGCTACGCTGAGAGCAACTCGGACGATCCACCCCGATACCACGTATCTCTTGTTTGAGAATCGCTTCACCAGTTTCCTCCAAGCCAGCCCGTGTCCGACAATAATCTCACCGATTGTCCCAGACTTTCGCCTTGAGGGCGATCGGAATCGCCGGTTTTCTGCGCTACCCGCCGCTACGCGTTAGACTCTGTTGGAATCATTTACTCGCCCAAAGGAGTTGGTCATGGTTACCGCCTTTGAAAATGCTTTCGCCGATTATGCCGAGTTCGCGCGGCGTCCACTCGACCCGGAACAGTGCGCTCTCATCGTGGTGGACATTCAGGAAAAACTTCTGCCGCCGATTTTTCACAGAGACCAACTGGTGCATAACTCGAAGTTGCTCATTCGCGCGGCGGGCGTGCTGAAGATTCCGGCGGTTATGAGCACGCAATATGCGAAGGGCCTGGGGAAGACTGTGCCGGAGATCGCTTCCCTGCTGCCGGAAACCGAGGCCATCGACAAAGATCGATTCTCCTGCTTCGGCAGCGACGACTTTTGCACGCTGCTCAAGCGGCTGCCCGGCAACCGCAACACTCTGTTGTTGTGCGGAATGGAAAGCCACATCTGCGTAATGCAGACCGCATTGGCCGCGCTGCGCGAAGGTTATCTCGTGCACATCGCGTCCGATGCGGTGAGTTCGCGAAGCGAATGGAATTGGAAGATTGGACTGGAGAGAATGCGCGCCGCGGGTGCGGTGATTTCTTCCACTGAAATGATGATCTACGAGTTAATGCGCTCCTCGTCGTCGCCGGCGTTCAAGGAAATGCTGCCGCATCTGAAGGGCTAGGGTTCCCGCCCCAGTTGCTCCGGCTCGGCTTCCGACTCCTTCTTCTTTACCCGCACCACCGTAATCTTCGCGATACCTTCTTCAAATGCGGGCGGCTTTAGCTTGGCAGCCATGCGGCGCATCACATCTTCCGGAACGACGCGGTCGCGGCGCTGGTGGCGCTCAATGCAGACTTCGAGCGGCACGTCGAAAAACACTGCGTGCACTTCGTATTGATAATCCTTGGCCAGCTTAATCCAGTGCTGGCGTTCCTGCGGCGTGAGGTTCGTGGCATCCACGTAATTCATGGGACGCCTGGCGATGAGCCGCGCCTTCAGCATGGAACGCAAATTGGAAAATACAAGATCCTGAAAGCGCTGCTCGCGCACGTCATCAAAGAGCAAGGAGCGCACCATGTCGCTCGAGAGCGGCACTACATTGTGGCGCTTGAACCATGAACTCTTGCCCGATCCTGGTAGTCCGATCGCGAGTACCACCACGCCCTTCGGAGCACGCTGCCCCGCCGAAGCAGTCGCCGGAACTCGCGGCGCTGGAGCCTGAACCGGCAGAGTCGGGCCTGCACCTTCTACCTCATCAGCAACGCCAGGGTCCTCGTCGCCCCCATCGACAGGTATTGCCGGTATCGATCCCTTCACTGCGGCAGGGGTAAACGCTTGGGCAACGGCCTGCTCGCGGCCCCGGCCACCTCGTCCGCGCCCGCCACGACGGCGACGGCCTCGGCCGGTATTTGGAGGGCGTGTCGCGGCAGAGTTTGGAGCCGCAGGTGCTTCCGACGAAGGTTCAGCTGCTGGTAGTTCTTCTTCGTGACGTTCATGGGACGCTTGCGCTTCAGAACCGGCACGCGCACGGCGAACAGGCTCGGGCGTCATCGGAGCTGACATCTCAGATTCAGTCTTGCTTGCTTCCGGCGGCGGAGCGGGCTGCTGTTCCGCATCGAAGTACGCTGGCTGCAAAGGCGGCGGAGCGGGCTGATCGGAGGGTTCCGCGGGGGTCTTTTTGCGGCGCGTCAGGCGCTCGCGCATCCATTTACGCATGTACGGCTTTTAACACAAAGTGAGGGCAGGATCAATCAGCCCAGGGTCCGGGCGAACCAGACGCGACAGCTAAATCAAGATGCAGCCGCTACAATAACCCCATGTCCGAAGCAATCCCTGCAGACATCCGCGGCCAGAAGTACATCTCTCTCGGCACGTTCCGCAAGAGCGGGGCGAAGATCACGACGCCCGTTTGGTTTGGGGAAGAGGGCGACAAGCTTTACGTGATGACGCGCAGCGATATGGGTAAGACGAAACGCGTTCGCAGCAATCCGCAGGCGACGGTTGCTCCCTGTACTATCCGGGGGAAGGTGATTGGGCCCGAGTCGGCGGCGTTAGTCCGCATCTTGACGCCCGAAGAACACGCCCGCGCGCGCCAGACCATCGACCGGAAGTATTGGCTAGCCAGGCTGACATCGATCTTTAGTAGAGCGGATGCGTTCCTGGAGATAAGCTTCCCGTAACCCCTACTGTCAAGGACCGGAAGCACAGAGTCTTGTGACGCAGGTTCCGTGGCAGGAACGGGAGTCTTCCGAATCGGTGCTGCGATCATTTACGCCGCTTCCCTGTCCTGCTAACATCATCTGTCTGTGTGCCGGCTCAGGAAGTTTCCTGATGTCGCATTCATAATTACGGAGAGACCATGGCAATCAAAGTTGGCATCAACGGTTTTGGACGCATCGGCCGCAACGTGCTGCGGACTTCGCTCAATGACCCCAACCTGGAATTCGTGGCGGTCAACGATCTCACCGACCCGAAGACGCTGGCGCACCTGCTTAAGTACGACTCGATTCTCGGCAATCTGCCAAATAAGATCACGGCCAGCGCCGACAGCATCACCATCGATAACAAGACCATCCGCGTATTCAAGGAACGAGATCCGGGCGCGCTGCCCTGGGAATCCGTAGGCGCTCAGGTGGTAATCGAATCCACCGGGCACTTCACCGACGCGAACGACGCGAAGAAACATCTGCGCGGCACCGTGAAGAAGGTGATCATTTCTGCTCCAGCGAAGAATGAGGACATCACCCTGGTGTTGGGCGTGAACCATGAGAAGTATGATGGCGCCAAGCATCACATCATTTCGAACGCCTCCTGCACCACGAATTGTTTGGCGCCGATCGCCAAGGTGATCAATGACGAGTTCAAGATTGTCAGCGGCACGATGACCACGATCCACTCCTATACCAACGACCAGGTCATCCTCGACTTCCCGCACAAGGACCTGCGGCGGGCGCGGGCCGCGGCGATCAACATGATTCCTACATCTACTGGCGCGGCGAAAGCACTGAAGCTGGTCATCCCAGAGCTGTCGGGAAAGTTGGATGGTTTCTCCATGCGGGTGCCTACTCCGAACGTTTCGGTAGTCGACCTGGTGGCTTTTGTTGAAAAGAAGACAACCAAGGAAGAAGTGAATGCGGCGCTGAAGAAGGCGTCTGAAAGCGGGCCGCTGAAGGGTTATCTGGGCTATGAGGAGAATGAACTGGTGTCGTCGGATTTCAAAGGCGACTCACGCTCTTCCATTGTCGATGCACCCATGACCCTGGTGGTGGGCGGCAATTGTGTCAAGGTGCTCTCGTGGTACGACAATGAATGGGGATACTCGTGCCGCGTGCGGGATTTGATTCATTATATTGCCGGTAAGGGCTTGTAGCCTTTTGTAGCGCCGGCGTCTCGCCGGCTTTCGGTCGCGAGGGCGAGGCGCCCTCGCGACATCCGCTGCAACGGCGGCGCTACTTTCATCGCTTTACTTAAGGACGAACCAGCCAATGTCCAAGTTATCCATCCGTGATTTGCCTCTGAATGGCAACCGTATCTTTATGCGCGTCGACTTCAACGTTCCGCTGGAGGACGGCCGCGTGATCGATGACACGCGCATCCGCGAAACCTTGCCCTCCATCGAGTACGCCCTGCGGCACGGGGCGAGGCTGATTCTCGCTTCGCATCTGGGACGCCCCAAAGGCAAGCCCAATCCAAAGATGAGTCTGAAGCCGGTGGCAGAGCGGCTGCGCATGGTGCTCGACAAAGAGCTGGCACGGGGCGAGAACGTGGGCTTCTGTCCCGACTGTGTAGGTCCTGAAGCGGCGGAAGTCGCCTCGCAGTTGGAAAAAGGTCAGACCCTGCTTCTGGAGAATCTGCGGTTTCATGCCGAGGAAGAAGCGAACGACGAGAAGTTCGCCAAGCAATTGGGAAGCCTGGCGGAGTTCTACGTGAATGATGCGTTCGGCACCGCGCATCGGGCGCACGCCTCGACTGTGGGAATTACGAAGTTTGTATCGAAATCGGCGGCTGGCCTGCTTATGGAGAAAGAGTTGAAGTATCTGGGCCGCGCTCTGGAGCATCCCGAGCCGCCGTTTGTCGCGATTCTGGGTGGCGCCAAGGTCAGCGATAAGATCGGCGTGATCCGGAATCTGATGAGCAAGGTCGATTCGCTCATCATCGGTGGCGGCATGGCGTACACCTTCCTGAAAGCGCAGGGAAAAGAAATCGGCAAGTCGCTGCTGGAGGCTGACAAGGTCGATCTGGCGCGGCAACTGCTGGAAGAAGCGAAGAAGCGCAATGTGAAGTTTCTGCTGCCCATCGATCACGTTGTGGCGATGAAGCCTGAGACCAACGCAGTGGTGCAGCAGATCGGCGAAGGGCAGCCGATTCCGGCCGACCGCATGGCGCTTGACATTGGGCCGAAGACGATCGAACTCTTCTCGGAGGAGATCTCGGGGGCGCGCACTATTGTGTGGAACGGGCCGATGGGGGTGTTTGAGGTGCCGGGGTTCTCGAGAGGCACTTTCAAGATCGCGCACGCCATCGCAGAGAACGTGGGCGCGATTTCGATTGTGGGCGGCGGCGACACAGTCGCTGCTGTCAACGGAGCTGAAGTGGCGGACAAGATGACGCACATCTCAACCGGGGGCGGAGCGTCGCTGGAATTTCTCGAAGGAAAGAAACTGCCCGGTGTTGACGCGCTGACGGACAAGAAATGATCGACCTTATTCCCGAACAGTTGCCCTCCGTGAATTGTCCTCCATTCCGAATTGAAAAGGCCTTCTCATGAGAACCAAGCTTATTGCCGCTAATTGGAAGATGTACAAGACGCCGGAGCAGACGCGCGAATTTTTCGGCGAGTTCCTGCCGCTGGTAAGCGGGCACACGCGCGACCAGATCGTGGTTTGCCCTCCGGACATTGACCTGGCGGCTGCGCTGGAAGCGGCAAAGGGATCGAACGTGGCCATTGGCGGGCAGAACGCGCATTGGAAGCATGAAGGCGCCTTCACCGGCGAAACTTCGGCAGCGATGCTGGTGGCGCTGGGTGTGACTCATGTGATTATCGGACACTCGGAGCGGCGGCAGTACTTTTGCGAGACTGACGATACGGTGAACCTTCGACTGAAAGCCGCGCTGGAAGCCGGGCTCACGCCGATCTGCTGCGTGGGCGAAGTACTGGAAGAGCGCGAGGCCGGACTCTGCGACGATGTTCTTCGTCGCCAGTGCGTCCGGGCTTTTCATTCTGTCTCGGCCCGGAAGGCTGCGAAGCTGGTGGTGGCTTATGAGCCGGTGTGGGCCATTGGAACCGGCAAGAACGCGACTCCAGAGATTGCCGCGCAGGCGCATGCTGTTATCCGGAGGGAAGCTGCCGAGCTGTTTGGCGAGGAGTTCGCGGCGCAGTTGCGCATCCTTTACGGAGGATCGGTTAAGCCTGAGAATGCTTCGTCTCTGATGGCGCAGGAAGAGATCGACGGCGCGCTGGTGGGCGGGGCGTCGCTGCATGCGAAGTCGTTTGCGGCTATTGTGAAGTATTGAGCCGCTGGCTCCTGCAACGGCGTGGTCGGTACTCAGAAGGAAAAGCTTCTCACCGCTAAGGTCGCTAAGGAACTGCCGCTAAGTGCGACAAGAATCCGCCCGTTTTCTTTACCCCTTCGACTGTGTTTGCGCTTTGCTTTCGCGAAGCACAAACTCCGCTCAGGTTGACAAGGAATCTGCTAATCTTCCTGCTTCGCAAGCCTTGGGTTCAATCTGGTTGTAGATAGAGAGTGTGGATGACGGAAACTGTGCGTCCTGAGCCGAGCCGGCGATTCCGGTGGCTGGTGCTGATTTTTATCAGCCTGACGATGTTCGGGAATTACTACGTGTATGACTGCATCGCGCCGGTTGCGGACCTGCTGGTTAAGCAGTTGCGCTTTTCCGAGTCGAACATTGGGCTGCTGCAGGCAATCTATAGTATTCCCAACATCTTCATGGTGGTGATCGGCGGCTACATCGTAGACCGCATCGGGACCCGTAAGGCGATTTTCATCTTTGGAACCTTATGTTTCGTGGGGGCCGGGTTCACCTGCCTATCGCCGGCTTTAGGCGTAATGGCGGGTGGTCGGCTGATCTTTGGCCTGGGCGCGGAATCGTTGATTGTGGCCGTGACGACCGCGGTTGCCAAGTGGTTTCGGGGGAAGGAATTAAGCTTTGCCTTCGGGATCAACCTAATGATCTCGAGGTTCGGATCGCTGCTGGCGCAGCAATCGCCGTCCTGGGCCGGCTTTGCGTACAACTACTGGCGCAATCCTCTGCTCATTTCGGTGGGATTTGGAGCGCTGTGCATAGTTGGCGCAAGCGTCTACTGGGGTCTCGAAGTCTACGCTGAGAAGAGATACCAGATTGGCCCCGCCGGGGCTACCGATAAGGTTGTGTTCAGCGATATCAAGGGGTTCGGGCTGTCTTACTGGTACATCGTGGCGCTGTGCATCACCTTTTATTCGGCCATCTTTCCATTTGAAACCTTCGCTTACCAGTTCTTTATGGACGCGCACCATGTCACCCGCGAAGCCAGCGGAGATCTGGTGGGAATGCTTACGCTGTTCACGATGTTTGGGACGCCGATCTTCGGTTTGTTTGTCGACAAACTGGGCAAGCGGGCATTGCTGATGATGCTGGGTTCCCTGCTGCTCATCCCGGTATATCTCATGATGGCTTATATGCGGTCTGCGAGTTATGTGACGGTGTACTTGCCTTCGTCTGCGGACGGGCATTTCGCCTTTGTGGCCCACCACCTGCCCCCAATTCTCCTGCTCACCATGGCTATGATGGGGATCGCTTTCTCGCTGATTCCGGCGGTGATGTGGCCGTCGGTGGCTTACTTAGTTGAGCAGTCGAAGCTGGGGACGGCCTACGGGTTGATGACGATGATCCAGAACATCGGGCTGGCTGGCTTCAATCTGATGGTCGGGTGGGCGAACGACCACGGCCACGCCGGGGCCGGCAATCCCAGCGGTTACAACTTGGGAATGTGGATCTTTTCGATTCTGGGGTTCCTGGGCTTGACCTTCGCGTTTCTGCTGAGGCAGCGGGAGTTGGGGCCCCATGGGCATGGGCTGGAGAGTATTACAACGGCTAGGAGTTCGGCGTAACAGCGGCAGAGGAGCACAAAGCCCTTAACACAGGGTTCATAGATTAACCACTGGGTAAACCTGAAGCTACTGATTTTCGGAGGTTGCTACTCTTTGGCTTGGTTGGGGTTTTTAGGTTTGGGTGGAACCTGCGCATCCAAGGCCGCGGATGCAAAGGGTTTCCGGCGGGGTCCGAGAATCGGATCGGGTCGGCCTTGTTGATCCTAAGATCGGTAGAAATACTCTGATATTCTGGAAGTGCGAGGGCCGCTCGTTACGGACCAAAGTCACGCAAACAGTACAACACAAACTACTTATGCCGCATCCCAACGAATGCGGCCCGGAACAGCTGATTTGACCGAGCCACGACAGCTAAAGAGCACCGAACCTAACGAAGCCGACCTGATTGAGCGGGCTAAGCTAGGGGACGCGGCGGCGTTCCAGGCGCTCTACGACAAGCACAAGCGGCGGGTGTATTCGCTGTGTCTGCGGATGACAGCGAACACAGCGGAGGCGGAAGATCTGGCGCAAGAAGCGTTTCTTCAGCTCTACCGCAAGATCGCGACGTTTCGCGGGGAGTCGGCGTTTTCGACCTGGTTGCACCGGCTTTCGGTCAATGTCGTGCTAATGCACTTGAGGAAGAAAAGTCTTCCCGTAGTTTCGCTGGAAGAGACTACACAGGGGACGGACGAAGATTCTCCGAAGAAAGATTTCGGGGCGGACGATGTGGCGCTGGCCGGGTCGATTGATCGGATGCAGTTGCAAAGGGCGGTGGACAGTCTGCCTCCTGGGTACCGGATGATATTTGTGCTGCACGACGTCGAAGGATACGAGCATAATGAGATCGCGAAAATCGCGGGCTGCTCGATTGGAAATAGCAAGTCCCAGTTACATAAGGCGCGCATGAAATTGCGCGACCTGCTCAAGCTGAATAGAGCCGAAAAGGCCGGGAAGTCTCGGGCGGGGTAGGAAACGCGTTGGACGATCCAGATCCTTCGGCCGCAAGAAGCCGCGGCCTCAGGATGACAAGTCAGAGCTGGCAGGGGCGCAAGCGCTGCGGGGCTGTTTAAGCCGCAGAAGACTTGGGGGAAGTTATGAATTGCGTTGAGCTGCAACAGAGCTTGGCGGAAACGGAAGATGTGACCAGTTGGGAGCAGAAGGCCCATCTGAGAGAGTGCCCGGCGTGCTCAGCGCTGGCGAGAGAACTGAATCTGATCGTGGCGGCGGCCGGCCAACTGCAGGCGGCGGACGAGCCGAGTCCGCGGGTTTGGAATTCCATTGAATTTGCGTTGCGGCAAGAAGGGCTGATCCGTCCGCAGCGGGCGCCTGTGCCTTCCTTCAGCGCGCGTTGGGGAGCGGCGCGCTGGCTGGTGCCGGCGGCGGCCATGTTATTGCTGTCTTTGGGTATCTACATGCGGCGTGAGTTCCAGCCAGCTCAAGTGCAACAACAGGCCTCCGTGACTCTGGCGAGCCCGTCTGAGTTGAATGATGAAGACTTGATGCAAGAGGTCACGGACAGCGAGCCGGCCATGAAGACACAATTTGCTGAGAACCTGCGGCAGGTGAATCAATCCATCCGCGAGGCGCAGGGCGCGGTGGATGAGAGTCCGAATGACGCGGAAGCGCGGCGGTCGCTGATGGATGCGTATCACCAGAAGTCGATGCTGTTCGAGATGGCGATGGACCGTTCTGTGCCTTAGCGGTGTTGATGTTTGGGCGGTGCTTGGGGGAGTCTCATTTGGTGAGCAAAAAGACGGCAAAATTTGTGGCGATTGGCGTGATCGTGGCGGGTGCGCTGGTGGCCGAGAGCAGGAAAGAGTACCACTTCGTGGTGGGGCCGAAAGCGGGCGTGTCGGTAATGAACCCGTATGGCTCGATTTCGGTGAAGCCCTCGTTGAACAACACAGTGGTGGTGAGCGCCCTTCTGCATTCCGACAAGGTTGAGGTGGATAACAACCAGAACGGAAACCGCGTGGATATTCAATCGCACCTGCTGGCCGGCGCCGACTCCGACTCAGGGCGCGTGGACTATGAAGTTCTGGTTCCCGCCGACGCCAGCGTCACCTTGCATTCCAGCACTGGGTCGCTGCGCGCCGAAAAGCTGCATGGCGACGTGAGCCTGGAAGGCGCGGGAGGGACAGTAGATGTTCGAGACGTGTCGGATGCCCACGTCCATGTAAAGACGCTGAATGGAACGGTGAATCTGGACAACATCCGGAACGGGCATGTTGAAGTGGACTCGCTGAGCGGAGAAGTTACGATGAGAAGCGTGAACGGCCCGCTGGTGCAGGTGGTTTCGACGAGCGGGAGAATCAACTACATCGGCGATTTCGGCAACAGCGGCGAATACCGGCTCAGCAGCCATAGCGGCGACATCGAAGCGACCATTCCCGAGTGGACCTCCGCCGACGTGAGCGCCCGCTCCGTTCGGGGAGAGGTGCACGACGACATTCCGCTGCAACCAAAAAATCACACCTGGTTTGCGGTCGACAAGGGACGTGCCTTCGCAGGTACCATGGGCCGAGTGGCAGTGTCCTCAACAGTGGTACTGCGTACCTTCAGTGGTAAAATTCACCTCAGAAAACGCTCCGAAAACAAATAACCAAAGAAAACAGCAAACCGGGTCGGCGTAAACGGCGTCCTAAGGCGTCGGGCCAAACGAGCGGGGTTCGTGCGTTTCGCGTTAAGACCCGCAAGGCGGGCAGCGAGCCTGGGACGCGGGCCGTGGTGTTGATCGGCTTCATGGGCGCCGGCAAGAGCAGTGTGGGCCGGGCTCTAGCGGAACGACTGGGTTGGGCGTTTGAGGACCTCGACGAGCGCATCGAGCAGCGTGAGCGGCGGAAGGTGGCGGAAATCTTCCGCGATTCGGGAGAGGCGGCGTTTCGCCGGGCCGAACATGCGGCTTTGAAGGAACTGCTGGTCGAGTTGCGAACCAGGGTTCAGAAGATCGTAGCCCTCGGGGGTGGCGCTTTCGTGCAGAAAAAGAACGCCGGGCTGATCGAGGCTTCGGGCATTCCTACGGTGTTTCTGGACGCGGACGCGGAAGAATTATGGCGGCGTTGCCGGTCGCAGTCTGAGCAGCAAGGACTTGAACGTCCGCTATTGGGCAATCGAGAAAGTTTTCGGCTACTTCATGAGTCGCGGCGGCCGCATTATTTGAAGGCATCGCTTCGGCAGGAGACCGGCGGGAAAACGGTGGGGGAGATTGCCGCAGAGGTGGTTGAGGCTCTGGGCCTGGATCGACGTCGCGGGAGATGAGGAGAAACGCAGTGAATCTGATGGCGGGGATGCGGTGGTTAGCGGTGGCGGTTCTAGCCTGCGCGGCTCTGTTGAGTGCCGGGGACAAGAAGGACAAGCCGAAGCAGGCGGAGAAACTTGTGGATTCGGGCTCCTTCGGAGTTTTTGTCAAGGGCCAGCGCGTGGTGACGGAAACTTTCAGTGTGCAGCAGGACAACGGCGTGAGCGTCGTGAAGTCGCAATTGAAAGAAGTTGGCGGTTCGGGTTCCTCCGGTCAAAAGTCGGAGCTGCAGATGACCGGCGAAGATTTGATTCGCTATGAATGGAGCGACGGCAGTGGTTCGCTGGTGGTCACGCCCGACAACGAGTTCCTGCGTGAAAAAATCACAACCTCGGCTTCTTCGAAGCCAGCCGAGCAGCCGTATTTGATGCCGAGCAAGACGGCCATTCTGGACAACAATTTTTTCGTGCAGCGCGAAGTGCTATTGTGGCGGTATCTGGCAACCGCTCCCTGTCACGACGAGACTGGCGGCCGCCAGTGCCAACCGGCCGATTTCGGCGCATTGGTTCCACAAGACCGGACGTCGATGCCGGTGCGCGTGGAGCTGGTTGGACGCGAAAAGGTCACAATCCGGGGAACGCAGCTGGATCTGTTGCGGCTGAACTTGAAAGGTGACGAATTCTCCTGGGCCCTTTGGGTGGATGACAAAGACCATTTTAAGCTAATGCGGGTACTGATTGCCGACGCCAACACTGAAGTAGTGCGGGACTAGATCTTAGGCTTTTACGCGGCGCTGAAGCGCCGCTCTTCCACGGTAGGGCGAAAGCCAGGTAGGCCACGATGCCGGTGACGGATGCACGGACGGCGCGGGTTCTGATCACGGTGCTGCTGTTTGCGCTGGGGCTGGGGTTTCTTTACCTGGCCAGGGCAACCCTGATCGCTTTCCTTTTCGCCATTTTCTTTGCCTACCTTATGAGTCCGGTAGTGTCGCGCCTGGAAAAGGTTCTGCATGGGCGCGGGCGCGCCATCGCGGTCATTTACCTGCTTTTGCTGGGTCTGGTGGTAGTGTTTTTCGTTTCCATGGGACCGCGGATCGGCCGCGAAGGCGCGCGTCTGGTCAAGTCACTGCCGGCCATCGGTCAACTTAGTTCTGGAGAGATCGCGGAAGAGCTAGGCCAGCAGCACGGCTGGAACAGCAAAGGGGTCGATCTGCTTCGCGACTACCTCGCCAGTCACAGTGACGAAATCGCCAAACTGGCACAGAATGTGGGACTGCGCGTGGCGGATGTAGCGAAACAGGCGTGGCTGCTGGCGTTGGTCCCGCTGTTGTCGATTTTCTTCCTGAAGGATGGCCGAAACTTCAGCGAAATTCTGCTGGATCTGGTGCAGTCGCGGCTGCAGCGCGAACTGCTGCAGGGCGTTCTCAGCGACCTTAACCAGATGCTGGCCCACTTCATCCGCGCCCAACTCACGCTGGCGGCACTGACCTTCGCGATGTATTCGGGCGTCCTTGGTCTGATGCGGGTGCCTTACGCTCTGGTGCTGGGGACGGTGGGCGGGTTGTTGGAATTTATTCCTGTGGTGGGACCGCTGGCCGCGGCAGTCATGATCATCGGCATGACCTTGCTGATGGGATACAAGCACTGGCTGGTTCTGGTCATTTTTCTCGGTGTCTGGCGGCTGATCCAAGATTACGTATCCTCGCCCCGCATCATGGGCCACAGTATGGAACTGCATCCGCTGGCAGCAATTTTTGGCGTGATGGCAGGCGGCGAAGTGGCCGGTATTCTGGGGATTTTTCTTTCCATTCCCGTGATGGCGAGCTTGCGCATTGTCTTCCGGCGCTGGCGGCTGTATGCGCAGAAAAGGAAGTTTGGCCCCCTGAATGAATATGTGCCGGAGAGACAGACCCTAGAGAAGTGAGGAGCAAGGCAATTAGCTGTTGGTTCTCACTTCTCAGCTTCGCTTCCTTTTCTTCCGCCCCTCCCGGCTCGCTCTGATTCCACTTTTTGTGCACGGCTTGCGCGGTGGGCTGCATCCTATCGCCGCTTCGCGGCTAAACCTGGCTTCTTAGCTTGCGGCGACTCCGCCAGCATGGTCTATCAGCGGGAAGAACGAGGCACCGCGGTAACCGAAGGCCCCGAGCTTTCGCGGCAACGGGCTGTTGTAGAATCGAAAGACTCTCATATGAGCAATAAACTTCCTATCGGGATTCTGGGCGCTACCGGCGTGGTGGGACAGAGGTTCATCCAGATGCTGGAGCGTCATCCGTGGTTCGAAGTGGCCTGGTTGGCCGCTTCCGACCGTTCTGAAGGCAAGACCTACGGCGAAGCCGCGCGCTGGAGGCTAAAGACTGCGATTCCGGCAGATGTGGCGGGAATGAAAGTCTCTCCGGCCACGCCGGAGGGCGCTCCGAAAATTATTTTCGCTGCGCTCGACGCTTCGATTTCCGCCGAGATGGAGCCGCGTTTTGCCGAGGCGGGCTGTGCCGTAGTTTCGAATTCCAGCGCGCTCCGCATGCAATCCGATGTGCCGCTGGTGATCCCCGAGGTGAATGCCGGGCACATCCGGTTGATCGACGGGCAGGCCTGGCGGAAGAAATCGGGCGGGTATGTGGTGACCAATCCTAACTGCTCGGCCATCGGGTTGGTGCTGGCTTTGGCGCCGGTCCACAGGCGTTTCGGCCTGGAAACCGTGATGGCCGTCACGATGCAGGCGGTGAGCGGCGCGGGGTATCCGGGCGTGGCTTCGCTCGACATTCTGGGCAATGTGATTCCTTACATCCGCAACGAAGAAGAAAAGATGGAGGAGGAAACGCTCAAGCTGCTGGGACAGATGAATGGAACGAAGATTCTGCCGGCGGGATTTGCCATGAGCGCACAATGCAACCGGGTCGCGGTCGAAGACGGGCACACAGAGTCGATCTCAATTCGGCTGAAGACGAAAGCTACGCGCGAAGAGATTATCGCCGCGTGGAACGACTACCGCGCCGAGCCTCAGGAGCTGAAGCTGCCCAGCGCGCCAGAACATCCGGTGGTTTATCTGGAGGCGAATGACCGTCCGCAGCCGCGCTTTGATGTGGACATGGGAGCGGGCATGACGACTGCGGTGGGGCGACTGCGGCCGTGCGGCGTGCTGGATTGGAAGTTCACCGTGCTTTCGCATAACACCATCCGCGGAGCCGCGGGCGCGGCGGTGTTGAACGCGGAACTGCTCAAGGCCAAGGGCTACTTCGGATGACAAGCGGCGCCAATGTAGCGCCGCCGCCCCGGCGGCTGTTGCGTGGGCGTCTGGTCCGCGCACGCGATGCATCTCCATCTGTCACCCTCCTACGAAGGATCTCACGCCGATGATTGTGATGAAATTCGGCGGTACTTCTGTGGAAGACGCGCGAGCCATCGAGCGCGTGGCCGCGATCGTCAAAGACCGGCTGCCACAAAAGCCGGTGGTGGTGGTCAGCGCCATGGCCAAAGTCACCGATACGCTGCTGACCATGGCGCGGGCCGCGGGAGCCGGCGAGCGTAAAACTGCGCTCAAGCTTTGCCGGTCGCTGCAGGAGCGGCACTACAACACCGCCAGCGAACTGCTGGGCACGGCGCTCTTTACGGAATTCCATTCGGACCTCGGAACGGACTTCGAAGCGCTCGATGAACTGCTGCGCGGTATTTCGGCGGTCGGCGAGATCACTCCGCGAACCACTGATCACGTGGCTGCTTTCGGGGAAATGCTTTCGAGCAAGATTGTGGCGGCGGCATTTGTAGCGCAAGGGCTGAAGGGCGCGCATGTGGATTCGCGCGAAGTTCTGGTCACCGACAACAATTACATGTCGGCCGCGCCGCAGCAGGAGGAAACCAACGAGCGCCTCCTCAGCAAAGTGAAGCCTCTCCTTGATGACGGACGAGTTCCGGTGATGGGGGGATTCATTGGTGCGAACCGCGCCGGCGTGACCACCACGATTGGCCGCGGCGGCTCTGATTTTTCAGCCGCGATTATCGGAGCTGGACTCGGCGCCGAGCGGATTGAAATTTGGACCGACGTGGATGGAATTCTGACCACCGATCCGCGCATTTGTGCGGGCGCACGCCGGATCAAAGTGATCAGCTTTGATGAGGCGGCGGAGTTAGCATACTTTGGCGCCAAGGTGCTGCATCCGGCGACGGTGCTGCCGGCGATCCAGAAAAATATTCCAGTGTACGTGCTGAATTCGAAAAACCCTTCGTGCGAAGGGACTAAAATCACAACCCGCGCGCCGCAGGGAAAAAACATTTTCAAGGCGATCGCCGTCAAGAAACGCATCACCATCGTGGACGTGGCCGCGCCGCGCATGCTGCTGGCTCACGGCTTTCTGCGCGCGATTTTCGAGGCCTTTGACCGGCACAAGGTCGCGGTCGACGTGGTCTCTACTTCCGAGGTTAGCGTTTCGTTGACGGTCGATTCGAACTATGCCATCCCCGCGCTGGCAGCCGATCTGGCCAAGCTCGCCGATGTGAAGTATGAAGGGCGCAAAGCCATCGTCTGCCTGGTCGGTGAGAGCTTGCGGGATAAGCCGGGCGTGGCTGCGCTTGTGTTTGGCGAACTGAAGGACAAGAAAATTCGCATGATTTCGCAGGGCGCGTCGGAGATCAACCTGACTTTTGTGATTGAAGAAGACGAAGTGCCGGAGGTCATCCAGCGGCTGCACGGCACGTTTTTCGCGGATCTGGATCCGGAAGTGTACGCGTAGCTTTGAGAGATTCAACAGCTTTAACCGCAAAGATCGCAAAGAAATGCCGCGAAGATCGCTAAGGAATTTCTTTCCGTCCTTCGCGGCCGTTCTTAGCGGACTTTGCGGTTAAAATGTTTTGACTTCATGAACATCCTTCTTCTCGGTCGCGGAAAGACGGGATCGCTGGTGGCGGAAATTGCGCGCAGCCGCGGGCATCGTGTTGAGGTGGCAGGCGCCGCTGAGAACGCCGCCTGCGCGGCCCTCACCGCGGAAAAGCTGCGCGAGGTTGATGTGGTGGTTGATTTCACCGCGCCTTCTTGCGTTGTGGGCCACATCGAGGCTTGTGTCGCGGCCGGCAAGAACATGGTCGTCGGCACCACCGGCTGGCATGGAGAGGTCGATCGAATCCGGCAATTGGTCGAGAACCGCGGCACGGGGTTTATTTATGCGGCCAATTTTTCGGTGGGCGTGAATCTGTTTCTCGATGTGGCGCGCTCGGCGGCCGCGGCTCTGCGGCACGATTATTCCGGACAAATCTTTGAGCGGCACCATGCTCAGAAGAAAGACGCTCCTTCGGGGACGGCGATCGCCATCCAGCGTGTGATTGGCGAAGCGAGCGGTGAAAAGAAAGATCATCTCGAAATCACGTCTTTCCGCGAAGGCGATGTCGTAGGCATGCACGAGGTCCTGCTCGAGTCCGCTGCCGACAGGATTTATCTCTGTCACGACGCCAAATCCCGCCAGGGCTTTGCCGATGGCGCGGTGCGCGCGGCCGAGTGGCTTGCAGGCAAGAAAGGTTTCTACGATTTCAAGGACGTGTGGCGGGAGTTGTAGGACCCGTCCTGCCACCCCGCATCAGGATGTGCGTTCAAGTTCCAGCCACGCAACGGCGTCATCCGACCACCTGTGATCGGACTTTAGCCAGCTTCCGTCTGTCGGATCTGGGCAATTAGGGAAGTTTGTGCGGCAGTATCCACGTTTGCCCGCAAAGTCAAACGCAGCGTGCGGATAGCCATTGATAAGCAACGCGCACTTGGTCTCGTCCGCGGACCAAACAACGGACAAGTGCGATAGTCTATCCCGATCTATAACATTTGCAACATTGTAGATGTGAACGGCGTCGAGAATCCTGTCATCAGAGCGCGTGAGATCGAGAGCATAGAAATACCCCGTTTCACCCTCGTCCTCGAAGAAGGCGCCGAACCTTCCGCTCGGCGCATCCCCTTGAACAATGATCGGGGTTCCGACGTGGAACGGGTTCTCGTCCATATCTCTTTCATCCCTACAGGATGTTGCTTGAGTATCTAATTTTCGCAGGTCAGGCGCACTGCGGCAACCCGAGTTTCCTTCGACTCGCATTCGAGTTATCTTATTAGGATGCAACTCCGTGGCTGTGGTACCGCGCTGGTCACTCCTTTTTATCAGGATGGCTCCATCGACGACGCTGCCTTGAGCAACTTGGTCGCGTGGCAGGTGGAGTCCGGTATCGATTTTCTGGTCCCCTGCGGAACCACTGGCGAGACGCCCACGCTCACGCACGACGAATGGCTGCACGTGGTCGATAAGACCATCGAGGTGGTTGCGGGGCGCGTGCCCATCGTGGCGGGCGCGACTTCGAACTCCACGCACGATGCGGTGGAAAAAGCTAAAGAAGTTGCTGCGCGGGCTGGAGTCAACGCCATCCTCACTGCTTCTCCCTACTACAACAAGCCAACGCAGGAGGGACAGTACCGGCATTTCAAGGCCATCGCCGAGGCCGTGGGCGACAAGCCGATCATTCTTTACAACGTGCCCGGCCGCACCGGCGCAAACCTGGAACCGGCAACGCTGGCGCGACTGGCGGAGATTCCGAATATTATCGGCGTGAAGGAAGCCAGTGGCAACATGACACAGATTGCCGAGGCCATCAACTCGGTGTCGGAGACGTTTCTGGTTTTTTCCGGCGATGACGCGGTCACGTTGCCCGTGATTGCGCTCGGCGGCGTGGGCGTAATCTCGGTGGCGTCGAATGAGATTCCGCATGAGATGGCAAACATGACACGGGCCGCGCTGAACAATGACTGGGCCACGGCGCGCAGCATCCATCGCAAATATCTGCCGTTGATGCAGGGGAACTTCATTGAATCAAGCCCGCTGCCGGTGAAGGCGGTGCTGGCGATGATGGGCAAGATCGAAGAAAACTACCGCCTGCCGCTGCTGCCCATGCGCCGCGATACGCGATCGAAGCTGCAGAAAATTGTGACGGAAGTTGGACTGATCGCCAAGCCCGCGGCGCCCGCGCCGGACCTCGCGGAGTTCTACATTTATGAAAACTGGGCAGCCGGTCCGCACAAGATCGTGTTGCACCGCGGATCATGTGGCCAATGCAACCAGGGCAAGGGTCGTCCGGCGGGTCACGACGCCAACCACGCGCGCTGGCATGGACCGTATGCAACGATGGCGAAAGGGCGTGAGGCAGCGCATGGCATGACCGGAATATTGATTCGCAGTGAGTGCAAGTGCGTGTAGGCATTTCCGATTTCCCAACTTGCCGATTGTCGATTTGACTGGAGGTATTTTTTTTAATCGGCAATTGACAATCTCGTATACTTTCCCCGCATGCAATCTCTAAAAGCTTCCATCGAACGCCTTGCCGCGCTGGGCGAGGTTGAGCACAATCCAGACGCGCGGCCGGCATTTTTCGAATTTCGGGACGCGCTCACGCAAGGCAAGATTCGCGCAGCAGAGAAGATCGACGGCCGTTGGATAGTCAACACCTGGGTAAAACACGGCATTCTGCTGGGTTTTCGGTTGGGCGAACTGGCAGAGACAGGCTGCGCCGCGCTGACGTTTGTGGACAAAGATACCTTCCCTGCCCGGCATTTTTCTGTGGCCGACCGCGTGCGCATCGTTCCAGGCGGATCGTCCGTACGCGTGGGAGCGTACGTTGCGCCGTCGGTGATTTGCATGCCGCCGATGTTCATTAACGTAGGAGCCTACGTGGACGAAGGGACGATGGTCGATTCCCACGCGCTGGTGGGCTCGTGCGCGCAGATCGGCAAGCGCGTGCATCTGAGCGCGGCGGCACAGATTGGCGGCGTGCTCGAGCCGGTGAACGCCGCGCCTGTGATTATTGAAGACGATGTGCTGGTCGGCGGAAACTGCGGAGTGTATGAAGGCACGCTCGTGCGCGCGCGGGCGGTGCTGGGGGCGGGAACGATCTTGACCCGCTCCACGCCACTCTATGACTTAGTGCGAGGTGAAGTGTATCGCGCTACGGCGGATTCCGTACTCGAAGTTCCTGAAGGGGCCGTCGTCGTGCCGGGATCGCGCGCCGTAAAGAAGGCCGCAGCGGCGGAGTCGGGCATTTCTTTGTATACGCCCGTCATCGTGAAGTATCGCGATGAGAAGACTGACCGGGGGATTGAGTTGGAAGATTGGCTGCGGTGATTCGCGAAGCTCAGCCTCCTCGGCTTCCAAACCGACGACAGATTCCTCTCGTGTCTCGCCGTGCTTGGGCGCAGCGTCCCCTGCGTTCGGAATGACGAGACTCAATTGAGGTTCACTGCCAACATCCGCGCTTGATCCAGACAAACCTTAATCTGCGCGAGCTTCTCTACTACCCCATCGGCTTCCTTCAGCGCCGGCGCAGGGTACGTGCTGGTGAGCGCGATCACTTTCATCCCGCCTGCATGCGCGGAGCGGATTCCGGCAGGCGCGTCTTCAATCACCAGACACTCCGCCGGATTCGCACCCAAGAGCTGCGCGCCCTTTAGATATGGCTCTGGATGCGGCTTTCCCTGGGCAACGTCATCGGCCGCAACCAACACTTTTGGAAGTGGTATGCCGACGAGCCGCAGCCGTTCGGTGGCCAGATGACGAGTTCCGGAGGTGACCACGCACCAGCGGCCTTCGGGAATCGCGCGCACCAGTTCGACTGCGCCGGGCATCACGACGACACCATCACGGTCATCCGCCTCGCGGCTTTCGAGCTTCCGCACTTCCGCCTCGGCGTCGAGGTGCGGGGCGACCGCGCGAATCACGTCGACCGCGCGGACGCCGTGGCCGACGGTCATCACCTTGTCTCCGTCAATTCCACGCTCGCGGGCCCAGATGCGCCATTGCCGCTCAACCGAGCGAGTGGAATCGACAAGAACCCCGTCGAGATCGAAAAGAATGGCGGAGCAGCGGAAGGTGGTCATTCTTTTTTTTAACACAGAGCAGTTAGCGGAGCTGTGGAAGAACCGGGGGTGGCGCCAGAGTGGCTTGTTGGGATCGCTTCCGTAACTCCAAATGCCGCTGGCGAAAGTGGGCCTTGGCGCGCTCGCCCCAGGCGCGCACGAACCAGTAGTTCAGCCCGGCGCCAAGGGCGCAGCTGATCAGCGGAATCATGCGTCCCGCCCACTTCTCGACCACCTCGGCGCTGGCCCGCGCAGCGATACGTTGAATCACGCGCGGCACGAACTTGTTGACCACTTCCTTTTCGATTAGTTCGCGGCTGATGTCGACCCCAGCAGCGCTGGCGGCGGCGATCCACAACTCAGCGATTTCATGGTCGGTGTTGAACTGAAATCCGTAGACCAGGCTCAGCTTCTGGATGGTGCGCATAGTGATGGCCGACAGAATGCCGAGATCGGGGAAGAGGGTGATCAGCCCGCCCAGTCCGAAGCCGGCTCCTTCGGCCGCAGCGAGTTTCATGCCGCCGCGAATCAGGTCGTCGGCCACAGCATCCAACTCGCCCATTTCGAGCGAATACACTCCGTGATACCCGCTGATGGGTAATCTGTAAGCGGTTCGGAGTTGCACCAGAAACTTCCCCGGATTGACCTGCACTGTGGAGTAGGCGCGCGTCAGACCCTTGATCAGCGTCTTCTCGACGCGGCGGCGAAGCCACGTTTTGGATTCAGCATCGGGCACTGCTCCAACCTTAACTCAGGCTAGCGCGGAAGGCCAGCGAGCAGAGCAGTTTTTCAGTTCTCAGTTACTGATCACTTCCCGCTCATCACTGCCCGCAGTTCGCTGTGCTAGCATTGTTCTTACTCCGAATATCTAAATGCCAACTGGAAAATTGCAGATTATCCCCCTGGGGGGCCTCGGCGAGTTCGGTATGAACTGCATGGCGGTCCGCTGGGGTGACGACATTATTGTTGTCGACGCGGGCCTGATGTTCCCGAAGCTGAATTGCTCGGCGTCGATATCGTGGTTCCGGATAT
>Ga0187871_10001442_pt1 | contig 20722 bp, 32 predicted proteins | sample June2016WEW_16_1_FD_132988 | JGI IMG/M metagenome (GOLD analysis project Ga0187871, IMG submission 132988) | Peatland microbial communities from SPRUCE experiment site at the Marcell Experimental Forest, Minnesota, USA - June2016WEW_16_10 | ecosystem: Environmental > Terrestrial > Soil >...
CTGCAATGAAAGCACTTGAGGATTTATTTGACCAACATGCAACCGAGGCGGAGCCGAGAGTTTGACAGTAAATATTAGCGGGCTTGCAAGGCGCTAAGAGTAAATGGCGGTTGCCTTCGACCTGACGTGTGAGTACGGCTTCAGCTATGGACGGCCACTGCGGATTGTTGGGCTGCTGTGGTTGCTGTTCTCCATCACTTATGTAGTATTCATGCATCGCCCCGGAACGTCAGGCATTTACCTCGTCGGTACACGATGGTCGCGTGGCCGGTCGAACACCCAGGGGATGCAAATCTCTCCGCATGCCATTGGTGCCGCGAAATGGTGGAAGCTGCCGTTCCTCTGGCTGCGGCGGGAGTGGCGGGTGCTGCGCGCCGCCATGTTCTTCAGCCTGATGTCAGCTTTCAACATCGGCTTTCGCGACATCAACTTTGGCCGCTGGCTGCGGCTGCTGACCAAGCGTGAATACGACCTCAAGGCGGTAGGCTGGGCGCGGACGGTGTCGGGCTTTCAGTCGCTGCTCAGTGTTTACCTTATCGCGCTCTGGGTGCTCACCTATTTCGGTAGGCCGTTCGGATAAAACCGTGAAACTCAGGACAGCGCATTCGGTTACCAACCAAATGTGCCGTTGTAAGGGCTTCGATTCTGCGCGTTAGAAAGCGCTGTCCGCCTTCTGTGTCGCCTACTTGCAGGCCGCGCGGATCAATCAGGCAACAACATGCAGGTCAGCGGATGACACCTAAGACCACGAAAAGCAGTGGTAATCCAGCAAACAGAGCGCAGATAGAGCGCGCCCCCTGAGGCCCCGGCGGTCGCCTTCAAAACGTCCCTTACAAACGCCCAGCCTGGATCCTAAAAGGCCCATGCTCAAAAACTCAAGGGCCAAGAAGTTCTCCGCTCGGGATTGGCATGGTATCGGATCTGTTGGCTTGGACATTTGAGTTCGGGCCCAACTGTCGAGCACTCCTGCACTTCCAAAGTTCGAAGTAAAGCGGACGCGGCTACAGCTTCACACACGCCCGTTGTTGAGCCACTGAGCGCTTCAGGCTTTGGGTTTAGACTCTCTGAGGGGGAGGATCTGGAAGTGGCGGCCCACGTCACCGGCGACGATCAACTTCAGAGCATCCGAAAATGCGCAGGAATTCGTCGCACTCTCGCAAATGAACGTGAGTCATTGGAGCCGCGGCAAAATGAGGTGTAAACGCTCGGCGTAATCGTCACTGCAAAACTGCTCTGTGGTGTCCAGCGATTAGTGGCGATACTGCAACGTGGGCCAAGTCAGATGCGCCGACTCGGCCGGTGAGCAGGTCGCGTCCTGGTCTTACCATGGCGCGGCGTAATTTATGCAGCCAGGTCCAGGCCGTCTCATAGCTTTTCAACCCCAGCACTCGTTGCAACCCCAATGCGCTGGCACCGTTCTTCTGGGTCGTCACCCACCACATGGCGCGAAACCAAACTGGCAATGGCGTCCGCGTGTCCTGGAAAATTGTTCCGGCTGTCACCGAAGTTTGGCAACCACAATCCGCGCACTCCAGTAGCACTCCTCGAACCGGCCATGACTTGCCACCTCCGCAGCGCGGACAGCGGAAGCCGTCCGGCCATCGAAGTCGGGCCAGGTACGCCCGGCAGGCCTCCTCAGTAGCAAAACTGGCTTCCAACTCCGTCAGGTTTCGAGGGTATTCCTCTACCACGCCGGCATACTACCCCCACCTCGCAGAATTTGGGTTGGCGCGGTTTCTGTTGCTATTGCCTCTGTGATGGAGGCGAAGTGGCTCAAGCGATTTAGGCGCACCGTGCTGAATTACGACAAGAAACAATGCGCCGCATACGATAACTTCGTAAATTCACCGGAATTGGAACGGAAGCTCAGGTTGGAATAACTGGCCGTCGCCGGGGCTGCGCAAAAATGCCCGCTGGGGCCCCAGCATGGATTTTTGATCGTCCAGCGGGCTTCTAAACGCGAATATGGGCATTCTCGTTGAGGTTATTGGGGATGCCCAGAACCAAAACATAGGGGAGTAGATATGGATTATCGAAGGTGGAAAACGCATGGCTCACGGCAAATGAGGTGTCCGTCTACCTGAAAGTCAAACCGCGCACGGTTCTGAAATGGGCCAAGGAAGGCCGGATTCCCGGACACCCACTGTCCGGCTCACGGCGTATCACTTGGCGATTCCTAAGAGCAGAACTCGATGCTATGCTGGCGCTGCCATCTGCTGCCGAACAAGGGAGGGTTCAATGCGCAGCAGAGTAAGAACTGGAAGTGTTGTACAGGACAAGCGCGATAAAGTCTGGCGCTTTTATTGGTGGGAGAACGGCAAACGGCGGGCAAAGAAGTTGGGTCAGTTTGCCAGCAAGACAGCAGCTATCCAGGCCGCCGAAAAAGTACGCGGCGAAGTACGCAAGGCACAAAGCGCCCAGAGCTCAACATCGGTGCCAAGAGTGGCGACGTTGATCGAAGGGTACCGAGCGGAAAAGATGCCCAAACGTTACAGCACGCGGCGGTCCTACGATGTTTGGTTACGACTCTATGTGCAGCCGCGTTGGGGCGATTTGCCGATCACAGAACTACAGGCCCGTCCCGTAGAGCTGTGGCTGTTGTCGCTGGCCCTCGCGCCCCGCAGTAGATCATCCATCCGATTCTTAATCGGGCTGCTGTGGGACTTCGCTATGTGGCGGGGAGATGTTCCCACGGCTCGCAATCCCATGAGCCTTGTCACGATTCCAGGCGCGTCCAAGCGCACGCGGAAGCCCCGCAGTCTCACGGTAGAGGAATTCCGCAAGCTGCTTGAGCACATGGAAGAGCCTTTCCGCACGATGGCCTTAGCTTGCGTGTGCTTCGGGTTGCGAATATCGGAAGCACTCGGCCTGAAGTGGTCAGACGTGGATTGGCTCAACGGGAGCCTCCGCATTCAGCGCAGCATAGTCCGGCAGCGAGTAGACGAAACCAAAACCGAATACTCAGACCGGGCCTTGCCGATAGATGCGGGGATGTTGGACGTTCTGAAGAGGTGGAAACAAGCCACGCAATTCGGAGCGGCTGACGATTGGGTCTTTGCATCACCGGCGCAAATTGGCCGGTTGCCGTGGGCCGCGGAAAGCCTCAACCGGGCATATCGGAAAGCCGGGAAAGCATCGGGAGTGGGTCACGTGAGCACGCACACGATGCGCCACACGTACCGGAGCTGGCTTGACGCCGTGGGCACCACGATTGCGGTACAGCAAAAGCTGATGCGTCACGCGGACATCAGAACCACTATGAACATCTACGGGGATGTGGTCACGGATGAGATGTCAAAGGCTCAGAGCAAGGTGGTAGCTTTGGCTCTGAATGGTAACGGCACGGAAACGGCACGGACGCCTAGCTAAGTAGTTGAGAAATGGCGGAAGCGTGTGCGAGTCGAACGCACCATCGACATCGAAGATGTCGATCTCCGGTTTTGAAGACCGGGAGAGTCACCGGACCCCATTCGCTTCCTTAACTACCTCAACAACTTAAGAGCTACATAAAAACGCTGTCCGTTGTTTGTCCGTTGCGGCTCTAATGCTGACTAACTACTGACAGCCGATTAGAGAGCTTCTTCATTGCCTTGGCCACTGCGGGGCGGCGAGTCTTGCGGTAGAACTTCTGCGTCGTGGATACATCGCCGTGCCGCAAGATCTGTTGGATAACAGGATCAGAAATTCCGAGCTCTGACAGATTGCTGGCCAGCCCCCGGCGGAAAGCATGCCAGCCATACCAGGGGAGCCCGGCCTTCCGCAGGGGCTCCCGGATATGCCGCCGCCAGATGTTAATGAAGTCCATGGGCAGGTCGCGACGGGGTGAAGGCCAGACCCAGCCTTCGGCTGGTCGGCTACACCCCTCCCAATAGGCATCGAGGATCTCAGCGAGCTGCGGGATGATCGGGACCGGCGTTGCCCGGTACTCATTCTTGGTGTCTTTCATCTTCGCGCCGACAACGTTGCGACGGACGTACAGGTTCTCCTGTTTCCGATCTTCCCACCGAAAGCCACGCATCTCGGCCCGTGACAATCCAGCGAAGCTGGCAGTGGCGACCGCTGCCTTTGCCATCGGCTCCAGCACCTTCATGATCGCCAGCTCTTCCTGAAGGCTGTAAGCGTAGGTCTCGGCCTTGCCGCGCGCCTTGGGAAGCTTCACTCCAACGACCGGGTTGGCCCCATCGAAGTAGCCGTCGTTCCGTGCCCAGGAATAGATGCCGCTGAGGAGCGCTTTGACATGCTGGATCGTGTATTTGCTGATTCTGTGTTCTCGTACGATCGCCTCCAGCAGCGCGTTCACCGTGACCGGGCGCATGCTGCCCAGCGTTTCATTGCTTAGCCGGGCCTTGACATAGCGCTTCCACATGCCCTGATATTCGTCCTGAGTCGACTGGCTAAGCGCAAGGACGTGCTCCGATTTCCAGTAAATCTCCTCGACGAAGGCGCAAAAAGGAGGGTCCATGCCGGCCACCCTGACGTATCTGTCATTGATGGCCTGCATGAACCCTTCGAAGATAGGGAGGATGTCCTGCTTGCGCGGATAGTCGCTAAGCCGCCCGAGGCTTGAGGATGTCTGCTGCCAGCCGGGCACCCCGTTCGCGCCCGGCGCTTCCCGGTAATACTCCACGTGCCAGCTTCCGTGCTTCGGGAACAGACGCCTCTTCTGTATCTTGTGCCGCTGTACCTCCGGCGCCATGCTTGCGATGCTTATCCCACCACTGTTCGAGCTCATCCGATCCCCACTCAAACCGTACTAAGTGGCCGAGTTTAACATGTGGGATCGGATCAGAGCAGTGACGCCGCGTGTGATTCTGCACCCAGGTCAATGGGAGCCCGCGGCGCTTTGCGAATTCCTTGCTATCGATCGTCTCTACTTCCTGCTTTCCTGCTATTGGCGTATCCGCCATCTACTGCCTCTTTCTCGACGTCTAGCGAGGAGGCAGACCGGTAAAGAATAGATATCCCATGTCATAAAAATACTGAGAGTTGGTCAAGTTGTATCTACCCTACAACGAAAGTAGCAGCCTCAGCGGGCTGCCAATTTTCTCTGACGGACGACACTGTGCTCAGTCCGCGCGCACAACTTCTTCTACGGCACCACGTGCTCCATCTGCTCCAGAAACAGCGCGCGCCGCGTCTTCTTTGGTGTACCGCTCGAAACCATTTGCCATCTCCAGTGTTCTCTGTTGCTTCATCCTGGCGCGACTGTAACCTATACTGCTGTGCAAAGGGAGAACTTAATCAGATTGTCATCCACTCACGACCCCGTTGGCGATGACCACATCGGCGTATAGCCGACTTCTCGTCCAAGTGATTTTTGCCCACGACAGGACGTTGCCAAGCCGCCAGCAAGGTGTCAGGCAGTGAGCCCTGCTAATCGTCTTGCTGTTTTGGAAGGCAGAGCCGAGCACCTGGTTCGGGATTACGTGAGTTAGCTTTCTGCTGGCGGGGGGTGGTGTACGGAACCGGGGGCGGGCAGCGATCACACGAGCGGGTTGTGTGGCCCTCTCACTCATGGCTTTGGGGTGCATTTCCTTTAAGGCGGTACACCATCGCCGTCTTGGTCACGCCCAGCACCAGCCAGGATTGCACGTCCTGCTGCAGCGAGATGAAAAACTGCTCGGACAGCTTCTTCGGTTTCTCGGCGACGTCCTCTTGCCTTGAGAACTTGGCCTGGTAGGCAAACTCTCCCACCAGTGGCATGTGTTCGCCGCGCGTCCGCCACAGCGCCACATTGCAGTGGGCCACGATCCCTTTACCGAAGTCCAACTCCCCGAGTTCCAGCAGCACTTCCTCAACAATCCCCTCGTTCACCAGACCGACCTTCTCATCGTCTGATTTCTTCAGACCGGCGAGCACCGGAAACACACGGGCCAGGGTTCCCATCGAGTTCTTGTCCGCATCGTGCATCTGGCTCAGACCGAAGACGCAGTTGTGTGAGTACAGGACACGGTATCCGCCGATTTCGTCCTTCAGGGGTAGGACCTCAGCCTTGAACTTAATGCGATAGGCTCCTGCGATGTTGGGCCGCACGTCCATGCACGCGGCCTTCTGTTGGTCTGGGTGGCGGAACTTGAAAACCATTTCCGGATCGCCTACCGGGAAGCCGTCAACGTACGAAACGCGTCGCCGCAGGATGAAGGCATTGTTATAGAGGCGGAAGTCCGGAGTGTCGAAGAAGGTGATCTCCCTGATCTCCGGCCTTCGCCCAGCCTTGGGATCGCTGACAAACCCAACCCCGACCTTCTTCGCTGTGCGCTGCATGAGTTTCCCGAATTCGCGGAAGCTCTCCACCGAAACGAAGCGGTCAGGCTTCAGGATGAGCTTGGCCTCAAGGTACTGGACAACATCCTGGGGATGGCCGTCACTGCAGGTGGCAACGGCCGCAGCAGAGCCGTTACCGGACCCTTGGCCTTTCTTGTCCTTTTTGTCTTTCTTGTCCTTTTCGTCCGTCTTTGACACTGGCTTCCTCCAATCGTGGGTGTCTTGGGGCTGGCTGTGAACCTCATTTTTGCCGCGGCACTCTGGCGCTTGGTGGAAGTCACACGCCGTCACTGCAGGGTCAACGTAACCCTGTCGCCTCCCACGGTCCCGTGCTTTGTGCCCGGAGTCTGCGCCAGCATTACCCAGCGCTGCATCACGTTCGGCGCTACCGTCAGGGAGTTGCAATACCATTGCCGGGTGAAATAGTCGCTCCTTCCCAATTTGTCCCCAAGCTTCTGATTCTGACAACCGGTGGTCGCGGCACCTATTCTCGTCACATTCCACAAGCACTTCTCATCGATCACGATTTAGGGAACCCGCCGCTTCGCCCGCGCTGAGGCTCGACGATGTCTGGCGGGCTTCGATCGGGTCCGGAGTCACCGGCTGGCTTATAACGGTAATTGCCGATGATGCCCATTTGAACCGTCCGTTGCTATTCGTCACTTCCTTCCGATTTTCGTGAACAACCGATCTTGCATGGCAGTCCGCTTCGTGTAGTCCACAACATAGCTGACGGTGAAGTCGAGCGACCCGGAGTTTACGGATAGGGTGACGGTAGGTTCTAACGGAGGATTTTCGCTGTGATAATTTTCGCTCATAGTTTTCCAGGACGACTGTGCCTCCAACAGGTACTCACCAATCGCCTCTTTGGCTACCCTCAAAAGCATCGCCCTGGCAAATTGGGAGTCGCTGGTGCCTGTAAGCACAGCTTTAATCTCGTCCCAGATAAACCGGAATCCCTGCGAGTAGTTGAAGACGGACCCTTTCAAGACGGTGCTGTTGAGGATGCGAGCGATCCGGCCGTTGTATAAGTCCTTGCTGACCCAGTTTCCCGTTTCCATCAACGTTGTTCGCAGGAGTCCGATGTCGATCACGTCACCGCGAATATCGCCGATCTGAACTCTGTCGCCCACGGTATACAGTTTTGAAAAACCGATCGAGAAAGCACCTGCGATGCTGGCCAGCACGTCCTGGAGGGCCACTGCCACACCCGCGCCAGCGACACCCAAAGCAAAGCTGAGGCGACCCAAGCGACCTTCAAAGAGGATGGCGAGGAAAAGTAGAATCGCAAGGTATCCGCAAAAGACCACGAACTTGCGGACCCTGTAACGCGCGTCGGCCCGGCCAAAGCGCTTGGGCAGCGTTTGTTCGAGCACCCGAAACGTGGCGTGGATGAACAGGATTCCGACAACTGCCGCAACGCACTTGCCGACGAGTGAAAGTGAAACAGCCTCTTTTACGAAATCATTCATCCAGCCGCCGTCATACCCGGTCCGCTGCTCCAGGGCGAAGTGAGACTATCGGATCCTGTAAAGCGTTCGAACGACTGCGAGTTGTGATTTGTGGTCGCTTGCCTCATTCCGGACGCTTGTTGTTGCCGAGAGCGTGGCGATCTATTTCACGTGGACGGGAGGGTGCACTTCGACGCGAGGCCCTGGCCGTGGGACCCACGGATGTGCGTACGGTTGACGGTAGTAGCCGCGATTCACCCAAACACGACTCCACGGGGTGTGATCGAAATAGATGGTGTGCGCGCCCCACAGAAAATACGGATGCACCCATCCAAACGGGAAAAATCCCGCGGTGATGATCACCGCCGGCCCCCACCGGATCGCTCCGCCAACGAAAAATCCCGGGGCGGGCGGACCAAACACCACCAACGGGTCGTAATAGGGCACATAGATGTACGCCGGATTGACCGGCAAGATTTCCACATAGCCGCCGGTTTCGACGACGTAGCAGTACGGATTCGTCTTCAAGTAGCCATACTTGCGCGCCTGTTTGCGCAGACGCTGCACGGCGTCCATGACGTCCCCGCGCTGCAGGAGCACGGCGTTGCGAGCTGCTCGGTCCACGCCGGATCTTTCGCCATCATGTCAAGCACCGACGGAAACGGGATCAACGCGAGTACGCTCGGGTCCCACTGCAAATCATCTTCACGAATCGCATTGGCAAGCACTTCGCCTTTGAGGTTGCTGTGCTCGTCGGCCCATGCGGCGGCCTCGGGGATTTCGGTCCTATAGGTGGATGCCGTCAGGATTTGTGCAAGCAGCGGATCGGGATACAGCGCGATGCGGCTAACGAGATTTTCCAATTGTTTCTCGGTGAGCGGCGGGCCAGGCGGCGCGGGCTCGGGAGCGGCCGGCGCTGGTGGAGGAGGCGGGGGCGGCGGGTTCTGCGCCGTCGCTTGAAATGCGAGCAGCGCCGTGAGCGAGAGGAGCAGGAAGAGCTTCGAGAATGGAATTGTGCAAATCGAATTGCAGTGAAATTCGGGACGCGTAATAAGGCGCGCGCGATTCTCGACAGCGTCATTTGCGGGCGCACGATACTGGGCCGACTTCATACTGTTCCTCCTCCAAGACGACTGAACGTTATTGTCAGTGATCGACTGGATTGACGGAGTCTGCGCCTGTGCCTGAACAAGTCCAAATGCTATGTAAGCCGGAATTTCCGTTTTAGATCCGAACAGCCTAGCACTATATAACCTTTCGGGGATCCGAGCGCATGTTTACTGTTCCTGGCCGTGCCCACAGCTTGGGACAGGGTCCCGGGTGCCCCAAGAGAACGTGGATCACTTCCTATATTTGACGGTCAACGAGCATTTGCTGAGGTTCGCATCCTGGTCCTTCCGAGATCTTCAGCGGCGTGTCTACTTCGGGCTTGTCACAGACTGGCGCCGACAGTTGCTCGACATGCCAGCCTTCAGCTGGAAGACGAAGCGGTACGTTCCGCTCAAGACTTTGCTTGCTCAATCAAGGCGCGGCCACATGCGAACTTTCTCCAGTTTTGGTCCCAAACAACCATGTCGACGCGATGGAACCAACTCAATAGTAACCATTCGTATTCTCAATGAGATGCGGCTTAACTACTCCCCATTCACGCAGGTTTTGCCTATAAAACGACGGAGCAGTTGTGCCATTCGCGCGCGCTTTGCGATGCATTGTGTGCAGCCAGGATGACGCAGTTCTTGTACAGGCTAACCTCGCAGAACCGCGCCCGGGTAGGGCCATTTCTCGACTCATGCGAAAGCGTCTGTAAGGACGAAGGCGTTGTCAAGGACAGAATTCTCCTGTCCTGTTTTGTGACACCGCCGGCTTCGCTCCACAGCTTCTGCTTGAGTTGCACACCCCGGTTCAGCATCAGGTGCTGCATCGGTTCGCTGGAGACCGGCAAACTCGCCGATATCGTTGTGCTGGAGAAAGACCTGTACAAGATTCCTCCCTCCGACATCAGCACGACGAAAGTGAAGCTGACCATGATGAACGGCAACGTGACCTACAAGGCGGAGTAGGTCGCTTGTTCAAGTATTTTTCTTCACTCGGAGAGAGAGCTATGAAGTGGAAGAACAGTTGGATGTATAACGGCCAAACCGCTGAAGTGCATCCTGAGGATTCCGTCCGGTTGGTCGGCCATTCAGAAGTTGGCAGCCGGGTGGGACAGTAGTTCTGCGGTGTCCCTATAGGTATAGGTTCCGGGACAGCTATTTTGCCTAGTCACGAGTGAGTGGATTCAACAAGGTAGAAGGGCGCCGGCAGGCGCCCTTTCGGGACAGGGCTTAAGAGACACGGCGGCCGACATATTTAAGGATGCGGCGGTGGTGATCGGGTGTGCGCTGCAGTTCCGTGCAGCGGCTGAGCATGTCTCTATGGTGGCGAAGTAGGTCGCGCTGGATTCCGAGCACCAAGTCCTGATGGTCGCATTTCCGCTGCCACCGCTCGTGATCCTGCTGCTGCGCCTAGATCAAAAGGTAGAGCATGACCACAGCGGAAACGGACTATCACTGGTCACTCAAGCTGCGCCTCCTATGTTAGTAGTCTCTTCTAATACACGGCAGACCGACGTTCTGGACAGCCGGTGTAATTTTGCGATCTGGCGGATGCTGAACCCGCGCTGGCGGTCACGGATCACGGCCTCGCGATTGACAATGAGTTTGGGCCGGCCGATGTGCATGCCTTACAACTTGGCGCGCCGAATGCCTGAGCGTACACGTTCGATAATAAGGTTGCGTTCCAGTTCGGCGACCGCGCTGAGAATGACCATGACGGCATGACCCATCGGGCCGGTGCTGTCGATGTTCTCGCGACGGGAAACAAACTCCACGTTGAGATGAGCTAGTTCGTCGACTACCTGCAAAAAGTGCCTGACCGATCTTCCCAATCTATCGAAACTCCACACCACGACTATGTCAAAGCGGCCGCGAGCGGCATCGTTCATGAGGCGGTCCAGCCCGGGGGGCGGCTCCTGACTCCGGAGATCGTGGCGACGTACTCTTCGGCCACTTCCCAGCCGCGCTGCTCGACTAGCTGCAGCAGGTCGCAACGCTGGGCCCCAGGATTCTGATCGGCGCAGCTAACTCGCATGTACAGTGCCGCGCGCTTAGACACCGACACGGACCCCATAGACGGCGAGGCACTGGCGTACGGCCTTTTTCTTCGCCCGCAAAGCCATACTTCTTTCCTGGTCCTGCTCGTCGCAGAGTCCCGCGAGCTCTTCCTTGAGCTCGCGGTAGTACTGCACCATAACCGCAATAAAGCTGGTGCTTTCGACCGGCGTGCCCTGCTGCTGCGGCTGAACGAGGGCGGCGGCTTCTTGGGCCGTGACCAGGTGTAGGCCGCGTCGAACTTTGGTCTTCGGGTTCATTTCCGGGATCCTCCTCGGCGCTGCTGGCCAGCCAGGCGCCGCTGGACATAATCGTGGATGAACTGCTGTAAGACGTCGGTCATCTTTTCACCTTCGGCCGCGGTGGCGGCCTTGAAGGCGTCGTGTAAGTCTCGTGGTACGTTCATGTTCAAGCGTTTCACCTCCATGGTTCGTGGGGCTCTGGGGCTCATGGCTCACCTCGGGAATGGACATGCACTGCCGCAGGTGAGTATATACACCCCCGGCTGGTGGCGAGCGGGCCCCGAAGGGCCGCCGCGCCACAGACACCCACCTGGGTGGGCTGTTTGGAGATGTACTCATATACTCATAATAGCACACAGCCTCTCCTGGGATCAAAACGGCGGCATCACGCTTCTCGCTAACCAGGGGTCTCTCTCCAGATGAGAAGAAAAAAAACTCGCGTGCGCGAGGAACAGGCGACCGGATCTGCCGGCGACAGTGCTCCGCGGGGTAGGGATTAGCGATAGCTCACGTGCCGACGGCAGCGAGGCATAACGGAGCGCCGGGGCGGGAAGCAGCTTCCGGTTTGCGAGGCAGGCCCAGGCCGATCTGTCGGCGACGGGTGATCCCCTGGGCAGGGATAGCGATAGCTCGCCGGTCGACGGCAGCGGGCACCGCGGATGAGCGGGATGGGAGCAGCTTGGTGTGCGCGGCCGGCCCCGGGCAGCGGATATGGCTCTATGCCGATAGAAGCGAGGCCGGCGAGTGATGGTTCTACGTGGGCAATCAACTTCTGGGTTGTCCGTCGTCCGATGCCAATCGCTGTCAAAGCGGCCGCTCCCAGCTTGTGGACTTGACCATCCCGTTCCCTCAGAGTCTTCAACGCCGGGTGGTGTCCTAATTTGGCAAATTAGGACACTACCCAACGCCGAGCCACTGCTTTCCTGAGCGCCCAAGTTCAGCTGTCGTAGTTCGATAGCCGCGATTACTTACCGAAGTAATCTGTACTCCACGCAATGTTGCGATGATACTCCTGTATGCCACCCGTTCTTAACAGTCGCGAATACCTGTTCAGTGCCAGCATGGGATGACGACATCGATCAGCGCATGCGCGGGGGTCTTGCAGCGCGTGATTGCAAGAGAGTGTCATGCACTTTCGACGATTCCTCGGAATGGTGCTTCGCCTCGGAATGCTGCTTGCCCTGGCGACGATCGCCTGCGGCCAGGTTCGCGAACAACCGGCCCATATTTGGATCGAGACCACTGCTACCGGCGAGCTACGCGGCACATTGACCGTTGCAACCGCCAATGGGCCCGCAGGGCTGCCCGCGGCGTTCGCCCGCGCAGTCGGCTGCGATGTTCCAGACCTGAAAAAATCACCCTTTGAACCACGTATCGTGGTGCAATGCCCGGGGCACCACCCGTCGGCCCTGACCTTTCACCCCGCCATTCGCCTCGACGAGATTACGCCCCTGCTCCGCCAAGCCGGAGTGTCTGGGATCGATTTCGTGCTCACCGCGCCTCGTGTTCCTTGGCTGCGCCTCGATCCAGTCATCGCCAGGTCCGGCGGGTCCGGCCGACATTATCACGTGCAGTATTCTCTCGAGCAGGCGCCGCAGCAGATCACGATTGACGGCGGCTTCTATATCGCCGCCGAGACGGAGCCTCACTTGGTTCCGATCTGCGCATACTGAAGATGGCCCTGGAGTCAGACAAGGGGAACAGCGAGGACTACATTGGGCCGCCGAGCGCGTCGGCGTAGGGCCGGAGCGGCGTAGCCTGGCATCAATATCATCTCGAAGCGTTGTGGCCAAACTACGAACTTGTTTCCGCGAGTGGGATTTGTGTGACCAATCTGCGGATCTTCGGGCTTGTCAGTATTCAGCACAGTCGTTTCACCATGTTGCGGACAGGCAGGACTAGCCGTACAATCGTGCCGTTTTCGAGTTCAAGAAGGAAGTTCCGGATAATGAAAAGGAGTTCGTCCATGAAATCGAACCGCAGGACTTTCTTGAAAGGAGCGGTCGCGATCGGCGCGATGGCGGCCGTAGGCGGGTTGAAGAGAGTTGCCGCAGAAAGCAAAATGACGGGCCCGGCGAACAAGGGGATGGCGCAAGGGCTGACGCTGCTGACCATGCGCCGCGATGGGGAACACCGTCTTGGTGCCAAGACCAGCAAGGGCGTCCTCGACGTGAAGCAGGCGGCGGAGATTTTGAAAATCTCTTCGCCCGCCAGCCTAGACGATATGCTGCAAAACGAGCAGGGAGCCAGCGTACAAGCGGTTGTGGAAGCCGCCTTGAACTCCGCCGCCACCAAGAAGGCATTCTTGAAAGAGGAAGCCGTAACGTATGGACCGCTAGTCACCCGCCCGGAGAAGATCGTGTGTGTAGGCTTGAACTATCGCAAGCACGCCGAGGAGATCAAACTGCCCATCCCCAAGCAGCCGGTGCTCTTCAACAAGTTCAACAACTCCTTGCTACAACAGGGGGGCACCATCAAATTGCCTTCGACTGTAGCAAAGAAGTTCGATTACGAGATCGAACTGGTGATCGTGATGGGCAAAGAGGCGCGTGATGTCAGCGAGAAGGATGCACTTTCTTATGTGGCCGGATACGCAACCGGCAATGATTTCAGTGCCCGCGACCTCCAATTCGAAACCGGGGGCCAGTGGATGCTAGGAAAAACTTCAGACGGCTTTGCCCCGTTGGGTCCTTACTTTGTCACCGCCGAGCAGGTGGACCCCGACAATCTGAATTTGGAATGCCGGGTCAATGGCGATACGCGACAGTCTTCGAATACCAATGACATGATCTTCAACTGCCGTCAGATCATCAGCTATACCTCGGCGCGCATATCTCTCCGGCCAGGAGACATCATCTTCACCGGTACGCCGGGAGGAGTGATCTTCAACGGAGTTGCCAACGGGGTCGCTACGCGCAAGGAGAAGTGGGATTGGCTCAAGGCCGGCGACAAGATTGCTTGCAGCCTGGAGAAACTCGGGGAATTGAAGTTCGAACTAGCGTGAGGCAGTAGTCTGATGGCTGGAAGATTGCCTGCAGAAAGTCGAGGCCGGTTTCCGTCATGAATCAGCCCGCCCAGCGACCTAAATGGATACCCCGCATCTGTGACCGTCCTGGTCGCCGTCCCACGAACAATTGGGCGTCCGTTATCATTGCGTTGTGACCCGCTGCCTTCTCGCGGCGCACTGTTACGCCAACTAACATCCGCACCGGTTCGCAACCGGCGTCGGACTACGCTGTCTGTTCAGCGCTTACCAGAGCGATACCTTAACTTTTGACCGGAAACCTTTACCGCTCTAGCCACACCCGGTGTAAGAAAACACTCGACTGATATATCTGTTACTGCTATATCGGTTACTGCAGTGTTCTACGTTCTCTTTTCGCTGGCCGATGGGGAAAAGCATGGTTACGCCATCATGCAGGCAATGGCGGCTCTGTCGGACGGGAAGTTTCGAATGGGGCCGGGCACGCTATACACAACATTGCAACGCCTACTCGACCAGGGACTGATCGCAGAAGTAGAGGCAAACCGCAGCACCGAAGATAGCCGCCGTCGCTATTACCGTCTTGTCGACCCCGGTAGATCAATGCTGAAATCCGAACTCGCGCGTATGGACGCTGCCGTCCGCTTGGCGCGTAAACGGAAACTGGTGCCGGGAATGGCGGAGTAAGTTATGTCCGTCAGTAGAGAGTCCGGCAACCGCATGGGCACCGCACTTGGACGTCCGATGCTGCCTCCACCGTCGATTCCTGACACAGGAATAGGGCTGTCGCGACCCGTTTTGAATGCGCACGGAGCACGCGAGCGCGCATTGAAACGAGGTTCAAAAAGCTCGGCACGACTGCGCCTGTAAGGGCAACAAAACACACGGCCAGCAGATCTCGATCTGAGCTGTGCAAAAAGTATGGAAATTATGATCGGCATACCCGGACGAGCCAGCCGCTTGTGGCCGCCGCAGGACACGCCGCTGTTCGAGGAGTTCGGCATCCAGGACGAGATCAACCGCTCGCTCAAGTCGAAAGTCTGTGGAGCGGGCCTTCAGGCCCGCGTCCCGCGCCCAATCAACTCACCAGGGTACTGAACCGAACCCAACTTTGCTTGGGTGTGGGTTTTTGTTAAGGTATAGAGCCATGAGCGATCTGCGAACTCAGATCGAGAGTCTCTCTGCTGCTGAGAAGGCGGAGCTGCTGGACGCCGTCTGGGAAAGCCTGGAAGCCGACGCGCTTTCGCTGACCGATGAGCAGCGCGCAGAGCTGGATTATCGCATCGCGCGGCATGAGAAAAATCCCTCCGATGTCATCCCCTGGGAGCAAGTCCGGGCCGGGCTCTTCAAGAAATCGTGACACTCCCTGTCGTTTGGCTACCCGAAGCGGAAGCTGAGTTGAGGCACGCGCGCGACTGGTACGACACCGCACGCACGGAACTCGGCAACCGATTCGCGGCGGCAGTGGAGGAAACCGTCGAGGCAATCGCGGAGCATCCATTGCAATTTCCCATTGTCCATCGGGGAAGGCGTCGCGCCGGAGTGCGCCGGTTTCCGCGGGTTGCCCACCCAAGCTTCGTTTGCTTGGGTGAGGGTTTTCAGATGTTATCGCCAAAGCCGGCCGGATCGCTTACGTTTCCGTTGTGCGAGCAAGAAACCCCCACCCTAGCCAAAAGAAGGCTAGGGTGAACCCGCCGAAACTGATGGCACATAATAGGCGTTGCGCGCGAATCTCGTGAATGGCTCTTCGCAGGTTGAGCACCCGCAAAGAGCCAATAGCTGCAGAGCTCCCCAACGCCTGAAGCACTACTGCCCCGTGTGGATATCATCGCTGCCGGGCGCGACAGTGGATGCGATGATCTTGTCTCCGACCTGCGGAAGCGCGTCGGCGACATCCGGCGGCCGAAAGTCGGGGGTGACCAGAAGGGCCGCATAGCTCGAACCGTAGTGCGTGTAATTACACCATTCCCCATTCTTATCTAACATCGTGTAGACGTTGCTCGCGTAGGGCTGTACGTAGGCGCGATCGGAAATGGCGAAGAGTACGATGCGTACACTGGAGGGCAGCACACCAGATGTCTTCCCGCACACCCGACCAAGTTTGTCGGGGCCGCCTATGCCGACCGGCGGGACCTCCGTGATCTCTACCTGCGGCTTGCCGGATGGAGGCAGTCTTTTTGGCGATACCGCTCCTCCTACAAGGACGACCGTGACCAAGACGGGAAGCAGCCATGCGCGGCGCCCCAGGCTGGGGAAACACGAGCCGACAGGAGTAGCGACCTCGCCGACCGAAAAGCGTTCCCGAAACTCCGGTGTAGGCGCGCCATACATCTGCGTCTGTTCAAACGCAGCCGAGCGCAGGTACTTGACGAGCTTTTCAAATTCGTTGCCCGGACCCTCGTGGACGGCGTAGCGAGTGTAAGAACGTAGCTCCTCAGGAATGTGCTTGTGATCCTCGGGATCGAAGTACACGGGGATAAACTTGGTGTTCTGTCCTCCCCAATCGTACAGAGCCTGAGCGATCAGGTTGGCCTCGAAGATGGTTCCATTGCCGTTTACTCCGTCGCCAAAGCCGTCGAAACGCATGTGATAGTCGCCGGTGCACACCACGAGGACAAAGTCAGCCAACCGAATCTGGTTCTTACACCAGCGCCACCAACCCTCAGGCGGAGCGGCTTCGAGCTGATCGAGACGGCAATCGAATCCGAGCTGCCGGACGCGTTCCTGCAGCCGCCGAACGCGCGCCATGTGCTCCGGTGAATCGTGACTGTAACTGATGAAGATTCTGTCGCCCATAATCCATCTCCTTGCGCACGGCCAGCAGCTCTTCGGGCGTTTGTGTTCCAAGTGCGAAGCTGGTCACCCAGCTAGGGCCGAGAGGAAACTTGGCGAATCACCTCCTGGGCATTGCCATGGGCTTTAAGCAACGTCTGGACAGCATCGCCAAGCTTGAACTCTTTGAGAATTGTGGCGCCCTGCATGTAGCGCTCGATGAACTGCTGCCGTCGGCCGAAGACCTCAGAGTCGTTTCCGCTGTCGGATTTCGACAGCACAACGACGAGCAAAATCCCTTTGCCGTCGAGGCGATCCTCTGGTCTAGCCGGTGGCTTCACCGGTATGCAGGTATGTACGAAGTCAGAAACCAGCAGCACAGGCTTGGGAGACTCGGAAGCCAGCGCGAGCATGTCCTTCACGGACGTGCAGGTAGCCGGTTTCACCTCGGCTCGAAAAGCCTGATCCAGAGCCTCGCGCGCACGTTCGCCCATGCGGCGGTTCCAGGCGTCCGACATAGCGGAAGTGCCGAGCACCTCGTGCGTTTCCGTTTGCCACCGCACGTGAATTGGCTGGGCAGAGAACGGATGGTCGGCAACCCTGATCAGGTCCAGACCAAGCGAATACCCTGCCACCTTGGCCGCACCATCGGTGATAGTTTGCTCGATAGCGTGCGAGTCCGCGACCGACCCGGTGCAGTCTTCAATCAGCACCTGAGCGTGCGCAGGGCGCAGGAGGACAACGCCGAGCGCGAATACCGCGATTTTCGCGACCGCGGAAGAACCCGGGCGGCCGCGACGTGCGATGTTGGCATGCAGCCGGAAGATCTCCTGCTGACCCGCCGAGTAGCGGCGGAACAGCCTGCCTGACCAGCCGTAGTGAAAATAGCTGGCGGTAGCAACCGAAGTCAGAAGGAGCAAGGAGGCTTCCGTGCCCCACCAGCCGAACGGCATCCAATCGAGCAGAAGGTCGGCCAAGTATTTCTGGGAGCGGAGTAAGTGGGTCAAACCCATGGAGGTGGAGGGCCCCGAGGGCAAGCGGCCGCGGCGCAAGTACAGCCGTGAGCAGGTCAGAAAAATAGAAGCTCTCTGGACGGCCTACCAGGAAGCTTACACGCCCCAGCAGGCGTACGAGCGCGCGAATGTCGGTGAAATTTTGCGGCATCCTCAATTGACCGCGTTATTTAACGCGAGTCGACAAATGGTGCGAAGCGCTTTGTACGAGGATCTCGCCGAGACCCTGTATCAGGTTGCGAAGAGCGTTGCTGAGAACTTGAACAGTGAAGTCTGCTCGATATTTCTGCTGTCCGAGTCCAAGCCCAATCACTTGGAGTTAGCGGCGCAGTCGGGTGGGAAAGAGGGCTATAAACCTGCTCCAATTGAGATCGCAAGTGTACTCGGCGGTGGGCTCACTGGTCACATCGCGGCAACCGGTAGGCCGTTCCGCGATCACGGCCCAAAGCTACGGTCTAATGAATATGCCACGGGCAGAGCTCCTCAACACCTGAACTCCCAAGTCTGCTTTTCCCTGCTAGCCGTGCCAATAGAAGACCGGAAAGGGCGCCTGGTCGGTTTATTGAAGCTGGAGAACAAGGCCAGAATCAAGGTCCGGCCTGCCTCTAGCCCTACAGTTGACGACAGCCACGAATGGTTGCAACAGTTACTGCCGCCGGGTGATGACGTGTATTTCACAGAAGCCGATGAAACCTTGGCGAAGATCTTGGCCAATGACATTGTTTTCACGCTGGAGACTTTCCGGCTTACGCGCGCCTCACGCAGCTTGCTCGAGAAACTGAACAAGCATCCTTCGTTAGAGGAGTTCTTTTCCGAGGTACTGGACCAAGTCCGCAGACTTACGGGCGCCGATCGCGGCGACATCATCTGGCCCGACGAAGATCAGCAGGCGCTCTGCGTAAGAGCGACAACAAGCGCAGGAACTCTGAAGCCGGGCGATGTCATACCTCACGCTAGCATCGCCAGGTTGGTGATCGACACAGGCAAGAAGCAATCGCTATCACACGTGTCTGGCGTACAGAACTACTTCCCCTGCGACCCTCGGACTTCTAGCGAAGCTGCGGTTCCAGTTTTATCCGGCGATCCGCCCCAGACGCTGGGGGTGTTAAATGCCGAATGGTTCCAAGAAAATGACTTCGATAGCGACGATGAAGAAACCTTGGAACACCTGGCAAATTTCGTCGCTTTGGGCGCAAAGGTCATCGAGTCCGAAGAGCACGAGGAAACCAAGAAACTAGAAGACCTGCAGACCGTGATTGCCGAGATGCACAGCCAAAGGTCTTCGGCCGGAGTGTTGCGGACCGTGCTGTGCGCGCTTGTGCCCGAGCATTTTGATCGCGCGCGCATTTTCAAGTATCTTCCCGACGACAAAGCGTTTGAGTGCCTCGATTCCATGGGTGTCGAGGAGGACGGGGCATTCAAGCGTAAGATCATACGTGCGGCAGACAGCCGTTATGCAAAAGACACGATCGAAACCTGGTCGACGAACGCCTCGGCGTCCGAACGAGATCCGAATAAGTCCGGCCCGGATCCATACGCTAACGAGCTGAACAAGTCTGCAAACATGAAGTGGGCCGTAGCTCCACTCGTCGTCATGGGGGAGCTTTTTGGCTACATCGCTGCCGACAATGCGAAGAGCAGAAGAGCGATCCGACCCAAACATCTCAAACGGATGGACCTGTTTACCACGTTGACGGCGCAATCGATCGTCAATTTAACAAGATCACCAGAGAGACAATGATCACATGGGTTTATCAGACTCGGCCTCTCTGCGGGTGGTCCAGGTTAGCGCGTCAGTCTTTCGGTTCCGGAACTACACATGAGGGTGCCCCAGCCTACAACCTGAGGGTAGCCCATCCCCAGCTTCGTTTGCTCGGGTGGGGGGGCGGGTTCCCACCCTTTCGCCACAAGTATCAATTACGTGGGATGCCCCATTCCCTCGACTTCGCTCGGGACAGGCTCTTCTCGCCGTCTGTTGGCGAGGGGCGGGCCCTGAGGGATTGCGGGGCCTACCGCGCCGATTGTAGGCGCTTTTTCGGTGTGCGATGGCGCCGGGGAGCGGCGCTGGCTTCAGCAGTTTTCACCAACAGCCGCAAGGCGCGGTTTACCGATTCGGAATCAGGAAACACGCGAGCCAGTTCCGGTTCGATGAGGATGAGGTTTGTCTTCGCGACAGCCTGCGTGTAGTATTTGCCGCGAACCATAGGGCCCAACTCGGAAAGGTCGTACTCCGGGCGAAGGTCGTCATTCCGTTTGGCTGCTCTTGCCTTCTTCATACTGTATGCGCTCTCTTTTGGTCGCCTTCCGCGCGCTGATGATTCGAGTGCGCTCTCCTCGCTGGCAATGCGCAACGAACACCACGCGGCCGCCGGATGCTGTACCCGATCGTGATCTCCCGCGCCTCTTCCGCCGAATGTTCTGGATCGCAAAACGTCATCGCGAACGGGTCGAGAAATATCGACGAGGCCTCTTCAAAGGATACACCGTGTTTCTGGACATCGGCTCTCGCCTTGGCCGCGTTCCAGTCGTAAACCACCGTCCAGTTTAGCTCAGGGTGCAGTTGGCCGATGTAGCGGGCGGCCAGGGGAACGGTTTCTCGATCCTAATGCCGGCGACGCGTTGGCCGAGATTCAAATCCTCGGAGGCCATCCGGCTGCGCCCCTATTCAGAGCCGTGGCTGGTCTAAGAGGTTACGCGACGGGAATCGCGGTATGACTACCGACTATTGCCTATACTTTGGCGTGACCTGCCCTGCGCTGCTCGTTATAATTCGCTCTTCCCATGGCGATCACCCCCGAAGACCGGGCGCGCCAGAACATCGATAAGCTTCTGGACGCCGGCGGATGGA
>Ga0187871_10001444_pt1 | contig 20701 bp, 17 predicted proteins | sample June2016WEW_16_1_FD_132988 | JGI IMG/M metagenome (GOLD analysis project Ga0187871, IMG submission 132988) | Peatland microbial communities from SPRUCE experiment site at the Marcell Experimental Forest, Minnesota, USA - June2016WEW_16_10 | ecosystem: Environmental > Terrestrial > Soil >...
CCGTCGGTAATAACCCTCCACCCGGCGATGACGGGACGCGTCATGCCCAGCATCAGAAACGCCTTCTCTCGCAACACCGAAGGTTGCTGGAGACCTATGGGGATGACGTCGAGAGATTCCTCGTGGGTGCGCCCATCAGGCTCACGAGGTTCGAGGGCGACTACTCCTGGGAATTCGAGGCCAAGCGGGATGTCGAAATCACCAGGCTCCTTGATGGCATTCTCGCCGGCAAACCTGCAGAAGACCGCTCGCTTGCCTTTCTCACGCGGTGCCGAGATTCGTATCCGGAGTCGTACAGCCGGGCGTATCTCAAGGAGCAATTGAAGCAACGATTCGACGAAGCGCGGTCAAGACCAAGGCCGTCCTTCCAGCTCACATTGGACTATGCGCGTCGTCTCAGCGGATCGGAATTTGAGCACTGGGTCGCACAGCTTCTCCGGGACTATGGTGTGCCGAACGTTATCGAGACCCAGGCCAGTCGCGATCAAGGGGCTGACGTGATCGTAACGTTTGGAACCCGCAAAATCGTGATTCAGGTCAAACAGTATTCCGATACGGTGGGAAATGGCGCCGTCCAAGAAGCGCATGCCGCAAAGGGTTTCTATGACGCGACCGAAGCCTGGGTTGTAACGACCTCGGTGTTCACGAAAGACGCTGTGGATCTTGCGGGCCGTTTGGGCGTGTGTCTCATTCCGGGTACCCAACTGCTCGAGCTGCCTCGCCTCTTGGCGGTGCAGATCAACGTTTTGAATCGGGCGGTGGGGGCTCCGGGCCGGGCGCCGGGGACGCCGGCATCCCCACCTGCCGATGGATCGACGGTCGCGCTCGAAAACTCACTGCCGACTGACGTCACTTCGGCGCCGATAATCATGGCGGATGAAGCAGCCACTGGAAAATTGAATGCGCCCGCTGGAATGGGAGGCTCGCATCTCGTTGGCAAACGTTGGCGATGGGTTGCCGGTGCGATAACGGCCGCCTGCGTCATCGTGGCGGGAATCACGACTCGGGGCATTTACGAGAACGCACGCAGGGTTCGCGATGAACAAAGCATCCAGCTGTTGTTGAACCGTTATCAAGCGGCCATTCGGTCGAAGAATATCGACCTCGTCGGGGAATACTACGCTCCGGTGGTCGAAACTTACTATCGCTGGCACGATGTTCCGAGGGCGGAGGTACTGAAGGAAATTCGGCGAGCGTTTGCTGCCTATCAATCTGTTGCCCAGTTCAATGTAAGAAACATGGCCTTCCGCGAGCTGCGAGAGGATCGGGCTACGGCTACCTTCGACAAAGAGTGGTATTTTCGCGGTGTGAAGAACTTTGCCGGTGAGGAACGCCAGGAAATGACCTTTGTCAAATTGCGGGACGAATGGCGAATCGCTTCGGAGAAAGAACTCAAGGTGTATTGGGTGCGCCACTCTAGATGACGCGTTGGACGTAGATCGAGAGCCTATATCTATTCCAATTTGCTGCATGCTCTAGCGGAGGTCCGCCTGTGAAGGGAGATCTTGACGAAGCCCATCGATGATGACTCGCTCTTGATGCCAAGCTAGAGCCGCAGAATGGCAAAGAGTGCGACCGTAACCAGTATTGCCAGAATCAGCGCTTTGGCGGCGGTCGAGAACGCGCTAACGGCGAGGACCACACGTCGCATTCCCGCGGGGAGGATGTTAACGAGTTCCGGGAAAGGCCATAGGAACAAGGAGGAAAAACAAAAGAAGGACAATGACAGGAGGAAAATCGTGAAGACAAGGAAAGTCCAAGGCTCGACGATCGGAAAGTAAGATAGGTACCGTTCTCCTTTGGCGTCGTTCTGCTGGTCGTAGCGAAAATCGGCGGCACGCAGGACTGCCGGCCAGTCTGGAAGCGGCTGCATCAGATGCTGCTGCCACTTAGAGGCCCAGGGCTTGCCGCTAAACGTCACGGTACCGTTTAGGAATTTGACCATATACGCAATCTGCGCGGCGCAGGGAACGATGAGAAACCCAAACAGCAAGACCGTTTGAAACCAGCGAGCTTCCGGTTTTCTGACATCAAGAATAAACCCACCCGCGACAGGGAGACGCATCGCCCACGTCCGTTCGCCTGACCGGTCAGCGTACAAACGCGTGATCATAAGTTCCACAAAAAGCATTGTCCCGCCAATCACAACGCCGTAGATCGAGGCTCCATAAAGAGTGACCTTCTCTTCCTTGACGAGACTGAACGGCAGTGCGAGGTTGCCTCCTTGCATGATCGACCATACGTTGATCGAGAAATAACAAAGGGCCGCCCCGATAAGCGTCCACAATTTCGCCAGTGCCGGTTGATCCACTTGATCGAGAATAGCAGGATCGCGACTGGCATTCTACTGAAATCTCCACCGGATTCGCCGGCTATGTTTTTGAACCCGCCACTGAAACCCGAATGTAATCCCCAAATGAATCGACCGTGATAAGCTTATTCGTCAGTATTCGAAAGGAGCGTTTAAACATGTCGCAACTTGCGAGATATTGTGGGTACGTTTCGATAATGATTGTTGTGCTGGCGGTTACCCTCGGCGCCAGCGAGGTACTGGTGGGGCCGTTCACGGTCCCGACCGATTACGTCGGCATCGATCTTTCGGTTCCGGTCCGGGCATTTCTGAACGTCGACACCGGAGCGGACGGCATTTCCGTTAGAGTCCGCGTACTCGGGGACTTGGGTAATCTCCAAGGCAAGATTGCTCAGGTTATCGACAGGTTTCCTCTGCCCAAGGACAACTGCGCTTCGTATGGCACGAACCCAGTTGTGAACATCTGGGGAAAAGAGATCCAAGCCGCAGGGGCACAAGCCATTCTCGCCCTTCATGGTTACGTCGATCTTTGGGCGTGTGCCTCAAATCCGGTACCGAACTCCAAGGTCGAGTGGCGGAATGACGGACCATTCGGATTATCGATTCCACATGTGGTGACCTGGCCGGGCGACCCTATCAAGACGACGCTTGGACGACAGCCTTTTGATGTCACGCTTCCGGTCACGCTTCAGATTGTCGACGAGCACACGATTGCGCTTCGGCCCGGTTCGCCCAACGTCGTTCTTGGCGGGCAATACGTCGGAATTACGAACGGTATCCTACGTATCGCGGGAATCGATATCAATGGCAGAGCCAGTGATGCGTTGCATCACGCGATCGACCCAGAAAAGCTTCAACAAGCGCTGCCGCAAGAGATTCTTCAATTGAATCCAAAGATCACCAAAGCGGAATTTCAGAATGTCGCTGGACGCCTAGGGGTGGAACTGGATCTATCGTCCAAAATACCGCCGGAGAGGTTAACGAGCTTCCTGCAAATGTTGATTCAGAACAAGCCGAAGTGAAACTGACTGCGGAGCTGTAGTGCACGGCGCGGTTCGAGCAACAAAGTTATGATTTCGATAGAACGATCCAACGAAATCTAGAAATCTGATCCTGGAGGAATATAGCTATGCCAGTGAGCGGTCGTGCGTACTTAAGTCCCACACTCGTGCTCCTTGCCTTCGATTACCCAGAGGGAGCGAATGACAACACTTTCCTCGGCTTCGCGATCAAGCGCGAGCCGGGTTTCGAGGGCGCAAAGGTTACTTTCTTGCCAAATCGTATCGGCTTCGACGGCCCCAACAAGGATGGGAGCACCGAAGGAAGCGACCAGTGGCCGATTCAGAAGTTCTACTGGTGGGATGCCCGCATACGTACCACCGATCGGGGCAAGGCTTTCACTTACACCGTCAGCGTGGTTACGGGAACGCCGGATAATCTAACTATTGCCACGTCCTCACAGCTCTCGGTCAACATCCCGGTCATGGTGCCGCTTGAGGTGGAGAATAAAATCGGGACTTATTTCAATCGCGCTGTTGTCAGCTCACAGGCCTTCGTGACGGAGTTTGGCCATAACCCCACGGGTGAGAAACTTCATGAGGCCTATACGTGGCTCGGCAACGGCATGGAGCAGGTTGTTGCCAAGTTTCTGGCGGACGCCGAAGCGGACCAATGCGATATCGAAGGCGCGATCTACCACCTCTCACAATCCGATCAAGGCGAGTTCATCATACCGGCGATGGCAGCGTTCGAGCGTGCTGAGTCGCTCGTCTACCACGCCAACGATGACACGGATGTCAGTGCAATCCGCCAGCTCAAACCCGCCGGCGTCACCTTTGCGCCGCGAACCAAAACTCACATCATGCACGACAAGTTCCTTGTTGCGGTCAAAGGCGGCGAGGCGCGGCGGGTAGTGATGGGGTCCGCGAATTACACCACCGAAGGGCTGACGCAGCAGGCAAATCTGATGCATACATGGGACTACCCAGATCTGGCGAAGCTCTACCTTGAGCGCAAAGAGCTGATACAGGGCGACCCCACGATTGCCGCAACCGCCAAGGAAGCGGGATGGTCTGACGCGATCACTTGCGGTGATGCGACGGTGCGAGTGTTTTTTCCACCGGAGCCCAAGGTTCCCAAGGGCAAGGAGGGCTCTTCCATCGAGGCCGTGATCGAGGCGGTCAATAACGCAAAGAGTTCTGTGGTCTTTTGCCTATTCTCACCGACTGACCTCGAATTGCTCGATGCGTGCTTCAAGGTCGCAGATGACGAGAAAATGATGTTCGGTCTCATCAATACCGTCCCCGAAAGCGAACCGCGCCCTAACAAGAAAGGCGTAACCGACCCGGTGAAAGTTGCGATTTACGACCGAAACCGGAACCCGAAGCAGCTTGAGGTCGGAGGTCACGAGATCTTTGGTAAAGGACACACGCCGATGGGTTTTTCTTGGGAAGACTCAACGCTCGGTAAGAGCGGCCCTTATCCTGTGTTCATACATCACAAATTCGTGGTCATCGACGGCGAGACAACGAGCTCCACTGTCTTTACGGGCTCTGCTAATATGAGCGCAAATTCGGTTTTCTATAACGACGAGAACTTGATCGAGATTACTTCATGCCCTCGAATCGGGCAAATTTACCTTGCTGAGTTCATGCGGCTCTTTGAGCACTACCGTGCTCGGCTTGCCTTCAGCCTCAAGAAGAACGACCAGAACCAGCCCTATAAACTCACCCCCGACAATTCATGGTCCGCGGACTGGTATGCAAAAGGGTCAAAAGCCAACAGCCGCATTGCCATGGCAAAGAAAGCATAGCCGGCGCATTTCCTCTAAGGTTCTCTTTCGCTTCGACATGCGTCCACACCGGTGACACTGGACTCGCCCGCGAGCGACGGAGCCTCAAGCGCGCCGCTCGGGCTCTCCGAGCAGGCCGAGCGACACTATTGGCCCTGAACATTTTACCGTCTAATTCCCGAGAGCTTAACTGGAGAACCCATCCTCGTTCGATCCCTTTTGGGAAAAGGAAGGGTCCCCCGACCAAACCTCTTTCCGAGACGGCGGGAACGCTGCCAGCGAACTTTAGTCAACGACACCTCCGAATTTTTCGTATTATCATTATTTACCCCACTTGAGGGAAATGACGTGAAGGTTGTACTGCTTAAAATCGAGAATTACCGAGGCATTGAATCGGCCGAGCTACGTTTCGATGGGCATGCTCTATTGGTAGGGGCAAACAATGTAGGCAAGAGCACGATCTGCGAAGCTCTCGATCTCGTTCTTGGACCGGACCGATTGAATCGTTTCCCGGCGATCGAAGAATACGATTTTTATAACGGCAAATACCTGAGACCTGCGGACAAAGACGGCGACGAGCCAATTCCGATCCAACTCCGTGTCGAGGCCGTGCTGATAGAACTCAGCCCAGAGGTTGAAAAGCGGTGTGGGCGCCACCTAGAGTTCTGGCATCTTTCCGAAAAACGCCTACTGACGACGGGTGAGGCAGCCGCGGCGGTCCCAGGCACGTCTATGCCATGCCTTCGATTGGAAACCGTGGGAAAGTATGATCCTTCGGAGGACGAGTTCACGGCAGAGACCCTATTTACACACAGCCCCGATTCTGTCGAGAGTGAGAAAGACCCTGTACGACGTGAGATCAAGCGTCTCTTCGGCTTTCTGTATCTTCGCGGGCTTCGTACCGGCTCACGGGCTTTAAGTCTGGAACGTGGCTCGCTGCTCGACGTTCTGTTGCGCTTGCAGCAGGTTCGTACGGGTCTTTGGGAACACGCGATTGCTCGCTTACGGGACTTGGATATTGAAAAGGACGCAGCGGAGCTCGAACCTGTGCTGACGGCCATCGAGGAGCGCCTGTCGAGCTACGTTTCCGCAACCAAGGTGGGGCGCAAAACGAAGCTCTATGTGTCCCAGCTCACGCGAGAGCATTTGCGGAAAACGATGGCTTTCTTTCTCGCAATGCAGGAAGACCAGGAGCCAGTGCCGTTCCAACAGGCTGGTACCGGCACGTTGAACACGCTGGTACTCGCGTTGCTGTCTTTTATCGCGGAATTGAAGCCGGATTCCGTGATCTTTGCCATGGAAGAGCCGGAAATCGCCGTGCAACCGCATACACAACGGCGTATTGCGGATTATCTACTACTTCATACGAAACAGGCGTTCGTCACGTCCCACTCCCCGTACGTTATTGAGCGCTTCACACCCAGAAACACGTTCCTACTAACCCGATCGCCAGGCGGCCATCTCGAATCGATGTGTGTTGCCGACGCAACCGGACTCAAGGAGAACGATTACAAACGTTACGCCCGTCGTGGTCTCTCTGAGTGCATGTTGGGGAGGGGCGTTATCCTCGTCGAAGGTGTCACGGAGTTCCACGCGCTGCCGGTTTTGGCGCGCTGTCTCGAAGCGCAGGACGCGACATTGAATCCCCTGGACCTCGCCGGAGTCACGATCTTCGACACCGAGAGCGATGGCCCGATCCCCAAGTTTGCAAAGTTTTTTCATGCGTTTGGCTTGAAGACATTTGGATTCTACGACGCAAAGAACCGGAACGCGACTGAAAAGGCGAAGTTCGAGGCGGTCCTTGATGTGAACGAAGAACATCCATACAAGGGCTTTGAAGACATGTTGGCAACTGAGGTACCTGCAACTCGCCTCCGTATCTTTTTGCAGGACCTTCTCGACGCCGGCCTCGACGCAACACACTATAAGATTCCGACCACCCTGCCCCTAGACGATGCCGCGATTCGCGAGCTAGTCGTCCAGTTGCTTACGTCGTCCAAAGGTGCAGGATGGTCGACGCAGCTCTTGGAGCAGTGCCAATCGAATGAACTTCCGAAGACTGCGGTGAACTTCTTAAAGAAGATCTATGCATATTTCCCGGCAGCGGTCGCAACTCAACCAGCGGCGACGACGGCCGCGCGGAACCGATAACCGCACCAGTAACTTCTATAGGCGAGACACCACCCAAGACGCCATGAAGATCTGTCCTGAACGTCAAAAGTTACTCGACTGCAGCGGGCATGCAATCGTTATTGGAGGAGCGGGAAGCGGAAAGACCACGATTGCGCTCAAGAAATCTATGGTGCGTATCGAGGCGGGTCTCCTGCCCGGTCAGTCCGTGTTGTTCTTGAGTTTCTCGCGCAATGCCGTCACACGTATCTTGCAGGTCTCACGGCTGGAATTGACGAGAGAGGGACGCTCGCGTCTGAATGTGCAGACCTTCCATTCCTTTTTCTGGGAACTGCTCAAGACCCACGCTTATTTACTGGGTGCCCCCAGAACGATCCGCATTCTGATGCCGCAGGATGAACGAGTCCGAAGTGGCGGGATCAAACACGACCCGCATTCCAAAGAATGGAATGCGTGGCTGGAGGAGCGAGAAAGGCTCTTTGTCACTGAAGGTTTGGCGGCGTTCGATCTATTCGCGCCGAAGATGGCCGCGTTACTCCAACAAAGCCTTTGGATTCGGCGGCTAACTGGCGAGCGCCATCCGTTGGTCATTGTTGATGAGGCGCAGGATACCGGACCGGATGCGTGGCGTTGCATTGAGATGCTTGCTGGATTCACTCAAGTAGTTTGTCTCGCGGACCTGGAGCAGCAAATCTTTGATCATCTTCCCGGCATTGGTCCCGAGCGTTTGGATACGATAAAGGCCAATCTCACGCCAGTGGAAATCAATCTTGGTTCGGAAAACCTGCGCAGCCCAGGGTCGCAGATTGCTGAATTTGGACAGGACATCATCGCGGGCCGTGTCCGAAATGGTGGATACAAGGGCATCAGCTCCTTGGCATTCAATCGGGAAGCAGACTTGGGTAGTACGCTGCGGCGGGCGCTTGGCTGTTTGCAGCGGGAAGTGCGGAAAGAGATTAAGGAGTGGGCAAAGACAATCGCCGTGCTTGTACCTTCGGCGGCGGAGGCGGCAAAAGTTTCGGCGAGTCTCAACGCGGGAAAGAGACCCGTGCCACACAAACTGATGTTCGACGAAGACGAAGCGCGGCTGGCGGCTCGCTTTGCAGGGTATCTTTTGGAGCCGCGCGAACAGGTGTCCGAGGCCAGTCAGGTTGCGGAAGCCCTGCTTCTGCTCTGCGATCTCAAGACGGCGGCGGGCTCGACAACTGGTGCAAATCAGTTGCGCAAGTGGGCGATAACTTGCAAAGCAGGAAAGATCAGCACCGCAGGACTCGTGAAGGCACTTCAAGTCCTCCTCACAACGCTCAAGACCGACGCATTTACCGGCGACCCAGCGCGGGATTGGACGTTTGTTAAGAAGACTCTTCGAGCCTCCGGCGAGACGATGCTTGCAGGTGTCGCACAACATCTGGACTACCTCATTGCATTCAACCGCGGTAAGCGAATTAGCGCCAGTCTGAGTCTTTCGTGGGAAGCTGCAGGAGGTTATTTGAAGGCGCGGGACGCCCTAGACGCGGCGCTCGCACAGGATCTGATTCTTGACGGTGTTGATGATCCGGATGGAATTCAAGTCATGACCATCCACAAGTCTAAAGGAAAACAATTTGATGGAGTTATTGTGCTGCGTCGGGAGACCCATAACGGGCAACAATTAGTTTCAAACTTCATCTGGCGAGACGATGTCGCGCCCTATCGGCGGAGTCGTAAAATCCTGATGGTAGCCGTGACTCGCGCCAAGGTGCACACGATGATGGTGCAGCAAGTTTGGCCGGGTTGTCCCATCATGGATGCCTATCGCCTGCGTTCGGCATATGAGCAGGACCGGTGATCTGTATCGTGAGTGCAATGCCGCATCATGTGGTCGGGAATGTAAAAGCTTGCGTCCTGCTGCTTGTTGGCCGGACCGCCCGGAAACTCTCGGACGTCGTCCTCGGGCTGCCCCATCAAGCTGCTTTAGCGTAGGCATTCAGGAAGTGGTTCCACTTCACGCAGCTCTTGGCCAATAATGCAAATAAAGTCGTTTTAATAATATGATCTTCGACAGGGTAAGATTCTGGCCCCACAACTGACCCCAGATACGACTGTCAGATCGGCTCGTGCTACTAGTGCCTGCTTAAGTTACGCGTCCGACCAGCTCCACGGAGCGGCCGGACCATGACAGTACCCAAATTCTCCAGGAAGTTGTAACAGTACGCGCGTGCTATCGTGGGCATACGTGCCCGGAGACGCGTTCTGGAGTTGTTTTGCTTCCTGACTACCCCGACATTAAGGTGCAATTGTTCGACAACCTGACGCAAGCACTTTGGGGCCTCGTCGATAATAATGCCCCACTGGCGGCAAGAATCAAGAATTATCGCCAAGTCGAAGGTGACAAGTTCTCCTACGAGACGATCGACGGTCAGCTCGAAGTCAAGGAATTCAAGCAGATCAAGCTCGAGGCCGCCCTACCAGCAGGCCTTACCTCATCGGAGACGGCGGAACTTGCTGAGCGTAAACTGTCGGAGCTTGCACAAAAACTCGCACAACAGTCTGAGGGTCTCTTATTCTCAACTATCGAGCAAGCTGCCCAAACCAGCGGGAACGTCGTTGACGCTCGCGGGATGCCCCTGGACCCATCGAAATACTGGGATCAAATCGAGAGAATGCCAATAGACTTTGACTCGGCAGGTAAGGCGGAACTTCCAACAATCATCGTTCACCCTGATGTGTTCGCGGAACTTCGCCGTAAGATTCTGGAGAGTGAAAACGATCCGAAAGAACAAAAGAGGCGGCGGGAGGTGCTCGCTAAGAAAAGAGAAGAGTGGCGTGATCGAGAGGGTAATCGAAAACTGGTTGGATAATGTTAATGAACGAGGCTACGAGACTGCATTCTGCCAAGCACTGACGGCGCAGGGACATCGCATCATCCGCCGGCCAGCTCATGGTGGAACTGAACATGGCAAGGATATCGTGTCCCGTGACAAGAGGGGGACGTATCACGCATATCAATTAAAAACAGGAAATCTCGGCAAATCCGAATGGCGTAGTATCAGGGATGAAGTTACCGAGCTGGTCGAGGTGCCGATTCACGAACCCGGCGTTCCCGCAGCGCAGCGGTTCACACCCCATCTGGTTGCAAATGGCCGCATCACAGATCCCGTTAGCCATGAAATAAACCTGCGAAACACGCAATGGGAGCATCGCGGGTATGAGCCACTTGATCTGATCCTCAAGGATGACCTCTTCCGTATCTTTGTCGACCTCCAAGGCAACTTCCTGCCGACCGCGCCTCAGGATTTCGAGACATTCTTGCGGCTGTACCTAGCAGAAAAGCGCGCATTCCTCGACAAAGATGCGTTCGCGTCCTTCTTAGTGTCCTTTCTTCCGATTGGAAAGAAGCTCAAGAAGAGCGATTTATCACGGCTGTTTGCGGGAACTGCAATCCTCGCAAATTACGTGCTCAGCGGATTCCAGCGCGCTGGCAACCACATTGCGGTGTGCGAAGGTTGGATTCTAGTCATCGCCCACCTCTTGAGGGTGGCAGAAAATGCGGCTTTCATGACTTCATGGCGCCAGTCTCTGGACCTTGTGATTCAGTCCTGGGAAGCCGCCGCCATGGATCTAGCCAAGGAGTCAACGGAATCACCAAACTGGATCGAAGGAGAGGTTTCAACGGATCATTTTGTCTTTCCATACCGACAGGTGATTCTCACGGGCTATCTTGCGACAGTTGCCATTTATAAAAGGCTGACGACCGGACGTCTCGCGGAGGAAGATCAGATTCTTGACACCATCAATCGCCATCGAGGCGGTACGTTCTGGGGGGAAAGCGCTACCCCGTTCGCATTCGCCGTGATGTGGTTCCTGTTACAACGGGGGCAGGAACAGAGGGTCGTCGATATCGCGGCAGACTTGATCAAGCTGATCGCGACGCTCAATCATCATAAGCAGCCGGTGGGACTTCCCGACCCGTACTATGATAGCCAGGCGATCATCAAACAAGCAGCGATGGGGCAACGAATTTTCGGGTACCATCAGTCCTTCACCGGGCGCTCTTTTTCCATCCGTCCTTTAGTTGAATTTCTGGTGCGACTCGGACATAAACGGCTGTTAAGATCGTTGTGGTACGACATCACGGAGGTCGATTATGTTGAATTCGTTCCCGATGACTCTAGAGACATTTATTTATGGCGAATCGCCAAGGGCATGGACGTCAGGCGTCGATGGGGTCGGCCTGAATCCTGGGTCGATCTGCTTGAACGAGCCGAGGCCAAGTCCGTACCGACGTGCATCATGATCACTCATTACCCGCAACTAGTGCTCCCGTTCTTGCTTGTCTACCCTCAAAGACTAACAGCCGACTTGACGCGTTTCATAGAGCGCCGAATACGCCAGCAATTCTGAACCGTGACGAATCCTCGCAATTTTCTCCGCCCCGTTTGGCGACGCCACTGGAAGTCATCGGATGCTTGGATTGTCCCGACCGGGCCTGCGTGCTGTACAGTTGCTGTACAAGTATCAAAAACAAGTTTATTTTTCGCTATATGTGGTTTGACCGACGAGCTACCAGGCTGCTCCACCCCGCGATCAATTCTCAACCGTCTGAAGCTGAGAATTGGTCGAGAAGTGGAGTCGATTTTCATTTTCGCCTTGTTCCTCCTTGTTGGCCTTTCGGTCCCGATTTAACTCTTGTTTCGCCGGTTCTTGCTGTACAGTTGCTGTACGATTTTGAACGGTAACGCTGCCACGGTACTCGAACGTCTTCCATTTTTCAAACACCTTCTGCTCGTTCACGTGCGCATAGTGCGCAATTGTTCGGTACGAGTTCCCGCTTATCTTACAAACTTCAGGCACGGAGTAGCCAGCTTCCAGCAGCGCCGAGATCCCCGTGTGCTTGGTCTCGTGAAAACGTACGCCATAGAGTTTCTCTCGCTTCACTTTCTTGTAGACAGCCTCGCGGAAAGCGGGCAGAGTTTCCCACCGGTCAAAGATCGCTCCGGATTCCTTGATCGGACCGATCGCGGCCAGCGCTTTTGGGTGAAGGGTGATCCAGCGGCCCTCCTGTCCTTTAATGCCGGGCACCCAAAGCTGGTCGGGCGTCTTAAAATGACGCCAATCGGCATTAAACACCTGACTGATCCGCAGAAGGGAGTAGAGCCCAAAGGTCAGCGCACGGTTCAGATGAATATCCACGTCATACCGGGGATTGATCGAAAGCATCTTGGCACGATCCTCCTCCGTGAGGTAGCGACCGATGAATTCCGATTTCGGAATCTTGAAGTCTGTGAACGGATAGGCCGCCAGCCACTTCTTCTTGCAGCAGAACCGGCAGAACGTGCGCAGAATTCGAAGAGAGAGACTTTGCCCTCCCGGATTATTACCGGAGGCCTTCAGATGCCCCAACCACAGGTTGACGAGGTCGTCACACATTCGATCAACTTTGCGCAACTTGAAGTGTCCAATGAAAGCTTCCAAGTGTCGGCGATTCAGCTCGTGCGTGCAGGCCTTTACATCCTCCCGGGCGAGAAACGCTTCCAGCGCCTCACGGATGTCTTTGCCATCCACCGGCAAACCGGCTCGGAAGCGGCATGATTCGAGGGCCATCTTTCGGCCGTACTCCTGAGCCAGCGATCTGCCCGCACCGACAGCGTGCACCTTGGAATGGCACCGGCCGGCTTCATCGCGCCAGCCGCTGTGCCATTTCGCACCCCGCCGAAACGTCCAGTAAGATGGGTTTGCCATCGGGTCACATTATAGATTTCCCATCTGCTTGTTCGCCAGCCAGTATTCAATCGCTTCGCGGCTAAAGAGGCGCTTGCGGCGGCTGATCGGCAACGACGGAATCTCGCCCCGAGCCGCCTTCTTGTAAATCGTCTTAGGACTGTACCGCAAGAGCTTCGCCAGCTCCTGGATGGTCATGAGCGTCATGGTCTCTTTCATGGCTTTTCCTTTCTCGGTCGGTTCAATCTGCGAACGACCCAAGGGACCTACTCGCTCTCCGTAGGCACATCGGGGAAACAAAACGCACAATAACGCCCATGGAGATTCGCTTGACGAAGGGTGCGCTGTTCATGCTAAATTAACGCGGACAATGGCGGTTAACTTGTTGCACTGCGACTGAAATATCTGAGTCGGTTCGAGGCAAGGGGTCGTTCATGGAGTCGGGCGGTTCACGCCGCAACAGCTGGATCGCCTGCCCTAACTGCGGCCATAAAGTGGCGCGGGTGCGCACCTGCGATATCGCGTTCAAGTGCAAGCATTGCGGATACGAATTCGAGGTCATCATCGGCCCCGTTCTACCCGAGGTGCCTCCGTATCCGCCAGCCTCTTCCGAGCGTAAGCCATCCAGTTCGACGAGTTCATAAGAACAATGTCATTTAATCGGGCGACACGCTGAGGCGGTCAGCCCGGCGACCCTAAGAGAGCCAAATGAGTGCGCTTGCGCCCAAGGGCGCGAGCTTCGCTTTGAGCCTGGTCGTTAATTCGGGATACGTTTCCCGTCTTAGCGGCCGGGCTCTTTCATGTTCAGGTCCGGACATGACTTCGCGCGGAGCGTTTCCTTCGCGCGAGGTCCATCGTGTCACGCGAACACGACGACGAGAAGGCATCCGGCAAGGGAGTCGAAACTTGGGAATTGGAAATGGTTCAAAAGGTGGCCCGCGCCTTCCGAATATTCGATCGCGACGAATTGGTGGCCGAGCTTTCAAGGAAGTTAGTCGAACTCAAGCAGCGGCCTCCATCGGACGTTCAAAACTGGAAAGCTTACCTGGCGAAGTTTCTCTACAACAAAGCGTCCAACTGGGTCAGGGATACGCGAAACAGAGAGCGGAGAGTGGCACGTGCCGAGACTGACGAGGATTGGATCGGAACTCTGCCTACCGGTGCTTCGCTTCACTCACAAGAAGATCTTCGCATTGCGTTCGCGCGCCTCTGGAGGGAACTTGATCCCGAACTCCGGCGGTTTTGGGAGCTACTGGCTCAGGAACGCGGTAACCAGGCCAACGTATCCAGACGACTCGGCATCCATCGCAACACCGCGCGGCTGTGGATTCGCAAGATCCCGGAGATTCTTGAGCGCCATGGCTTTTGAAGCCGCGCGTGAGTGTGCAGTTTCGCACGCTCGCGTGCCTACACATGGCATGACAAATAATACCGACCGCTTTGTTCGCTTTCCGATGGAATTGATGGAGGTCTTGCTGTGGGCGCGGCTAAGCGGTACCCAGTGGCGAATCGTTCTTTGGGTGATCCGCTGGACACGTGGATGGAACCGACTGTGGACGCCGTTCACCTGGTACAGGATCGCCAAAGAGCTGCGCATTGATCGGCCGACAGTCTACCGGGCCGGTACAGCGTTGGTTCGCGCAAACATTGTGGTTCAGCAGAAAGGCCACCTCGCGATCCAACTGGACTACTGCGCATGGAGTGCAACGGTTGTTGCGCCACTAGGGGATGATTCTGGGCAACTCTGGATGCCTGGAATGCGGGTTGCGAGGCAACAACGCCGGCCGCTGTCTCGCACCATCCAAGACGTTGCAAAGCAACGTGAAAACAGTTGGCAGGACACAACGGTCTCCCGCCGAGCCAAAGACAGCCGTAAAGAGGGATTAGAGACATATAAAGACAACGACTCAGATCCAGCGGATGAACCGCGACATCCGTTACGCAGGAAACCACAGGGGGCAGGAGACGGAGAGTATCTTTCGTCCGGGGCGGCCAGGCCCATTCCAGGTAAGTATGACAGCGTTTCTGAAAATTGACGAATGCGACGTCTGCAAACGCTCCCTTCCCTGGGAGTGGGTTCCGGTCGTTCTCTTAGGCGGCAAACCCTTGGCAGGAACCGGGGTCTGGTGCAGCCAACTCTCCGGACGGCTTTGTCCGGCATGCCAAGGGGACGTGGAGCATCGGCGGCAAGACGAACGGCTCGCCCAAGTCCGGCGAAGAGAGTTGGTTCAGCTCCTTGGCGGCGAGAAGCCGTTTCGTGAATTCACCTTCGAACGCTATCAGGTAGCGTCGGGCAATCGCCTGGCTTTCGAGCGCTGTTCGAACTTCGATCCTGAGAGCGACAATCTGTACCTGTGGGGACCTTGTGGTGTCGGCAAGACACACCTGGCATATGCAACCGCCCGCCGATGCTCGGAAAAGACGCTCAAAGTGGCGATTCTGCCCGTCTGCACGCTGAGTCGCAAGACACGCATGAAGGAACCAGCCGAAGAACAACGTGTGATCGATGAACTTATCAACGCGGACTTGCTCATCCTAGATGATCTAGGCGCTGGCCCTAATACATCCTACAGCCAGCAATTGCTTCAAGAGATTCTCGATGCACGGGATTTCCGTGATCGCGCTGGACTGGTAGTCACCAGCGGTTATTCTTTGGACGGGCTCGCGCAGAAGATGGGACATGATGCAACTCCGTCGCGGTTGGCGGGTATGTGTAGGATCGTCGAAATCTGGGGTCGAGATAATCGTTTCGCAAAGGCGAGCGGTGGAGGGGCGGCCGACGAATGATCGAATGTCTCAATCAGTCGGAACGCGCTCGACTGGAATTACTTCGCCTCACTCAACCCTTCATCGGAGATGCAATTCACCAACTGGAGCGTATCCTCGAAAGTCCGAGATTCACGCGCGTCCATCCGAAAACGAGAGATTTCTTGGGCTTTATTGTTTCAAAAACATTGATCGGCTACAGCAGTCAAATCAAGGAGATGACGATTGCGATTCGCGTCTTCCGTGAGTCGGTAGATTTCGAGCCGCTGGAAAGCAGCAAGGTAAGAGTGGCCGCTTTGGCATTGCGTCGCCGGCTTGCCGCCTACTATGCGGCCGAAGGTGCGACCGATCCGATTGAAATTCTCATGCCCATCGGCACCTATGTCCCTTGGATTCGATACCGAAAGGCCGTCGGAATCAGTGGGCCGGATTAAGCGCTCCTATGCAAAGTCGCCTCATTAGGTTCGGTATTCCCCTGAAACCATTCGCTTTGCCCGAGGCTGCGCACGCTGGCCCACAGACCCCACCACAGAGATAATGCGGGGGATGGACTTGTGCCGCCTGGTGACGTTTCAGGTGGACTTATTGCGTTCGGCGGTGCGAAGAGTTCAACGCGATAAGTGCCCGGCGACAGGTCGGCAAAGAAGGCGGTGCTTAGCACCAGGTCATCTGTCTCACTGTCAACGTGGCGCAGGCACCTGACCTGTCTCTTACCGGTGGTTGTATTGAAGAGGGCAATTGGCAAGCCGGTCACCGCCACAGTCCCATCCCTGTGACTAGTTTCTATGTTCTGAAGAACGTCTACCTGGATCCCGTAAAGCCAGGGTGCTCTGTCGTGATTCTTGGGATGCACAACCATCCCGCTCACTTCTATCTTGCCGTCGGCTGATTCGACATTGAACGCATCGACAGCTTCTCCTGAGACATCCACCGTTTGCCCGGTGCCGATCATTCTCTTCAACAAACCGATGCCCTCGGGGCTGGCTGCCCGCCATGTAGCAGCTTGTTTCTGGGCGGCATATCTCTCCGGATTAGCGCTCACTTCCTGGCTCATCCCGCGGGCCCGCAACGACAGAGCGCTGAGCCGATGTTTTTCGGCAGCATCAAAGACGCTGGCAACCCTGCGTTCGGAAAACCCGTCAGCTTCTTCCAAAAGCCGCAAAGCCGAGCTGTAATCCTCTTCCCAAACGGCCATGTCTGTCGCTTCCCAAAGCGCCTCTTGCACCTTTTCAAAATCCTGCGTTGTATCATCCTTGGGCGGCGCTGATTGATCTTTGTCTTGCGCACCGGCCAGAATCGCCAGCGACGGATCCAGTTCCTGTATCCTTCGAAAGGTTGAGCCAAGTGTGAGCAAATCATCGTTTGCGCGCCAGAGTTCGGGGGAGGGAGAGCTCGGCCAGTTAATCAACCAGAGCGCGCGGATGTCGCGAAACTGGCGGCGCAAATAGCGCATCTGCGCGGCGATCGACAGCGGAAAAAGATCACCGAAATAGTCGTTCAGTAGTCTGGCCTCCAGAGGAATTTTGTTCGGAGTCCACCGGAGGACAATCAGAGAGCTCGGGTGCTGACTCAGAAAATCGGCTGTGGCCGCTATGCTCGGCGTAGCACCGAGTTGGCGTGTCCAATCCTTGATCCAGGGTGGCGGCAAAACGCCGTAATCCACCAGCAGCTTCAGATATTCGATGCTCTCCAGGGAGGCGGCATGAACACGCGGCAGGTCCGAAGGCGGCTGCGAGGGGCCGATGGGTCCGGAACTGCCACTTTGGATGGCATTACTTAGTGGAGCTTCTAAAGCAATCCCATGTCGCGCCCGATGATCGGGAGCCCGAGGAATCCCTTCCCATGCGGGCGCGATCTGAGGGCTGGAAACATTGCCGCTCCCACCTGCGGCTGGGCCACCGGACATAAGAGCCCTAACGTCCTGGCTGACTAGAGCGCGAAGCCGTTCGGAGAACGGACGCAAGAATTGAAGCGCCCTGCCCGCTAGCGCTTCGCTCGTTAAACAGACGGTAGCATCCTCGCTAGCGAACGTGGCAGGCTCAACCGGTCTCCTGGATGGAACATGAAACATGCAGACCACCACGAGGGCTGCCGCACTGGTGGCACAACGGGCGTGCCACCAAAAGCTTCCGGGATGCATGGGGAAAGTATAGGCATTGCCGACCGGCAAGGGAATAGGTCCAAAGGCCAAAGTTGCGTAGACTAACCGGCCTGGGGACCTGTGCGGCGGGTGACAATGGTAACGCGCCGGTCTTAGTAGTGAGAGGCAACAGCAGGGAGGGGCAATGCCAGCCGCGATCAGACTAATGCCGTCAGCCCGTATGGACCAAGTTTTTGCGCACCCGGGGCCCAGTCCGGAAGCGCTCGCAATTCAAAATGAAGAGACACCGGAGAAATCGAGAAGTGCGCAGGACCAGAGGGATGACATGGAAGAAAGAATTAGGCTGATTCTTGCCAAGGAATTGACAGCCCTCAAATTTCGCCAAAAGGGCGATCTCGCGGCATATTGGACCGATGTCTGGGGTTATTCCGATCTCGAAGTCGCCGAGCGCTTGTCCCTCAGCGAGGGGGCAGTCAGGAAAACCAAGTTCGTCGAGCTCCGCCTGTATCCTTGTGGCAATCCGTCGGGAATCTGCCATGGGGCGCCTAACTGTGCGCACCGTCGCGGCGAGGAATTATGGAACGCGAGCGTCGAGCGCATCATTGCGCAACTCGGAGAGGAGGGAGAAGCACTGTGAACCACGATACAGACTCTTTACAAGAGGCGGGATCGCCCTATTTTCCGCCATCCATCGACTGTTTGGCCGTGGAGGGCATGTTTGTACTGGGTGCGCGGCGGTTGACCGAAGAAGCGCTGGATGAGCTCGCTAAGCACTTCGAACTTTGCGACGCATGCGGTGCCAAATTTGTTGGCGGCGTTCCCGAGAGTCCATCGTCAAAGCCTCCCTCAGTGAATCTAACGTCCCGCCTTGTCCAAGAGGTTCTCGACCGCGTTAAAGAGCGGCCTCAATGCGAGTCATTGCGGCTGATCGCGGGCCAGGGCCTGGTTGCCCATCAAGAGACGCTTAGCGACTTCGATGGACAACTGGCTCCTGGGCAACGGCTGCAAGGAAAGTCTCGGTTGTTCGTGGTCGAGGAGCGAATTGGTTATGGTGAGTTTACCGAAACGTATGCCGCAAGGCAAGTTTCAGAAGACGGCATTGACGGACGAGACTTAGGCAGGCGGGCAGTCATTAAGATTCCTAGCGTCGCAGAGGATATGTCCTCCGATGCGGCGATGGAGCGCCTGCATCTTTTGCGCTCACTTATCCAGGTCCACGCCCAGCAGCTTCAGAACCTCGCGGGCCTGCCGGAGGTCGCCGGGATCGTCGATTGCGGCGAATATGTTCACTGGCTACGTGATCGATCGACAGCCTCAACATTCGTCGCATATGAATTTGTCGAAGGCCTTGAGCTGGCTACTTACATGGCAGAACATCACTGTCCCACAGAGCAGTTTTGTGGGCTTTCCAAAGCCGCAGACTTCGCTCATTGGGCGCGAATGCTCGCCAAAGGTGTCCTGCATATCCACAACCGCCTCCTGCTTCACGGCGATATCTGTCCGCGAAACATTTTGGTAACTCCTGATGGCCACGCAGTTTTTGTTGATGTGGGTGAGTCACTGTTTCGAGAAGTAATGAATGGCGCGAAAGCTTTCAGCGGCAATTTCTATCGAGCTCCGGAGGGTATCGGCGCGCCGAGCAGCGACCTCTTCTCTTTGGGTGGCGTTCTGTATTTTCTGGCAACGGGAAAACAGCCTATAGGCTTTGGCCATAACGACAAGGAGACGCTCAAGCGAGAGATCACTTTCAAGATCAAGGAGGCCAACCCGCGGCTCTATCAGGACGATGCCGGTGTTGCCGATGTCATCGCGATGTGCCTTCGAAGACGTGATCGTATCCAGCACGCAAGCCAGCTACTTCGCGATATCGATACATTCTGGCCGACGCCGGCGAGCATTCTCGATGAATTGAAATCGCTTGATGATCCGGCTGCCACTTTGGATGCCAGTGGCTGCTCTATGTATCTGTCTACCGCCCGGTCCTACATCCGATCGCTACATCAGATTCTGACAGACATGAGCAAGGGTGTTTTTGATGCCAATGGCGGCGCTAGGGATATCCGTTCTGACGCTTATGCTTTGCTAAGCACCTTGGGCGTGGGCGACGAATTCATCACCGTATCGCTTCCTGCCTTTTGGTACCCAGACAATATTGGCATCAACGGCAGATTCTTGAGTATGTGCCGCAATGCGGCCGCGAGGGGCGCTTCGATCAAAAGAGTATTCCTCATCGATGAGCGCCTATCAGACCCGCATCTCCAGCAGATTGTGGCAGCCCAGCTAGAGGCGGTCGCTGACATCGAACCCTCATTAAGGCCAAATTTTGCGGTGCGCTACGTCCTAATGAGCGCGGATGAACGCCGCCGGCGTGTCGCTAACGGCAGGCACTTTGGTCTATTAGCCAAAGGGAACGAATGCATCGCCATGTCGCCTGAGTACGACAGCAATGACTTGCTTGTTTCGCTTCGCTTTCGCTCAGGTCCCCGGCAGGTTGATGGTTTGAGGGAAGCGTTCGAAGATATTTGGTCTAACTCACGGCCGCTTGTTGATCTATGCTTCCCAACCGACAGCCTCACTCTTGACATGCTCGATAAAACTGGATAGTACCAGGATCAATCCAGCGTCTCGTAACGTCACGGTGCTTATAGTGAGAGGCATCAACGTGACAAACATCGAGATCTACAACAAACCCCAGAAGTTCAAATACGGCTGGGCAGCTGGCTTCTATGACGCACTATCCGACGATGGGCGGCGTTACCTAGACGAAATTCGGCGTTACGGCCTGCGTGATTGCAATGACGAATCTTTCATCGCCGGCTACCGAGCGGGCCGAAAGGCACGCGTCGGTCAGGATGCAGTCCACTCCAAGCCAGCGATTAAGCACCGTACGGCGTCGGCCTAA
>Ga0187871_10001445_pt1 | contig 20674 bp, 14 predicted proteins | sample June2016WEW_16_1_FD_132988 | JGI IMG/M metagenome (GOLD analysis project Ga0187871, IMG submission 132988) | Peatland microbial communities from SPRUCE experiment site at the Marcell Experimental Forest, Minnesota, USA - June2016WEW_16_10 | ecosystem: Environmental > Terrestrial > Soil >...
TGGAAGCTGGCGATTGCACCCAGGCTGCCGAAGCGCGGAATGTCCGCCGCCGTGATGGTCTCGATATGCTCGACACGGGGCCGCGCGTCTTTGGTCCCGTTCTTCGTCTGCGCCCGCTCGTATGCATCGAGCGCCAGCCGCACGGCGCGGTCGCCGATAGCGTGGGTGAAGATCTGAAAGCCGCGCCGATCCAGTTCCACGATGGCTTCCTTGTACTTCGCCGGATCCCAGAACAGCTTGCCGCTGGTGGTGGGATCGTCGCTGTAGGGCGTGAGCATCGCGGCCGTATGCGCCTCCACCACGCCATCCAGCATGGTCTTCACCGCGCCCGCGGCAATCCAGTCGTCCCGATACGTGCGGCGCGCCTGCTCCGCTTTCTCGATCGCGGCCGGCGTCAGTTCCGGCGGATTCAGGCGGTACGCGATGTATTGGCGTACGGTGAGGACGCCGTTGTGGCGCAACTCGTCGTACAAATCCAGCCATTCGAAATCGCCGCCCGCGCTGTGCACCCGCGTGAGGCCCACGCGATTGGCTTCGTTCAGTCCTTTTCGCAATGCCGCCAGGCGCTCGGCCCGAGTGGGCTTGGGCGCAAACTTCGAGACCAGCCCGCTGGCTGACTCCAACAGCGCACCAGTGGCCTCGCCCTTTTCGTCGCGCACGATCTTCCCGTTGTGCGGATCGGCCGTCTCGCGCGTGATGCCAGCCATGGCCAGCGCCTTGCTGTTAGCCCATGAGGTGTGGCCGTCGTAGGCTTCCAGCAAGACCGGCCGGTCCAAGACTACTTCGTCGAGAATCCTGCGATCCGGCATGCCCGAGGGCGCAAACACCGGATACGTCCACCCCATGCCCAGGATCCATTCCTCGTGCGGATGCGCGACCGCGTATGCGGACACCCTCTTCTGGATCTCGCCAACCGTGGCCGCGCCGTTCAGATCCACGTGCAGTAATCCGAGCGAGCCTTCCATGAAATGGATGTGGCAGTCGGTGAAGCCAGGCAGCACCAGGCGCCCCTGTGCGTCGATGACGCGCGTGTTGGGCCCACGGTAGCGGTCGATCTCGCGGGCGCTGCCCACGGCCAGGATCTTCTCGCCGCGCACCGCCAGCGCCTCGGCCCATGGCTGTTGCGGGTTGACGGTGTAGATCCTGGCGTTCACCACCACGCTGTCGGCGGAGGCGGCCTGCGGCGGCGGCTGAGCCGCTATCGCGCGAACCGCGGCGCAAACAAGAATCGCCAGGGCCATGAGTTTGATCTTCGTCACGCGAGAGAGCTTATCATAACCTGGATGGCCGAAAACCCTCCCGACAGCGTCGATCTGTTGCGCGAACTGTCGCAGGTGGCGCCGCACCGCGGTATGGGCACGCCTAACGAGCGCATCGCCGCCGAATGGCTGGCGGCCAAGCTGCGCGCCGCGGGATACGAAGTGGTGGAGCAGCCCTTCCGCACCACGCGCGACAATCTCTACCTGCTGCCGTTGCAGACGTTCGTGTGCGCCGTCGCAGCTATTGGCCTGGCTTTGTCGGATGCGCCATGGTGGCTCGTGGTGGCCCTCCTCGCATACGGCATCGCCATGCTGCTCGCCGAGGCATCGGGCCACGCCATCGACCTCACACCCATGCCGCGATTCGCTTCCCGGAACGTCCTGACCGCGCCCGTGCGCCGCGCCGATCGCACGGTGTTCGTCACCGCCCACTATGACACGCAGCGCGGCAGCTTTTTATTCCATCCCAAGTTCGTGGACCACCTCCCATTGTTTTTCAATGCCTGCTATGGCAGCGTGATTGTCGCCATCGCCGCGGTGGCGGTGCACGTCGCGCGGTTTGCGGCCGCCGGGTACTTCCTGTGGACGGCGCTGGTACTGTGCTCGTGCGCGGGCGCGGTGTACCTCGCGGCCGAGATCACGGGCCGCTATACTCCGGGCGCGAACGATAACGGAACCGGCGCCGCCCTGGCGTTGTGGCTGGCCTCCGAGTATGCCCTCCGGCCCGGCGAGTTTCCGGCCGATTGCGATTTGCGCTTTCTATTCACCGGCAGCGAAGAAGCCGGCTGCCGGGGGATGAAGGCGTTTCTGAAGTCTCACAGCCGGCAGTTGGACCCTCACCGCGTGCGCTTCGTGCGCTTCGTGAACTTGGACAACCTCGGCACGGGCATGCTCACCTACCTGAGCGGCGAAGGCATGTTGTTCTATCGCCGCGCGGGCGCCACATTGCTGCGGATCGCGCGCGCCATGCGCCAGAGCGCCGCGCGCCCGGTGCAGGAGCAGCCGAATCTGCTCTTGCCGACCGACGCTCTGCCCCCATCGGCCCTGGGTTTCGAGGCGATCTCCTTTCTGGGCAAAGACGCAGCCGGCCGCATGGGGAACTACCACTGGCACACGGACACGTTCGCCAACGTGGATGCCGCGTTTCTCCGCTCTCAGCAGCAGTTCTTCGTGGAGTTCGTCAGGCGGGCGATGTCCGCGGAGCCGCCGCTATGATGCGCGCCAGTTCGTCGGCCCGCTGGGAGCCGATCAGCACGCGCTCGCCCGAGGCCAGCACCAGGCGGACGCCCCGGTTGCCGCGCGCGTGGTATACGATGCCCCGCGCCGCCCAGCGCACGCCAAAACCGCCGAAGTCTCTGATGGGACGGTAGGTGCGCGTCTCCACGCTGCGGATCTGGTCCCACGGGATGGTGCGCTCGGGCCACAGCCATACAAAACAAATGAACAAACCATCGTCGCGGACTTCGGTGACGAGCTTCAATCGCAGGAACCAGACAGCCACCACTACCGCCACTGCGAAGGCCGGCCACAGCAAAGCGCCCGAGATAAAGGACTGGGACAGTCCGTAACCGACAATCAGTGCCGGAACGCAAAACATCGCGGTCCAGAACCACTCAAAACGCTGTTCTTCGCGAAACGGTGTCATCTGTGTGGGGCAGGCCCTCGGCCTGCGCGGGGCTCTCAGCCCCGCCTAGCTTCGACCAATGTAACACCGCGCCGAGCCAGTAGCAGGTCAATTTGCGTAGCATCGCCTTGGAGGGCGGCCAGAGCCGGGTGAACGCCGGCTTTCGGCGGGGCTAAAGCCCCGCGCGGGCTCAAGCCCGCCAATCGCGTCAGTATGCGTCCCAAGGCGCCTGCGCCTTTTCCGCACTCGGGCGGCGGCCTCCCAGAGCGCTGTCAATCGCATCCGCCGAGAAGCCGGATGGCGCCGACCCCGCCGTCGCGTACCGGTAGAGAGCCACCGTAAAGACCCCGCGCACCGCGGAAGTCACCGTCGCCAGGATGACGAGGTAAACAGCCGCCAGGATGATGCCGGCGATGGGGTCGACCCGCCAGCAGGCCAGCGCCAGCAGGACCGCTGGAATCGAGAGCAGCGTGCTCAGCAACCCGAAGCCAAAGCTGCCCGCCACCTGTTCCCCCCAGTGACTGCGGAACAACTGCTCGGAGCGATGCAGGGAGCCAAAGACCCCGCGATTCTCGAAGAGGAGCACCGGCACGATCAAATAGGTAATCAGCGACCACGCCAGGTTCAATCCCGCCGCGACGAGGCTCATCAGTGGGTTGCGCCGGTCCCGCCGGCTGCTGAGCACCAACCCGACGGAGGCGGCCACCAATGCCCACACGGCGATGGGGCCCACGCGGCTGAGCGCCATGCGAAAGCCCGCGCCAACGGTCGGCTGTCCGCCGGAAAGCCGGATATTCGCGCAGCCCATCAGCGCGCTATTGAAGAAAATCCCTACGAAGAAATTCAGGTAATACCATGCGAAGAGCACGGCGTAATCGTCCCAAGTGCCCTTGTGGTGTGTGACTGCCAGGAGCGTTCCGTCGCGATAGAGCGGGATGAAGAAACTGGCGCCGAGCAGCAGCAAAGAGATCCCGCTGCAGACCGGAAACACCAGGATTTCAGTATCCCCCGCGAGCACCGCGAAGCTTTCCTTGAACAGTAGCCAGGTGCGGCTCAACCTATCCATGTAGACCGATCTCCACACTTATAATATGTCGAAGTCTGGAGAATCTCGCGGATTGGAACGAATCTGTTATCCATCGGCAACCGTCGCCGCCCGCTGCCGGTAGTCAACCAACAGCAGGTGGTGCTATCCGGCCCTGTTTCTTGTTACACTCATAATCGCCCTCATTTTAGGGAAATCTCCCGATGCGACGCTGCCGAATGCTATTCCTGCTGCTTGGCGCCGTAGCTTGCGCGCAAGAGCCGGCCAAACTCGCGCCCTATTATCCGACTCCCGACACAATTGTCGTGAAGATGCTGGAACTGGGAGGACTAAAACCAGGCGAAAAAATGTTCGATCTGGGCAGCGGCGACGGGCGCATTGTCATCGCGGCGGCCCAGAAGTTTCACGCCGCGGCCATCGGCGTGGAGTTGGACGCGGGCCTCTGCCGGCAAAGCCTGGAGCGCATCCGCAAGCTCGGCTTGGAGAAAGACGCGCAGATCGTAGAGGGAGATATTCTCAAGCAGGATTACAGTTCGGCGGATTTAATTACGGTATACCTATTGCCGGATTCGAACGATAAAGTGCAGCCGCTGCTGGAGCGGCAATTGAAAAAAGGAGCGCGCGTGGTCGCGCACGATTTCGAATTCAGGGGCTGGACGCCGGTAAAGGTGGAAGACATTGAAGACGATGGCGAAGGCCGCAGTCACACGCTATTTCTATACCGGCGTTAGCTGCATGATGAGCGCCAGTGCCAGGTGATATGGATCCGTTCCCGTACGCCTGGAGACGCGCTTTGATGTGGGCTCGGCCGGTGTTCGCGGCCGCCGGACTGGCCAGCGGGTTGCTGCTTGCGCCCCTGGCGACCCCCAGGGCGTTGGCGACGCTGGGCGTGTACCTGGTTGTCAGCCTGTTGGTGCCGCTCAGAAAGCAAAGCGGCGGCGCTTTCGCTTTGTTGGTGCTCTTTGCGGATGTCGTCTACTTTCTGGGGCTGGTCAGCGCCGGAATCGGGTCCGCCATCTGGCTTCCCGCCCTCTACTATCTCTACCTGCTTGCGGAGGCCGTATTTGCATATCGTCCGCCCGAGGTTTTGATTGCGGTGGTGGTGAGCGCCATCTTCTGCGTCGCCGTGCAATCCCAGAGCGTATTCCCGATCCGGCGCACGACGGTGGTCATGGGCGCGCTGGCGTACGCGTTTGCGGTCTATAAGAAGCGGTTGGAGTCGCGCATGGAAGAATTGGCGCAGGAATCCCGCGAGACCAACGAGGAGGCCCAGCGCGCGCGCGAGGCGGAACGGCAGCGCATCGCCTCCGATTTCCATGACGGTCCGCTGCAGAGCTTCATCAGCCTGCAGATGCGCTTGGAAATCCTGCGCAAAATCCTGGAACGGGATTTCGGCGCTGGCATGGACGACCTGAAAGACCTGCGCGGCCTGGCGCAGCAACAGGTGAAGGAGTTGCGCCCGTTCGTCCGGAGCATGCGCCCGCCGGATGAGCAGGGCGCCAACTTGTACGCCTCGGCGCGGCGAATTTGCGAGAGCTTTCAGAAGGAGAGCGGCATTCCGGTCTCTTTCATGGGCGGCGAGGGACCTCTGAAATTCCCCGAGGAAATGGCTTCCGAGGTGATTCAAATGCTCCGCGAGGCGCTGCACAACGTGCTGAAACACGCGGGCGCCACGCGCGTGGCGGTCTCTTTGGAGCGAGTGGCCAAGACGCTGGAGTTGACCGTGGACGACAATGGCGGCGGCTTCCACTTCAGCGGCGTTTATACACTGGACGAATTGGAGTTGCTGCGTCTGGGGCCGGCCAGCTTTAAGCGGCGCGCGCGCACGCTGAATGCGGAGATGACGCTGGAGTCGCGGCCCGGCCGTGGCGCCGGCCTCAAGCTGCGCGTACCGATTCCATGAACGCGAATTGTGGGGCAGGCTCTCAGCCTGCAGCGGCCTCTCAGGCCGCCCGTTTGCGGCTTACCGCGCTGTGCCTGATCGCATGCGCATGTGCCGGATGCGGCTACTCCGATTTCCGGCTCCCGGAACTGGCGCCCGCCGAACCCCAGGTGCGCTACGAATGGGAGCCTCGCGACGCCCCGGTCTTGCCGCACGGCGGCCCCGGCGATGGGGACTCGCAGGATGCCTTGAACCCCTCCGTGGTCCGCCGCGGCGCCGCCTATTACAACTTCTATTCGGGCTTCGACGGCAAGACGTGGCGGACTCTCCTGGCCACTTCCGCCGACGGCCTCGCCTGGAAGAAAGAAGGCGTGGTGCTGGCTCCCGAGCCGCTGGCCGGCGAGTCTGACTACATCGCCGCCAACGGCTCCGCCCTTTTCGATGAAGGCGAGTTCCGCTATTGGTACCAGGCCGGACCCAAAGAAACGCCCCGGCTGGGGTTGGCGCGATCGAGCGACGGCCGTCATTGGCGCAAGGCGCGCTTTCCGGTGATGGATTACGGCCCGCGCGGGAGTTGGGACGAGCGCGGGCTGGCCGATCCCTACGTCCTCAAAGTAGGACGGTATTTCTATATGTTCTACCTGGGACAGGATCGTGCGCGGCGGCAGCGGTTGGGGGTAGCCCGCTCGCTGGACGGCATCGATTGGCAGAAGCTGAGGTCCAACCCGATTCTGGAACTTGGCCAGTACGGCAGCTTCGACGAAATGGGGCTGGGCGAGCCCGCCGTGTGGATCGCGCACGGCTTCTACTGGATGCTGTATACCGGTCGCGACGCGCACGAGAATCGACGGCTGGGAATAGCGCGCTCCACCGATGGCGTTCACTGGGAAAAGCTTCCGGCAGTCTTTGAAGGGCGCCAGGCCTGGGACAACCGGGTGATTTGCGACCCCACTATCGAACTGCTGGACGGCCGCCTCGCCGTCTGGTTCGGCGGCGGCGATGCGCCATCGCCGGACGAGAACCTCCACGGGCAGATCGGCGTGGCGGCCTTGCATGCCGTCGCCGCCGGGATGCTGGCAAAATAGAACGATGGAAGCGAAACAGATTTCGGAGGATGTGGCCGCCGCTATTGACGAGTGTTGGCCGGATGGCGTGATTGAAGAATTCGATACCGACGAGTCGTACTTCTACGACATCCAGGCGGAACTGGCGCGGGATTTGCGAAGGATCCCGGGTTCCTCACTGCTGTGGCAGACCGAACCTGCGGACGTTAGCGCGCACTGGGACGACGACGATGACGAGCCGCCGCCTTTCGGTCCGGAGTTTCAGTCCTTTCACGTGTTCTTCCTGGCCCCACAGGGCAGCGAATTCGAATTCCAAACCGAGACCGAGGACCTGGAAGAGCCGGACGATTTCGAAGACCCGGACGCCGAACTGGCCACTGTCACGTACCAGGGCAAGGGCCGGTACGGATGCAGCGTTGTAATCTCTTTGGCCACGCCGTTTGCGGCCGTCGACCTCTCCGATTATGCCGAATTCGAGAACGGCAGCAACTGGACACCGCATCCGGGCAGTGTCGCTTACTCCGATGAAACCGGTGAACCGGTCGATCGCGCTGCGTCATTGCGCAAGGCCGTTGGGGAAAGCGCGTTTGCGAAGCTGGAAAACCTGCGCGCGCGAATCGTCAAGGTCCTGGCCAAGCATGGCGTCGTCGTTCTGGATCAAGGCATTCTGGATCTGCCCGCTGGGAACCTGAAATCGGATAGCGAAGTATTCCTGGAAGGCAAGAAGCTGACAGTGGGGGATGCGTTCTTCTTTCGTGGAATTTGAATGCGCGATTCTGTCGGGCTACTCCGCCGGCTGCTGCCATTGCTAAGCATCGGTGTGCTCGCCGCCGTGGTCTACGATGCCTCCATCTTCTACTCGCGCTGGAGCAGCACGCAGGAGGCCGAGCGCGCGCGCCAAGCCGAAGAAACGCGCCGCGCCCGCCAAGCGATCGATCTGCTGGGTGGAACCGATTTCAGGATTATCAATTTCTACGCCGTCCCGCAGACGGTCCGGCGCGGCAGCCCAGTCAGAATCTGTTATGGGGTCTTCGGCGCCAAGCGAGTCCGCATGGAGCCCGCTGTAGAAGACTTACATCCTGCGATAAGTTACTGTTTCGACATTGTGCCCCGCAAAGACACCGCATACAAGCTCATCGCCGAAGACGGCGTGGGCCACACTGCCACTGCCAGCCTGGTAATTGGAGTCGTTCATTAGTGGGGCCCGATTGGGGGGGGCAATTTTGCCCGCCTGGCGGCCTGAGAGGCCGCCGCAGGCTGAGAGCTTGCCCCACAAAACATGGTCACGGCTTGAGCTTGAACACTACTCCACAAGTGTCGGCTGGCTCCCCTCCACATGCCACGCCCCCGAGGCCGCCGTAATAAGTCGTGCCATAGAGGTTGCCTGCGGAGTCCAGCACTACGTTAGCGCGTGGGATCGCCCCGTCCGTCGTTCCCGCGAAGCTGTACAGCACGATCTCAGTGCCTGCCGTTTCCAGTTCGAACACCGCTCCGTTGTCCGACGTTCCGCCATAAGTGGTAGTGCCATAGAGGTTGCCAGTGGAGTCGCGGGCCAGGCCGGCATAGGGGAAGGCCCCGTCCGTTGGATATCCCTGAAAGCTGTACAGCACGGTCTCGACGCCGGCTTTACTTAGCTCAAACACCACTCCACAGCCGCTGCTGCATGCGCCGGTGCCGCCGTTGTAGGTAGTGCCGTAGAAGTTGCCCTCCGTGTCCGGGACTAAAGCGGAATAGGGGGAAGCGCCGTCCGGACTTCCGGTGAAGCGGTACAGTACATGCTCTACGCCGGCCGGAGTCACCATGAACACTACGCCGCAGCCGCCGGGAAAGCAGTTGCCGGTGGTGATGCCGCCCGTGGAAGCAGTGCCGTAGAGGTTGCCGGACGAACTCCGGACCAGACTTCCGTACGGGAATCCTCCGTCGGCGCCGCCCGTGAAGCTGTACAGGAGCGTCTCTGTGCCGGACGCGGCGATCTTGAACACGGCCCCGCTGTTGGATGCGCCGCCAGCGCTCGTCGTGCCGTAGAGATTGCCAGTCGAATCCTCGACCACGCCTGCGTAGGGAAATGCGCCATCGCCTGGAGGTCCGGTGAAGCTGTGCAACAGTTTCTCTCCCGCCGTAGCCAGTACGAATACGGCTCCCATATCCGAGACGCCGCCGGCGCTAGTTGTGCCGTAGAAGGTGTTTGCCGGGTTCCGGAACAGGCCTCCGTAGGGGTTCGCGCCGTCGCAGGCCAGGTGGCCGGCCGTGCCGCATCCCGAGGGCGCGCCTGTGAAGCGGTGCAGGATAGTCTCCGTACCAGAGGGGGTAAGCTCAAAAACCATTCCCAACGAATTAATGCATGGGGTAGGGCTGCAAAGCGGGCCGTTGACTACAGTACCGTAGAAGTTGCCTAGAGTATCCATAGCCAAAGCGGCCTCGGGGTTTTCCCCGTCTTTGGTAGAGCCTTGGAAGCGATGCAGCGGGGTATAGGTCTGGGCCTGCGCAGTTGGCGCACAAACAGCCGCCGCCACCCAGACCAGCCCTGCCAGCGCCAAAGCGCCACGCACTTGCCGCCAGTAGATTGCAGAATGGTTTTGCATGGTATCACTCCTCAATGTTCGTAGCTTACGCGTCGATCGGTGTGTCAACGAGAATTAGTGAGTGGCAGCAGTGCCTGTCCCCGGGTATACACCCATCATGCTTATGGTGTCGGTACCGTTGATCGCGTTCTGCAGTTGCAGCGGAGTGTAAGTGGTACCCGTGTCGCTGAGATAGCTAGGGGGATTGGCCGTAGGCTGGTATAACAACCCGTGCACCACGCCGCCGATGGTGCCGCGGCCGATCAGATCGATGTTGGGCGGATTGGCACTAGCCTGCGACACTAGCGTGTTCCATTCGTTTTGGAGCCCAGGGAGGGTGGTTTTCGTCAGCGTGATTGTATACCCCACAGCGGGAGCCGTCCCGGTATCGAACGTCAGGCAGTATGCGGCTATATCGTTTTTTTCGGTGGCCGTGTAGTTGACAAAGGACGAAGCCGTCAAGAAGGCAGTCATAGTGTCTGTCTTGCCATCGTGAACCATGCCAAAGCCATCGATGGTGGTGGCGGCCGCCCTGTCGAGCAGCAACTTCTGGTAGATAGACCTCAACTGCGGAATCTTCATGGGCTGCTCTGCCCCTGTGTCGACGGCGGGCCGGATCAACAGGTTGGTGCCCGGACCGGGAGCGCTGGCGTGGCAGGAATTGCAAGTTACCGGTCCAGGGGTGCTGGCGGCAACAGTTAGAAAATCGGTCTCGCCGTTCACGGGATTTCCGCCGTTCAGGGAAGTGGGCAGACTACGATCCAGGTTCTGGTTGGGGTTGGGCAGGTACAGGACGCTATTAATGAAAGTAGTGAAACTGGCCATGTTCGCATCGCTGATCTGCGTGCCTCCCATGAGGGCCTGGAAAGCCGCGTTGAAGGCGGCGAAATCCGGCTTGTCTCCCCTCCAATGATAGGGCGCCAGGCTCTGCAAGCCCCGCAGAGGCTGCGTGAACATGGGCCCCTTCATGGGGTGATACAGAAACGTTTGCCCGTCCTGCGCGAAACTGGTTATGTCGGAGGTGGGAGACCCCAGGTTCCAATCCAGGTGATCCATTTCGCTGTCTATGTGGCAGCCGGCGCAGGCGCCCGTGCCGGTTCCGGAGAGTTTCGCATCGTACAAAAAGCCGCGACCGGCTTTGATACCCGCTGGCGTGGGATCGGTGCCCACCGCAACCTCGCTGCTTACGCTGTTGAACGTGGAGGTTGAGATAACCGAAATGGTGTTGGAGATGCGGTTGAGGGAATACAATGTCTGGGCGGCGGGATTGAGGGCGAGGCCCCTGGGGCCACGCTTGTTTGCGGGATCCACTTGCGCCGGATTCGTGGGGTGCAGCGAAACGTCCACGAAGCCCAATACGCTTCCGTTGGTATTCACCTTGGCCACGCGGTCCGTGCCGAAGGCCGCCACGTACATGAAGCTGCCGCTTAGGGGGTCGACGAGTATGCCGGCCGGCTGTGCCAGGGCGATGCTGAGATCGGCCGTGCTGGGCGTGCACCCATAGGTGACCGTCGGATTCAAATCCCACGGCGCGTTGACGGTGCCGGTAGCGACTGTTATGTGCGTAATTTGGTTAGTCACGAAATGTCCGCACAGGTTCTCTTCGAAATTGGTGGTGTTGAGCGCTGCGGTGTTGGCCACGTAGAGATCGCCGTTGACCGGGCTCACGGCCAAGCCCAGGTTGACGGCGCCCACGTTTGAGTAATAGGAAATAGTAGGAGTGGCACCAGTCTTGATGGCTGCCACGCCATTGGCCGGCATCGTATACTTGATGACCGAGGGGTACCACGTGGGGTCGTTGGCGGCGACAATGAGTCCCGCTATCGGCGGTGGCGGCAGGGCCGGATTCATCGCGGGAACGCACTGAGGCTGGCCGGCCGTGCCGCATTGCGGCGGCGCAGTGGGAGTCGGGATGAGAGTGGTGCCGTTTCCAGCCAGAGCCAGGGCGGCATAGATTGTCTTACCGTCCGGACTGACCGCCATGGCCCGCGGGCTGTCCCCGAATAGGTTAACCGTGGCGTCCAGAGCCAGGGTAGCGGTATTGAACACCGCGATCTGATGGGCGCGGGAAACACTCACATAGGCCAGAGCGCCGGCAAATACGACATCCATCGGCTCTCCCCCACTCATGCCCGTCGCTAGGGGCACTATCGGCACTTTCACATTGATGGTGGCGGTGACGATGCCTTTTGACACGGAGATCACACTGATGCTATTGGAAACCTGGTTGACCACCCAAGCTACATCGTCTGACAACGGGTTCACCGAGACCGGTCCCAGCCCGACGGGGATCTCGACCAGCAACGTGGGCTGGGCTGGCGTGGTTACATTGAACACGGACAGCGAGTTATTTGCCGTATTGACGGCAAATAAGCGCGTGCCATCCGCCGAGAGACGGATCGGATTGGTCTGCGATGGCTCGAAGTTTGCATATGCCGGCGATGCCGCTTGCGCTCTGGGAGCCATCGGCGTCGCGATTGCCGCTAGTACCAGGAATGTTATTCCCAAAGGCGATCGTCTTGTCAGTACTGCCATTTCCCCTCCCGCTTCAATCACAACTAGAACAAAGTGCCCCCGGTGGGCGTATGCCGGTTTGGCGCTTAGGTAAGCCACAAACTGAAGCTACATAAGGTTATACCCGGCCCAATCAAATGTCAACAATACACTGCCACGATACGGTGCCAGTACTATGCTAGACAAGCTTCCGGAAACCCGGAAGCGTTTCATTTCAAGAGATTTGGTCGCCGCGTCGCGTCCCGAAGCGGGCGCTACAGAGACTTCCGGCCAAAGCCTTCAAACCCTTCATCGGGCTTCCGTAACATTGGTTACGGGGTCGGCGTAGCTCCGGGAATGACCTGACAGTATAAAGATAGTGTAAAGTTATGGTTGTGCTGAATGTCTCAGTTCCTCCGCGCAATGTGACAATTCATACTGCCTGCATGGCAGGGTCTCCGATCGGCCTCTCAATCCCGCACACTTAAGTACAAACTGTCACACTCAATACTCCGCATCTGCGAATGTAGGACTTGGAGGATATCATGACCAATCGCTGCGCCTGGGCCAAGAACGAACTCTCCATCCCCTACCACGATGAGGAGTGGGGCGTCCCAGTGCACGACGACCGCCTGCTATTCGAGTTCCTGGTGCTCGAAGGCGCTCAGGCCGGCCTGAGCTGGGACACCATCCTGCGCAAGCGCGCGCGCTATCGCGAGGTGTTCGACAACTTCGACCCGGCCATGGTGGCGCGCTACGGCCAGCGCAAAGTGAACGCCCTGCTCGGCGACGCCGGCATCGTCCGCAACCGCCTGAAAATCGCCGCCGCAATCGGCAACGCGCAGGCGTTTCTGAAGGTGGTGGAGGAGTTCGGCGCCTTCGACGCATATATCTGGCAGTTCACCGGCGGCCGTCCCCGCGTGAACGCCTGGCGCACGCCGAAGGAATTGCCCGCCCGCACGGCCGAATCCGACGCCATGAGCAAAGACCTAAAGCGCCGCGGCTTCCGCTTCGTGGGCTCGACCATCTGCTACGCGTTTATGCAGGCGGTGGGGATGGTGAACGATCACGCCGCCGACTGCTTCCGGTATACTCAACTACTGCGGTGATGAATGGCTGAACGAAGGCAAGTGATGATCAGCAGTACGGCACGGGACCTGCCGGAGCATCGCGGAGTCGTACTGGACGCCTGTTGGCGGCAGGGATTCTTCCCGGTGATGATGGAAAATCTCCCAGCCAGCGATGATGATGCCATAGCGGTCTCGCTGCGTATGGTGGATGAGTCGCAGATCTATCTCGGCATCTTGGCGCACCGGTACGGTTACGTGCCAAAGGGCCAGGACATCTCCATCACCGAGATGGAATACAACCGCGCCGGCGAGCGAGGCATCCCGCGACTGACGTTCGTGATGCACGAGGAACACGACATCCGCTTCGGAGATGTCGAGATGGGCGAAGGCGCGGAGAAGCTGAAGGCGTTCAGGCAGCGCGTGGAGACGGACAAGGTTGTACGGTTCTTCAAGTCCGCCGAAGGCTTGCGCAGCGATGTGATCGACACCCTCTCGAAGCTGCGTGAGCCGAATCCGTCGGCGTTCCATTATGTGAGCGAGGTGCCCGCTCCGCCCGAAACGTACATCGCGCACCCGTACACGCTGTTGCAGGCCGGCCGCCTGATAGGGCGCCAGCCGGAATTGAACGAGCTGACGGAGTGGGTCACCAAGGGCGACAAGCCGGTCTTCAGCGTGGTGGCCATCGGCGGCATGGGCAAGAGCGCGCTGACCTGGCACTGGTTCAACAAGGTCGCGCCGCTGGAGATGAAGCCGCTGGCCGGACGCATGTGGTGGAGCTTTTACGAAAGCGATGCCACATTTGAGAACTTCGTCATCCGCGCGCTAGCCTACGTGAGGGAATGCCCGCGCGAAGAGGTGCAGAAGGTTCCGGCGCCCGAGCGCGAGGAACAACTCCTGGCGGTCTTGAATCGCGATCCGTACCTGCTGGTGCTGGACGGGCTGGAACGCATCCTGATCGCCTATGCGCGCATGGATGCGGCGCGCCTGTCGGACGAGGAAGCCGGAAGCGAAGACGCTCGGTTGCGCAAGACCGCCGATCCGCATGCTGGTGCGTTCCTGCGCAAGCTCTCAGCCTGCCGCGCAGTGCACGTCCTGATCAGCACGCGGCTGTATCCGGCCGAGCTCGAAGATCCTGACACACGCGAACCGCGGCCCAGTTGCCAAATGCTCGACCTGACCGGCCTGAGCGATGACGACGCCCTTGATCTCTGGCGCGCCTTTGGCGTCAGTGGAACACGCGCCACGCTGTTGCCGATATTCCAAAGCTTCGGCAAGCATCCGCTGCTGATCAAAGCGCTGGCGGGTGAGATCAAGCGCGACCGGCGCGCCAATGGCGATTTCGAGCGCTGGCAGCAGGATCACCCGCGCTTCGATCCAATGTCCTTGGCTGGCGTGAAGGGGGCCAGTGCGCACGTGCTGGAGTTCGCCTTGAAGGGCCTCACCGAGTCCGAGGGCAGGACGCTGCACACGATGGCCGCTTTCAGCAGGCCTGCCTCGTACGATACTTTGGCCGCCGTACTCGTGGGCGGCGACAAGCCGTTCGCCGACGAGCGCGCGCTCGACCGTGCCTTCGTGGACCTGGAAGACCGCGGGCTTCTGGGCTGGGACCGTCGGGCCAACCGCTACGACCTACACCCGATCGTGCGAGGTGTGGTCTGGAACGGGTTAGACCAGGGCCGTAGGACGGGCGTCTATGCGGTGCTGCAGGCGTATTTCGAGTCGCTGCCCGCTGTCGAGTGGGACAAGGTCGATAGCCTAGACGACCTGGCGCCGGCCATCGAGTTATACGATACGCTGATCGGTTTGGAACGGTACGAGGACGCGTTCGTGGTGTTTCGGGACCGCCTCGGTCAGGCCGGGTTCTTTCGCCTGAGCGTCGGCCGGCTGCTCGGCGGGTTGCTGGAGGCGCTGTTCCCTGATGGGTTTGGCCGGCCGCCACGGCTGGCGCAGCCGCGGGACCAGTCGTACACCCTCAATGCCCTAGCGGGAGGCTACGAGCTCAGCGGGAGTCCTGGCGCGGCGATTCCTCTCTATCGGCGGTGCATTGACCTTGACAAAGGCCCCAGCGATCCGGAGAATCTAGCGGTTGACCTATGCAACTTGGCCGACGCTCTGCGTCTGTCTGGCAAGTTACGCGAATCGGAAGTGGCGGCCCGGCGAGCGGTTCGCTTGTGTCGCGAGCAGAGCAACCGTTTCCAGGAGGGCGTCGGCCTGCGATGGCTGGGCCTTGCCTTCGCCGCTCGCGGCGGGGCTGCGGAGTCCGGCCGTGCGCTAGAAAGAGCTTTGAGCATTTTTGTCGAGGAGCGCAAGGCTAGGTGGGAAGGCTCCGCTAACTCTCACCTTGCGCAGCGGGCCTTGTGGGCGGGCGATGCACCCGCTGCCCTCCCGCTCGCGAACCGCGCCTGGGAATTGGCCCACGACCAACGCCACGAGGTCGACTTCATCCGGGCCGCGCGGCTCCAAGGCCAAGCAGCGCTTGCGTTGGGCGACCTGCCGCTTGCTGACGAGCGGTTGCACTACGCGCTGACCCGCGCCCGCACTGTGGACCACGCCGAGGAAGAGCTCCCCCCACTGACCGCGCTAGCCGAACTGCATCTCCGTGAAGGCAACCCCACCGCCGCATGCGAGTTACTCGAACAAGTCTGGGAACCCGCCGAACGCGGCCCCTATCCCCTCTTCCACGCCGATGCCCTAAACGTCCTCGCCCAAATCGAGCGCGACGCCGGCAACACCGCGGCCGCCATCAAAGCCGCCACAGAAGCCTACACAAAAGCCTGGTGCGACGGCCCGCCTTTCGCCTATCACTGGGGGCTCGAAAAAGCCAAAGCGCACCTCGCCGCTCTCGGCGCGCCCGAACCCGCGCTCCCGCCCTTCGACGAATCCAAATACGAACCTATGCCGGAAATTGAGATCGACCCGCCCGAGCCCTCGCCGCAACCTACAGCTTGATCCGCTCCAGCTTGCGGTACAGCGTCTTGCGCTCAATCCCCAATATCTGCGCGGCGCGGCTCTTGTTGCCGCCAGTCGCCGCCAACACGCGGCGGATCTGCTCCACCTCGGCCTCCGCCAGCGTCTCCACCGGCTCCTCGCGCGACTCCATGGAAGTGAGCGCCTGCTGCACCGCCTCCGCGTCAATCCGTCCGTTCGCCGCCAGAATGGTCAAACGCTCCACCAGGTGCTGCAACTGGCGGACGTTGCCGGGCCACGTATATTCCTGCAAAGCCTTCAGCCCGGATTCCATCAAGCGCGCGGAGTGCTCGTAGCGGGCATTGTACTTGTTCAGGAAAAACCGCGCCAGCAGCGGCACATCGCCGCGCCGCTCGCGCAGCGGCGGAATCACGATCCGCACCACGTTCAGGCGGAACCAGAGATCCTCGCGGAACTTGCCGTCGTCCACCAGCTTCTGCATGTCCCGGTTGGTGGCGGCGAGCACCCGCACATCCACCTGCTTGCCGCGCGCCGCGCCCACCGGCCGGATCTCGCGCTCCTGCAGAAAGCGCAGCAGCTTGAACTGGAAGTTCAGCTCGATATCGCCGATTTCGTCCAGCAGCACCGTGCCGCGATTGGCGGATTCGATCACACCCATGCGGTCGCGGTCGGCCCCCGTGTAAGCGCCCTTCAGCGCGCCGAACAGTTCGCTCTCGATCAGCGCCGGGGCGATCGACCCGCAATCCACCGGCACAAACGGCTGGTTCGCGCGCGCGCTGAAACGGTGGATCATGCGCGCCACCAGTTCCTTGCCGGTTCCGGTCTCGCCCTCGATCAGCACCGTGGCGTCGGTGGGCGCCACCAGCGAAGCCGTCTTGTAAATCTCCACCATGGCGGCGGAACTGCCGATCATTTCGCTTTCCGGCAGATCGTCCGGACCGGCTACGTTCTCCTTGTCGTCCTCTTTGTCCTGCCGCGCGGCTTCGGCGCGCTTGATGGTATCGAGCATGCGGTCGATTTCAAACGGCTTGGCCACATAGTCGAAAGCGCCGCCGCGCGTGGCGGCCATCACCGTTTCCATGGTGCCGCGCGCCGTCATCAGGATCACCGAGCACTCGGGGTCTTTGTTGCGCGCCGCGTCCAGCACGTCCAGGCCGGTGCGGTCGTCGATATAGATATCCGAGATCACGATGGGGTAGCTGTTCTCCGAGAGCCGTTCCAATGCTTCGCTGGTGGAAGCCACCGCGTCGACGGAGTAGCCTTCCAACTCCAGGAACGTCACGACGGTCGTGCGCACCGCCGCATCGTCTTCCACAACCAGTAATCGCGACATCAACTCTCTTTCGCTTCTCTGGCCAGCCGGGCCGAAACCGGCACGGGCAGAACCATGGTGAACCGTGACCCCTCCCCTGGGCGGCTCATCACTTCAATGGTACCGGAATGCTGGATGACAATCTGTTCCACGATGGAAAGTCCGATACCGGTACCCACCTCGCCGGATTGCTCCGCGCGCTTCGTGCGGTAGAATTTCTCGAAAACCCTCTTCACCTCTTTCTTGTCCATGCCGATGCCTTGGTCCTCCACCGAGATATGGGCATGATCGTGTTTGCGCACCGCCGCCAGGGTCACCTGCGTGCGCGGCGGCGAGTACTTGATGGCGTTGGTCAGCAGGTTGTAGAAGGCGTATTCTATCAGCTCGCGGTCGCCGGTGAGGAGGATGTCCGCGGGCGCTGCTTCCGTCAGGATGCGGATCTGCTTGCGCTCGGCCAGGGGAAGCGCGCGCGCCACGCATCCGGCCATCAGTTCGCCGGCGGAGAATGACTCCTTCTTAAGCTCCACCTGGCCGGCGGAAAGCCGCTCCACGCTGAGGAACATTTCGATCATGCGGCCCAGACGTTTGGATTCGGTGTTGATGAGCTCGGCGATCTGTTTACGTTTCTCCTCCGGCAGCGCATAGCGGCCCATCAGCTCGCTGGAGCCTTGGATGGCGGTGAGCGGCGTGCGCATTTCGTGGGTGACGAAGTGAATGGTCTGGCGGTAGCGGTCGCGGTCGGCTTCGGATTTGCGCAGGCTGCGGCGCACCACCAGTAGTTGATAGCCGCCGGCGGTGATCAGCGCCAGCCACGCCGACGATACGGGTGTGCAGAAAGAGAAGACCACGCGGTCGGTGAAGAGCCAGTAAGGCGTCACGTGTGCGATCGCCAGAATGCCGGCGGCCAAGCCGAACGCCCGGCGGCCCGTCAGGCGGCTATAGGTCAGGCCGAGAGCTACCACCAGCAACAAGCTAAACGCCAGCACCGCCGATGCCGGGGCGTCGGTCAGGAACAGGCCCTGGGCAATGGTTTCGAACGCATTGGCGTGGATCTCGACGCCCACCATCGGCGTGCGCGTGGAGTAAGGCGTAAAGAGCCAGTCCTTGGCCGCGGTCTGCGAGGTCACACCCGCGAAGACCACTTTGCCTGAGAAATCGGAGGCGCGCCCTGGATCGCTGAGCAGTGCCTGGAGCGACACGCGCGGAATGGGCATGGAAAGCGGCCTGTAACGGATGCGCATGAGGCGGCCGCCCGCGCGGGTGGAGGGAATCAGGCGGCCTCCCACGTCGAGATCGGCGGGCGATTCCACGATCTGAACGCCCGGTCCGCCGCGGCTCAGCCTGTAGGCTTCCAGCGACAACGCCCAGCGGCGATCGCGATTTGCCGCTTTTTCCAGAGGCAAGCTGCGGCCCACCGAATCCAGTTCGTCCGGCTCGGCATGCACGTGCCCGAGCGCGGCCGCCTGCGCGCGAAAGCGTGGCAGCGGATCCTCCCACGCGCCGCCATCGGGCAGCAACTGGCACGCCAGGACCAGATTGCGCGTAGCGTGCAGGGCGTCTTCCAGGCGAGCGTCAATGGCGGGATCCGTGTTGTCGGCCAGGATCAAGTCCACCGCGACCGTTTTGGGTGAGGCGGCGGCGATCAGCCGAAGCGCGTCGGCCAGCGGCTTGCGCAAACCGGGCACGCCGCCATACGCATTCAGCGATGGCTCATCGATGGCCAGCAGGATGCTTTGGGTTGCCCAGGTTGGCGGCTGGTATAAGCGGAACATCCAGTCATAGGCGTCGTTGTCGATCTGCGCTCCGAAGCTGGTCCAACTGGCCGTCAGGGCCAGGGCGAAGGAAGCCGCCAGCAGTGCCCAGTAGATCGCGCTTTGGCGGCTAATGTGCATTTTTCACGCGATTGGAGGGCGGGCAATCATGCCCGCAGCCGCCTTTTAGGCGGCCAGGCCGGCTGAAAGCCGGCTGCGGGCATGATTGCCCGCCCCACAAGAGACCCTGGTCGTTCACTTGCCGAGAGCCTTTTCGATCTCGCCGGGATCGCGCGCGAGCGCGCCGCTCATCAGCTTCGCGCCGTCCTTAGTCACCAGCACCATGTCCTCGATGCGGATGCCGATATTCTCTTCGGGTATATAGATGCCCGGCTCTACCGTGATGACGTTACCTTCGGCGAGCGGCTGGGTGAAATCGGTGGCATCGTGTACGTCCAGCCCGACATGATGGCTAACGCCGTGCGCGAAGTACTTGCCCAACGGCTCGCCGTGCAGGTCTTTGCCGTGAGCGTCGATGTAATCGCGGGCGATCTTGCTTAGGTCGCGCAACGGCAGGCCCGGCTTGATGGCGGCAATCACCGCGTTCTGCGCGCCCAGCACGATCTCGTATATCTCGCGCTGGCGTTTGCTGAACGGCGCGCCCACCGGGATGGTGCGGGTGATATCGGCGGCGTATCCGGCGCACTCCGCACCCACGTCCATCAGCAGCAGCTCGCCGCGATCCATGCGGCGGGAATTGCGGGAATAGTGCAGGACAGTGCTGTTCGGACCGGATCCTACGATGGGCGCATAAGCATGACGCTCGCATCCTTCGCCGAAATAGACCGCCGTCATGGCGGCGGCGACCTGATATTCGTATTCGCCCGGAGCCGCGCGCTTCCACGCGGCGCGATGCGCATCGAGGGTAACGTCGATGGATCGCTGAATGAGTGACAGCTCCTCGGGCGACTTATGCATGCGCAGGCGCGCGATCGTCTGGCGGGCGTCGGAGATATCGCGCAGGGGAGCCAGCGCCTTAAGTTCGGTGGTGCTTTGTTCGCCAACGGTGTAAATAGCGGAATCATGCTCCAGTTGCTTGCGTAACTCGCTCTCGAAGCTTTCCACCGGCAGCACGGTATCGAAGCCGGTAAGTTGGTTGATGTTGGCGTCATCCGGTCCGGCTTTACGGCCCGTCCACTTTTCCTGGTCCGGATGGCGGCGCGGGAGGAACAAGAAATCGTGCGTTTTGCCGTCCTGCGGCGGTGTGACTAACAAGATCGCGCCGGGCTCCTGCCAGCCGGTGAGATAGTAGAAATTGGACTCCTGGAAGAAGCCTGTCCGGATGTCCTCCTCGCCCTTCTCGGTCTGGCCAAACAGCACCAGCACGCCGTCGTGAAGCTTCTGGGATAGCTCGACGCGGCGCGCGCGATATTGGTCCGGGCCGGGCGCAGCGAGGCCGGGCCGGGCAGCCAGCAGGGCGCAGAAGAAGTAGAGGAGGCGCATTCCTATCCAGTATAGCGGGCGCGCTGGAAAAAAGGCTTGCCATTTCGGATTCGGAGGTGATAATCTGGAATTGCCGCGTCCGCGGAGGTCCCATGCAAAACTCTGTTGTAATAGCTCTGTTGGCGTGCGCCGTCTGTGCACGCGCCGCAAGTTACACCACTTACATAGGCGATGCGAACCAA
>Ga0187871_10001447_pt1 | contig 20669 bp, 18 predicted proteins | sample June2016WEW_16_1_FD_132988 | JGI IMG/M metagenome (GOLD analysis project Ga0187871, IMG submission 132988) | Peatland microbial communities from SPRUCE experiment site at the Marcell Experimental Forest, Minnesota, USA - June2016WEW_16_10 | ecosystem: Environmental > Terrestrial > Soil >...
ATGTTGAAAACGTTGAAGCACTCGCCGATCAGCGATAGTTTAGCGCGCTCCGTTCCCAGGTTGATCACTTTGGTCAAGCGAATATCCTGCGAGTTAAAGCTGCGCGGGAAAGAAAAGTTCGCGGGCAGAGCCAGTTGCTCGTTGGGGTGGCCCTGGTTGAATTGATTGACGGCGGCGATCAGGGCAGCCTTTCCCTCATTGACGCCGAGTTGGTTGTAGCCGACGCCCGGGAGCGGCGTCCCACCCGTTTCCCCGGCTTCGACCGCGCCGTTTCCGTTCAGGTCCACACCGGAAATGAAGGGCTCGATGGGTCCCACGCTTTGGAATGAAGTAATCCCCGAGAACAGGATGCCCCAAGGCAGGTCCAGGGTGAACGAGCCGGTAAGGATCTGGTGGCCGGCTTGGGGTCCCCAGGAGGCGAACCAGTTGTTGTCGTCAACGATGCCGTTGTAGCCCACCTGATCGGAGTAGGCGTACGACAACTGCCCGCTGACGCGGTGCGAAAAGCGTTTATTGGCTTTCAGCAGGAGCCCTTTGTAATGCGAGCGCGCACCACTAATAATGGCCTGGATGGGGCCGGTGGAGCATTCCGCCTGGGGGTCTGCGGCCTGCGCCCCGGTGCAGACCGGGATCACCGGACCGGCGGTGCTATAGAAGTGGTTGAGGTCCGTGTCGCGGATCATCTGGTGCATGTACTGCCGGAAAACGAAATCGGCGGATACTACAAAGTCGGTGCGCACTTCGCGCTGGATGCCAATGCTGGCGTGCTCGGAATAGGGCGCCCGGAAATTCTGGGCCAGCAGCTCGGTTCCCGTTTTGAAGATGTTGATGTTGCGAATCGCCAGACTGGTATTGCCGGGAGGTCCCAGTTCGGCTTGCGCGCCGGCATAGAACTGCGGAATCAGTTGAACCAGTTCAGCCGCGGTGAAGTTCGTGATCCCCGGCAGGCCATACTGGGCGGCCAACGGATTACTGGAGAGGCTGGTGGGCTGTATGGGCGCCGGGAGGAGGTTCGCCCAATCGTTGACCTGGGCGATGGTAGAAAAGAAAACGCTGTCGCCGAGCAGCGTGCGCCCGGTGCCCGCCGGCCCGATCATACCGCGCTCTTCCAGGCGGACTTCCAGGTTGATGGTGTCGTAATAAATGCCGCCGCCGCCGCGAATCACGGTCTTGTTATCGTTGCCCACGGTCCAGGCAAACCCCAACATGGGGCTGAAATTATGGGGCGTGTGCAACTCGTTCCCCAGGTTACCCGCGCCGAAGATGGGCGCCAGATACGCAGGCTTGGTCAGATCGTAGTTGAGCGCGTTGCTTTCGTAGGTCCAGGCCAACCCGTAATTCAGGCTGAACTTCGGCTTCACGCGCCAGTTATCCTGCCAGTAGAAGTGAAATGTATTGTCGTGGTCGGCGTTCGAATGGTCATAGGACGGCGGCTGGTTGATATCGCCCACGCCCATCTCAAATCCCGCTACGGGAAGCTGCAGGATGTCGCCAATCGTGTTGTAGGAAGAAGGGACGCTGATCTGGTACGCCCCGAGGCCCGCCTGGCCCAGGAACCCGTTAATGCCGGTCACGATCTCGGGTGAGAACAGTTCGGCCGCCGCAGGCGCCGCGTACGCGTAAGTTCCGGTGCCCTGTTGATACTCCCAGTAAGCGCCGAATTTCATGGAATGGCCGCCCTTGGTCTTGCTGATGTTGTCCTGGAAGATATTCCGGCGCAAGACGCGGGTTTGGGGCGCGTTGGTGGCATTCCCGATGGTGAAGTTGGATACGCCGTAAATCGTCATGTTGGGCAATCCCAACCCGATGCAGGGCGCCGGGCACTCCGCGGCGGTGGGCGGGTCGTTCTGGTTCGACCAGTAAGTGTAGGAGTAGCGGAATTCATTGGTCGTAGAGGGATTGATCGTGCTGGTGAGGGTGAAGACGCCGGAATCGGCCCAGTTCTTATTCACATCCCAGTCCGAAGGCATTTCGCCGCCGCCCGATGGCGCATAGCCGTTATTGCCGTCGTGGGAGTAGCGGAGACTGGCGCTGTGCCTGGGGCTGATCAGCCAGTCCAGCCGCTCGTCGATTTCGTTTTCGTGGAATGGACTGGCGGCATACGACGAGAATTGCTGAAAGAGGGGATCGCTGGGTACCGCGCTATAGACTCCCACCTGGTTGGTGTGCTCCAGGGAGGAAAAGAAAAACAGCTTGTCTTTCTTGATCGGTCCGCCGACGTGGAAGCCGGACTGGCGCCGCGCGAAAAAAGGACTGGCCGGTTCGTTGGGATCGCGCTGCAGGTAGGGATAAGCCGAGAAGTCGTGGTCGCGGTCGAAGAAGAAGACCTCGCCATGGAAATCGTTGGTGCCGCCGCGGGTCACGATGTTGATGGCGCCGCCCGCACCGATGGCGTTCGAAAGGTCCAGGTTCGTGGAGGACAGTTGAAACTCCTGCACCACCTCCTGGGAGAAGTTCTGTTGGGTGCCTCCAGTGACCGAGTCGGCGATGGTGGCGCCGTCCACGGTGATGCGCACGGAGCCGTTGCCGGAATCGGCGCCCAGGATATTCACGTCGAACAAGCGGTTATATTGACCCACACTGTTCGCCGAGACGGTGACGCCCGGCTCCAGCATGGCCAGATTCAGGAAGCTGCGGCCGTTGAGCGGCAGGTTCTCGATTTCCTGGCGGGTGATTACGCCGCCGATGGTATGGCTATCGTAGTCGATTTGGGCGGCTTCGCCTTGCACGCTGACGACTTCGGCGGCCGCGCCGACCTGCATGTTCAAGTCCACCGTGGTGGCCTGCGCCACTTGCACCGTTGCGATTTCGATCAGGGTCCGGAATCCGGACGCCGCGGCCTTCAGTGTATAGCTTCCCGGGATCAATGGCCACACACGGAACGACCCGTCAGCGGCTGTAACCACCTGGCGCTCACGGCCCGTGTCTCTGTTGGTGACCGTTATGGTGGCCCCTTGCATCACTCCGCCGGTCTGGTCGTGTACCACTCCGTTTAGTGTTCCGACCGGCACCTGAGCCATAGCCTGACCCAGTCCCCATGCTGCAATGCACAACAGCGACGCACTGAGTCGCACTCGGTTGAACATATCTCCCCCTCCAAAACATGGTGCGTGTGAAATGACGCACGTCGGGTTAGGTTAATCATGGTTGGGTGCCGTTGTCAAGGGGGGGTCGGGCAAAGTAGAAATGCCCTCTTTTCTCCTGTATAGACTATCTCGACTGAGTGACACCGGACCGCGACAGGCCGCAGTCTGGGACTGGATGACTTGTTCGGAATTCTGAAATTGAGGAATTCCAGAGGGTGCGGCGATAACGAACGGGGTCTCCCAGTCGAAAATCAACTGGGGACCGGCGTCTGCCCCCACGGCGCCCACGTGCGTCGCCAATGGGGACCTCCGGCTCAGACCGCTTTCGTCTGTGAAGACGATCATTCGGCCCTCTTTCTGAACTTTTTCTTGATCTCTGGCCAGCGCGTGTTTCCACTCGTCGATCAAGGCCTCGTTCCGTTCGGAGGCGCGGCCTATCGGTTGCTGCACGCTGCAGTTCAACCGCCGGAGGATGCGTCAGACGTGTCCGGGATGCTAATCGACGTGGGGACCTTATCACTCTTCCCTGGCAGCGCGATACCCATTGCGTGCTTACCGGCGGCTCGTTATTTGGGATGTGGAACTATATCACGGATCAAATAAGTGCCGCGCACAATATGAAAATAAAAACGCCATCCCTTGCTGACGCGGGCCTGCCACAGATCGCGCGATTCATCGTATTTCTTGGCATGGAGAGAAGGGTGACTAAGGTTGTTGGCCAACAAGCCTACCTGCTTAAAGAACGCCCTGCGCACCGGCTCAGGAGCGTCCTGTAAGGCTTTGTGGGCGCGGGGAAGATAATCAATCTTCATCGCGAACGTTTTAGTTTCTTCGCGGCGTCCGACTTCTTGAGCCTTGCTTTCATGTCGGCGATCATCTCGTCGGCGGTGTTGAAAGGCCCATAACTGCGACCCGCTTTGTAATCCGCTTCGGATTCGCCCAGGCGGGCGTCAACGGCGCGCCGTTGGACCGGGGTGTACTCATCGTCTGCTGTCGGAAACTTGGAACGGTCGACGATCACCGTGGGGGTGATGACTATCCTGCCGTGCTGGAAGGCGAACTTGACCGTATCCCCTTTAAGCAGGCCGGCTTGGCGCCGTACGCTGGTCGGGATGGTGACTTGGCCTTTGTTTTGAATTCTTGCAGTTGTACTCATGGCGATACCATTTAGATCGATTGCCGGAAAGTCAGGAATCCTGACTTCCTACGAGAAGCATACCAAAGGCAGGCGGCTGCGTCAAAAATCGCTGCCCAACCTCAATGCCCACGGCTTATCCGCCGACTGCTGCAAATTTGGCAGCTATTCTCTATTTGCGACCCATGGCGGTTTTGGCCGAACTGAGCGGCATGTCGCCCCCTCCAACCACTGCCAAATATCAGGACCGTTTCGATGGCTGGCTGAGTACCTGGTGGGGCGAACGCCGGGTTTCCGAACTTGGCAAGTTGCAAGGCCTGGAAGTCCGGCGATCCGTGGTCGATAGGCAGTTGTCGGCAGCCCGGCAGTGCGCGTTGGCTGAAGTGTTCTTTGCCCAGCGCTTTCGGTTCTGGTCCAGCGGTATTTGGACCGCCCGGCGCGACGACAATCCCACCCTGTTCGTGGCCACGGGCTACGCAGTCGGCGGACTAAGGCGTGGTATTCGTGAGAATCCCCAGGCCGGTTAGCGAGCTGGAGATGATCGCGATGTCCGGCTTGCCGTCTCCGTTGAAGTCGGCGACCGTCATCGAAGACGGATAAGTGGGTACCAGAAACCCGTCCGCTACGTCTGCACTCTGGAAACTACCCTTGCCGTCGCCGAGCAGGAAGGTGACTGAGAAAGACGTGCCACGCAACACCGCCAGGTCCGGTTTGCCATCTCCGTTGAAGTCGGCCACGCTTACCTGAATGGGGCGACCCGTCATGGGATACTCCACGGGCGGCTGGAAGGAACCATCTCCAATACCCAGCAAGACAGCTACCGTGCTGCTGCTCGCAGTAAGATTGACTACCGCAAGGTCCGGGCGGCCATCGCCGTTCAGGTCCGCGATAGCTACAGAGTAGGGTCCATGGCCGGAGGCGACAAACCTCGGCTGCTGGAACGTGCCGTTGCCGTTGCCGTTGCCGAGCAAAACAACGATCGCCAGGGTATTGGCTCCCACGATGTCCAGATAGCCATCGCCGTTCAAATCGGCTAGTGCCAGGGAATACAGGCTGCCGGCGATCTCGTAATGGGCGGGCGCCTGGAATGTGCCATCGCCATTGCCTGATAGAATGGCAAGGCCGGTGCCGCCTACGGCCAGGTCCAGTTTGCCATCCCCGTTGAAATCGCCCGCCACGATGGAAACCGGCGCGCGAACCGAGTCGTAGAAAACCGGGCTGCCGAAAGTACCATCCCCGTTGCCCAATAGCACCGCGATCTGATTCTCCACCAGCATCGCCACGGCCACATCCGGCTTTCCATCTCCGTTGAAATCTCCAATGGCCAACGATGCCGGCGGGTAGGGCAGTTTGTAGATGGCGCCTTGCGTGAAGGTGCCGTGTCCCCGATTCAAGACCACCGAGATGGATCGATCGCTGTAATTGGACATCACCAGATCCGGCCTGCCATCTCCGTTCTAATCGGCCGCGGCCACCGCTAAGGCGGGAAAACTTGGGCCTTCTCCGAGCACCGCATAGCCGACGGGTTGTTGCAGCCCGCCCTGCCCGTTGCCATCCAGAATGTGGTCGCGGCGCTGGTCACCGCGAGGTCCAGCTTGCCGTCGCCATTAAAGTCGCCGGATGCGAGGGCAGTTACACCGTAGCCGGCCTCGTAGGAACTCTGCGCCGCCGTGAGGCCGCCCTTACCGTTGTTCAGCATCACAAAGACGGTGGAAAAACCTCCGCTGGCGAGATCCACTTTGCCATCGCCGTTGAAGTCCCCGGCCGCGAAGGGTCCCCCGCTCCCACCGGCTACTACGCTGGGCGGATGGAAAGCGCCGTTGCCCTTGCCGAGGAATACACCGATGCCGTCTTGCGTGTTTCCAGCCAGGTCGGGAATCCCGTCGCCGTTGAAGTCCGCGACAGTTGGGATGGAGATCGTGTCTCCGTATAGGGCAGGAGCGGCTGGAATGTGCCGTCGCCGTTGCCCAGCATGATCCCGGTGGACACCGCCAGGTCCGCCTTGCCGTCGCCGTTGAAATCCGCGGCCGCAAAGCCGCTCTGGACATTCACCGCCACGGGAGTGAGCGCCGTAAACGTGCCGTCGCCGTTGTTCAGGAAGATGGCGATGGTATTCTCGACGTAAACGGATACGGCGAAGTCCGGCTTGCCGTCGCCATTGAAATCGGCGATCGCGACGCTCGCCGCATAATCCCCGACCGTATAAAACGTGGGCGATCGAAACGTGCCGTCGCCGTTGCCGATCAGCACCGCGACATTGTCGACCGTGGCGCCGGAGATGGCCACCAGGTCGAGTTTCCCGTCGCCGTCAAAATCGCCCGCCGCCAGCGACACGCCACTGCTACTGTAACCGGGCAGAATGTATTCCGCTTTCAGATCGAAGGCGCCCCTGCCGTTGCCCATCCAGATCGCCAGCTTCCCGGTGGCGCGCACCGCCAGGTCCAGTTTGCCGTCGTGATTGAAATCCGCGGCCACCACGCCGGAGCCCCCAGGCTCGTAGACCCTGGGCGAATTGAACGAAGCGGGCGACGCCGCCCATCCCGATAGCGCGAAAACGGACGCAGCCGCCGTAGCGTACAGCCATGATTTGCATAGCATCAAACCCCCTCGGGCGGGCCGCCGAAAATCGTACAAGCCCGCGATCCGAGTATGAGTTTAGCATCCGCGTTGCGTTTCGAAGGTTCGGAAATAGTACCGGGTTTGGAGGGATTGGCACCCCTATCAAACCTTGGCGGCGGCTTCGTTCAGCAGCCACTGGGCATACTCGCGCACGCCGATGAGGCGCACGGGCATGGCTTCCAGCGTGTGGCGCATATCGATGGCGCAGCCCTGCGCATAGCCCACCGAGAGCGCCGCGAAGGCTTCATCGAGGGCCCTCTGTGCCGACCTCCTGGCGGTGCGCAATACCGCTTCCATCACGTATTCAACGGTGAAGTGCGAGCCTGCCAGTTGCTCGAAGATGCGTACGGCTGCGAGGGGAGAGATGGCCTCCGGCCCGCCGAGCGGGAAGATGGCGTTGCGCGCGGCCGGCGTATCGAGGGATCGCACGGCGAACTCGGCGACATTGGGGAACGAAATCCAACTGATGGGACTTTCCCCTTCGCCGTAGATGCGGGCCCTGCGGGCGGCAACATCGAAGCCCAACACCGGACTGAACCAGATCTCCATGAAGAAAGTGGGGCGTAGAATCGTGTAAGTCATGCCGCTCGAGATCAACGCCTGCTCCACTTCGCGCTTGGCGCGCTGGAGGGCGAAATCTTCGGCGATGGGCGCAAACGAAACATACACGAAATGTTTCACGCCGGCGGCTTTGGCGGCTTCGACCAGTTGCAACTGGCCGATGCGGTCCACGCCGTCGATGGTGTCGCCGGGCTGGCGGGAAAGCATAGACGAGGCCGTCGAGATGACCGCGCCGGCGCCCGCGCAAGCGGCCTCGATCGAAGCGGGATCTTTCAAATCGCCCATGACGACTTCGGCGCCCGAGGCGCGCAGCTCGTCGATGCGCGACGCATCCCCCGTGGGCCGCGCCAGCGCGCGGATCGGTTTCCTAGTGGCGGACAGGCGGCGGCAGATCTCGCCTCCTACCAGGCCGGTAGCTCCAACGATTAAATTCATATGGTCAAACGATTCTCGCCGGGTTGCAGATCCCGCGTCTTGCCGTGCCATTCGAACCGGCCCGTCACGCCGGGCGGCAGGGTCACGCTGGCTTCCAGTTTACCGTTCGCGAGGGTCAGTGTCACGGCGATTTCGCCCTTGGGATGCGGGATCGCGCCGGACACGTGTGTCAGCTTGCCCAAAAATGGCCGGATCGCCACGCGCGCAAAGCCGGGCGCCGCGGAATCGATGCCCAGCACGGTGCGGAACAGCTCGTAATTCGGGCTAGCTCCCCAGGCGTGGCAATCCGAGCGTGTGGGTTCGGCCGTTTCGGCCCACGTCGTGAGGCCCAGGCCGAGCATGGTGCGCCAGGGGTCCAGCATATCCAGATACCGGTCGCCGGCGCCCGCCTTGTTCATGGCGGAATGCAGGTAATGGCGGAAGTAGATGGAGCATTGCACCAGGCTCCGGTCAGTGGCGACGCGCGCGATCAGGTCATGCGCTTCGGCGCCTTCGGTGACGCCCGCCAGCACGGCCAGCGCATTGGCCTGCTGGGAGTATTCGCGCTTCAGGGCGCCTTCGGCGGGCGTATCCGCGAACAGGTTGCGGGCGGCGTCCCAATAAAGCGCGCGCGTGGAATCGTGCAGGCGCGCGGCGGACTGGCGATCGTCTTCCGCCAGGGCGCGATGGCCCAAGGCGGCTTCCATCTCCGCGGCCCACTGGTAGGCCAGCAGCAATTGCAGATCGAGCGGCGCGGAATGACCCTCGGCGAGGGCCGGCGGAACGCCGCTCCGCCACTCCTTGGCCCAATCGACGAAGTTCCACCAGGGCATGCGTCCCAGCGATCCGCCGGGCTGCTGATGCGCGGCGAAGAACCCGAGCACGGCGCGCACGCCCGGCAGCATGCGGGCGACGAATGCGGGATCGTCCTGGTACATCCAGTAGTCGTGCAGCATGCCGATCCACCACAGGGAAAACGGCGGGATATATTGCTGCAGGCGGGAGGGCGCGCGGCTGTAAGTGGCGCCTTCGGCGCTGCGCGAGGAGTCCAGCAACTCGATGGCGTTGCGCATCAGGCGGCCGTCGCCGGTCGTATACAGCGAGACCAGCGCCTGCACGCGCGTATCGCCCGCGTACTGCAGTTGCTCGTAGTAGGGGCAATCCATGTAGGTCTCGTGAGCGCACAGGCGGGCGGTGCGCCAGCCGGTGTCGAGAATCCTCTGGATCTCGGCGGATCCCGCGTCGAAGCGGGCCTTACGTTCGAATGGATATCCGGTATAGACTCCCTGCAGCGAGTCGATGGTGAGCGGCTGGTACTGGGTCTCGATGGTCAGTTGCAGGTAGCGCCAGGTGCGCCACCAAAGTGGCTCATATTTGCGTTGCCGGCCGCCATCGGCGATGAAGGTATCGTGCGCTCCCACAAATTGCTTGGAGGCGATTTCATCGCGGTTACCTTTATTGACGGGGCCGCGGTCGTCGATGAGCCAGAGCGATTCGGCATATCCCATGTCGATGCGCGCGCCATCGCCGCCGCTGACGGTCAATTGCGGGTAGCCGGTAGTCAGGAATGTCTGATCGAAGAGCAGAGTGGTGGTGGTGTGCGGCGGAATCTCGTGGGCGGGGCCGCCCTGCCGAAGGACCGTGATGGGCTGTGGCGTCAATTCCATCGGCGGGATGGAGCGCGGCACCAGCATCCAGCGATTGGGGCCATCCTGCGCGTCGCGCGGCGCCGCCTGGCTGACCACCACGGCGCGAGGCCAGGCGGAGTCGTCGAAATCGCGCTGTTGCCAACCCCAGGGATAGAGCTTGGCCTCGACGCTCTCGCCCGGGCCGACCACGTCGTAGAAGCGCTTCATCCCGGGGGTGTCCGACGCGGGCGAATAGGCCGCATCCCGGACGGCCTTCCACTGATTCCCCGGGGGAGGAAACGCCGGCGCACAGCCGGTGCTCACGATGCCGGCCGGACCTTCGCCGTATACCAGCAGGCCGGTGCGGTTGGTAACCTGCGCTTCGGGCGACAGGTCGCCGAAATTCCACACGACGGCCGCCAGCATGTTTTTGCCGGTCTTCAGATAAGGGGCGAGATCGACCGATTCATAGCGCCAGTGATGCAGATCGCCGCGCGCCGGACCCAGACTGACTAAGTAGCCATTGACATACAACTTATAACGATTGTCGGCAGTAATATGAATCGGGAATGTGGATGGCGGCGCGGCCAGATCGAGAGGGTGGCGGAAGTGATAGACGCCATAATCGAACGGCGAAGCGCCGGGCACCGTGACCCAGCAGGCATTCCATGCGCGGGTGAGTAATTCGGGGTTAGCGGCGCTAAGAGTAATCAGCCGCAGATGAACACAGATGAAGGCGGATAAGAGTGACTTGCTAGGCATAGCTGGTCACGGCCGCGGCGTTCCGGGCGCCCCGTTCGCGCGCGGCGCGTTCCTGGTAGCCGCTTTCGCGGAAGGCTCTTAGCGGGTCGGCGTCGAGTCCATGGGCTTTGCGCCATTCCCGGATGGCCGGGCGCACATCCGTCGCGAAGGCTTCTTTCAGGCACTCCTCGGCGTCCACTAATGCCGGCTTACTTTGGTGGCGCGCCAGCGTTTCGTGATCCACCAGCGCAGCTTTCGCGTAGAGCTCCTGCGCGGCGACCGCGGTTTGAATCATCTCCTCGACCTTGTCTTTCAAGTTGTGGCTCTGATCGACCATGTAGGCGATCTCGGCGCGCCGGCCGGTCTCCCATTCGAACAGCGCGATCTCATGGAAGATGCGGAAAACCTGGTAGGGATCGATGGATCCCAGCGTGAGATCGTCGTCGGCATAGCGACGGTCGTTGAAATGGAAACCGCCCAGCATGTTTTCGGAAAGCAGCCAGGCCACAATCTGCTCGATGTTCTGCGCCTGGTAATGATGGCCGGTATCCACCAGCACCTTGGCCTGCGGGCCGGCGTTGCGCGCCATCAGTAGCGACATCCCCCAGTCGGCGATGTCGGTGTGATAGAAGGCCGGCTCGAAGGGCTTGTATTCGACCAGCAGGCGCTGGTTCGGCTCCAGATTGCGATGGGCTTCCACCAGTCCTTCTTCGAACCAGCGGCGGCGATGCCGGATGTTGGCGGTGCCCGGATAGCTGGAACCGTCCGCGAACCACAGCGAGATATCGCGGCTGCCGGTGGCACTGGCGATTTCGATGCAGTCGAGAATGTGCTGCAGGGCGGTGCGGCGGATGGCCGGGTCGGGGTTGCCCAGCGAGCCGTGTTTGTAGATCTGGTCCTGGAAGACGTTCGGGTTGATGGCGCCGATCTTCACCCCATGGCGTTCGGCCATGAGCATGACTTCGGGGACGCTGAACTTGCCGTCCGGGAAGTCCCACAGGACGTGTACGGCCACGGTCGGGCAGCACCCTGTAAAGCGTTGCACCTGTCCGGCGTCGCTCAGTTTTTCGGCGGTGGTGGTGGCCGCCGAGGCTTGTTGAAACTTGCCGAAACGGGTGCCGGTATTGGCAAAACCCCAGGAAGGCAATTCGATGCGGAAGCTGTCGAGCGCCGTCCAGATCTTTTGATCGCGAGCATCTGCGGGCATACGCGTTCCTCCCAAAAAGATTGCGAAGTCCGATTATATTCCAAATCGAAATCGGGGCGGCGCGAAGCTCTTCCGTCTCATTCGGTAACATGGAGTTATGGAACAACTGCCGGCATTTCAAAACGAACCCTACACCGACTTCTCCGCTCCCGCGAACCGGCGGGCGATGGACGAGGCTCTCGCGCAGGTACGCGCGCAGCTCGGCCGCGAGTACGATCTCCTGATCGGCGGCGAGCGGCTGAAGACCGGCGATTTGCTGCGCTCGGTGAACCCCTCGCACCCCCGCGAGGTGGTCGGCATCCACCATCGCGCCACCGCCGATCTGGCGTGCCGCGCGGTGGATTCGGCTTACGCCTATTTCACGGAATGGTCCACCACGCCGGAAGAGGAGCGCATCGGGCATCTTCTGCGGGCGGCCGCCATCATCCGCCGCCGCAAGCTGGAATTCGACGCCTGGCTGGTCCTCGAAGCGGGCAAGACCTGGCCGGAAGCCGATGCCGATGTCTCCGAAGCCGTGGACTTCTGCGAATACTACGCGAGAGAGATGCAGCGGCTTAGCGGTCCGCTGCAGCCGGACGTCCAACTTCCGGGCGAGAAGGGCGAGTTGCGTTATCTGCCGCTGGGCGTGGGGGTGGTGATTCCGCCATGGAACTATCCGCTGGCCATCCTGGTGGGGATGACGGTGGCTTCGCTGGTGGCGGGCAACACGGCCATCGTCAAGCCATCCAGCGAAACGCCCACGATCGCGGCCAAATTCGCCGAGGTATTGCTGGAAGCCGGCTTCCCGGAAAAGTCGTTTTGCCTGTTGACCGGCAGCGGCGCGGCGGTCGGCGATGCGATCGTGCAGCATCCCAAGACGCGCTTCGTGGCCTTTACGGGCTCGCGCGACGTGGGCCTGCACATCAACGAACTGGCGGCCAGGACGCAGCCCGGCCAGATCTGGATTAAGCGAGTCATTGCGGAGATGGGCGGCAAGGACGCCATCGTAGTGGATGCGGATTGCGATCTGGACAAAGCCGTGGAAGGCGTCGCCGTTTCGGCGTTCGGATACTCGGGGCAGAAATGCTCGGCGTGCTCGCGCGCGATCGTGGACGCCAAGGTGTACGATGCATTCCTCGACAAATTGCAGGCGCGCGTTTCGAAGATCAAAGTGGGCGTGGCCGAGGATACCGGAAACTACATGGGGCCGGTGATCAGCGAGGGCGCGCGGCGCACGATTCTGGAATATATCGAAGCGGGCAAGCAGGAGGGCCGGCAATTGCCGGTTGGTGTGAAGGCTCCCGAAGAAGGATATTTCGTGCCGCCGACGGTGATCGCGGATGTGGATTCCAAGGCGCGCATTTTCCAGGAGGAGATCTTCGGGCCGGTGCTGGCCGTGACCAGGGCGCGCGACTTCGACCACGCTTTGCAACTGGCCAACGATTCGCAGTACGGCCTGACCGGCGCGATATTCTCCAACGTGCCCGAGCACATCGCGCGCGCGCGGCGGCAATTCTTCGTCGGCAATTTGTATGTGAACCGGAAGTGTACCGGCGCCATGGTGGGCGCGCATCCGTTCGGCGGGTTCAATATGTCGGGGACGGATTCGAAGGGCGGCGGGCGGGACTATATGCTGTTGTTCCTGCAGGCGAAGTCTATCGCGGAGCGCTTGGGTTAAGAGCTTGCGCTGAAAGCCGAAACGTTGTAAGTTTAAGGAGGTGCCACGACCGGCTTGCCGGCCGTGGCTTTGCTGCTACTTTCGACGACGACGCCGCGCGATGCGGATCGTCACCGTGATCGCCGGGACTGCGGCGATCATAACGGTCAACGTGATGATAAACATCCGTTGCCTCCTTTCGCCTAGACGTCAGATTTGCCGGCCCGGGTGTCCAGACCGGGCCGGCAGCGTTTAGGACGCCGTAAAACGTCCCACCACTTTCCAACGGGCGAAACTGTATCGCAAGAACCTATGTGGCCGGAGGCGGCCCGCATTCTCGGGGTAAAATCGCCCCCCACGCCGCCCAAGATTTCCGGAGAGAACTTCTTCTTTCCTGCCACGACTTAGCTTCCTGTAAGGAGGAGTCTCAATGGACGAACGGGAACGGCGTCATGCCATCGACCTGACGCTTTCACAACTGGACAAGCAGTTCGGCAAAGGCGCCGTTTTGCGCCTGGGATCCGGCACCATTGTGCCGGTGGCGGTAATCCCCAGCGGCTCGATCTCGCTCGATGCCGCGCTGGGCGTGGGCGGCTTCCCGCGCGGACGCGTGCTGGAGATATTCGGACCGGAGTCGTCCGGGAAAACCACTCTCACGCTGCACCTGATCGCGGAGGCGCAGAAGGCCGGCGGTGTGGCTGCATTCATCGACGCCGAGCACGCGCTCGATCCGGGCTACGCGCGCAAGTTGGGGGTGGACGTCGACAATTTGCTGGTGTCGCAGCCGGATCACGGCGAGCAGGCGCTGGAGATCGCCGCCGCCCTGACCGCCTCGGGAGCTATCGACGTGGTGGTCATCGACTCGGTGGCGGCGCTGGTGCCGAAGGCCGAACTGGAAGGCGAGATGGGCGACAGCCATATGGGTCTGCACGCGCGGCTCATGTCCCAAGCCCTGCGGAAGCTGACCGGCGTAGTCAGCCGGACCGGCACCTGCATGGTCTTCATCAACCAGATCCGCGAGAAGATCGGGGTGATGTTCGGCAACCCCGAGACCACCACCGGCGGGCGGGCGCTCAAGTTTTACGCTTCGGTGCGCGTGGATATCCGGCGTATCGCGGCGCTCAAGGACGGCGACACCGTCATCGGCAACCGGACGCGCGCCAAAGTGGTCAAGAACAAGGTCGCGCCGCCCTTTCGCGAAGCCGAGTTCGACATCCTTTATGGCGAAGGGATCTCGCGCGAAGGCGATCTGCTGGATCTGGGCACGGCCCAGAACCTGGTGGAGAAGAGCGGCTCGTGGTTCAGCTTTCACGGAGAGCGCATCGGCCAGGGCCGCGACAATGCCCGGCAGTTCCTGCGCGAGCATCCGGACTTATGCCGGAACCTGGACGGCGAATTGCGCAAAGCGCTGGGGCTAGACAGCCTGCAGGAGCAGCCCCGCAAAGCGGCGGCAGCGGCAGCGGGCGGCGACAACCCCGTCAAAAAGGCTGTTTGACGGGCCTCGCGTGGCACGTCTTCAAAAAAAAGCCCGAAAAGCGCCCATTTTACGCACATTTTCTCTTTACATCGACTTTGGCCTTCACTTATTATTGATACGTAATCGTGGCTGGCGCTCATATCAGGCGCGGCCAGCGCCTTAATACCGATGGATGGCGTTCGTGGGGCCACTGTTCGCGGCGGCCCTTGATGTTGCAGCGATGGTGAGAACCAAAGGAGATCTAATGGCAAGTCAACGTATGACGCAGACGCAACTGGTGAGAAACCTCGCCGAGAGTTGCGAAGTGAATAACAAAGTAGCCCGCCAGTTCCTGGATTCCCTTTCCAGCATGGCGATCGGCGAAGTGAAGAAGAATGGAGTATTCGTACTGCCGGGTATTGGACGCCTGGTACGTCAGGACCGTAAGGCCCGCATGGGGCGCAATCCCGCGACCGGGGAAGCCATCAAGATCCCGGCCAAGAAGGTAGTGAAGTTCCGCGTGGCGAAAGCCGCCAAGGACGCCATCGTCCCACCCAAGAAAGCCAAGTAGGCACATCTCCCCAAAAAACAAAATCCCCGCGAGCCTCCATGGCGCCCGCGGGGATTTGATTTATAAAATCCAGAGTCTGGAGCCTGATGAGATCGCCCAACCCGCGGGCAGCCTCCAAAAGCCTTATTGCGGCTTCTTTCCGTCGTCGTCGCTCTTCATTGCGTCCTTGAAGTTGCGGATTCCTTCGCCCAAGCCCTTCGCGAAGTCTGGGATCTTCTTGGTGCCAAACAGGAGCACGATCACGACCAGAATCACGCAAAGCTCAGGAAAGCCAATAGATCTCATATGGCCTCCTTTCGACTCTATTGTACAGGAAATCTAAGCCGCCGACGTGGCGTTTGAGGCGCGCGGCTCGAATGTATAGCCGAATCCCCGCACCGAATGAATCAGGCCCGGGTTCGTCGCGTCGGTCTCGATCTTCTGCCGCAACCGCAGGATGTACACATCCACGGCGCGGTCGGTAATGGCCCGGTCCTGGCCCCAGACCGCGTTCAGCAGTTGCTCGCGGCTGAAGACCACACCGGGCCGGCTCATCAGGAACTCCAGCAGGCGAAACTCGGTGGCGGTCAGGTTCAGCAGCGTGCCGTTGAGGCGCGCCTGGCAACTGCCGCGGTCCACCTGTACGCCGCCGGACTCCAAAACGCGCGCCGGAGCGGCCTGGTTGCGGAATTGCAGCTTGATGCGGGCGATCAACTCGCGCACGAAAAACGGCTTCACCACGTAATCGTTGGCGCCTAGTTCCAGGCCTACGATGCGGTCCGTCTCCGACGCCCGCGCCGTCAGAAAGATGATGGGTGTGGTGAGCAGATCCGGATCCTTGCGCACCGCCTTGCAAATCTCCAGTCCGTCGTAATCCGGCAGCATGATATCCAGCAGGATGAGATCGGGCCGGACCTGGCGGCAGAGATCCAGCGCGCCTTTGCCGGTCTGCGATCCGGACAGCGCGAATCCTTCCTTCTCGAGGTTGTATTTCAACAGGGCAAACAGGTCGGTATCATCTTCAATGAGGAGGATCTTCTTCATGCCGCCTACCCCCTTCCACTCTAGAGAGTAAACAACGAATGGTTACCGTAGCGTTACGGAAGCGTGAATCACGGGTTAAGTTGTGTTTTGGTGGGGCAGAGCTCCAGGTCAGCGCGGGCTCTCCAGAACCCGCAAGCGGGACTTAAAAGTCCCGCCAGCACGCTAAAAGCGTGCGCCACGACCGTGCAACGTCACGCCCGTTCTTCGAAGCGGTAGCCAAATCCGCGAACGGTGGTCAGATAGCGCGGATTATCCGGTTCGGCTTCGATGTTTTCCCGCAAGCGCCGGATGTGTACGTCCACGGTCCGCGGCGTGACGAAACGCTGCTGCCCCCAGACCTCCTCCAGCAGTTGATCGCGGCTGTAAGCGCGGCCGGCGTGCGTCAGAAAGAACTCCAGCAGTTTGTACTCGGTGGATGTGAGGTTCAATTCGCTGCCGTGCAGAAATACGCGGTGGGCGCCGCGGTCCAGTTTGAAGGGCCCGGCCTCCAACGCGGTATGTTCTTCCTCGTCCCGCTCCGCGCGGCGCAGATGCGCCTTCACGCGCGCCACCAGTTCGCGCGGGCTGAACGGTTTGGTCATGTAATCGTCGCCGCCGATCTCCAACCCCAAGACCCGATCGACTTCGTCGGAGCGCGCGGTGAGAAACAGCACGGGCGTACGCGCCAGCACAGGCGACTGCCGGATCTGGCGGCAAAGCTCGAACCCGTCGTCTCCGGGCAGCATCACATCCAGCACGATCAGGTCCGGCTTCCAGGATTCCAGGTCCTTCAACGCGCCCTTGTTGCCGGAAAGCACGAACGCCTGATAACCGCCGCGGGTCAGGTTGTAATCCAGCAACGCGGCAAGTTCGGCCTCGTCTTCTACAATTGCGACTCTCTTCGCCATCGGGTTGCGAGCGATCTCCAGTTTAGACTAGCAGCCCGCGGCGCCAGCCGCGTTTTCGCGCGTCCGGCTCACTTGATGGCGGTCACGACCACCGAGGCTAGAGCCCGGCCGCGGTCGCCGCTCGCGTAATCGTAAACCGTGAAGAGGTAGCGGGTGTTCGCTTCGATCCAACTCGCTCCGCACTTGCCGCACGAAACCTCCCGCGCGAATTCCTTCTCCGCGGAAGCTTTCGCGCCTTCCGCTTTCACGAATACGCGCACGTGCTCCGTGCCCGCGGTGGACCAACTCAGGTAGCTGGTGCAGTCGGCCTTGCCGGGCTCGATCCGGCAGGGATTCGGCGCCGCCTGAATCGTGCCCGAGGCTCCGTCCTCGCGCGCGCCGGGACCCTCGACTCCCGTGACCGTTATGTTCGCCAGCACCCCGCCGCGGCTGCCCGCCGAGAAATCCACGAGGGTGAAGACATACTCGGTTCCGGCTTCTATCCAACTCGCGCCGCACTTCGCGCAAGCCGGACCCGTGCCGAATTCCTTCTCCGGGCCTGCCTTCTTCCCCTGTGTCCGCACGTAGACGCGCGCATGCTGCACGCCCTCCGTCGACCAGCTCAGATAGGTGGTGCATTCGTGCGCGCCGGGTGCGATCCGGCACGGGTTGGGGTTGGCGGTAAGGGTGCCCGTCGCCGCCCATGCGGGTGTCAGCCACGCGGCCGCTGCGAGCGGGATCAGGCAAAGCAGTCCGTTCTTCGTCATCTAGGCCATTCTGCATGATTCAAAGGCCCCAGCGCAAGGAGGGCGGCCAATCTTGGCCGCAGCCGCCTTTTTAGGCGGCCAGAGCCGGCTGAAAGCCGGCTAACTAAGCGGGACTTAAAAGTCCCGCCGGCACGCTGAAGCGTGCGCCACGAGCAAGCGACTAGTCATCACGAAAAATGTCCAATCGGCTGCGGGCAGAATTGCCCGCCCTCCAAGACCAAAGGGGCTCTGATAGGCTGGGGATTATGACGGATCTGCGCTACCCCATCGGCCCCTTCACCTACGCGTGCGAGAGCAGTGAAGAACAGCGCCAGGCATTTATCGATCGCATCGAGGCCACGCCGGCGCGGCTGCGCGCCGCCATCCAGGGCTTAACCTTCGAGCAATTCGAAACGCCCTATCGTCCCGGCGGATGGACCGTCCGCCAGGTGGTCCACCACGTGCCGGACAGCCATATCAATAGCTATTGCCGCTTCCGCCTGGCGCTCACCGAAGACACCCCCAGCGCCAAGGGCTATGACGAGGCGCGTTGGGCGGAACTCACCGATGCCCGTACAGCGCCGGTCGAGGTTTCTCTCGCGCTGCTCGAATCGCTGCATAGCCGCTGGGTGATGGTGCTGCGCGCCATGAAACCCGCGGACTTCGCGCGTACTTTCCTGCATTCCCAACTGGGACCCGTCACGCTCGACCGCAACCTGGCGCTATATGCCTGGCACGGCGACCATCACGTGGCCCATATTACGGCTCTGCGCACCCGCATGGGCTGGGCTTAAAGCGAGCCCGTCAGCGAACCGGCGATATGGCCGGCTTGGCGGCGTGTACCGGTAGTTTCGCGGCGTGCGCCGTCTTTGCCGCGCGCGGCATCCTGGCGGTGTCCGCCGGTTTCGCGGCGAGACGCGGCGTCAGGACGTTCGCGCGCGCGGTCCGCAATCCGCTTCTGGATTTCAAATGCGGCCGGCTCAGAGCCGAGCTGGGCACGTCGGCCATGCGGATGTTTTCGTAGCCTCTGCGGCGCGCTACGATGCGATAGTCGAAGCCAATGCTGGAGGTCCCGCCGCCCAACTCGCGCACCTCAAAACCGCCGCTGGTCTCATTGGTGACGTACAGGCCCTTGCAATCTCCCTTGGGCGTCAGGAAGACGTGGTAATCCACGCCCGTGTTGACGGTCTGGGCGAATTCGGCGTCGAGCGGCACCACCGCCGCGCCGTTTTGCAGCCGGCCCGCGCCCATATCCTCAAACCAGTTCTCGGGCGACTGCATCGCGTACGTGGCCACTTCGCGGGAACTGTTCTTTAATATCGCGTGCCCGCCGACCGAGCCGCTGCACAGCAGATTGCCGTTGGTAAAAATATCGCAGTAGCCGCCCGAGCCCTCGGTCGCCAGCACCACCGCGCTCGGGGTGGTCGTCTGGTTTTCGACATACAGGGTGGCCACATTGCCGGCGCTGTTGTACCCGGCGAAGGCGCTGGCGTCGCCCGACGTAGCCAGCACCGCGGCAGTCCCCGAGTTGGTGTCGCCCCAAACGCCGGATGGACTGGTGCCCTCCATATCCTTCCCGATGGAGCTTTGTGAGATGGCGATGCCGTACACGCCTACTCCGTTCGGGCTGGTAGCGCCTCCCTGGATGCCATAGGTGGTACCGCTCGTTGCCGTGGCTACGCCCGCGATCGCGACTCCCTCGTCACTCGCTGCCGTTCCAGCCACGCCGGTAGTAGCGCCGCTCGTCGAGATCGCATTGCCCTCCACGCCGATTCCGTCGGAACTTACCGACTTGCCGTAAACGCCCGTCGCCACGCCGCTCGAAGCCGTAGCCTGGCCCTCTACCCCGGATCCGGTTTCACTCTCGGCTTGGCCGTACACGCCGATCGTAGTGCCGCTCTTCGCCGAGGCATCGCCCCATACCGCGTATCCCGCATCGCTGGCGGTCGTGCCATACACTCCAACCGCGGCGCCACTCGTCGCCGTGGCCTCGCCCTGCACGCCAACGCCGGCATCGCTCGCAGTCGAGCCGTAAATGCCCCAATTGCTGCCGGTCGTAGCGGTGGCCTGGCCCATCACCGCGGTGCCCGTGGAGCTTGCCACCGTGCCGACTACGCCGTATGTCTCGCCACTCTCCGCCGTCGCCGTGCCCGTCATCCCAAATCCGGAAGTGCTGGTGACCGTACCTTGGACGCCCACTGTCTTGCCGCTCGCGGCCGTGGCCTGGCCTTCGACGGCGACTCCCGATGGGCTCGCGCTTATACCAACCACCCCAACCGTGTCGCCACTGGTGGCCAGAGCCTGGCCTTGCACCCCAATCGCGGTGGGCGACGTTGAACTGGTGGTGCTGCCGGCCAGGGCGGCGCCGGTGGTGCTTTCGCTCAAGAACTTCGCGTTAGCCGAGACCCGGCCGATGCCGACATTTCCACCGCTCTGCAGGATCTCTGAATTTCCCAGGGCGGTGCTGCTGGTCCACACGGGAATGGTGCCGGCCGTGCCGGTGCCGCCGACCGTGGCCGGACGGGCCGCGGCGGGTTTCACCGCGTCGGAGACCGCAGCCGCCCTGGCGGATGCCAGGGGGGTGCCCGCGGCGCCATTACCGGCGATCGTTCCAGCCAAAGCATACGCGGATGCGGGCAGTCCACCCAGCGTTTCCGCATCGACCGCTTTCAGCGAGTAAGGCACGCTCGTCAGCAGGACCCGGGGCCGTTCCGGTTCCACTTCGGTCCCTTGTATCTGGACCCCCAGCCATCGCTGACCTGCGCCAAAGGCCTCCGCGGGGATGCCCTCGTTCCGGGTCGCGCCCAGCAAAACGCTGTATTCGCCGTTTGCCGAGGCCTGCACATTCTGGGTTTCTATCCAGATCGCAGCCCCGCCCTCCGGCTCCTGGTAGAGCGCGAAGGTCACTCCAACGACGCCGCTCAGCGGTTTGCCGCCTGCATCCGTCAAAGTGCCGCCGAATTTCACCAGCCGCGGAACG
>Ga0187871_10001450_pt1 | contig 20649 bp, 19 predicted proteins | sample June2016WEW_16_1_FD_132988 | JGI IMG/M metagenome (GOLD analysis project Ga0187871, IMG submission 132988) | Peatland microbial communities from SPRUCE experiment site at the Marcell Experimental Forest, Minnesota, USA - June2016WEW_16_10 | ecosystem: Environmental > Terrestrial > Soil >...
CTCAAAAGTCCCGCCGGCACGCTGAAGCGTGCGCTACGGGCAAGAGGCCAGTCATCATGAGAAAGTCCAAACTCGAGGGCGGGACTCTTAAGTCCCGTTGCTAGCTGTTCCGCGGCGTCTTGCGCCCATCGTGCGTCTGCGCATCGTGTACCCTCTCGCGGAACGCACCCTTCAAACCCGCCGCCAGGGATACGGCGGAGTCGCCATATTTGTCGCGCAGCCGGTCGGCCGCGGCCGTGGCCTGCTGCCAGCGCTCGTGCCTGCCTTCGTCGAGCAGATCTAACTGGCCCTGTCCCTCTTCGAAAGACGAAGCGTGTACGCCCAGCAGGCGCACGCGTGCCCCGGCCTTCCAGTTCTTCAGAAACAGCGCCCGCGCCTGGTCGAAGATCTCCGTATCGAGCTGCGTGGGCCGCTCCACGGAATGCGCGCGCGTAATGGTGGAGAAATCCGAATAGCGCAGTTTGAGCTGCAACGTGCGCGCGTGCAGCCCGTTTTCGCGCAGGCGTCGTCCCACCATTTCGGAAAGCCGCGCCAGCGTGGATTCGAGAACCGCCAGGTCGCTGGTGTCTTCGTTATATGTGTGCTCGTGGCTGATCGACTTGGGATCGGAATTCGCGCCGATTTCGGCGTCGAACCAGCCGCCCGCATCCAGGCCGCGGGCTTTTCCCGCCAGCGCCAGTCCCCACTTCCCGAAGCGTTCTTCGAGATAACGTTCGTCCAGGCGCGCCAGATCGCCGACTGTACGGATCGACAGCTTGTGCAGGTTCTGTTCCGTAACCTTGCCGACGCCCGGAATCTTGCGCACGTCGAGCGGCGCCAGAAAGGCGGCTTCGCAGCCCGGCAAGATCCACATCACGCCATTAGGTTTGGCTTGGTCGGAAACCACTTTGGCCACCAGGCGCGCGGTGGCGATGCCGATCGAGCAATTGAGGCGCGTCTCGGCTTTCATACACTGGTGCAGCGCGTGCGCGGCGGCCAGCGGCGGCCCATGCAGCCGCTCGGTGCCGGTCATATCCAGATAGGCCTCGTCGATCGACGCCATCTCCACCAGCGGCGAAAAGCGGTTGAGCACTTCGCGCACGCGCACGGAGTACTCGCGATAGCGGGTGGGGTGGCCGTCCACGAAGATGGCCTGCGGGCACATGCGCGCGGCGGTGCGCAGCGGCATGGCGGAATGCACGCCGAACTTGCGCGCTTCGTAGGATGCCGCGGACACCACTCCGCGCTCGTTCGGGCGGCCGCCCACCACCACGGCCTTGCCCTTAAGGGACGGATCGAACAGCTCTTCGACGGATACGAAGAACGCATCCATGTCCACGTGAAAAATGGTCTTCACTTCGGTCCTAAGTGTATGATGACCGAAAATCGGGGGCCGTGGCACGGCCCCCCTTTTGTGGCGTCTGCCTTACTTGTGATGGTTGTGGCAGCATGCCTGGCCGCAGCAGGACTGCTGGTTGCAGCAGTCGCTGTTGGTCAACGCCAACACCGGCGACAGAGTCAGCAACAATACAGCCGCCAGGCTGAACACACTAATAACTATTCTTTTCATGATCGTTCTCCTTTTCGTAGATTGTTGAGTAAGTAAAGACACACCTGTAAACCAGGCGGGCTCTAAATCAGGAGAACGCAGTTGCGCAGGAAGAGGCCGGATGCACTGGCGAGCCGGTTCGGGACGCTTACCGCGAAGGCGGCCACCGGCAATGTGGCGCGGGTCACCGTTTGGACCGGCGTGCCGGCCCACTTCGCGTGCGTGGCCGCCGGGCTCGTCTTACTCTTTTGCAGTATCGAGTATGGACAATCCGGGACAGTTTTCGTTTGTGGCTTGTGGCAGCAGCTTCCCGATGGCGGACAAACGAATACGGGGCACAGCACGATCACACTTAGTAGAACCAGTATCATCGCGGATGCGGCGGCTGCCCTCATGACTTACGCTAACTTAGTATAGGACATAGCAACATGACTTGCAAGCGGCATTCGTGGCGCGCGCTTTAGCGTGCCGGCGGGACTCTTAAGTCCCGCTCGGGATTTCGACCGCGCGCGGTACTTCCCCGTCCTGCCACAACGGAAATACAGGAACGGGGCTCATCATGGCCGACATCAGTCCTTCCGCATCTTGCGCGCAGAGCGGCTTTGAAAAGAAGTATCCCTGGCCGAATTCGCATCCCATCGAAATCAGGCGCGTGATCTGCTCGTTCTGCTCGACTCCCTCGGCGACCACCTGCATGCCCAGCGTGTGGGCCATCTCCAGAATGGATTTCACGATTTCGGAATTGCAGTCGCCGCCCTCGAGCTGCAGGGTAAAAGAGCGGTCGATCTTCATGGTGTCGAAGGGCAGTTGCGCCAGATAAGCGAGGCTCGAGTAGCCGGTTCCGAAGTCGTCGATCTTCAGGCCGATGCCCAGCCCCTTGAGCCGGGTCAGCACATCGCGGGCCACTTCATGGTCGTCCATGAGGACGCTTTCGGTAATCTCCAGCCGCAAACTGGGAGGGTCGATTCCCGTTTCGCGCAGCACCTCGGCGATCTGCTCCACCAGGTGCGGCTGCGCAAACTGGCTGGGCGAGAGATTCACGCTGATGGCCAGGGGTGGATCGCTCGGATAGGCGGTATGCCAACGCTGCATCTGACGGCAGGCCTGGCGCAAGATCCACATGTCCAGGTCGTGGATCAAGCCAGTCTCCTCCGCCACCGGAATGAACTCGCAAGGCGGAATCCACCCGCGCTGCGGGTGGTGCCAGCGGGCCAGCGCTTCGAACCCGCAAATACGGCGGTCGGTCAACCGCACTTTGGGTTGGTAATTCACCGACAGTTCCTGGTTCTCCACCGCGCGGCGCAGGTCGTTCTCCAGTTGCAGGCGCTCCACCACGCGCGTGCGCATGGTTTCGTCGAAAACTTCGCAGCGCGATCGCCCTTTGCTCTTGGCTGTGTACATGGCCGTGTCGGCGTCGCGCACCATTTCGTCGGCCGCGCCATAAGTCTCGCCGCAAGGCGCGATGCCAATGCTGACCGTGCAGAAGATGCCGCGGTCGCCCAGTCCGAACGGTTCGCGCAGCTCCGTCAGAATACGTTGGGCCACACGCAGTGCCGCCGCCGGATCCGCCAGGTCGCATAACAGGACCGCGAACTCGTCGCCGCCCAGCCGCGCGGGCAGGTCGCGGGATGCGGGCCGCGTGCCGGAATCGCTCGTGCGCACCCCGCGTACGAGCCGCTCGGCCATGGCTACCAGCAACTGGTCGCCCGCCAGATGCCCCAGGCCGTCGTTGATCAGTTTGAACCGGTCGATATCCAGGAACATCACGGCGAATGGCGCCGCGGCTTGGGCGCGGTAGTTGGTGAATTCCTGTTCCAGCCGTTCCATGAAGAGCACCCGGTTGGCTAATCCGGTGAGAGGATCGAAGACCTTTCCAGCGGTCACATCGCTCATCGAGCCGGCCATCCGGACGGCCCGCCCGGCCGAATCCTGCACCGCCGCCCCGCGGCAGCGCATCCACCGATATGTCCCGTCGCGATGGCGGATGCGGTGCTCGGATTCAAACGCCTCGCTATCGCCGCCGCCCTGCTCGGTTCGCAGCACTTCGCGTAGCTTCTCCAGGTCTCCGGGATGCACGCGCGAGAGCCACTCGCAGGCGTCCTCCCCAATTTCGCCGTCCAGGTAGCCGAGGATGGCCTTCCAGCGGGCCGAGTAGTAGACCCGTCCGGTAGCCAGGTCCCAGTCCCATAGACCCTCGTTCGAGCCCCGGGCCGCCAGTGCGTAGCGTTCCTCGCTCTCGCGCAGCGCGCTTTCGGCGGCTTTGCGCGCCAGTTGCCCGCGAATCCGCGCCACCGCCACCGGGAAGTCCACCGGCTTGCTGATGTAGTCGTTAGCCCCCAGGTTCAGGGCTTCGACCACCTTGTCGCTGTCCTGCAGGGCCGTGACCATGATCACCGGCAACTGGGTCGCGGGATACGTGGCGCGCAGCGCCTGCAACACCTCCACTCCCGTCATCCCGGGCATCATCTGGTCCAGCAGGACCAGGTCCGGACGATGTGCGTCGATGAACTGGAGCGCTGCCGGCCCATCGGCGGCTACGTCCACGCGAAATCCGTGGTGTTCCAGACGCCGCGACAGCATGTCGCGGTTCATGGCTTCATCGTCCACCAGCAGCAGATGGTTGTTCTCGTTCATATCATGTGACCTCGTTCGACGGTTTCCCGGTCCGCCACTCCGCGCTCCCCCGTCAGGCGCTCGATCATACCCACCAGAAGCGGCAGGTCCAGCGGTTTCGTGGCAAAATCGTCGCACCCTGCCTCCAGAGCCTTCTCGCGGTCTCCAAGCATCGCGTGCGCAGTCAGGGCCACCACCGGAATTCCGCATGTGATGGCATCGGCCTTCAGTATCCGGGTGGCCTGCCAGCCGTCGATCTCCGGCAGGCTCAGATCCATCAGCACCACGTCCGGCTGCTCGCGGCGGGCCTTCTCGATGCCCTGCCGGCCATCCGGGGCCAAAATCACTTCATAGCCGCGATGCATCAGCCTTCTCCCCAGCATGTCCCGGTTCAGCTCGTTGTCTTCGATCAACAATATCCTGCGCATGGTTTACACTCCGCCGCTTTCCCGCCCCGCCGGCACTCGAATCGAGAACCGCGAACCGCGTCCCAATTCGCTCTCAACGGATATATCGCCGCCCATCATCTGGCAGAACTTTTTGCTTATGGCCAATCCCAAACCGGTACCGTTATACTTGCGCGTGGCGGAGCCATCCACTTGCGAAAAGGGCTGAAATAGCCGGTCCAGATGCTCCCGCCCGATGCCGATTCCCGTGTCGCGGACGTGTACTTCGATCCACGCGCCTTCCTCGTTCAACAGCCGGTTTACGGCCACCGAAACGCGCCCGTTCTCGGTGAACTTCAGGGCGTTGTTGACCAGGTTCAGTACGCTCTGCCGGAACTTGGACAGGTCCGCGTAGGCCATCCGCGCACTCTCGGGGCAGTCGATTTCGAGCAGGTTGCCCTGTTGCCGCGATAAGGGCAGCACCGCATTGGAAACATCCCGGAGCACGGCCGCGACATCCACGTTCTGCGCGTTGACGGTCTCGCGGCCGGCTTCGATCTTCGATAGGTCCAGGATGTCGTTGATGATGCCCAGCAGCAGTTGTCCCGAGCGTTCGATCTTCTCCAGATCCGAGAGAACTTCGGGATGTTCGGGGCCAATCGAATCTTCCCGCAGCATCTGGCTGTACCCGATGATGGCGTTCAGCGGCGTGCGCAGTTCGTGGCTCATGGTGGCCAGGAAGGCGCTCTTGGTGCGGTTGGCATCTTCCGCGGCGTCCCGCGCGCGCATCAACTCCGCCTGCGTGCGCTTGAGTTCGGTCAATTCCTGGGCGAGGCAGACATACCCTTCGAGCGAGCCCGGCCCGCTGCGCAATTCCGCCGAAGAAAACAGCACCGCAATGCGCACACCTGCCCGGGTACGGCACGTCCTCTCGACGGCGATGCTGTTTGCCGGAACGCCGCCCTCCACCACCCGCCCGACCGGCTGTCCGATCAACTGTTCTTCGCTATACCCAAGCAGGCGCAGCGCGCTCGGGTTGACGCGCCGGATGCAGAGCTGCGGGTCCGTCACCAACAAGGATTCGCCCATCGAGCGCAGGATATTATCGACGTACTCCTGCGCCTTCTGGCGGGTGATGGCCGCTCCCAACATCCCGGCGGCCGAACGGAAGCTGTCCCGCTCGGCATCGCTCCATGCGCGCGCGCGGATGTAATCGTCGAAGCCCAGCACGCCGAACCACCCGCCATCCACTTCAATGGGAACCAGAATCGACGACCGGGCCACCGGCCCACTATCGCCTATACCGGCCGCACTGCCCGCTTCGAGCGACACCAGTTCTCCCCTTCCCAGCGCCTTTGCCTGGCCGCTCCAATCCGCGCCCGTCCAGATCGGTTCCGCCGTTTCCGCGGCCGCGCTTGCGCCGGGGATGCCCAACTGACGCCACTCGTGCACCACCCTCCCGCCCAGACCCCGCGGCCCTTCGCATCGGTTCTCCACCAGAAAAACACGGCTGACTTGGGCCGCATTGCCGATCTTGGACAAGACTTCGAGGATCACCGTCTGCCACGCCGCCGCGCTCAGGAACCGCTGTGCCGCAAAACGGACGCTTTCGAGTATTTCATCGCGCTGGTACAGCGCCTCCGCCATGGTATTGAACGATTGCGCCAGCCTCCCGATTTCCTGCGCGCCGCCGATCGCGGCGCGCGCCGAAAGATCGCCCTCCGCAATCCTGCCCACGGCCGTCTGCAGCCGTAAAATCGGACGCACCAGGCGCCGCGCGACAATCACCGATACCAGCAGGCTGCCGGTCAAACACACCACCGCCAGCCATCCCGTCCGTCGATGCAACCGCGCTACGCCGCGATCATAGGCGTCCAGAGAGAGACCCACGTGAATCCATCCCCAGGGAATCGAAGAGAAGCTGTAAGGCGTCGCAAACCGGAACACGCGTTTTCCGAATACCCGAACCACTTCGATGCCGCTCGTGGGCACCCGGTTCTTGGGCCTCCAGAAGCCGCCCAGTTGGGCGCTGCGCCAACCCGTCCGGTCGACGATCAGGGAGAAACCGTCGTTCTTGGCGATCAGCAGGAAATCGATGGAATCGTCGCCGGCCAAAGCCTGCGCGCACTGATCCACCAGCCCGCTATAGTCTTCCGTGACCGCCGCACTAGCCAGACTCTCCTGCAGGGATGCCGCGATTCCGCGCGCTTTCGATCGCAGGTTGTCCTCGATCTCCCGTTTCTGTTCCGGAATGCTGCCTGCCATGAAAACCGCCAGGGTGAACAACGCCACGGCCCACGAAAGCCCCGAAATCCGCGCCGTGATACTCCGCGGAGCGCGGAACCGCGGCAGCCGCGCCTTGGCCCATCCGCTTGTAATCCGTTCTTTCACGCGCTCCAGTCCATTGCCGCCCGTTTATTGCCCCCCGGCCGGCTCCCTGCCCCTCAGGCGGGCGTAAGCGTGTAGCATTTCGAAGGAGCTTTGCAGCACGGAAGTGTCCGCCCGGACCAGGTGCGAACCTCCAAACAACATCAGCGCCTGACGGCCCTCCACACTCTTGTGGAGATCCTCAATAGCGCCCAGGAATCTCCGCTTGAGTTCCGCCGGACTGTCCTTATGAAAGGCCAGAAAAGCCACGATCACCTTGGCGGAGACTTCCAGAGGGTGAAGTTCTTTGCCTAGCTGGGGGTTGAGCTCACACATCGTGGCAAAGGCTTTGCGGGTCACCAGGCAAGCATCGGTTTGCCGGAAAAAAACCGGCAGCACCACCCGCGTCAGCTTTGGGCTGCTGTCCAAGTGGCCAATCAGCGTCTCTGTCGCCCCCAGGCGCGCCGCGCCCAACAAAGTATCCAGCCAGATGCGCGCCAGGCACATGCTCCTGTTTCGATAGATGAGCAGGCTGCGCCCGCGCAGGTCCGCCAAGCTCCGGATGCCGCTCGATTGGTGTACCAGCAGCACATATTGCTGGGCATCCTCCAGATTGGCTTGCTCTACCACCAGTTCGCGGGCCGCGTAAGCCGATACGCGTTCAAATTCGAGGATGTCCACCGAAAACGCGTCCACCTGGCGGCTGCGGACTTTCTGCACAAGCTGCGCCGTCGTGCACAATTCGGGCTCGATCAGCACACCCGTTTGCCGCGAGACGGCGTCGGCCCACGCCTTCATAGCCGCCCTGGCGTCGCTGCCGTTCAATTCGCCGGCGACGTTTTCGGAAACGGCGATGCGCAGGTTCAACGGCGCGGCATCCGCGGCGCGCTCACCACCCCACGCCGGCATGGGTCGCACCGCCCAGACCAGCCACACCGCCCACAGCCCATATCCGGGCCACCCGCTGCGCCTGTACCATTTCATGGCTTGGGCGCCAGCCTCTCGCCGATTTCCTTGCCCACCGTCAAGCTGAGTTCGGACAGCAGGGTGGCATAGTCGTAGCGCGCCTTGAAGTGTTGCGCCGACATCAGCGCCTCCGTCAACTGCGCGCGGATCACCTTTTCGGTTTCCACCAGTTCCTCCTGGTAAGCGCGCATATTCAACTCGCGGTTTTCCTGCGCCGACTGCATGGCGGCCAGGCTGGCCGCTCCGGATTTGGCGGCCGCATCCAGGCTCAGCACCAGGTCTTTGATTTCGAGCGCGATCCCATCCCGCAGCAGGAACTGCGTCTCTTGCAGCTGATGCCGCCGCGCCAGGGCTTCGCTCACTTGATGGCTGGCCAGAAACCCGTCGAATAGCGGAATCTCCAGGCCCACCCCAGCGCTCCAGCCCTGCTTGTTTTGCGCGGTCGCCATACCCGCGTTGTAGCCGTCGTTCCACAATCGATGCAGTTCTCCGGTCAGCGCCAGCTTCGGATAGTGCCCGCTCCTGGCCGTGGTGACCGCGCCTTGGACCGCGCGCAGGGCGTCCCCCAGCTTCTCCCAGTCCGGATTGAACTGGTAGGAGCCGGCCACCAGGCCATCCAGGTCCTGGGACCGCGGCGCAAAAGGAATCTCCGCGGCGGATGGCTCTACGCTCGCGTTCCAGGCGAGCCCCATGGTGTTGGCCAAAGCCGCCTCGGCCATGGCGGCATTCTTCTCCAGGCCCGCCACCAGCGACTGCACGGTCCCTACCATCACGGTATTGTCCAGGTAATCGGATCGCGTCACCTTGCCCGCGCCTTCCTTGTACATGGTTTCGGTGAGCCGCTGGGTGGATTCCAGCCTCCCCAGCGTGTCCAGGCCGAGTTGCCGGAGCTGCCGCGCCAACACCGCGCCCCAATACATCCGCGTGACACTGTCGGCGATCTCGAGATCCGTGCGCCGCGCCTCTACCCGCATCATGTCCACATTGGCCGCGGCCTGCTCCCGCATCCCTTTCCGCATGCCCCCGTCCCACAAAAGCCAGGCCATGTTCAACGAACCGCTGGCCAGATCCCGGTCAAAAACTTTCACGTTCTGCTGCGGAATTGCAAAAGCCTGGGCCGCCGTCTTATAGGTCTGGCCCGGGAAGTTCACCGGCATCTGGATACTGTTTGGCGGAAACCCGGGCGCGAAGGCGTTCGCCGGGATGGTCACCACCATCGTTCCGCCCGGCACGCTGACAGATTGCGCCGGGACTTGCATCGTCTCGGCGGGAAAGATGAAGTTCAGCGGATCGCTCAGACGTTCATAGCCGGCTTTCACCCCGACTTGCGGCCAGTATCCGGCCAAGGCCTGGCGATGCTGGGCTTCCGCCAGCGCCACCGCGAATTCCGAAATCGGACGGCGGTGGTTCTTTTCGAACGCGGTCTTCAGGCATTCATCGAGCGAAAGCGATCCCACCGGATTTCCGGCGGCCAGCGCAGCGCCCCCTAACAGGATTCCGACGAACAAATGCCTTGTACACTTCATGCGGAACATATCGGCGGGCTCGGAATAAAACGTTAGTACTGCCACGCAGAGCGTTCGCGCCCCGATGTATAATCGCGCGCAGTGACCCGGCCCCTACTCGCATTGCTTCTCGCTCCCCAGCTATTCGCCGCCGGCGGCCGGGAACTCTTCATCGCGCATTGCGCCAACTGCCACGGCAGCAACGCGCGCGGCACCGGCAAAGCACCGGGACTGGCGGCCAATTCCCGCCTTGCCGGTCAATCGGCGGAACAACTGCATGCCCTGATTCAACAGGGATTCCCCGATTCCGGCATGCCTTCCTTCAACCTTCCCGCGCCGCAACTCGACGCGCTCGCCGCCTATGTCCGCGATCTGAATGCCGGCGTGCGCCCGGAACAAACATCCGCCGGCCCCCGCATCGCCTGGCGCGATCCTCAGCCCGGCGACTGGCTCACTTACAACGGAGACCCCAGCGCCAACCGCTACAGCGCCCTCGATCGCATCGACACCGCCAATGTGTCCGCCTTGCGCCTCAAGTGGCTTTTCCCGATTCCGCACTTTGGCCTCGAAGTCACGCCGCTCGAAGCCGATGGCGTCATGTACGTCACCGGCCCCAATCAGGTCTATGCCATCGACGCTCTGACCGGCGCCGAAATCTGGAAATACGCGCGCCCCCAGACACCCGGCATGGTGGGCGATGCCGCCCTCGGCACCAACCGCGGTGTCGCCATCCGCGACAACCAGGTCTTCTTCGTCACCGACAACGCCCATCTGATCGCTCTCAGCCGTGCCGCCGGCAACCTGCTTTGGGAAACGGTCATGCCCGCGCAGCCCCAGCACTACGGCGGCACGCTCGCGCCCCTGGTAGTCAACGACACCGTGATCGCGGGCGTCTCCGGTGCCGACGAGGGAATCCGTGGGTTCGTGGCCTGCTACCGGGCCGCCACCGGCGACCTCGTATGGCGTCACTGGACCGTGCCGCGCAGCGGCGAGCCTGGCTCGGAAACCTGGAAGGGAAGCGAGCCGCTCGCCGGCGGTGGATCTACCTGGCTCACCGGATCCTACGATCCGGAGACGGACACCTTGTACTGGCCCACCGGAAATCCCTTCCCCGATGCGGAAGACGCGGACCGCGGCGGCGATAATCTCTACACCGATTCCATCCTGGCGCTGGACCCCGCCAACGGCGCCCTGAAGTGGCATTATCAGTTTACGCCGCACGACTTACGGGACCGGGATGCCACCGAGCCGCCCGTCTTGGTCGATGCGTTGTACCGCGGTAAGCCGCGCAAGCTATTGCTGCACGCCGATCGCAACGGCTTTTTCTATGTGCTCGACCGCGTCACCGGAGAGGTGTTACTCGCCAGACCGTTCCTCCGCCGGGTGGACTGGGCCTCCTCCGTGCCCGCCGGTCCCGCGGCAGATGCCCGGCCCGTCGTGCGGGATCCCGGCGGCTGCCCGGACGATGCCGCCAATTGGAGTTCCACAGCCTACAGTCCGCTCACCCGGCTCTATTACTTCCTGGCGCTCGAGGAATGCGTGGGACAGCGCATGGGGTATCCCGACCAGACCGGCCAACGCTATCTGCGGGCGGTCGACATCGAGACAGGCGCCATCGTGTGGGAAGTCCGGCAGCCGGGACCGGCCAAGGCCAAGTCTTGGTCGGGCGTGCTGGCCACCGCGGGCGGACTGGTATTTTATGGCAAGCCGAATGGCGGATTCGACGCGGTCGACGCCGGCTCCGGGCGCGCGCTGTGGCATTTTCCAACCAACGTTCGCATGAAAGCCTCGCCCATGACCTTCAGCGTGCAAGGCAAGCAGTATGTGTCGGTAGCGGCGGGCCCGAATATCCTGTGCTTCGGCCTTTAGTGGCGCAGCCGTGGCGCGCGCTTCAGCGTGCCGGTGGGACTCTTAAGTGCCGCTCCGGAGCTTGGACTTTCTCGTGATGACTGGGCTCTTGCCGTGGCGCACCGTTGAAAACCCAATTGGGGGGCGGGCAATCATGCCGGGCAATCATGCCCGCAGCCGCCTTTCAGGCGGCCAAGCCGGCTGGAGAGCCGCCCCCAGCGGGGACCCCGGGCCAGGATTGGCCGCCCTCCAAATTGAGTTTTCATCACATTTGGTGGCCCGCGGGGCCATCCTGACACGCTTCAGCGTGCCGGCGGGACTTTTAAGTCCCGCTATTGCCCCGCCTACCGCAAATTGAACTTCTTCATCTTGTACCGCAGCGTATCCCGCGTAATCCGCAGCAGCCGCGCCGCCTGCGTCTGGTTGCCGCCCGTCTTTTCGAGCGCGCGCGCCAGCAGCATGCGTTCGTTGTCTTCGAGCGAAAGCCCCTCGGCCGGAATCTCCGTCCGTTGCGCGCTGGCCGCAGACGAACCATCCGGCCGCGTGATGGCGATCGGCAGGCTCTGCGCCGTAATATACGTCGATTCTTCCAGAATCATGGCGCGCTCGATGGCGTTGCGCAACTCGCGCACATTGCCCGGCCAGTCGTGTGCCAACAGCAGATCCGCCGCGGCGGCCGATACCCCTTCAATGCCCCGCCGGAACTTGCGGTTGTAATGCTCGATGAAGAAGCGCGCCAGCGGCAGAATGTCCTCCGGCCTGTCCCGCATGGGGGGCAGCACAATCTGGATCACGTTCAGCCGGAAATAAAGATCCTGCCGGAAAGCACCCTCTTTCACCGCCTCGCGCAGATTTTTGTTCGTAGCCGCGATCACCCGCAAGTCCAGTTGGATGTCCTTCAAGCCTCCCAGCCGCCGGAAACTCTGATCTTCCAGCACCCGCAGCAGCTTGGCTTGCAGCATGAGCGGGATCTCGCCCACCTCGTCCAGAAACAGCGTGCCCCGGTCCGCCAGTTCGAAGATGCCCCGCTTCTGCTGCCGCGCATCCGTGAAAGCGCCCTTTTCATACCCGAACAACTCGCTCTCCAGCAATGTTTCCGGAATCGCGGCGCAGTTGATGGCGATGAACGGTTCGGCTTGGCGGATGCTCTGGTAGTGCAGCGTCTTGGCGATCAGGTCCTTGCCGGTGCCGTTCTCCCCTTCGAGCAGAATGGTGGTGGCTTCGCTGGCAGCCACGCGGCGCACGAAATTCAGCGCCTCCCGCATCAGGGGCGATTCGGCAATCACTTCGCGCTTCTGCGGAGCGGCCTCCTCGGTCACGTCTTTGATCGTCGCGACCACGCCTTCCAGTTGTCCATCGCCATCGAACATCTGGGTCGTCCGCATCACCACCAGCCGCTCCATCCCGTTGTCGGTGTGCAGGCGGATGGTCGAATGCGGCGCCGAGGGCGACTGATTCAGCCCTACCAGTACTCCGCAACCCGGCTCGCAGACACCGCAACGGAAGACCTCCTGGCAGTGCCGGCCAATCATCTCCGCCGATGCCATGCCGAATAATTTTTCAGCGGCGCGGTTCACCCCCGTTATAGTGAAATCCGGCGAATATAGGACCAACGCATCCGATAATTGATCGAATACGGCTTCCAGAATGCGGGTTTGTTGCCACTCGGGCGTCAGCTTGGACATCTTTTGGTAACAATTTCATTATAAGCGACGGCATCCTCCACTGTGCGTTAATTGGCCCAAAGACTTGAAGATAGAGGGGGCAATTCACCCGACGCCAACGCCCGCCCAGCCGCAAAGAGAGGACTGTAAAAGCAATTCGCCCTATCCATCGGTGGCGACCTAATTGCACAACGCTGCAACGGAGGTTTCATGTTGAAGATCAAGTACGCCGTTCCCGCCGCCATCCTGCTGGCAGGTTTCCTGCTGAGCTCGACGCTGTCCTTCGGGAAGCCGGAGTACGTTAAGACCACCAAGAAAGCGTGCACGTATTGCCACGTGGATTCCAAGGCGAAGCCCAAGGAATTGACCCAAGCCGGAAAATACTACAAAGAGCACAACAGCCTCGAAGGGTACACCGAAACCAAGTAGGCAAGCTCCGGGCGGAGCGAGCATCATGCAAACTGTTCAGCTCGCGATTATGGACTCGGCGTATGAGACGGCCCTGCGGGACGCGCTGGTCCGCAGTGGCCCCTGGCACGTGGAAAGTGTCCAGACGCCGAGACCGGGTGAGAGGTGCGTGCTGGTCATGGATGAGGTCTGCCTCAACCGGGTGTCGCTACCCCTGCCGTATCCGGAGCGGGTAGTCCTGCTCACCCGTAAAGACCCCGCGAACCTATCGCACGCCTGGGAAGCGGGGATCGTGTCGCTGGTCTCTCCGGACGATCCCCCGAGTACGGTTCTCCTGGCTATCATGGCGGCCGCTCTGCGCGTCCCCAAACCGCAAGCGGTCGCCTCCGTCGGTGGTATTTCCCCCACTAAGTCCGCTTCTGCTGCGCCAATATCCCCAGATTTCCCGATCCTTGGCCCAAAACGTTACAAAACACAGTAGTTAGCCTTGGTCTTCCGCGTGCATTGTACTGCACTTCCAGGAGGGATTCACCATGGACCGCACGCTGGCCGAGCTTGAAGATCTGGTGCGCAACCGGATTTGTGGCGTTTGTTCCGATCGCAAGACCGATGGCACGTGCGGCCTCGAGCAGCCCGGCCAGTGCGCCTTGTTCCGCCTGTTCCCGCAGGTGGCCCAAGCCATCCAGACCACCCATAGCGACAACCTCGAGGAATACATCGACGCCATCCGCCGCAACGTGTGCTCCATCTGTACGGCCCAGGATGACGACGGCAGTTGCGGACTCCGCCAGGAAGTGCAGTGCGCCCTCGACGCCTATCTGCTTCTGGTGGTCGAAGCCATCGAAGAGGCCACCGGCAAGGATTTCGGGCGCCCGTTGCCTGCGCGGCCAAACTCCGCGCCCATTTCAGTTCAACTCTAAGAGGAGGTCATTATGAACGTCAACTTACTGCCATACGCCGTGTTTTGGGGCGTCCTGGCTATTGTTGTGGTATTCCTGATCATCTACCGGAAGTCGGTTTCGAGCCACGAAGACGATTCCATCCACCTGGAGGGCGGCATGCCCACGGAACAGGTCGCGCTGGCCCACCGGTTGGCACTCATCGATCGCTGGGGAAAGTCGCTCACCGTCGTCGTAGCGCTCTACGGCGTCGCCCTGCTGGCTCTCTACTTCTATCAGGTCTGGACCAACGTCCCGACCTACTAAAAAAGCAGCCGCCGGAAGACAGGAGCCGAGTCTCCGATTTCTCGCTTCTGTCTCCTGGCTACTTCTGTCTTTGGAAAAAGCCCAATGAACATGGCACGAACAGGCGCGTGGGTGAATTGTGTGGCAGCGGCCGCTCTAGGAGCCTGGATAGCCGCGTCTGCTTCTCCCGTGCACGCCGCGGACAACTCGACTTGCACGGCCTGCCACGACGATCAGGGGGCTAAGCTCGCCAAAGGCGCCCACGCCGCCGTGGCCTGCGCCTCCTGTCATGTGCAGCATGATGAATATCCTCATCCGGCAAACGTGCCTAAGCCGGCTTGCAGCCAGTGCCACCAGGGACAACAGGCGGACTACGATCGCGGCGTGCATGGCCAGGCCACCAAGAGCGGAAGCGGCGCCGCGCCGGACTGCGGCGTTTGTCACGGGACCGCGCACGAGCTGCTGCGTCCCAAGTCCGCCGAGTTCCGCGAGAAGGTGCCCGATACCTGCGGCATGTGCCATAGCGAAGTCGCCGATCAGTTCCGCACCAGCGTTCACGGCAAGGCCCTCGCCAAGGGAGTTACCCAGGCGCCCATCTGCACGGATTGCCACGGCGAACACTCCATCCTGGCCCCCACCAACAAGGCTTCCACCGTATACGCCTCCAACATCCGCGACACCTGCGGCAATTGCCACGGCAATGTGCAGTTATCGCGGCGGTTCAACCTGCCCTCGGACCGCGTGGTCAGCTTCGATGCCTCCTTCCACGGACTGGCGGCCAAGGAAGGCAGTGAGACCGTCGCCAATTGCGCCAGTTGCCATGGCGTTCACAATATCCTGCCATCGTCCGATCCCCGCTCCACTATTAACCCGAAGAACCTGGCCACTACTTGCGGTAAGTGCCACCAGGGCGCCGGCAAACATTTCGCCATCAGCCAGGTACACGTCGCCGAGGGCGGCCGCGAGGCCGCGGCCATGCGCTGGGTGCGGCAGTTCTATCTGCTGATGATCCCCGTCACCATCGGCCTGATGCTCTTGCATAATGGTGGCGATTGGGTTCGCAAGCTGCTGCGCCTGCGCGGCAGCGGCGGCGCCGCCCTGCGCGCGGCCCATCGTGAATTCCCCGGCCGCCCGAACGTACGCATGCTGCCCTTTGAGCGCCTGGAACATGCCCTCCTGGTCGTTTCGTTTATCACGCTGGTCTGGACCGGATTCGCACTGAAGTATTCCGACCAGTGGTGGGCGCGCCCATCGCTGCTCCGCGACGGCAACCTGCGCAGTATCGTGCATCGCATCGCGGCCGCCGTTTTCATGGCGGTTTCGCTCATGCATGTCGTCTCCCTCGTGGCCAGCCGCCGTCTCCGCCGCCACTGGAAAGAGCTTTTTCCCAAAATCGAGGACGGCCGCGAAGCGCTCGCCAACTTCAGCTATAACGTCGGCCTGCGATCCGCGCCGCCCGGCCGCTCCGCTCACAGTTACATCGAGAAGGCCGAATATTGGGCCGTGGTCTGGGGCGCTATCGTGATGATCGCCACCGGCCTCATGCTCTGGGGCAACAACCTGATGCTGTCGTTCTTTCCGAAGCTGTGGCTGGATGTAGCCACCTCCGTGCACTTCTACGAAGCCCTGCTGGCCACCCTGGCCATCGTGGTCTGGCATTTCTATACCGTGATCTTCGATCCGGATGTTTATCCCATGGATACCGCCTGGCTCACCGGCACGAGCGTAAAAGAACCGGAACCGCACGCGGCGCTCGCTGAGCCGCGGGAAGAGGATGCCGGTGAAATCCCCGCCGGCAGAGAGACAATATCCAAATGAGCACGCCGCCCATAGGCAGGGTTCCCGCGCAACTTTCTCCGCTGGTCCATCTTTCGAATAACTGGATCAGTATGATCGGAGTCGTAGTCGTTACTACCGCTACGGTCTTCTGGTTGTTCCTGCTGCCCACTACCATGCGCGGCGAGGTGCATAACCCTTATAACGGGATCCTCGCCTTTCTGCTGCTTCCGGTCTTGTTCTTCATGGGACTCGTCCTGATTCCCCTCGGGATTTATTTGCGGAACAGAAGCGAGAGGCGGCACGGATTGTATCCGGCTGACTTTCCGCCGCTCAACCTCAAGAACCTCGAATTCCGGCGTCTGCTGACCTTCGTCGGCGTCACCACTTTCCTGAACATCGTGATCGCCAGCCAGTTGGCCTATGGCGCGGTTTCCTATATGGAGACGGTCTCGTTTTGCGGGCAGACCTGCCACACCGTCATGCAGCCGGAGTTCACCGCCTATCAGAGCTCGCCCCATTCGCGCGTCGAATGCGTGCAATGCCATATCGGGCCGGGCGAGTCCTGGTTTGTGCGCAGCAAGATGTCCGGCATCCGCCAGGTCTTCGCGGTCATGTTCCACACTTATGAGACGCCCATCCCCACACCTGTACACAATCTGCGTCCCGCCCGCGAAACCTGCGAGTCCTGCCACTGGCCGCAGAAGTACGGCGAAGACCGCTTACGCGTCATCACCCAGTTCGGCGACGACGAGCGGAACACCCTCACCAAGACCGTGCTGCTGATCAAGATCGGCGGCGGCAACAAAGGTATCGGCATCCACGGCACGCATCTCGGACCGGGCGTGCGTATCCGCTACGGCCATTCCGATGTCCAACGCCAGACCATCCCCTGGATTGAGTACAACGGACCCGCCGGCACCACGGTGTACCGCGCCGAGGGCGCGGCGGCCGACGGCAAAGGGCTCTCCATCCGGGAGATGGATTGCCTCGATTGTCACAACCGGCCGTCCCACAGTTTCAAGCTGCCCGAACGCGCCGTTGACGAGGCCATGTCTGCCGGCGACCTCTCCGCCAACCTGCCATTCGCCCGCAAGAAGTGCGTGGAAATCCTGAAGAAGCCCTACCCCAGCCGTGACGCGGCGGCGGCCCAGATACCTGCCGCATTGGCCGCATTTTATCGCGAGACTTACCCCGCCGTTTACAAGGAGCGTCAGGCCGAAGTCGCCAGGACCGCCCTGAGCTTGCTTGCCATTTACAACCGCAACGTGTTCCCCGCGATGAAAATCACCTGGGGAACCTATCCGAACAACATCGGGCATACCGACTTTCCGGGGTGCTTCCGATGTCACGACGACAGCCATGCCAGCGCGGACGGCCGGAAGGTGACCCAGGATTGCGGCGCCTGCCATAACCTGCTGGCGATGGAAGAGCCGGCGCCTAAGATTCTCACCGATCTGGGCGTCGTCGAGAACAAGGGCCAGAAGTAAGAGGCGACTCGGGAGGTTGCCATGAAGTCACTAGCTAAGATCCTGTTACCCGTAGATTTCTCGGAGCGGTCCTTGGGCGCGGCCCGGTACGCCAAGACGCTTTCGGATCGCTTTCATTCTGAGCTGACATTGTTGCACGTTCTGACTCCGCCGCACTACGAGTTCGGCGCGCTGGAAGTTGGCGGCTCGATGTTGACGGAGTTGTACACCAACCGCGCCGCCCAGGTCGAGAAAGAGCTGGAGACCTTTTTGGCCGGCGAACTGGCCGGAACCGAAGCCCGGCGCGTGGTCCTCGAAGGCGATCCCGCGCGCCAGATCGTGGAATATGCCCACCAGCAAAATGCCGGCCTGATCGTGATGCCCACCCACGGCTACGGCCCGTTCCGGCAATTCATTCTCGGATCCATCACCGCTAAGGTGTTGCACGATGCGGATTGCGCTGTGTGGACCGGCGTGCACCTGGAAGAAGCGCCCCAGCAGGAGCCCACGCCTTTTCGGGACATCCTGTGCGCCATCGATCTGGGTCCGCAAAGCTGTAACGCTCTAAAATGGGCCACGGCCATGCAGAAAGAATTCAACTCCCGCCTGACCGTGGTCCATGCGATTTCCGTATCGCCGGCCGCGGGCCGGGAGGACGCCCACACGCGCGAGATGGAGTTGGCGGTCCGCGACGACCTGGCCCGCATGGGACAAAGTTGCGGCACCCAGGCCGAACTCGTGGTCCAGGCCGGCGATCCGCCGAAGCTGGTTTGCGAAATGGCTGAGAAACTGCACGCCGGCTTGCTGGTGATCGGCCGCGGGTCGGCCGCCGGCGTTTTCGGCCGGCTGCGCACTAATGCCTACGCCATCATCCGCCAGTCGCCCTGCCCGGTCGTCAGCGTCTAGCGGGCCGTGGCGCACGCCTTTAGCGTGGATAGCGTCGGGATAAACCGGCGTGAAGTAGTGAATGAAAGAGTCATACAGGAAAGGAGTAGCGAACCATCCTGACCCCAGAACCATGCGAGGGCGGCGGGTAACCCCGCACTTGAAGCGTTGGGAAGGGGCATATGCAGGCGGAGTATCCCGAAGTTGTGAGCTCCGAAATCGCGCAATCCGGGCGCCGACGGCGTCACGCTGCACGGAAGGCCACACTGAGGCGGGCGAAAGCGCGAGCACGCCTTGGGCCCGGCGGAGTCGAAGACCCCCAGCATGTATAGAGACTTCACGCACGAGAACCGAGAGGCCCCGCGGCCGTCCGTGGTCGGTAGGACACGGACCGTTGGGAGAAGGCGAAGAGCTATAAGACCCAGATGAACGGCAGCGGGGAGTCGTACAGCGGCATAGTACCAATGAAGCGATCGAACGAAGGCCAGGGAGGGCCGAAGGAGACCGTGGAGGGAAGGCGGCTGACCAAGGAGAACATGGAAGAGCCTAACTCGAACCGGACGCCGAGCCGGGAAAAGGAGCCAAACGGGCTGGACCGTGTGCGGCAAGCAGCAAAGGAGGACAAGGGGTTACGGTTCACGGCACTGCTGCACCACGTAAACACCGAGCAACTCCGCAGGAGTTATCAGAGCCTGAAGAAACAGGCCGCGGCAGGAGTGGACGGGGTGACGTGGGAAGAATATGGAGAAGGCCTGGAAGATCGACTAGAGGATCTGCACGGGCGAATCCATCGCGGGGCGTATCGGGCGAAACCGTCGCGGCGAGTCTGGATCCCGAAAGCCGACGGAAGGCAACGACCGCTGGGGATCGCGGCGCTGGAAGATAAGATCGTCCAGCACACGCGGCCGAGCTTTTCGCGCTGCAGCGCACCCTTGGCCTAACGCGCGGTTTGCGGCCACTCATCCAAGGTAAGAACCGTGTGCGTTAGGAGCGCCAGCACGGATCTGTGCGGGGGGCAGTGGGCAACCGCTGTCCCTACCGCGACCAGCGGGACTTTTAAGTCCCGCTGGAGTGGGTCTCCAGGCCCGCTTCTTCCCGCCTCCCTGTGCTAGCGTGGAGACTTGCCCGCGTGGATCGCCTCCGGAATCGGACCGCCGCTCCTGGCCGCCCTGATCGGCGTGGCCGGCGTCTTCCTGGGCCTCTGGCTGACGACCGCCGGACGCCGCACCCGCCTGGTTGTTCCGTTCAGCGCCGGTGTCCTGCTGGGCGTAGTGCTCTTCGGCCTTCTGCCGGAACTGGTCGCGGAGATCGGCTGGCCGATGACCGGTATGTTCTTCGTGGGCGGCTACGGCCTTCTCTTCTTGATCAACCGCTTTGTCGCCCCGGTCTGCCCCACGTGCGCGCACGACCATGCCCATGAATCCTGCGATACCGTGCTGCACGGATTCGCCGCGCCGCTCATCGGTGCTCTCATGCTGCACGCTTTCTTCGATGGCTGGAGCCTGACCACCGTGCAATATTCGTCGCAGCGCGGCATCCGTCTCGCTGTGGCAATGGCCGTCGTGCTGCACAAGATCCCGGAGGGTATGGCACTCGGCGCCATGGCCCGCGCCTCGTTGTCGTCCCGTTCCACCGCCGTTTTTTGGAGCGTAGCCGCCGAATCCACGACCCTCCTCGGTGGCATTCTCGGGCTAGTCATCGCCCCCGGCTTGGGCGCCCTCTGGATCTCTTATCCCCTGGCGTTGGCTGCCGGGTGGCTGTTCTACCTGGGCGCGCATGCCGTGCACGAAGAGTGGAAGCGCCGCGGCCCCCTGCCCGCCTGCCTCACCGCCATGGCGGGCGCCGCCGGCGCCGCCGTTTTGTGGCGCACGCTTTAGCGAGAGCCCGCGCGGATGCGGGTGAAACAGCGGCGAGACCAGCGTGGGGCAGCGTCGAAAGCGCTTCGCCTTGTGGGGCGGGCAATCATGCCCTGGAGCCGCCTTTTCAGGCGGCTAAGCCGGCTGGAGAGCCGCCCCCAGCGGGGACCCCGGGCCAAGATTGGCCGCCCCAC
>Ga0187871_10001454_pt1 | contig 20591 bp, 18 predicted proteins | sample June2016WEW_16_1_FD_132988 | JGI IMG/M metagenome (GOLD analysis project Ga0187871, IMG submission 132988) | Peatland microbial communities from SPRUCE experiment site at the Marcell Experimental Forest, Minnesota, USA - June2016WEW_16_10 | ecosystem: Environmental > Terrestrial > Soil >...
GAACCGCTCCCAGGCCTCGCTGGCCACTTCGGGGTCCACGTCCTTGAGGTAGACGCTGGCCTTGCCCTTGCTGGCCTTCTCGGCGGCGGGGCGCAGATCCTTGGGCAGCGCCGCGATCCGCGTCGGGTGCTGGGTGAACAGGCTGAACGCCTTGATGTTGAAGGTGAATCCCTTCGGCGACCGGTGCGCCCAGGCCGCCGCGGTCTGCTCCGAGGGCAGCGCATAGTAGGACGAATCCACCTCGACCAGCGGGAACTGGCGGGTGTAGTAGCGCAGGCGCTTCTCCGGGTTGTTCGCTTCGGGCGGGTACCAGCCCGACTCGATCAGGGTCTTGTCCGTCCACGACGCGGTGCCCACCCGGATGTCAGCCATACCAGCCAGGGTAGGCCGGCGCGGTCGTGTAGTGCCCGTGACAGTCAATGATCATGGCCTCAGTCCGGCTCGCCGGGATACGTGCCCAACATCTCGTTCTACCGCCGAAGTGCTCACCAACCTGCGGCGGTCTCCGGGAGCGGGATGTCCGGGTTGGCGAGGCGGTCCGGGTCCACCGTCTGGCCCGCCAGCCCCGCGCGGGCTAGCTCCCGGATCTGGTCGGTGACGTCCCAGATGTTGACGTTCATGCCGGCCAGCACCCGGCCGCCCGCGAGCCAGAACGCGATGAACTCGCGCTTGCCGACGTCTCCCCGGAACACCACCCGGTCGCAGGTGCCCGGCGGGACGTAGCCGGTGTACTCCATGCCGAGGTCGTACTGGTCGCTGAAGAAGTAGGGCAGCCGGTCGTAGGCGACGGCCTGACCGAGCATCGAGCGCGCCGCCGCGGCCGGCTGATGGAGCGCGTTGGACCAGTGCTCGACCCGCAGGTGCCGGCCGAGCAGCGGATGGTACGCGCGGGCGGCGTCACCGGCCGCGTAGATGACCGGGTCCGAGGTCCGCAGCGCCGCATCGGTGACCACACCGTCGTCGACCTCCAGGCCCGCGGCCTCGGCCAGCCCGGTGGCGGGCGCCACGCCGACGCCGATGACCACGGCGTCTGCGCTGACCTCGGTGCCGTCCGCCAGCCGGACACCGGTCGCGGCGTCCGCGCGCACCAGTATTTCGGTGACCTGCGACCGGGACCGGAAGTCGACGCCGTGCCCGCGGTGCAGGTCCAGGAACACCTGCCCGGCCTCCGGGCCCAGCACGCCCTGGAGCGGCAGTTCCGCCGACTCGATGACCGTGACCGGCAACCCTGCGGACCGGGCGGCGGCGGCCACCTCGAGCCCGATCCAGCCGGCCCCGATGACCGCGATCCGCGATGCGGAGGCCAGGGTCCCGCGCAGCCGCTCGCAGTCGTCGACGGTCCGCAGGTGCAGCACCCCGCCCGAGTCCGCCCCGGGCACCGGCAGCCGGACCGGGACCGAGCCCGTGGTCAGCAGCAGCTTGTCGTAGCCGATGGTCTCGCCGCTGGCCAGCACGACCTGGCGCAGGTCCCGGTCGATGGCCGTCACTGCGGTCCCGAGCCGCAGGTCGATCTGGTGCTCGGCGTACCAGCCCTCGCCGGAGTGGACGAAGATCTTGTCCCGCTCCTCGGCCCCCTGCAGGTATCCCTTGGACAGCGGCGGCCGCTCGTACGGGTAGTGCGGCTCCGCCCCGATGAGGACGATCTGGCCGCCGAACCCTTCGGCCCGGAGCGCCTCGGCGGCCTTGGCCCCGCCGAGGGACGCGCCGACGATCACGAACGTGGGTCCAGACGACATCGTGCTGCCTCCGTCTGCTCCGCGGGATAACGGACCGCCCGGGTCATTCCGGCCGATCCAGGTAGCGCCATCTTAAGACGCCCTGGTTGACACGGGCCGGGGCCCGCCGTACGCCGCGCTTGGTGCCCGCTGACGACGCGAAAGTGAGCCCGGGCTTCGGGCCGGGCTCACTTTCGTTAAGAGCGTGGCTGTTACTGCTCCTGCTGGAGGACGCCTTCGACCTCGAGGTCGAGGGAGACCTTGTCGCTGACGACGGCGCCGTTGGTGCCGGGGATCACGCCGTTGAAGTTCACGCCGAAGTCCTTGCGGCTGATCTCTCCCTTGGCGGAGAAGCCGGCCCGGGTGCCGCCGAAGGGGTCGGGGCCGAAGCCGTTGAGCTCCAGCTTGAGGGTGACCGGGCGGGTGACCTCCTTGATGGTGAGGTTGCCTTCGAGCAGGAAGTCGCCGCCGTCCGGGCGGACGCCGGTGGACACGAACGTGATGGTCGGGTGCTTCTCCACGTGCAGGAAGTCCTCGCTGCGGACGTGGTTGTCGCGGTCGTTGTGGCTGGTGGTGATCGAGGACGCGTCGATGGTGGCATTCACGGCGGACTGCAGCGGGTCAGCGCCGGTGGTGAAGGTGCCCTCCACCTTCTCGAACTTGCCGCGGACCTTGCTGACCATCATGTGCCGGACGCTGAATCCGACCTCGGAGTGAACGGGGTCGATCGCCCACGTTCCCGCGACGTAACCGGGAATCTCGGTAGCGGCACTGCTCATGGTGTCTCCTATCGTGCTCTACTACTCGTGTAGTTCTCTACGGTACTTAGGTTCCCGATAGTAACCACTAAATATTTGAAGCGTCAAGTTTTACAGTTGAATCTTAAACTTTTCCCATGCGGGCTGTATCCTAGTTACATGGGAGTAACCGGCGCCAATGGGCCAGCTGAGGCGGATGCTGTCGCGTCACGCCTGGTGGCCCGGCCAGCCGGTCAGCTAGCCGCCGGGCCCGCACCGGGAGCGAGGCCAGCGGAGGAAGCCGGCGGGCCATCCCGGGCGGCACGACCGCCGCTGTCGGGATGCCGCGCGCGGGAGATCCTAAACCGGGTCGGCGACAAGTGGTCGGTCATGGTCATCGACCGGCTGGGCCAGGGCAGCCACCGGTTCAGCGAGCTGCGCCGCGACATCGAGGGAATCACCGGCCGGATGCTCACCGTCACGCTGCGCGGGCTGGAGCGCGACGGCCTGGTATCGCGCACCATCCACCCGATGATCCCGCCACGGGTCGACTACGAGCTCACCCCCATGGGCCGGACACTGCTGCAGACCATTGAGCAGCTCATCGACTGGGCCGACAGTCACGTCGCCGCCATCCACGCCGCGCAGGCCACCTACGACGCGAAGCACAGGCCGGAGGACCCCAGCCCGGTGGATCCGGAGATCAGCGCCTGCGAGGAGGCCGAACGCGCCGCCCGCCGCGGGTACTCCGCCCCCGCCGGCTGAGCACTGGAACTCCCTCCCGGCCCTGCACCAGCGACATGCGGGCGGCAGCGGGCGGTGCGAAGATGGCCCCATGACCGCACGCCTCGATGTGCTGTGCGCGGGCTACGCCGCCGAACGGGTGGCGAGCACCGTGGTGCTGATCCGCGACGGAGGCACCGTGATCGTGGTGGACCCCGGCATGGTGGCCAGCCGGGACCGGATCCTCGGCCCGCTGGCGCAGCTCGGCGTCGATCCGGCCGATGTCGGCGACGTGGTGTTCAGCCACCATCATCCCGACCACACGCTGAACGCCGCGCTGTTCCCCCGCGCCCGGGTGCATGACTTCTGGGCCATATATTCCGGCGACGTGTGGACGGAGCGGCCGGCCGACGGATACCAGCTCTCGCCGTCGGTGACGCTGATGGCCACGCCCGGGCACACCGCGCAGGACATCACCACGCTGGCGGCTACCGATGATGGCCTAGCCGCCTGCACCCACGTGTGGTGGTCGAAGCAGGGCCCGGACACCGATCCGCTGGCCGAGGACCAGGCCCAGCTCGAGCGGTCCAGGGCCCGGCTGCTGGCCGCCTCCCCGGCGCTGATCGTGCCCGGTCATGGCGAGCCGTTCGCTCCCGGTGATCTGGCCGCCGGCTGAGGCCCGGCGTAGGCTGCGGACGGGAGGCAGCCATGGGTTTCGAGCACATCCTGGTCGAGCGTTCGGGTGACTTCGCCACTATTACGATGAACCGGCCGCAGCGCCGGAACGCCCTGTCGCGGGAGCACATGCGCGAGCTGATCGCCGCGTTCCGCGAGGTCGGCGACAGCGACGCGCTGGGCATCGTCCTGGCCGGCAACGGCCCGGTATTCAGCGCCGGGCACGACTTCGCCGATATCGCCGATGCTGACCTGCCCTCGGTCCGCTCGCTGCTGCTGACCTGCACGGAACTGATGACGCTGATCCAGCAGGTGCCGCAGCCGGTGGTGGCACGGGTCCACGGGCTGGCCACGGCGGCCGGCTGCCAGCTGGTGGCTAGCGCCGATCTGGCCGTGGCCAGCGAAGACGCCGGCTTCGCCGCGCCCGGCGGCAAAGGCGGCTGGTTCTGCCACACCCCGATGGTCGCGGTAGCCAGGAACGTCGGCCGTAAGCGGGCCGCGGAGATGGCCCTGTCAGGGGATGTGATCGACGCGCGGACTGCGCTGGAGTGGGGGCTGGTCAACCAGGTGGCACCGGCCGCGCAGCTCGACTCCGCCACGCACGGCCTGCTCGACCGGGTGACCCGGGGCTCGGCCGAGAGCAAGGGCATCGGCAAGCAGGCCCTCTACGCGCAGATCGACCTGGACCAGCCGAAGGCCTACGCCTACGCCGTCGAGGTGATGGCCGCGACCAGCCAGCTGCCCGACGCCCGCGAGTTCATGCAGGCGTTCCTGGACAAGCGGAAGCCGCGCTGGCGGCGGGGCCGCTGAGTCCCTTCCCGTTACCGGCGGCGTTGGTTTTCCGCAGATGTGCGGAAAACCAACGCCGATCATGGAATGAATCGAGACGGGGCGGCGCTGCATGGGGTTAATCGGACGGAATGGTCCGGTTAATCTTCGTGGCAGGAGGAGCTGATGAAGCTCGGCATTCTCGGCACCGGAAATGTGGCCCAGACCCTGGCCCGGCGCTGGTCCGCGGCGGGTCACCAGATCACGTTCGGTTCGCGGGACCCGAAGGCGAAGGACGGCCTGGATGGGCCGGTCACCACGCTGGCCGAAGTGGTCGCCGACAGCGACGTGGTGGTGAACGCCACGCCCGGGTCGGCGTCGCTGGAGACGCTCGAGAAGATCGGCGCGAACGCGTTCGCGGGCAAGATCCTCATCGACGTGGCCAACGCGAACACCCCGTCCTTCGAGCTGGTGTACCCCAACTCGAGCCTGGGCGAGAAGCTCCAGGCGGCACTGCCCGGCGCCAAAGTCGTGAAGACGATGAACACCGCCGCGATGCTGGTGATGACCGATCCCAGTGTGGTGCCGCCGAGCAGCGTCTTCGTGTCCGGGGACGACGCCGCGGCCAAGGGGACGGTCACTGGCCTGCTCAAGGACTTCGGGTGGGACGATGAATCCATCGTCGACCTGGGGGGGATCACGTCCGCGCGCGGGACCGAGCACTATTTCCTGATGTTCGCCGCGTTCATGCAAGCGCTGGGCACACCCGGATTCAACATTCGTCTCGTCTCCTAAGGACATCAATGAGTCAGCCGAACAACTGGAACGAGCAGATCATCAGCGAGTTCCGCGCGAACCACGGCAAGGTCGGCGGGAACTTCGAGGGTGCGCCGCTCCTGCTACTGCACGCGACCGGGGCACGCAGCGGCCAGCAGCGGGTGAGCCCCCTGATGTACCTGCCGGATGGGAACCGGTACGTCGTGTTCGCCTCCAAGGCGGGCGCCGACACCAATCCCGACTGGTACCACAACCTCAGGGTTCATCCGCAGGCCCAGATCGAGGTCGGCGACCAAACGCTCGACGTCGAGGCCACCGAGATCCGAGGCCCGGAGCGGGACGAGCTCTACGCGCGCCACGCCAGCCGGTATCCCGGCTTCGCCGATTACGAGCGCAAGACCACGCGGGTCATCCCGGTCATCGCCCTCACCGAACGTTCCGCCCGGTAACCGGCCTGGCCCGTAGCACGCGGGACGGACGGCGGGCACCGCCGTCCGTCCCCAGCCGGCGGCATCAGCCCCGCCGCCGGAGATGGAGTCTTACCAGACATCCAGGCTGAGCTCCTGCAGCCCGGAGGCATGGTCTTCCGATGACCGGGGAGCTGTGCCAATGTGGTTGGCGTCGCTGCCCAGCGGCAAAGTGGTTTGTATAGAGGGGACAACGAAGTGCCTCGGTTCATGGATTTCCACGATGACCTGAAGCTTCCCGCCGAAGGCATCGAGCGGATCGCGCAGGGAACGCGGGAGGGCGCCTCCGACGAGTTCGGCGTCCGGCAGGTCGAGCTCTACCACAACGCCGACGGCAAGGTCTACTGCCTGCTCGAGGGGCCGGACGAGGACGCGATCCGCAAGCACCACGAGGCGCTCGGCGTCCCATGCGGCGATGTTCACCAGGTCGACGGGGTCCTCTAATTCACCAGGTCGACGGGTCCGCTAAGAGGGTCCGCTAAGGCAGTGCGCCCCGGCTGCGCTGCAGGGCGATGGGGGTGCCCGGGCCGGCGGCCGGCACCAGAACCTTGGCCCAGCCGCCGAACCCATCCTCGCGCAGCTCGTAGCCAAGGGCCTGCCGCCAGAAGTCCGCGGCGCGCTCGACATCCGTTACGCCCAGCGCAACGACCCCGATCGTCAGCATCCGGCGACTGTGCCAGGAAGGGCGTCGGGGGCGGCGAGCGGGGGTCTGCCGTCGGGCTGGCTGCTGGCCCGGATGATCAGCTCCGGGGTGAAGACGATGCGCCGGTGCTCGTGCCCGGCCGGGCGGTCGGCCTCTTCGAGCAGCATCTCTGCGGCGGTCTGGCCGAGCTGATACTTGGGCTGGCGTACTGAGGTGAGCGGCACGGCGGAGTCGGCCGCGAAGTCGATGTCGTCGTAGCCCACGATTGCGACGTCGCCCGGGACCTGGGCACCGAGCTGGGTGAGCCGGCGGAGCAGCCCGAGCGCCAGCAGGTCGTTGGTGCAGAAGGCGGCGGTGAGCCCAGCGCCTGGAACGCCAGACACGGCGGCGCGGAGCCGGTCGCCGGCGTCGGCGCCGCACCGGGTGTTCATGGCCGACACCGGGATCTCCCGCAGCACCTCGGCCGGATCGAGACCGGCCTTGACCACCGCCTGGTAGGCGCCCCGGCGCCGGTCGGCGCACTGCCGGATGGCCAGCGGGCCGTTGATCAGGGCGATGCACCGGTGGCCCAGGGCGAGCAGGTGCGCGACCGCGAGCTCACCCCCGCGCCGGTCGTCGACCGCGACCGAGCAATGCCCGGACGGTCCCGGCCGGTCGAGCAGCACCACCGGGGTGCCCCGGTCCCGGATGCCCTTGATCGTCGGCGCCCGGCCGTGCACGGGCGTGATGAGGATGCCGCGCACGCGCTGCTCCTCCAGCACCCGCAGGTACTGACGCTCCTTGTCCTCGGCCTCGTCGGAGTTGCACAGGATCACCGCGTAGCCCTCGGCCTGCGCGTAATCCTCGACGCCCCTTGCGACCTCGGTGAAGAACGGGTTCGTCACGTCGAGCACGACGAGGCCGAGGCACCGGCTCCGGCCGGCCCGGAGCTGGCGCGCGGAGGCGTTCGGGATGAAACCGAGCTGCTCCATGGCCGCTTCCACCCGGGCCCGGGTCTGCGGGCGGACCAGATCCGGGTGGTTCAGCACGTTCGACACCGTGCCGACCGCCACCCTGGCGAGGGTCGCCACGTCCTTCATCCCCGCAGCCATCGGTCCTCCATTGTGCCCTTCCGCCCCCGGCAAACTGGGCCGCAGCTTGATCGTAACGATTCAACTTCAAGTGCTGGCACCTTCATTGACAGCGGGATGGCCGCCTTTCAGACTTCAAGGCACGTTTGAAACGTTCCATCACAAGGTTGATACACGACCCGAGCGCCCTCGACGAGGAGATGAAGCCCGTGGGTCATGCCGACGAAGCCGGCGACCGGCGCGCGGACGCCAGGCCCGGGGACGCCAGGCCCGGGGACGCCGGACGGCAGGAGGCCGGACGGCAGGAGGCCGGACGGCAGGAGGCCGGACGGCAGGAGCCTGTGCGCCGGGCAGGCAGCGAAGACGGGGCGGGCAGCGAAGACGGGGCGGACTCCCCTGCGGTGCTGTCCCTACGGCACGTGAGTAAGTCATTCGGCGCGGTGCGAGCGGTCATCGACGGGTCGATCGAGCTGCGCGCGGGCGAGGTGCACGCGCTGGTCGGCGAGAACGGCGCCGGCAAGTCCACCATGGTGAAGATCCTCGCGGGCGTGCACCAGCCCGACAGCGGGACGGTCCTGGTCAACGGCGGGCCCACCGTGCTGCACGGCCCGGCCGGGGCGATCGGGGCCGGCCTCGCCATCATCTACCAGGAGCCGACGCTGTTCCCGGACCTGTCGGTGGCCGAGAACATCTTCATGGGACGCCAGCCGCTGCGGCGCGGGCGGCGCATCGACGGGCGCGAGATGACCACGGAGGCGGACGCGCTGTTCGCCCGGCTCGGCGTGCGGATTGACCCCGGACGCATCGCGCGCGGGCTGTCCATCGCCGACCAGCAGCTCGTCGAGATCGCCAAGGCCCTGTCGCTGGATGCCCGGGTCATCGTGATGGACGAGCCGACCGCGGCGCTGTCCGCGGTCGAGGTGGCGCGGCTGTTCGACGTGATCAGGGCGCTGCGGGCGGGCGGCACGGCGGTGCTGTTCATCTCCCACCGGCTGGAGGAAGTGTTCGCGATCTGCCAGACGGTGACCGTGATGCGCGACGGCCGGCACGTGCTCACCAGCACGCTGACGGGCCTGACGGCCGGGGATCTGGTCCGGGCCATGGTCGGGCGGGATATGCCGGAACGGATCCCGGGTGAGCGAGGCGCTCCCGGCGAGGTCCGGCTCACCGTGCAGCGGCTGACCCGCGAGGGCGTGTTCACCGACGTGTCCTTCGAGGTACGGGCGGGCGAGATCGTGGCCCTGTCCGGGCTGGTCGGCGCGGGCCGCAGCGAGGTGGCCCGGGCCGTCTTCGGGATCGACCGGTATGACGCGGGCGCCGTCACGGCGGGCGGGCGCAAGCTGCGCAAGGCGTCGCCCACCGCGGCCATGACCGCCGGGATCGGCCTCGTGCCCGAGGACCGGCGCCAGCAGGGCCTGGTCATGGAGATGTCGATCCAGCAGAACGTGGCGCTCGCGTCGCTGAGCGCGCTGCGCCGGGCCGGAATCATCCGTGCCTCGGCCGAACACAGCTTCGCCGCCGACTGGGCGGTACGGCTCAGCGTCAAGTACGGGCGGCTCACCGACCCGGTGTCGATGCTGTCGGGCGGCAACCAGCAGAAGGTCGTGCTGGCCAAGTGGCTTGGCCGCCGCCCCTCCATCCTCATCGTGGACGAGCCGACCCGCGGCATCGACGTGGGCACCAAGGCCGACGTGCACAACCTCCTCGACCGGCTCGCGGGCGAGGGCATCGCCATCTTGATGATCTCTTCCGAACTGCCGGAGGTGCTGCGGTTGGCTGACCGGATTCTTGTCATGCGCGAGGGCCGCCTGGTAGCGGAGTTCACGCAGGCGGACGGCTCCGAGGAGGGCATCATGGCGGCCGCGACGGGCCAGCTCGAGGCGGAAGCCCGATGACGGCCACACTGGCCCCGCCGCGCGAGCCGGGCAGCCCAGCGTCCGCGAGCTCGCGGCGGCTCGCGGAGCGGGTGTTCCGGGTCCGCGAGTTCGGCATCGTCGCTGTCCTGATCGTGTTCGTCGCGATCACGGCGGCGATCCAGCCCCGCTTCCTGTCCATCACCAACATCCAGTTCGTGCTGGTCGACGCCACGATCTTCGCGCTGCTGGCGCTGGGCGAGACGATCGTGGTGATCAGCCGGAACGTCGACCTGTCGGTCGGATCCGTGCTGGGTATCTCCGCGTTCCTCACCGCCCAGCTGGCCAGCCAGGCACACGGCCTCCCACTGCCGCTCGTCTTCCTGGCCGGCCTGGGCATCGGGCTGGGATTCGGCGCCATCAACGGCCTGCTGGTCTCGCTGGGCCGGGTCCCGAGCCTGGTGGTCACGCTGGCCACGCTGTACATCATCCGCGGGCTCGACGTGCTCATCGTGGGCGGCAGCCAGGTCGTTCCTTCCTCGTATTACCCGTCCTTCCTGACCATCTCCAAGGCCACGGTGGGCGGGATCCCGGACCTGGCCATCGTGGTCGCGGTGGTCATCGCGGCCGGGGCGTACTGTCTGCGCAGTTTCCGGTCGGGCCGCGAGCTGTACGCGATCGGCTCCAATCCGGACGCGGCCCGGCTGGCGGGCATTCCGATGGGGCGGCGCATCTTCACCGCGTTCGCGCTGAGCGGCGCGATCGCCGGGGTGGCCGGTGTCCTGTGGGCGTCCCGGTACGGGACGGTCGACTCCACCGCCGGCGCCAGCTACGAACTGCAGGTCATTGCGGCCGTGGTGGTCGGCGGGGTGGCGATCTTCGGTGGCAGCGGCAGCGTGGTCGGCGCGGCCATCGGCGCGCTGCTGCTGCAGACGATCAACTCGGCACTGTACGTGCTCGGCGTCTCGCCGGACTGGGACCAGGCCATCGCCGGCTTCCTGCTCCTCGTGGCGATCGTGCTGGACCGGTTCATCTCGCTGCGGCTGACCGTATCGCTGCGACGGAGGAGTGCTCGCCGTGGACAGTGACCTGAACGCGATGGCCGGCAACGCCGCCATGACCCCGGAGCACATCGCCGGGGAAGAGCCGGGCCCGAGCCCAGGCGCGAGCGGCGGCTGGGGCCGGCTGCGGCCGGCCATGCGCTGGGAAAGCGGCCTGGTCGTCGTGGTGATCGTGATCGCCATCATGGGCAGCGCGTTGTCGCCGGAGTTCCTGACGGCGAACAACTTCTTCAACCTGGGCCTCAACACCGGCGAGATCGCGATCATGGCGCTGCCGATGGCGCTGATCATCATCTGCGGGGAGATCGACCTGTCCGTCGAGTCCACGCTGGGCATGTCCAGCGCGTTGCTCGGCGTGCTGTGGGCCGATCACTGGCCGATGCTGGCCATCTTCGCGGTGGTCGCGGTGGTCGGGGTACTGGCCGGGGCCGTCAACGGGCTGCTGGTCACCCGGGTCGGGCTGCCGTCGCTGGCGGTAACGATCGGCACGCTCGCCCTCTACCGGGGCATCGCGCTCATCCTGCTCGGCCCGCGAACCGTGGCCAACTTCCCCGCCTTCTACACGAACGCCGGGACCACCGCGATCCCGCACACCGACCTGCCCTGGTCGATCGGCATCTTCATCGTCCTGGCGGTCATCTTCGCCATCGTGCTGCACACCACCCCGTTCGGCCGGTCGATCTACGCGATGGGTGACAACGCCGAGGCGGCCACGTTCGCGGGGCTGCGGGTCAAGCGGGTCAAGACCAGCCTGTTCGTGATCTCCGGCCTGGCGTCCGCGCTGGCCGGGGTGCTGTACACGTTCCGGCTGAACACCGCGGTACAGGACAACGGGACCGGCCTGTCGCTGGACGTGGTCGCGATCGTGCTGCTGGCCGGGGTGTCCATCTTCGGCGGCAAGGGGTCGATCGGCGGGGTGTTCCTCGCGGTGCTGGCCTTTGCCGGGCTGCAGAACGCACTGCTGCTGACCAACTTCAACCAGGAGGCCACCGGCCTCGTGACCGGCGGGCTGCTGCTGATCAGCGTGTTCGTGCCGAACGCGGCCATGTTCGTGCGCTACCTCCGCCAGGCCGCCAGACGGGCGACCCGGCGGCCGCCATCAGAACCTGCCCTATCCCTCCCACGAAAGGACACCTAGTATGCGAGCTTTGCTGAGACGGGCGCCGCTGGCCGCCTCGACGCTCGTCGTCGCGTCGGCCCTGGCCGTTGCCGCCTGTTCGTCAAGCGGTTCTTCTACACCGTCGAGCTCATCAAGCTCATCCGGATCGGCCACGGCGAAGACCGGCCTGAAGGTCTTCGTCATCCCGAAGAACCTCGGTAACCCGTATTTCACCACCGCCGACAGCAAGGGCACCGGCGGGGCGCTGGCCGCGATCAGCGCAGCGGGCGACACCGGTACCGAGACGAGCGGGACCGCGGCCACCTCCGCGTCGCAGATCCCGGCCATTCAGGCCGCGATCACCAAGGGGGCGAACGCGCTCATCGTGTCGGCGACCGACCCCACGGCGCTGTGCCCGACGCTCAACGGCGCCACGAAGCGGAAGATCACGGTGGTCACCTACGACTCCGACGCCCCGACGTGCCGGAGCCTGTTCATCAACCAGGCCTCCACGTCCGCGATCGGGACCAGCGAGGTGGACCTGCTGGCCAAGGAGATCGGCGACTCCGGCGAGATCGGCATCGTCTCGGCCGCGGCGTCGGCGACGAACCAGAACGCCTGGATCGGGTACATGAAGCAGGAACTCACAAAGTACCCGAAGATGAAGCTGGTCGCGACCGTCTACGGCAATGACGACCCGGCCACCGCTACCCAGGTCACCCAGGGGCTGCTGGAGCAGTACCCGAACATCAAGGGCATCATCTCCCCCACGACGGTCGGCATCCTGGCCGCCGCGGGCGTGCTCGACACGGCCAAATACCGCGGTAAGGTCCAGCTCACCGGGCTGGGCACCCCGGACTCGATGAAGAAGTACGTGTCCGATGGCACGGTCAAGGCGTTCGAGCTGTGGAACCCGGCCAACCTCGGCTACCTCGCCGGTTACGCAGCCGCCGACATCGCGGGCGGGTCGCTCAAGGTCGCTCAGGGCGCCACCTTCAAGGCCGGCAAGCTCGGCACGTTCACCATCGGCGCCGACAACACGGTCCTGCTGGGCCCGCCGACCGTCTTCACCGCCACCAACATCAACAACTTCAACTTCTGACCGATAGCCGGTAGGCCGGGGGCTCGCGACGAGCCCCCGGCGGGGAGGCCCGGGTACGGGTCATCCTGGGAGAGGACCTGGAATGCGTGACCTGGCCAGCGTGAAGGCCACCCTGAAGGCACAGCGGATCGAGCTGCCGTCGTGGGCGTTCGGGAACACCGGAACGCGGTTCAAGGTGTTCGGGCAGCCCGGCGTGCCGCGGACGCCGCTGGAGAAGATCGACGACGCGGCGCAGGTGCACCGGTTCACCGGCGTCGCGCCCAGCGTGGCCGTGCACATCCCGTGGGACAAGGTCAGCGACTACGCGGCGCTGGCCAAGCACGCGGCGGACGCGGGGGTCCGGATCGGCACGGTCAACGCCAACGTGTTCCAGGACGACGATTACCGCCTCGGCAGCGTGGCCAACCCGGACCCGAAGGTGCGCCGCAAGGCCGTGGCGCGCCTGCTGGAGTGCGTCGACGTGATGGACGCGACCGGCTCCCGCGACCTCAAGCTCTGGTTCGCCGACGGCACCAACTACCCCGGCCAGGACGACATCCGCCGCCGCCAGGACCGGCTGGCGGAGGCGCTGGCGGAGGTGTACGCCCGGCTCGGGCCCGACCAGCGGATGCTGCTGGAGTACAAGCTGTTCGAGCCGTCGTTCTACACCACCGACGTGCCTGACTGGGGCACGTCGCTGGCCCACTGCCTGGCCACCGGGCCGAGGGCCCTGGTCGTGGTGGACACCGGGCACCACGCGCCGGGGACCAACATCGAGTTCATCGTGGCCGTGCTGCTCCGGCTCGGGCGGCTCGGCGGATTCGACTTCAACAGCCGGTTCTACGCCGACGACGACCTGATGGTCGGCGCAGCCGACCCGTTCCAGCTGTTCCGCATTCTGCACGAGGTCATCCGGGCCGGGGCCCTGGTACCCGGCCCCAGTCCCAGCACGCCGGGCGGGGACATCGCGTTCATGCTCGACCAGTGCCACAACATCGAGCCCAAGATCCCCGCCCAGATCCGCTCCGTGCTGAATGTGCAGGAGGCGTCGGCCAAGGCGCTGCTGGTCGACGCGGACGCGCTGGCGGCCGCGCAGCAGGCCGGCGACGTGCTGGGCGCGAACGCAGTCCTGATGGACGCGTACAACACCGACGTCCGGCCGCTGCTGGCGGAGGTCCGGGAGGAGATGGGCCTGGACCCGGATCCGTACGCCGCTTACGCCCGGTCCGGTTACCAGGAAAAGATCGTGGCGGAACGGATCGGTGGCACTCCGGCCAGCTGGGGCAGCTGAGTTTTTTTCCGCCCGGGGTACCGGGCCCGGTAGCTGGGATGACGTTGAGTTGACCGAACCGAGTGTGGCGGTGCCGAGATGACCGACGCGAGTGTGGCGGTGCCGAGATGACCGAACCGAGTGTGGCGGTGCCGAGATGACCGACGCGAGTGTGGCGGTGCCGGACCTGCTGCAGCGCAGCCACCGGCTCGGCTCCGATCCCCGCAATACCAACTACGCGGGGGGAAACACCTCGGCCAAGGCCACCGCCACCGATCCGGTTACCGGGCATCCGGTGGAGCTGATGTGGGTCAAGGGGTCGGGCGGCGACCTGGGCACGCTGACCGAGGCCGGGCTGGCCGTGCTGCGAGTGGACCGGCTGCGGGACCTGGCCCGCGTCTACCCGGGAGTCGAGCATGAGGACGACATGGTGGCCGCGTTCGACTACTGCCTGCACGGCAAAGGTGGCGCGGCGCCGTCGATCGACACCGCCATGCACGGGCTGGTCGACGCGGACTGCGTCGACCACCTGCACCCCGACTCCGGGATCGCGTTCGCCGCCGCCGCCGACGGCGAGGAGCTGACCAAGGCCTGCTTCGGGGACCAGGTCGCCTGGGTGCCGTGGCGGCGGCCCGGCTTCCAGCTCGGCCTGGACATCGCGCGGGTCAAGCGGGACCACCCGGAGGCTATCGGGGTCATACTCGGCGGGCACGGGATCACCGCGTGGGGGGAGACCAGCGACGAGTGTGAGGCCCGGTCACTGGCGATCATCGCCCGGGCGAGCGCCTACATCGAGGAGCACACGAACCAGGCTCCGTTTGGTGACGTCATCGACGGTTACCAGCCGCTGGCCGGCCCCGAACGGCGGGCGCGCGCCGCCGCCCTGGCGCCGGTGCTGCGCGGCCTCGCCTCGACCGACCGGGCGCAGGTCGGTCACTTCACCGACAGCGACGTGGTGCTCGATTTCCTGTCCCGGTCCAAGCACCCCGAACTCACCGCCCGCGGGACGTCGTGCCCCGATCATTTCCTGCGCACGAAGGTCCGGCCGCTCGTGCTCGACCTGCCGCCGTCCGCGCCGGTGGCCGACGCCATCGCCCGGCTGCGTGAGCTGCACGCCGCCTACCGCGAGGACTACCGCGCCTACTACGACCGGCACGCCGACGCTTCCTCGCCGCCCATGCGCGGGGCGGACCCGGCCATTGTGCTGGTGCCCGGGGTGGGGATGTTCAGCTACGGGGCGGACAAGCAGACGGCGCGGGTGGCCGGGGAGTTTTACGTCAACGCGATCAACGTAATGCGCGGCGCGGAGGCGCTGTCCACCTACACGCCGATCAGTGAGGCGGAGAAGTTCCGCATCGAGTACTGGGAGCTGGAGGAGGCCAAGCTGCGGCGGCGGCCTGCACCCAGGCCGCTGGCCACCCGGGTGGCCCTGGTGACCGGGGGCGGGTCCGGGATCGGGCGGGCCATCGCGCGGCGGCTGGCGGCCGAAGGGGCGTGCGTGGTCGTGGCGGACCGGGACGGCGAGGCGGCGGGAAAGGTGGCCGGGCAGATTGGGCCGACCGATGTCGCGGTGCCGGTCACCGTCGACGTGACCAGCGAGGCGGCGGTCGCGGCCGCGATCGCCGACGTGGTGCTGGCGTTCGGCGGGGTGGACCTGGTGGTCAACAACGCGGGCCTGTCCATCTCCCGGCCGCTGCTGGAGACCTCGGCCGCGGACTGGGACGTGCAGCACGACGTGATGGCGCGCGGATCGTTCCTGGTCTCACGGGAGGCGGCCCGGGTCCTCGCGGCGCAGGACATGGGCGGCGACATCGTCTACATCGTGAGCAAGAACTCCGTCGTGGCCGGCCCGTCTAACGTGGCCTACGGCGCGGCCAAAGCAGACCAGGCACATCAGGTCCGGCTGCTCGCCGCCGAGCTGGGGCCGCTCGGGATCCGGGTCAACGGGATCAACCCCGATGGAGTGGTGCGCGGGTCGGGGATCTTCGCGGGCGGCTGGGGCGCGCAGCGGGCCGCCGTGTACGGGGTGCCCGAGTCCGAGCTCGGCGCCTTCTACGCCAAACGGACCCTGCTGGGGCAGGAGGTACTGCCGGAGCACGTCGCGGCGGCCGTGGTGGCGCTGACCGCCGGAGACCTGTCCCTCACCACGGGGCTGCATATCCCGGTGGACGCGGGGGTGGCCGCGGGGTTCCTGCGGTGAGGCCCGAGCGGGTTGCGGGGGGCCGGACCGGCACGCCCGAGATGCCGCTCAGCCACGACGACCTCGAGCTGCTCCGGTTGCTGGCCGACGGCGTGCTCCTGGGCGCCGTCGCACGGCGGCTGCGGGCGTCGGAACGGACGGTGCGGCGCCGCATCCGGGACATCTGCGACCGGCTCGGCGTGGACGCGCCCATTCAGGCCGTCGTGTGGGCCGCCCGGCGGGGCCTGATGTGACGTCGCTGGTGGCGGCGGCCGACCTCGGGGCCTCCAGCGGCCGGGTGATGGTGGCCCGGGTCGGGCCGGGTGAGCTCGGGCTGCGCGAGGTACACCGGTTCGCCAACGTCCCGGTCCGGGTGGGCGGGACGCTGTACTGGGACATTCTGCGGCTCTACGCCGATGTGCTGGACGGCCTGGCCATCGCGGGCGGCGCGGGCGGCGCGGGCCTGGCCAGCGTGGGGATCGACTCGTGGGGCATCGACTACGGCCTGCTCGACGAGACCGGTGCGCTGCTGGGGAACCCGGTGCATTACCGCGACGCCCGGACCGGCGGAGCCGCGGAACGGCTGTGGGCCCAGGTGCCCGCCGCCGACCTGTACGCCGTGACGGGCATCCAGCAGCTGCCGTTCAACACCGTCTACCAGCTCGCCGCGGCGGCCGGGAGCCCGCAGCTGGCAGCGGCCCGGACACTGCTGCTGATCCCGGACCTGCTCGGCTACTGGCTGACCGGGCAGGCCGGGGCGGAGCGGACCAACGCATCGACGACCCAGCTGCTCGACGCGCGGACCGGCGAATGGGCCTGGCCGCTGATCGAGCGGGCCGGGATTCCCCGGCGTATCTTCCCCCCGTTGCGCCAGGCCGGCACCGTGATCGGCCCGGTCCGCGCGAACCTGGACGAGCGGGCCCGGCCTGTGACGGGGCTGCCGGTGGTGGCGGTCGGATCACACGACACCGCATCCGCGGTGGCCGCGGTGCCGGCCCACGGCCGCGATTTCGCCTATATATCCAGCGGAACGTGGTCGCTGGTCGGGATGGAGCTGGACCAGCCCGTGCTGACCGAGGCCAGCCACCGGGCGGGCTTCACCAACGAGGCCGGGATCGACGGCCGGATCCGTTATCTGCACAACGTGACCGGCCTGTGGCTGCTCCAGGAATCGATGCGCGCCTGGGCCACGGCCGGCGTTCCGGCGGAACTGTCCGACCTGCTGGCCCGGGCGGCCCAGCTTCCCCCACTCGGGTCGGTGGTCGACGCGGACGACCCGGCGTTCCTGGCTCCCGGCGACATGCCGGCCCGCATCTGCGCCGCGTGCGCCCAGGCCAGTGACCCGGTTCCGGCCACTCCCCCGGAAATCGTCCGCTGCGTGCTGGACAGCCTGGCGCTGGCGTACCGGAGAACGATCACCCGGGCCCAGGAACTGTCCGGGCGGCACGTGGACGTCATCCACCTGGTCGGCGGCGGGGTCAGGAACGAGCTGCTCTGCCAGCTCACCGCGGATGCGTGCGGCCTGCCGGTGATCGCCGGGCCGGTCGAGGCGGCCGCGCTGGGCAACGCGCTGGTCCAGGCCCGTGCGCTGGGCGCGGCACCGGACGATCTCGACGAACTGCGGGGCCTGCTGCGCGCGACGCAGGAACTTCGGCGGTTCGAGCCACAGGGAAACGGCGCGGCGTGGGAGGCGGCGGCGCGGCGCCTGGGCGTCAGTTCCCCCAGCCCACGGCGGCCCTGATCAATGCGCGCGGTCAGCCGGAGGCGGCCCGGGCCAGCTCACGTGCTGGTCCGGGCGGACGAGCACCAGTGCGCCGCCGAAGTGCTCCGCCCAGTCCGGGTACCAGTGGCCCGGATCGGTTCTGGAGCCCCGGACGCCTCCGTCGACTCCGGCGCGGCCGGCCGGGCGGGACGAGCGACCGGCACGCCGTCCAGCCAGGCCGCACCCCGGGCGTAAAGGCGCTGCACTTCAGGACCACGCAGCCCCGGCATGTCCGGCTTCACGGCGAAACCAAGGTGGGTCTGCAGGTAGGCGAGGTGGCGGTAGCCCTCAGGGAAGGCGTCAAGTAGGTCAGGATCGAGGGTGACCGTGGTGGCGGCGATCGGCAAGATGGCGGTCCATAATCTCAGCTTTCGTGCTTTCCGCCGCTGTGACCAATGAGCAGATTAGCCCCCCGCTGCTCGTCCTGAAGGATGGAGAGCCGCTTCAAGCGGGACCATGGTCAGCGGGCGAGCCTTGCTATTCGACATTTTGTTCGATAGACTGCTATGCAATAGTATCCAGAGATTCATCCCGGGAGCATGAAGATTATGGGCGAGGATCCGCCGACTGGTGACAGTCAGCGCCAGGGGACACCGCCTGACGGCGGCGTACCCGGCGCCGGCCTGGGCGGACCGGTTGGCCCGGAGGATGACTGGGATCAGGAGGCTTCGCTGGCGGCGTTCGTGGCCGAGGTCGAAGCTAATCGCAAATTCGGCCTGATCGACCCCGAGGACTACTACGACCCTGACGACGGCTACGACCTGCCGGATGATTACTGCGGGCCCGCCGGGCCCGCCGGGCCTGCCACTGCCTCCCCGGAGCCGGAGGCACCGGGCCGGCCCCACGACATGGCCGCCGGGCCTGCCACTGCCCCCCCGGAGCCGGAGGCACCGGGCCGGCCCCACGACATGGCCGCCGGGCCTGCCGCTGGACGGCCGGAGCCGGAGGCGGGGCTTCTGCCCTGGGGCTTGGATGGCGGCCGTGATGATGGCAGTTCTGAGCGCGACGGCGGTTCGGGGTTTGCTTCGGGCGGAGCGTGGGACAAGGCGTTGCCAGGGCCAGGCCTGGCTGAGGCTGCTGATGCGGCCGCCGGTCCGGGCTGGCGCTATGGGGACACCAGTGACGATGAGCTGATCGGGCTGCTGGGCGGCTGGCAACGGATCGAGTCGTGGGCGGCGGCGGGGCGGTTGTCGGCGGTGGCAGAGCTGATCCGCCGCCGCCCCGGCACCCACGGTGACCGCGCCACGTGCAGCGGGATCCCGGCGTCATGGGGGAAGTTCTGCGCCGATGAGGTCGCGGTCGCACTCAGTATTTCGCGGTGGGCAGCCGAACGGACGACCGCCGTGGCCCGTGACCTGGCTACCTGTCTGCCGGCGACTAACCGGGCGCTGGGTGAAGGCGTGATCGACGCCTACAAGGCCCAGGTGATCGCGGAGGCCACCCGGGTCCTGGACGATGCCGCTACCGCTGAGGCCGAAGCGTCGGTGTTCGCAAGTGGGGTGGCGGGGAAGACCCCGGGGCAGATCCGGGCACTGATCGCCCGCGCCGTCCTGAAAGCCGACCCGGCCGGGGCGAAGAAACGGCGGGAACAGGCCCAGCGCGATGCGCGGGTGGAGTTGTGGCGTGAGGACGCGGGGACGGCGGCGATCTGCGGGTTCGGGTTGCCGCCTGATGCGGCGCTGGCCGCAGACCAGGAGATTACCGCCCGGGCCACGGGCCTGAAAGCCGCCGGGGTGCCCGGCACCACCGATCAGCTCCGGGTCCGCGCCTACCTGGACGCCCTGCTCGGACAAGACACCGCCGCCCGCTACCAGGCCGCCCAAGCCGCCCCCGCCACTGAGCCGGGAGCATCACCGGCCGGTGAAGTCACCCAGCCCAGTGAAAGCCCGCGCAACGGTAACAGCCAAGCGCAGGACAGCGGGTCGCAGGACGGCCCAGCGCAGGACGGCCCAGCGCAGGACGGCCCAGCGCAGGACGGCCCAGCACAGGACGGCCCAGCACAGGACGGCCCAGCACAGGACGGCCCAGCACAGGACGGCCCAGCACAGGACGGCCCAGCACAGGACGGCCCAGCGCAGGACGGCCCAGCGCAGGACGGCCCAGCGCAACACGGCCCAGCGCAACACGGCCCAGCGGTCGGCCGGGGCAACGGCCGGGCCGGTCAGGTGGCCGACGCGGACCATCTCGTGGCCCGGATCAACCTGACCATCCCCCTGGCCACCCTGCTTGGCCTGGCCGAGCACCCCGGGGAAGCGGCCGGGTTCGGCCCAATCGACCCGGCCCTGGCCCGCGACCTCGTCGGCCAAGCCGCCGGTAACCCAGGCACGGCCTGGTGCATCACCGTGACCGACCCCGCCGGCCACCCCGTCGCCCATGGCTGCGCCCGCCCCGGCAAACCCAAACGCAAACCACCACGCCGCACCCAGCCACCCGACGCCGGCGAGCGTCCGCCCGGGTCCAGCACCAGACGGACCGGACACCGCAGCAGGCCGCCCGGTCAATCGCCACTCGGCACCGCCGGGCCGTCCAGCGGATACGGGACCTGGCGGCTACAGCTGCCCACCCTTACCGGGACCGGCCCGCCCGGCCCGCACGGCCCGCACGGCCCGCACGGCCCGCCGGATCTGACCGTGGACCTGGAACCCCTCCCGGTCACCAGCTGCGACCACCGCCACCGCAGCGCCGGCCACAACCCGAGCCCCCGGCTGCGC
>Ga0187871_10001456_pt1 | contig 20585 bp, 25 predicted proteins | sample June2016WEW_16_1_FD_132988 | JGI IMG/M metagenome (GOLD analysis project Ga0187871, IMG submission 132988) | Peatland microbial communities from SPRUCE experiment site at the Marcell Experimental Forest, Minnesota, USA - June2016WEW_16_10 | ecosystem: Environmental > Terrestrial > Soil >...
CATTTTAGTCGTTGAGGTGGACGGCAAACCGGTACCGCGGATCATCGACTTCGGCCTCGCCAAGGCGACGACCGCGCCGCTGACGGACCAGACGCTCTATACGCGCTTCGGGCAGTTCATGGGCACCCCCGGCTACATGAGCCCGGAACAGGTCAATCCGAACATCCACGATATCGACACCCGCACCGACGTATATTCGCTCGGGGTCATTCTTTATGTGCTGTTGACTGGACTGCAGCCCTTCGAGACGAAGCTGCACCAGAGGCCGTCGCTCGATGAGTGGTTGCGCCAGCTGCGAGAACAAGAGCCGCCCACCCCGAGCGTCAAGCTCCGCACCGATCGGCAGATCTCCATCGAGACTTCCGCCGCCAGAAATACCGAGCCGCGCCAACTCGTGAGCCAGCTGCGCGGGGATCTCGATTGGATCACGATGAAGGCGCTCGAGCGCGATCGGGAACGCCGCTATGGCACGCCGGCGGAATTCGCCGCGGACCTGCGCCGGTATCTGCACGACGAGCCCGTCCTGGCGCGTCCCGCGAGCGCGGGTTACCAGATTCGCAAATACATCAGTCGCCACCGGGTCGCGGCCGCCGTGACAACGGGACTTCTGCTGCTCATGACCGCCTTTTCTGCATTGCAGACCATCCAGCTGCAAAAGATCACGCAGGAGCGCGACCGTGCGAACCGAGAACGAGACCGCGCCACCCGCATCACCGACTTCATGACCGGAATGTTCAAGCTATCGGACCCCAGCGAGGCGCGTGGCAACAGCGTCACGGCCCGCGAGATCCTCGATAAAGCGGCGACCGATATCGACAAGGGTCTCGCGCAGGACCCCGAAGTGCAATCGCAAATGCAGCAAGTCATGGCGAGCACGTACCTGAACCTGGGCCTATATCCTCGTGCGCACGAACTTGCCGAGCGTGCCCTCGACGCCCGCGTACGCCTCCACGGCCCAGATGACCTCAAGGCACTGGAGTCAATGACCCAGCTGGGCTGGATTCTCGATCGCGAAGGACGTCGTGCTGAAGCGGACCAGGTCGAGAGCCAGGCGCTTGCGATCGAGCGCCGCGTTCTCGGTCCCGAAGATCCGCTGACTCTGGAGTCGATGGCGGATATGGGCGTCATCCTGTCGCATCGGGGGCATTTCGAAGAGCAGGTCAAACTGCACCAAGAATTGATCAGGATTGCGACGCGCAAGCTCGGTGCGGATGATCCTCTGACGCTGCGCGTAATGAACTATGTAGCCTCAGGGCTCCAGGACCTGGGTCGTAACCAAGAGGCTGCGCAAGCGTTTCGTGAGGTGCTCGAAGCCGACCAGCGGGTCCTGGGATCGGACCACCCCCAAACCCTGATCGCGATGACGAATCTGGCCCGATCCATATTCGTGCTCAGACGCCCCGAGGAAGCCGAGCCTCTTTTTCGCGAGTCCTTGGCCGGCGAACAGCGCGTGCTGGGGCCAGAGCACCCACTAACCGTCAATACGATGGGACAACTTTCAGACTTGCTGGCTTGGGAGGAGCGATTCGACGAAGGCGAATCGCTGTCCCGTGAGGCGCTGGCAATTCGCTCGCGAACCCTCGGACCCGAACACCCGAACACCTTGATGTTCAAATATAACTTGGCGCAGATGCTCATCAGGGAAGGAAAACTCCGCGAAGCGGAACAGTTGCAACAGGAAACACTGGATGCCCAGGTCAAAGTCCTCGGTGCCGAGCATCCAGATACATTGGCGTCTCAGTCTCAATTCGCCGCCATTCTGATCAAGGAAGGCCACTACGATTCGGCGGAAAAGATCGCGCGCGCCACTTTCGCGGCGCAGATGAAAAGTCTTGGTCCACAACATCCCGACACCCTGGATACCATACGTCAGCTCGGGATGGCGCTCGCATACAGCCATCGCTACCCAGAAGCCAGCCAACTCTTTCGGGACTTGATCGAAAAACAAAACAGTTCCGCGGAACAAGGGGACCCGTGGGCCGCGTGGTATAACTTCGCCTGCGTGGCCGCGGCGGCGCAACACCCCGAAGATGCGCTCGGATACTTGCAGGAGGCTGTCAACCGGGGGTATCGGGACGTCCGTGAATTAATGGCCGACGAGGATCTGAAGACGCTGCACGCCAGTCCTGTTTTCCAAAAAATGATGGCCGAACTCAAGCGCCTTCCCAGCAAGGGATGACCCTGCCGCTACGCACGTAATCGTTAACGCATGAGCGCAGTGCGCGATTTATACTGAATGCATACTGCTGGATTTGATTGCCGGAAATGCAGAGCGCCCCCGCATCCACCCAATGCATCACGGACGTGGTCCACCTTTGCTCGCGACCCGCGGACGTCGATCGCATGGAGGCCTCTTACTCGACGTCGCCCGATCCAATGTTTACGACTATCCCGGCCTCTCGTCGGCCCACACCCGCGGACTCAGGTGTTTAAATTCGATGTTAGAGCTGATCAGTCGTCATATACAGTGTAATGACGTACGTTGGGTTCCAATTCAATCAGGAACGATCGATCGAACTCATAATACTTAGCGCGCTGAAAGTCTTCGCCCGCGAACCGCTTGATCGCCTCGACGTCGTCCCAGAACGTGAGCATCTCGAAGTGCGCAACGTCGCCTTCCGTGCGGTACAAACAGAAGGCTCCGCGGTTCCCCGCTATTGATCGATAATCCGGCAGCGCGAAATTTCGCATCCGATTCAAGTACTCTTCACCTTTTGCAAATGGTACGGCTCCATGCCACATGCGTGCAATCATTTGAACCTCCAGCCCATAGCAGCTCTGCACCGTCGACCTTGCGCGTTTAATCCCAGATTCTTTCCCACAAAGCGCCGCATCCGGCCTACCACCAATTTATGGAAGAGCATTTAGCGACCAGGGAAAACCGGCACTTTCCACTGCCGCCGATGGAGCCATAAGAGAAGCGCCATCAGCGAGCCTCCCGGTACAACGAATACGATCACCGCATACGGCGCGAGCACTCTCAGCTTGGCAACAACAGTGCCCGCGTAGGCACCCAGTTTCCACACGATTGGCGTCCATCGCCCGAAGCGACGGCCGTTTCGTACCGGCCAATCCTTGAATTTCAAGAAGGATTCAACCCGCCCCATGCGTGAAAGCGTCAGCATTGCGATCTACACGACCAGCAGCCCGAACGGGATAACGATGACAGAAACAGCAGTTGCAGCGACTGCAAGAATGGCCAGCACCAAACGTGCGATGATAGGGATGTCGTTCATGATGTGCCTTCTCCATTGATTGAATTGATTCGACGCCGACTAGATTGCGCTGCCTGCCGATGCACAACAAACGGCATACCTGATCGTCGGTTAAGAAATGCTTAACTCTGTTCTCGGTCTGGTCGCATCGCTCACTTGTACATGCGGCAAGAGAGAGCGTGTACATCGGCAAGGGGGCAACATCGGCGAGAGCGACGACGGTGGTTACGTCCGTTAGTCTAAGAGGTATCGCAATCGCGCGGTCGTCCGATGGGCGCATCAAACCTGCGCGAGCAATCCTAATCGCCTGGTGAGGCCCAAGAACGAATCCATTCCAATGAGAAGAGGCACTATGGAATCGAGGCCGATTCTGCGCGAGAATAGGTATATGCAGACATGGTCTCGACTATTATCGAGCCCTACGAGGCGCAACCTGTTGCGAAGTGCCGCCGGGGCGGCACTCGCTGCCGCGTTCCACGGCGCCTGGGCCGATGTCCCTCCTTCACATTGTGACCCGAATCCGTGTCCGGCGCCGCCGCATCCGACACCCCCTCCACCAGCGCCCGCTCCGTCGGCAACGCTTGAGGCGGCAGGAGCGCGTCGCATTGCCATTACAACCATGAACGGGCATTTTCTCACTGCGGCGGACGGTGGCGGTTACGGAGGACCGAACACCGGCGCGGGCGCTGTCGCGCTGCACTCCGATAGCAGACGCGCCGATGCCTGGGAAAAGTTTGACTGGATTTGGCTCGACGAGAAGCATCGCAAGTTTGCGTTGAGGACCTTGGCCGGTACCTTTTTGACGGCGGTGAACGGGGGCGGGATCGGCGGACCAAATGATGGCCGCGGTCCGTTTCACACCGACGCAACTCAGCTCGGAGTCGACGAAGTCTTTGATGTCGAGTTTGACGACGCTGGCAAGGTCTCGTTGCGCACCCGCAATGGGTATTACATGACGGCCGTCAATGGCGGCGGGGTGGGTGGTCCGAATACAACACCCCTGCATACCGACGCGACATCCATTGGCCCCTGGGAGTCCTTCACTGCGGTCTCGCTGAGCCCTCAGATAGCCAGGTGACGCGCATGACTTCATCTACCGATGCAACCGAGGTCTGTAAATCGCGCCGGGCAGAGTCTGCCCGGCGCGCTCTTTGACGTAGCAGGATAGGCGCCATCGCCTACCTAAAAAAAGTAGTGCCGATCAGAAGCCCGGAAGATCTGCATTTTGTGCACGCTGGAACCTACCGGCGTACGATTACTCGGTTTCCGCCTTTTAATACCCATTTTAGGTATCTTACTACCCAAATTGGGTATTAGCCATGGAGGGAATTGAACAAGGTCCGGAAAGCCTATCAATCACGAGCTTTTTGAATACGCTAGAAAAGTTACCCTACCTATTACGCCCAGTTAATTTTGGGTATTTTGGCAACTGAACGCCGGACACTCTGAAGAATCCCTGCTACGTTTTGATGATGCAATTCGAATCGCCATTCGGCACATGATCGCCGCGCCCTACCTAAAGAACTTCACATAACTGTCGAACAAATATGTACGGCCCCGTTTTCCCCCCGTAATTTCTCGCAGAATCTTCAGCTTCTCTAAGTCGGCCACAAGCTTATATGCGGATGCCGCCGATATCTTAGCGATTTTACCCACGTCCGCGGCGTTGATCACGGGGTGTCGATAGAGCGCGTGGAGGACTTTCTGCGCGTTTCCAGCACGACTTCCGAGCGTGCCAATTTGCTCTTCGACCTTTTTTTGCAATTTCAAAATATTGTCAAATGTCACAATACCGCTTTTCGCGGTTTGAATTACCCCAACAAGAAAAAACTTGAACCATTGCTGCAAGTCGTTTTGCTCTCGCACTCTCATCAAGTTGTCGTAGTAGTGATTTCGGTTGCGTTCAAAGAAATCCGAAAGATACAGTATCGGCTGCTTAAGGATTCCCTTGCTTACCAGATATAGCGTGATCATCAAACGCCCGACTCGACCATTTCCGTCGAGGAAGGGATGGATCGTTTCAAACTGATAGTGCACCAACGCAGCTTTTAGCAATTCCGGAAAATAGTCCTTCTCGTTGTGCACGAATTCTTCCAGATCGGCTATTAGCTCAGGAATCTTAGTATAGACAGGCGGCACGAAAACCGCGTCGTTAACTGTCGCACCGCCAATCCAGTTTTGGCTCTGCCGAAATTCTCCCGGCAATTTGTCCCTTCCGCGTACGCCCTGCATTAGCGTTTGATGCGCCTCTCTTATTAAGCGCGATGAAAAGGGAATAGTTTTGAGACGCGAAATCGCCTTGTTCATGGCGGCCACGTAATTTTGTACCTCTTCCCAGTCGTCGCGCTTATTGAGCGCTACATCCTCCTTGGCACGCAGCGCTTCATCCACATTAGTTTGGGTGCCTTCAATGCGGCTCGACTGGGTCGCTTCCTTCAATACATGCATCTGAATGAAGAGGTCGATATTGGGAATGTAGTCCGAATACATGTCAATTCGGCCCAGTTCTCGGTCTGCCTGCCCTAGAAGTTGCAGAAGCTCCATGTTCTCTAGTTTCCAAGGTCGATTTATAGGCGTTGGGTGAAAGGACATGTATTGTGTCTCTTGCATTTTGCGGCCGGAATTGAAGGTTTTCATTTCAAGAGATTCTTTATTTAAAACAAGGCGATTTCTTGTTTTAGATTATACGTAAAAACTAAAATAAGACAATTGCTTATTATAGGTATTTGAGAACCTTACTAACGAGTTAGCGAAGCCGGCGCGGATGGACCTGTATCTAGGGCCTTTCGAGCGATCATCTTTGCTTAGGCTCCCGCGAAATGACGTTTGCCCATCAAGATCGTATCGAGAATTCGTTAATCCATCTCGGTTAGGTTGACGCGTTCGATTTCGAAATCGGGAATTGAGAAATTTGGCTAGACGCTGAGAATATCGGCACTTTAGGACGACTGGGGTCTGAGTTACCCTCACTGTTACCTCAAGACGTATGCTCTGATTGAAGGGAGTGAGCGCTCGGAGAGATTCGTGTCGCGCTCCCGGCCTTCTAGATCGTAGCTACTCGTACCTTTGAATTTCGATTATAGAAACCCGCTGATTCACATCTCGAAACCACGGAGCACTTATCATCTAACGTCTACGACAGTAACGTAACGCATTCGATCCTTGCCTGCGCTGATCAACTCACCGATTCCGCGATCGAAAGTGGCAAGCGCTCCCTTATGGTATTGCGCTAGTGCAACCACATACGCGTCAGTTATCTGGCGATAACCCACGAGAGCCAAACTTGCGAACGTCATTGCTGCGGAGGGCGCGAGATCGTCGGGCCAGAATTCATGTCCGGGAAAGGCTATGATTTTTTCCAGCATCGCAATTGCTTCGCGCGGACTGACGGCAGCAGGAATTATTTTTGCATTGGAGGAGATGCGTACAAATCCGAGTTGCGTAATCGGACACGTGGCCCACGCTTGGTGACCGGTCTTGCCGAACCAGGCGTGCGCCTGCGCGTGATGAATATGCTGCGGCCACGCCAGCGCAATCAAAAGATTGGTGTCTAGCAGGTATCGCGTCACGCCTCGTCTTCGTCCTCTCGCACTTGCTCGGGCGTCAACGCCGGCGCATTGGGCGGAACTTCAAATACCGGAAAACCATGCCGGGAGCCTACCTTCGAACGCGCTTCCAACCCGCGCCGCGCGAGTTCCGAGATCACTTCTCCGAGGCTGCTCGAGCGCGCCGCCGCGATCTTCTTTGCGGCGCTTAAGACTTCGGGATCGATGCTGAGGGTTGTGCGCATTAGAGAATTCCCCAAGGTAGAGGTAGCATCATCGCATCATAGCATCAACGCATCAGCGCATCCAATACGGGCGCGGCATGTCCTACTAGAATATTACGCGCACCTCGCGATGCAGCATTTCCGCTCATCCGATCGCGGACAACACCGCCGGATTGGACTAAATTGGGAAGCCCCTAATTTGCCCGACGACTCCTGGTGAGAGTTGGCCTTGAAGTTGGAATTGTCACTGAAACCAGTACATTACCGCGGTGTACGCACTCGGTCGGCCGGCGTCCGAAAGACGCCTACGGCGCCCGTCCGGTACACCGGTGTACGTTGGCAGAATCCTACTTTGGTAGTATAAAGGTAGGATGAAAGCAAAGACCTCATTGACCCTCTCAGAGGACCTTGTTGCCAGCATCGACAAGCTGGCCGGCCCGAAGGTTTCCCGCTCTGCATACATTGAGCAGATCCTGCGCGAATTCGTCGACCGACGCGCTCAGACTCGGAAGGACGCCCGCGAAACCGCATCAATCAATCGCCACTCGGCACAGCTCAATGCTGAGATGACCGATGCGCTTTCCTTTCAGGCCAATCTGGCAGATGAATGAAACGCGGCGAGTTGTACCGGGTGCGCAGACCTCCCGGTGATCCCAAACCCGCCCGCGTCTTTGTCATCGTCAGCCGACAGCCACTGATCGACTCGACTTTCTCGACGGTAGTCTGCGCTCCTGTCTTCACTCAGTATGTTGGTCTGCCAACGCAAGTTTCCGTAGGCATAGCCGAAGGCCTCAAGCACGAAAGTGCGATCCAATGCGATGGACTGATGAGCCTTGAGAAATCCAGACTGACCGACTACGTCGGCGAGTTGACGTTTGACAAGTTGCGGGAACTCGACGACGCACTTAGTGTCGCCCTCGCCCTGCCGGCCCCGAAGCCGAGGGCGCTATAGTCATCGCGTGGTCGTAGTCCTTGGCGCGCAGGGAGCGCACCGGACGGCCGATTATGGAGAGCCGCCTTTCCATGGCACCTTCGGCACGCGGTAGAAGAGGACCATCCCAAGGCCACACCGATGAGCGAATTGCCAACGGCACCTGCTATCGAGGCGTCGTCAGTCTGGCGCGCAGCCGCGGCGCTGCGAAGTCGAGAAACGCGCGCAGTTTGAGCGGCAAGCGTCGCTGGCTCGGGTAGACGAGACTGATCGGGGCCGGCGCGGGTTCAAATCGCTTGAGTATCGTCGCGAGCGCGCCTGCCCTGATCGCGTGTTCGATCTGATAGGAAAGCACGCGTGTCAGTCCGACGCCCTCGATCGCCGCATCGATGGCTGCCTCGGCGGTGTTGACGATCAGCTTCGGCCGGATCGGGATGGGGATCTCGGCTGAATCGGCTTTGAAAACCCAGGTATCCGGCGACGTGAGACCTTCGAATGAAATCATCTGATGGGCGGGGAGTTCAGTCGGGTGCTTCGGTGTCCCGAACTCGGCGAGGTAGCTGGGACTTGCGCAGACGACGCGTCGCGTTGAACCCACGCGGGCCGCGATCAAATTACTGTCGACGAGTTCGCCGATCCGCACCGCCAGATCGACGTGCTCCTCGAGCAGGTTGATCAATCGATCGCTTTGCACGAATCGAACGCGCACATCAGGGTAGGCCTTGAGAAATGCGCCGATCGTGGGCAGCACGTGCAGGCGTCCGAACACGATGGGCGCTGATATCACGAGATCACCCCTCGGCGCATTGAATTCCCCGCTCGCGGATCGCTCGGCTTCGGTCACCTCTTCCAGAATGCGTTTGCAGGCCTGCAGATACGCCTGACCCGCGTCGGTCAATGAGAGTCTGCGCGTCGAGCGGTTGAACAAGCGGGTGTTTAGGTGCGCTTCGAGATCCGAGATCCTTCGACTCAGCGTCGGTAGCGGCATCCCGAGACGCCGCGCAGCGGCCGAGAAGCTTCCCGCCTCACCGACCGCGACAACGACGCTCATCGCATGGAGTCGGTCCATTTTTATTATTCCACTTATTGCAACAGTCTCTCTATAGTTTGCCAACTAGTTGTGATTATTGAAAGTCATTAATCTACCTCCCACGCGGCCAGATCGGCCGAGCCGAAACCAAGGAGATTTTCATGTCACGTATCTCGACCCCCGCCACAATCGAAGCCTCCCCGAGCGCCGCCCAGCCGCTGCTGCAGGCCGTCAAGAAACAGCTCGGCGTCGTTCCGAATTTGTTCCGCCTGGTCGCGACCAGCCCCGCGGCGCTCGAGGGCTATCTCGGCATGTCCGGCGCTTTGGCCAAGGGTGAGCTGCCGGCCGCGACACGCGAGCGCATTGCAGTCGCGGTCGCCGACATCAACGGCTGCAGCTACTGCCTGTCGGCTCACACCTATCTCGGCAAGCATGTCGCGAAACTCGACGATGCCGAACTCGCGGCCAATCGCGCTGGAGGCTCCGGCGATCCGAAGGCCGATGCCGCCGTGCGTTTTGCGGTCAGGGTCACCGAACAGCGCGGTCACGTCAGCGAGGCGGACTTCAAGGCCGTCAAGGCCGCAGGCTACAGCGACGCCCAGCTCGTCGAGATCGTGCAGCATGTCGCGCTCAACACCTGGACCAATTACATCAACGTGGTTGCGCAGACGGACATCGACTTCCCGGTCGTCAACGCGCGCGCCGCTGCCTGAACGCCATGGACGCCGTACCGGCCTATTCCAGCGATATCGCGTTCACGCCGACCGTGAAGGCCTTGCAGTCTCGCAAGGGCTCGCGAAAGGCGTACGCGCATATGGAAGAGGCCGGTTCCTGGAAAACGCGGATCACGCCGGAACTGAAAGCCTTCATCGAACAGCAGAACAGCGCATTCCTCGCGACCGCAAACGCCGCCGGCCAGCCGTACATTCAGCATCGCGGCGGTCCTGTGGGCTTTCTGCGAGTGCTCGATGAGAAGACTATCGGCTTCGTCGACTATGCCGGAAACCGTCAATACATCACGCTCGGCAACCTCGAAGAAAACCCGAAGGCGCATCTCTTCTTGATCGACTATGCGCGTCGACGCCGATTCAAACTCTGGGGCGAGCTGCGCGCCGTGGAAGGCGATCAGGCGCTGATCGCCCAGCTAATGCCCGCCGGGTATAAGGCCAGAGCCGAGCGCGTCATGCTCTTCTCAGTTTCGGCCTGGGATGCGAACTGTCCCCAGCATATCCCGACGCGCATCGACGCCGCCAATGTCACCGCGGCGCTGGCCGAGCGCGATCGGCGTATCGCGGCGCTCGAGGCGGAACTGCAAGCGCTGCGCTCGCAAGCGCATCCGGCGCCACCCTGATCGACAGCCGCGCGCCGCCCCGCGATCACCGCGTCGACGGTGCGTTCCGACTCGAAGCGGCGTTCAATGTTGGATCGCGCGCGAACACATCCGCGATGAAGTCCATAAAGACGCGCGCGCGGCGCGGCAACAGCCGATTTGCCGCATACACGAACTGAATGGGCAGCGGTGGTCCGAGGTGATCCACCAGCAACGACTGCAGCCGGCCATCGACGAGTCCGTCTTCAAACAGCCATCTCGGCGCATAGGCAATCCCTAATCCGTCGAGCGCGGCGCTGCGAACTCCGTCGGGCGTATTTACGCAGAAGCGTCCACGTACCGCCACGTCGACATCCCGAAATGACCAGATATTGCCGGCCGAGGAGAGGGTGTAGACGACGCACTGATGACTGCGCAAATCCTGAGGATGGAGCGGCCGCGGACGTTCAGCCAGGTAGTCCGTGCTGGCGACGCAGAATCGCTCGGCGGAGCCGATGCGCCTCGCGATGAGCGCGCTATCCTTGAGCGTACCGATGCGGATCGCGATGTCGATGCCCTCCTCGACGAGGTCGACATAGCGATCGCCGATCTGCAAATCGATTTCCATCGCGGGGAAACGCGCGAGAATCGCCTTGAGTTGCGGCAGAATGTGGGATCGACCGAGCAGCGTCGGGCAAGCCACTCGTAGTAGCCCCTTCGGCGCGTCGTCGCCGCGGGCGTTCGACTCCGCCTCCGCGATCGCATCGAGCGCGCGCCGCGCCTCGGCGTAGTAGCGCTCGCCTTCCGGGGTCAGTGTCAGCTTGCGTGTCGAACGATGCAGCAGCCGGACCCCGAGGTGCCGCTCCAACGCTGCGATGTGCCGGCTCACATTCGGTTGGCCGGTCGCGAGTTCGCGGGCGACCGCGGAAAAACTTCCGGTTTCGACCGCCCGGGCGAAACTGTGCATGAGCAGCAATCGGTCCACGCCTGACCTCTAAGATCGGCATTTATGCATTTTGGGCATCAATATTATGCCGGAAGGATGGACTATTCCCTATTTGCTCCAAGGTGGAAACTTTCGTCGCGAAAGAATTTGTCGCTGGCGGCGCGAGCGACTTGCCGCCAAAGGGAAAAGCCTGAGGTCTACAGTGTCCGCAACCATACTGCCGATGAACGAACGCGAGCGTCTGAACGAGCTCTATCGCCATGCAATTCTCGATACGCCTCCGGAGGAGTTTTTCGATCGGGTGGCGCAGGTTGCCGCGCAATTGTGCAACGCACCCATTGCGATGGTCAGCCTGCTCGATCACGATCGACAGTGGTTCAAATCCAAGATTGGGATTGCGCCCTCGCAGACGCCGCGCGAGAACTCCTTCTGCGCACAGACAATTCTCGGGACTGAACCGCTGCAGGTCGAAGACACGACGACCGATCCGCGCTTCGCCGACAATCCCCTCGTGCTCGGCGACCCGCATATTCGGTTCTACGCGGGCGCACCACTGATAAACCCGCGCGGTTTTGGGCTCGGCAGCCTCTGCGTGATTGATCGGCAGCCGCGGCAACTCTCACCGGAACAGCTCAGCTCGCTGAAGCTGCTTGCCGCGCAGGTCGTGCATCACCTTGAGTTGCGCTATCTCGCCGAAGCATTGCGTCGCCAGTCAATTCTACTCAATAAGACGCAGCGGGTCGCCCAGATTGGCGGGTGGGAGCTTGATCTGACCACGAGAGTACTGTCGTGGACCGATGAAACGTATCGCCTCCATGGTGTGGCGCGGGGTGCATACGCGCCGACCATCGATTCGTCGGTTGAATTCTATGCGCCGGAAAGCATCCCGGTCATTCGACGAGCGATCGACTCCGCAATTGAGAACGGCACGCCGTTCGAAGTCGAAGGGCAGATTGTCCGTACCGACGGCGCGCGTCGTTGGGTACGCACGACGGGAGCGAATGACGACGACGCAGGCCCTGCGCCCGCGCTATTCGGTCTGTTTCAGGACGTCACGGAGCGGCGCGAGCTCGAGCGAGAGGTGGTGCGAATTTCCCAGAGAGAACAATCCCGTATCGGTTCGGACTTGCACGACGGGCTCTGCCAGGAACTGACCGGCGTTGCGCTGCTGCTTGGAGCGCTGGCATCCAAACTGCCGGCTGCCGAAGCGGTAATACGTGACGAAGTGCGCGCGATCGAGACTGTGCTTCGAGGCGCTCTGGGGACATGCCGAATGATCGCACAAGGATTATCCCCAACGGGCGCGGAGCAGGGTGGCCTGATTTCCGCACTCCGACGTCACGCATCGCGGCTCGAGAAGATCCACGGCATCCGGGTAAGCCTTCGAGCCACCGGCGAAGATGCCGGGCTCGACGGGTCTTCGGCCGATCATTTATATCGGATAGCACAGGAAGCAATGGCCAACTCGATCAAACACGGTCGTGCCAGCCAAATTTCCGTGTCATTTAGCGACGCTGCGGGACGAACGGAGCTGTCGATCAGCGACAACGGGAATGGAATGGCGGTGGCACCTCAGACCGATGGCATGGGCCTCAAAGTGATGCGCTATCGCGCGCAACTCATCGGCGGGACTTTGGAGATTGGGCCCACTGCGGAGGGCGGAACGCGCGTTCATTGCACCCTGCTGCATTCGAGCGACGCTGCCGGCACGCAGCGATGAGGCGTGCAGAGCGGCGCGACCGAAGAGAACACCAGAATTTTGTTTCGCCAAACAACCGACACTGTCCGCTAAAACCCAGAGGATTCGCACCATGATCAAGTTCTACTATCACCCCTCGCCGAACCCCGCCAAAGTGGCCCTGTTCCTCGAAGAATCCGGTCTGCCGTATGAAGTGGTTCCCGTCGATACCCGCAAAGGCGAACAATTCGCCGCCAGCTTTGTCGCGATTAATCCCAATAGCAAGACACCCGCCATCACGGATGGCGACTTACGCGTCTTCGACAGCACGGCGATTCTGCTCTACCTCGCTGAGAAAACCGGGAAGTTTCTGCCCGAGCAGACACCCACGGCACGCGCCGAGCTGCTTTCGTGGCTGATGTTCATCGCTAGCGGCATCGGGCCCTACTCGGGACAAGCCGTGCACTTCAAACACTTCGCCCCCAAGGGGCTTGGTTACGCCGTCGATCGCTACCAGTTCGAAGCTCATCGACACTACCGTATTCTCGATGCGCAGCTCGCGAGCGGACCCTACCTGCTCGGGGCGAACTACACGATTGCAGATATGTCGGCGTGGGGCTGGACGCGCGCCGTGCCTTTCATCCTGGGCGACGGTGCATGGGACGTTCTGCCAAATCTGAAGCGGTGGTTCGACCTTGTCAGCGCGCGCCCGGCCGCGGTTCGTGCCAACGCCCTCAAGGACAAGTACACGTTCAAGACGGACATGGACGCCGAGGCGCGGCGCCACATGTTCAGGCATCTCGCGCGAGCCTAGCTCTGTCTTCGCAGCTTCGCGTAGCTTTTTCTCAAGCCCTTAATTCTCTCGGAGCATTCCCCTGCGTGTCCCCGCTTGGATGATCGGTTGGTCGGATCCGGGGTCCTTCCCATCCTTGTCGTTCAAAATGCATCTTCTCGCAAGAATTCCCGCCGATTGGCGGTCTACTTCAAGACTAGTGGAGGCGGGGAATGGCACCAGAGAACTCAACTGGAGGGACGGCGTTCGTGCTCGCTGGAGGCGGGAGTCTGGGAGCCGTTCAGGTCGGAATGCTCGCGGAACTCATCGCCGCCGGCGTGCGGCCGGATATGATCGTCGGCGTGTCCGCGGGTGCCATTAATGGCGCGTTCCTGGCGCACGATCCCAACGCCCAGACCATCGAGAGGATGGCCGCTCTCTGGAGCCGGACCACCACGAAGGAAGTGCTGGGGCTTTCCTGGCGTTCGCTGCTGGGGCTGTTCGGTTTGCGCGATCATATCGCAAACCCGCAGGGTTTGAGTTCGCTGCTGCGCCGTGAATTGCCGTATCAAACGTTCAATGAGACGGCAATTCCGCTGCATCTGGTGTGCGCTGACCTCGTGACCGGAGACGAGGTGGTCATTTCACGGGGAAACGTTGCGCAAGCAATCATCGCGAGCGCGGCCATCCCCGGGGTATTCCCGCCGGTGCAAATCGACGGCCGCTATCTGGTCGATGGCGCCGTGGCCGCCTGCACGCCCATTTCCGTTGCGGCTGCTCTGGGTGCCTTGCGAGTGATCGTGCTGCCCTGCGGATTCGCATGCGCCCAAAACACCGTGTCGAAACGCGCGCTCGGGCGCGCCATGCACGCGATTACGCTCCTGGGGGCACGCCAGTTGCGGCGGGACTTCGAGCACTACTCCAAGTCGCTCCACATGCGAATCGCACCGCCGATTTGTCCGCTCGAACAATCCGCAATGGATTATTCGAATGGCGCCGATCTGATTGCGCGCGCCCGGGAGTCGACGCGCTCCTGGATCCGTGCCGGGGGACTCGACCGCGGTGATTTTCCCGATCAACTGGCCATCCACTCCCACCCGTAACGGACCCTTGTTCCGCGCGCGTAATATTCGAACCGCATCCACGGTCTACCATACACTCTCAAGTCTTCGGAGAACGCAATGAAACCCGCCGCTGCAGCAATTTATTTGTTCGCGTTGACCCTGTTATCGACCGTTGCCCTTGCGAACGAAATCCCCTTCAATCAGGCGCAATTCGACGCCGCCCGCGCCGCCGGGACGCCGGTCGCGGTGGTGTTCCACGCCGATTGGTGCCCCACCTGCCGCGCTCAGGCACCGGTACTGAAAGGGCTGACGCAGACGCCGGAATTTAAGTCCTTGACCCTGTACATTGCAAATTTCGACACCGAGAACGCGCTGAAGAAATCACTGGGAGTGACTAAGCAGAGCACGATCGTGGTGTTCAGGAACGGGCGCGAGGCTGCGCGATCGACCGGAGATACACAGCAGGATAATCTCGCCGCACTTCTACGCCACGCCATTTCCTGACGGCCGGAGATGCAGCGATGAATTTCGGACCCGCCACCTACGGACTCGGGCTGCTGGCGGGCGCCTTGTCGACCCTGTCGCCGTGCGTGTTGCCGCTGGTGCCGGTGCTGGTAGCCGCGGCGGTGAATGCGCACCGCTGGGGGGCGATGGCGCTCGGCGTTGGGCTGGCGCTGTCGTTTACGATTGTCGGGATCTTTCTCGCGACCCTTGGGCTAGCGCTCGGACTCGACCCGGAAACATTTCGCACCGCGGGTGCCGTGATACTCGCCGTGTTCGGCCTCATCTTGCTCGCGCCGAAGCTGCAGGATTTGTTTGCGCGCGCGACCAGCGCGCTCGGCAATTCGGGCAACCAATTGCTTGTGCACATGACGTTCGACGGCCTCCCGGGTCAATTTCTCGTCGGCATTTTGCTCGGTGTGGTGTGGAGTCCCTGTGTTGGACCGACGCTGGGGGCTGCGACGACTTTGGCGAGTCAGGGGCAGAACCTGGGTCAGATCGGATTTCTGATGTTGATCTTCGGCATCGGCGCCGCCGCACCGCTGGTGCTGCTCGGCTCCCTGTCGCGCGTCAGCATGATGAAGATTCGGGGACGCTTGTTGACGGCGGGCAAGTTCGGCAAACAAGTATTCGGACTGATTATGCTGGTCTTGGGAGTACTGATCGCGACGGGCGCCGACAAATCGCTGGAGGCGTGGATCCTCGATCGGACCCCAGATTGGCTGACCGCGGTCACCACTAAATTTTGACGGACCCGCGTCCAGGGCTATGCCGCAGCGGCTTAGCCTGCTCAAAAACGTGAATCGTGTCTTCTCCTCCAGAGGCCTCTCAAGCGCGGCGATGTACCGGCTCACATTCGGTTGTCCGGTTCCCAGTTCCCAGTTCCCAGGCGACGGCGAAGAAGCTTCCGGCCTCGCGCATTCGGGCAAAACTGTGCATGAGAAGAAATCTATCCATCGGTGAGCCTCGGATCGCATTTTTTTATGCAATTCTCGCATGAGTATTATGCCGAATTGACTGGCTTATCTAAATCGGAATGGAGGAGGACACTGCGCAACAGGAATTCGGACGTCTAAGCCCGGCCAGCGGGGCCGGGACGCCATCCGCGATATGGCACGTTCATAGGAGAAGCGATGAAGAAGCTCGACAGCAAGGTGGCTGTGATTACCGGCGGCACCTCCGGCATGGGACTGGCCACGGCAAAGCGATTTGTCGCCGAAGGCGCCTATGTATTCATAATGGGTCGTCGCCGGCGCGAGCTCGACGCGGCGGTCGAAGACATCGGCACCCATGTCACGGGCGTGCACGGCGATATTGCCAAATTGGCTGATCTCGATCGGCTGTATGAAATTGTCAAAGCGCAGCAAGGCCGCGTCGACATTGTTTTCGCCAATGCGGGAGTTGGCGAATTCGTGACTACGGATGCGATGACGGAGGCTCATTTCGATAAGACGTTCGACGTGAATGTCAAAGGCACGCTGTTCACCGTGCAAAAGGCGCTGCCGCTCTTGAGTGAGGGCGGCTCCATCATCGTCACCGGATCAATCGCCTCCATCAAAGGCATTCCTGCGTTCGGCGTCTACTCTGCCAGCAAAGCAGCCATCCGTTCTTTTGTCCGCACCTGGACGCTGGAACTCAAGGATCGCAAGATCCGCGCCAACGTCATTAGTCCCGGCACCATCGATACGCCGATCTTGGCACCGCTTCCGAAGCAGGCCATCGCCCAAATCGTCGCTAGTATCCCGATGGGGCGCATGGGTAGCGCGGATGAAATTGCCAAGGTGGCGGTGTTTCTGGCCTCTGACGACTCGAGTTTTGTCACCGGCATCGAATTGTTCGTGGATGGCGGTACGGCGCAAGTCTGAGGGAAGTCGCGGTAAAGTACCGTCGAATCCGTCGTTGATCGGTCGCCTCGGTTTGGATCTACACGCAGTCTCGGAGGCATCTTGAAATTCTATCCGCGATTGATTGGACTGCTTGGCATGCTGGCGGCGGTACCGGTTCTCGCCGGCATCCCCGAGAGTCCTCAGCAGGTTCAGCCGCTGTCGGTGGGCGTTCGAGCGCCGATTTTTGCGGCCCGCACGACGCAGGGCGCGCTGCGGACCTTCGAGCCTGACAGGTACAAGAAGCCCACGGTCGTGCTGTTCTATCGAGGCGGTTGGTGTCCGTACTGCAATGCACAGCTGAGCGACCTGCACCTCGTCGAGCCGAAACTGCGCAAGAGCGGATTTGAGATCGTGTTCTTGAGTACCGATCGACCCGAGTTGTTGTACGCCAGTCTCAAGGCGACCCACATCCACTACACGTTGCTATCAGACAGTCACCTGGAAGCGGCGAGAGCCTTTCACATTGCCTACCACGTGGACGACGCAACGCTTGCCAAGATGCGCGAATATGGTGTGGATCTCGAGGCCACGACCGGCACCAAACAACACGAACTGCCGGTCCCCTCTGTATTTATTATCGACACGTCGGGCATCATTCGTTTCGTCTACTCGAATCCCGACTATAAGATTCGCTTGGGCGCCGATGCGCTTTGGGCAGCAGCGCAGCCCCTTGCCGCGGTCAAATGAGCGTTCCGCCACGACCGTTTGAGTTTGGAGCCGATGCCATGACTGACGATACCGCCTATACACCACCCAAGATCTGGACTTGGGCCAAGGCGAACGGAGGCCAGTTCGCCAACATCAACCGCCCGGTGGCCGGGCCGACGCACGACAAGGATCTGCCTGTGGGGCGCCACCCGCTGCAGCTCTATTCATTGGCCACGCCCAACGGCGTCAAGGTGACGGTGATGCTGGAGGAACTGCTGGCGCGCGGTCACGCGGGGGCGGAGTATGACGCCTGGCTGATTAACATCCGCGAGGGCGATCAGTTCGGTTCGGGCTTCGTGGGCGTGAATCCGAACTCGAAGATTCCGGCCCTGATGGACCGCAGCGGGCCGACCCCCATCCGCGTCTTCGAATCCGGCGCGATATTGATCCATTTGGCTGAGAAGTTCGGCGCGTTCCTGCCTGTGGAGCCCGCAGTGCGGGCGGAGTGCTTGTCGTGGCTGATGTGGCAAATGGGCTCGGCGCCATACCTTGGCGGCGGCTTCGGCCACTTCTATGCCTATGCCCCGATCAAAATTGAATACGCCATTGACCGCTTCGCCATGGAGGTGAAGCGGCAGATGGACGTGCTAAACCGGCGTCTGGCCGAGAGCGAGTACCTGGGCGGAATGCAGTACACCATCGCCGACATGGCGGTCTGGCCCTGGTACGGCGCGCTCGCCAAGGGCCTTCTCTACGAGGCCGGCGAGTTCCTACAGGTCGCCGACTACAAGAACGTCCAGCGCTGGGCCGATGCGATTGCCGAGCGACCCGCGGTACAGCGCGGGCGGATGGTCAACCGCATCTCTGGCGACCCGGCGAGCCAGCTGCGCGAGCGACATGAGGCGAGCGACTTCGACACCAAGACGCAGGACAAGATCGCTGCGGCGGGGTGAGAGTGACCAAGACACAGCGCAGGCAAACCGGCGGCCGAGATCTTCGAGTACCGCTCGAGTCCACTTAATTAGGAACCAGTCCAATTAAGGACCATGCGTGGAACTTGGCATCGATGCGGTCAATAAATTCGTCCGCTCGCGCCATGCTGTCCTCGGCGATGAATTCCCAGATCTCGCTCAAGTCCGCGCTAGCTCTCGCACCGGCGCACGATGATCGGCATTACGAGCCCGTCGATGCTTTCCGCGCGTCTCTACGCGCTCGGCCTTCGCGCTTGATCTCCTCCGGATCCCACGGTGTCGCAGGCCCACTCTCCAGACCCTCGCGAATATCCTGGCGCAACTGATCGAGCTTCGCGCCGAGTAGACGATCCTTTTCGTCCATTAATCGTAGCGCCTCTCGCACGACCTCACTCGCCGACGTATACATCCCCGAAGCCACCTTCTGACGCACCAAGTCCTCGACCTGAGGGGTGAGATTGATGTTCAAGCCCATCGGTTGAGAACTGTGTCGGGCCCGAAAGTTAGGCTCAAAGCTTCACCTTGGACAATGAACCGGACACACCGAATGTATAGAGCAAGGGCTTCGGCTCGCTGACGTTCATGTTGGCGAACTTGATGAGCAGCGGACAAATCGTCTGTGCCGTTTGTTGTGCGGTTTCCTGACCGCCCGTGAAGGCAAATACGGCCACTCCGTGAGCCTTAAGCGCGTCAGTCTCCAGCCGGCGGCGGCGAATTTTCTGGTCGCGCATCAACGCAATCCAATTATTTTTCCCAACGATCTCAAGCCACACTTCATCTGGAGATCCATAGGAGACATCGACACCGACCCGCCGAACGTTGGCGCCAGCCGCCTGCATCGCGGAAGCCAGCACGCGCGAGTAAATGGATTCGTCCAGGTAGTAGACGGCCTCCTTAAGCCGCTTCTCGTCGGTCAAGCTCGCAACGGATCGCCTCCTGGATGGCAGCGGGAGTGACCTCGAAGTCCCCGGCCAAATCCTCGATCGAGTCTCCCCCCTTGAAGCGGTCTGCCAAGACGGCCGTGGGGACAGCGCGCCCAATCAGTACGGGCCTCCCGAAGGCGACCCGCGGATCGATCTCGATCGGCGCCGGAGGATTCGCTTTCTCAGTGTCTTCCTTGCGCACAAAGGGATATAGCTTGACCGGAACCCCCCTGACGTCGCGACGGATTCGCTTCAAGTACGCGCGCATGATTTCTTCGAAGCTGTAGACGCGCGTCGTGACGTTCAAGACACTGGTGAGTTCCTCCACGAAGAGGTCCAATCCATCGGTTTGAAATTTTGGCGAGAGCAGAGGACGGTCGATCTTAAGATCGCTCTTCACGAAGTCGAGGGCATCTCGCACTTTGAGCAGCGAGACGTTGTGGATCCGGCGGATGGACGCTAGCACATGCGCCTCGACCAGATTCAGGAACGAGAGGCCTTCTTTGGGTGCCCCATCCAAATCGATGAGGCGCACAAATTCCTTCTTATCGCCCTGCTTCTGACCCACGCACCACGCGCGTAGCGTCGCCGTCGGCATCGAGAGGTAGTGCGCGGCCTCTCCGAAGGAGTAGGTCGGCGTCCGGCGCAGCCGTTCGAGATCTAGCTTAGCCATTGTGCCGACCCCGCTGCGAACTGGACGCGTTGCGGGCGAGAGGCCTCTGGCGCTCCGTGATCAAATGCATCACCGCTCGAACCACCAATGTCGGCACTGGCGCCCGGCCCGCCAAGTAACGTCGCACGGTTCGGTCGGAAATCTCAAGCTGGCGGGCAACCTCCGACTGGCTAAGTCCCGCCCCGTCGAGGAGTTCACGAAATTCACTGGGTTTCATCGCCCTAATCTAGGTCAACTTGTCCTAGGACACAACTTCCTAGCGCGAATTA
>Ga0187871_10001458_pt1 | contig 20579 bp, 18 predicted proteins | sample June2016WEW_16_1_FD_132988 | JGI IMG/M metagenome (GOLD analysis project Ga0187871, IMG submission 132988) | Peatland microbial communities from SPRUCE experiment site at the Marcell Experimental Forest, Minnesota, USA - June2016WEW_16_10 | ecosystem: Environmental > Terrestrial > Soil >...
CAGATCACATTGCCATCCTTATAAGAAGGCGCAATGGTGTAGATGACCCCGCGGTGCTTGCCTTTCTCCGGATCGGCGGAGGTGAATACGCCTAGACTGGGCGGGATCTGGTAAGTCGCACGGGTCAGGTCCGGGCTGATCTCTTCCCATGTCTGGCCGCCATTGCCGGTGCGCAGCAGATACTGCGAGCCGAGATACAGAATATGCGGATCGACCGGCGAGAACAGCAGCGGCATGGTGCGCACGAAGCGGTACTTGCTGCCGCGCCGTCCGAGGGACGGACCCACCTCCTGCACTTCGCCGGTAGTCTGGTCGTAGCGCGTCACCTTGCCGCCGTAGATCAGATTTGGATGCAGCGGATCGGGCGCCACGTAGCCGTACTCTTCCACGCCTACGGGATGCCAGTCGCGGAACGTGATTTCGCCATTGTCGCCGCGGCTGGCCGTGCCCACCGAGCCGCTCTCCTGCTGTCCGCCGTAGACCCAATAGGGAAAGCGATTATCGGTGATCACGTGATAGAACTGCGCGGTCGGCTGATTGTACCAGGAGCTCCAGGTTTCGCCGCCGTTCACGCTGATGGTGGCGCCCTGGTCGGATGCCAACAAGATGATGCCGGGGTCGGATGGGTCGATCCAGATGGAGTGATAGTCGTCTCCGCCCGGTGCGCCTTTGATGGCGGTGAAACTGGCGCCGCCATCGATCGAGCGATAAGTCGAAGTGTTGGCGATGTAAATAATGTCCTTGTCTTTAGGATCCACGCGCACACCGGCGAAATCGGAGCCGCGCCCCCAGACGCGCTGGTCGTGGTTGATGCGCTGCCAGTTGTCGCCGGCGTCGTCGGATCGGTAGACGCCGCCTTGCCGGGCATCCACCAGGGCGTACATGCGGCGCGGATCGCTCGGCGCAATGGCGATGCCGATCCGGCCCAAGCCTTCAGCGGTATTGGGCAGTCCGCCGGTCAACGGCTGCCAGGTGCTGCCGCCATCGGTGGATTTGAACAGGCCGCTGCCCGAGGTTTGGAAGGAGGCGCCGATTTCCCACGGCGCCTGCCGCGCGGCCCACAGTACGGCGTAGACGATCTGCGCGTTGGAGGGGTCGAAGGCCAGGTCGACGGCCCCGGTATTCTCGTCCTTATAGAGCACTTTCTGCCAGCTCGCACCGCCGTCGGTGGAGCGGAAGACGCCGCGCCCGGCATTGGGACCGTAAGGATGGCCGAGTACGGCAGCGAAAACGCGATTGGCGTCGTGCGGATCGACGATCAGCGCGGAGATTTGCTGGGCTTTGTCCAAGCCCGCATTTAGGCCGAGATGCTGCCAGCTTTGGCCGGCATCGGTGGATTTGTAGATCCCGTCGCCGGTGGAGAGATCGGGGCGCTGCAGTCCTTCGCCGCTACCGACATAGATGACACGCGGATCGGAAGGCGCCACGGCCAGCGCGCCGATGGAGCCCGTGTCCTGGTCGTCGAAGATCGGTTTCCAAACGCGTCCAGCATCGGTGCTTTTCCAAACGCCCCCGTTATTGGCGCCGATGTAGAAGACATAGGGCTGGCCGGGGACGCCGCTGGCAGCCACGGTGCGTCCGCCACGAAACGGCCCGATCATCCGCCAGCGGAGGCCGCCGTAAAGTTCGGGACCCAGGGACTGCGCGCCCGCCATGGGGGCCAGCACAGCCGCCAGCAGGCACATGCGGAGGGTTGTCACGCGTTACCGCGTCCGAATGCGGCAGCCGCGCGTTCCGCGGTCTCTTCGGGCGTTAGATCTTCGATGTGGGTGGCAATGGACCAAACGAATCCGGAGGGATCGCGGAGTTGTCCGTAGCGGTCGCCCCAGAACTGATCCTGCAGCGGGAACACCGCCTGGCAGCCGTTCGCCACTGCCTGCGCCCAGGCGGCATCGGCATCCGGGACATACAAGTGCAGCCGCAGCGGCAGATGGCCTTCGGCGATGGGCGGCATCCCCATTTCCGGGAACGTGTCGTTGAGCATCATGATGGTATCGCCGATCTTCACATTGGCGTGCATCAGTTTGCCGCCGGGTCCTGGCGACCGGCTGATTTCGACCGCGCTAAAGGCGCGTTTCAGGAATTCGATGTAATCCGCGCAGCCCGCCACGGTCAAGTGGATGGTGAGCGTGTTAAAGCCCTGGGGAACCGGTTGAGCAGCTTTAGCCATATCGGGATTATGATAATACGCCGCGGACCCCGCGCAACTCGCCGCGAGAGCGGCATCGGATCTGTCCTATTACGCACACGATCGAGACCCCTCGACGCCCGCATGCGCTACAATGATTCGGGTCCCTTCACCGCCCTCTAAAGATGGAACGCGCCAGCAGATTCCTCGGCAAACTTACCGGCCCAATCGACATCGACGAACTGGCCCGCGCGGCGTGGCCCATGGCCGTGGGAAAAAAGGTCGCGGCGCGTACGCGGCCCGCGCGCATGGTGCGCACGCGGCTGATCGTGGAAGTGGAAGATCTGGTCTGGAAGAAGCAGTTGTTTACGCTGTCCAAACAAATCCTGGCGAATCTCGAGCGGCACCTGGGACAAGGTATCGTCGACGATCTGGAGTTCCGTATCATGCCGCCGCGGCGCGATCCGCAGCGAGCGGAGATGGCCCAACCGTCGCGCGCGGCCGACGATGCAGACCAGATCGCCGATCCCATCATGCGCAATATGTACAAGCTGGCCCGCAAGAAGGCGCTGGCGTGAAAATCACGGAAAAGGAAGTCCGTTATGTGGCGGACCTGGCCAACCTGAGCCTGACCGATGCCGAAGTGCAAAAGCTGCAGGCGGACCTCGACGAGATTCTGGGCCATGTGGAACGTCTGAACGAGATCGATACGACAGGCGTCGAGCCGATGGCACAGGTGCTCTTCGCATCTGACGATGCCGCCACCTGGCGCGCCGACCGCGAGCGGCCGCCGCTGGGCACGGATCTGGCGCTGGCCAATGCGGCCCAGTCGGGCGCCGGCTATTTCAAAGTGCCCAAGGTCATCGAGCGCTGAGCTATGGATCTTCGATCGCTCACCATCAGCCAGGTGCGGGACGGTTTGCTGGCGCGCCAATTCAGCGCCGTCGAGTTGGCCCAGGAATCCCTGCGCTTCGCGGCGGCGCAGAATACGGCCACCAATGCCTATCTGCGATTCTCGCCGGAGCGTGCGCTGGGCGCCGCGGCCCGTGTGGACGAGAAGATCGCGCGTGGCGAGGATCCGGGCGCCCTGGCCGGCGTTCCCGTGGCGGTGAAAGACGTCATCCTGACCAAGGGCGTGCGCACCACCTGCGGATCGAAGCTGCTTGCGGAATACGTGCCGCCCTACGATGCCACGGCCATCGCGCGGTTGGAAGAAGCCGGCGGCGTGATCCTGGGCAAGACCAATTGCGACGAATTTGCCATGGGATCGTCCAACGAGAATTCGGCGTTCGGTCCGGTCCGCAATCCGCTGGCGCCCGACCGCGTGCCGGGCGGATCGAGCGGTGGATCCGCGGCGGCGGTAGCCCAGGGAACCGCCGTGCTGGCGCTGGGATCGGACACCGGCGGGTCCATCCGCCAGCCCGCTTCGTTTTGCGGCGTGGCCGGCGTCACGCCGACCTACGGGCGTGTCTCGCGATACGGGCTCACGGCATTCGCCAGTTCGCTCGACCACATCGGGCCTTTGGCGCGCACCGTGCGGGATGCCGCCGTGCTGCTGCAAACGATCGCCGGCCGCGACCCGATGGATTCCACGTCGGCTGCGGCGCCCGTGCCGGACTACACACAATCGATGGACGGAAACGTCCAAGGTTTGAAGCTTGGGCTGCCGCGCGAGTATCTAAGAGATTTGACGAGCGAAACCGGGGATCTGATCGAGGCGGGCGTCGCGAAGCTGCGCCAGCTCGGCTGCGAAGTACGCGAGATCAGCCTGCCGGCCACCGATTATGCCATCGGATGCTATTACATCATCGCCACGGCGGAGGCCAGCTCGAATCTGGCGCGCTACGATGGCGTGCGGTACACCTTCCGTTCGGAGGCTTCCGGCACGCTCAGCGAAATGTACCGGAACACGCGCGGCCAGGGCTTCGGAGCCGAATGCAAGCGGCGCATCATGCTGGGAACTTACGTACTGAGCGCCGGTTATTACGACGCTTATTATTTGAAAGCCCAGAAGGTGCGTGCGTTGATCGCGCGGGATTTCGCACGTGCGTTTTCGGAAGTGGATGCGATCGTGGCGCCGGTGTCGCCCTTTCCGGCGTTCAAGCTGGGCGAAAAGATCGACGATCCGCTGGCCATGTACCTGTCCGATATTTACACGATTACCGGCTCGTTGGCCGGCATCCCCTGTATGAGCGTACCGTGCGGCAAGACGGCCGCCGGGTTGCCGGTAGGGATGCAGATCCTGGCCAAACATTTCGACGAGCCCACGATGTTCCGCCTGGCGGACGCTTTCGAGCGCGCCGGCGCAAATTGAAACAATACTTCGAGATGAATGGAGATCGATATGCCTTTTACGCTTCCCCCGCTACCTTACGCCCCCGATGCCCTGGAGGTTTCCATCGACAAGACGACCATGGAGATCCATCACGACAAGCACCACGGCGCTTACGTGACCAACCTCAACAAGGCGCTGGAATCGGCGCCCGACCTCGCTGGCAAGAGCATCGAGGAACTGCTGGCGAACCATTGCGCGATCGTGCCGGAAAACATCCGGACCGCGGTGCGAAATAATGGCGGCGGCCACATCAACCACTCGATGTTCTGGACCATCATGGGTCCGGGCGCGGGCGGCGCGCCGGTCGGCCACGTGGCCGAAGCCATCACCAGCACATTTGGCAGCTTCGACGAATTCAAGACCAAGCTGCAAACCGCCGGCATGGGCCGTTTCGGCTCCGGCTGGGCGTGGCTGATTTCAAACGGCGGCAAACTGGAGATCGCTTCCAGCGCGAATCAGGATAGTCCCGTGATGGAAGGTAAGTATCCAATCCTGGGCGTGGATGTTTGGGAACACGCCTATTACCTGAAGTATCAGAACCGGCGCGCGGACTATCTGGGCGCGTGGTGGAATGTAGTAAATTGGCCCGCGGTAGAAGCACGGTTCAATTCACATAAGTAGGATAGGTGGGCCACGCCGGCCAGCGGCGTGGCCCATTCGTTTACACCGACAACAGCCGTTGAAAAAACGCCCGGTAACGGCGCAACGCCTGCCGCAGGTCTTCGGTCGAAACGTCGTTTCCTTTCGACCATTCCCGTTCCAGTTTGGCGCGCTCTTCCGCGAACGATTCAGTCAGATTCTTGATGGCCGTGGCGACCAGTTCGTCGGCGCGCTCGACCGACACTCGCGGGTCGTCCACAAATTCTGTCTGGATCGCCTCCCATCGCGTGCGCAGATCGTCCGAGCGGTCCTTTTGTAACAAAGGAACGGAATGTGCGTCGCCGATCCGGATTTCCGGCGGTTGGTGCGCGGCCACGTTCGCCAGATGGGCGGTAGTCAGTTCCGTTTCCATGATGTCCGGCATAATTTACACCCTCCTGTACGCGCCGGTGTGCATGCCAGCCGCCTGCGCTTCCAGCAATTCGTCAAAAAGATTCCGATAATAGACCATAGCCTGGCGCAAGTCTTCGGTACTGGCGCGGCCTTCCTGTTCTGCTACCGCGACGGCGCGGGCCGCGCGATAGTTTCGGATGACATGCGGGTGATCCACCGAGAGATCTTCCGCGCGGCGGTCGAAATCCGCCATCGGATAGCCGCGCGTGCGCATGGCTTCGCAGACCAGGTGATCCGCTTCGCGAATCGCCAGCCGGGGGTCGTCCACAAAGTGCGACTGGGTAATGCGCCACTCATCGCTGAACCGCTGTTGCTCCACCGTAGTGAGCGCCCGGATTTTGTAGTTTTCCGTCCGTTCCGTGCGATGCTCCAACGCTTTTTCCGCGCGCATCCGGCCGCCGTAGTCGCGAACCGCCCGGTCGTACTCGGGACCGAAACGGCTGCGAAGGGAATTCGTTCGGCGCTTTTGCATAAAAGCAATCGCTGCGAGGGCCGCGATCAAGATCACGGCGATCAAAATAATCCACAATGCTGTGCTCATGGGTAAAAAGTCCTTCCGCACGGTGAAGGAGCATTTCACGGGCCATCAAGCGGCTTATTCACGTGTATTGCCGAATACCAATTGAAGCGGCTCTGCTATCCTAACCAAGGAGGAAATCCCGTTGCCTCGCTGGACGATCGTTCCGTTTCTCGGCCTGTGCCTGCTTCCGGCACAAGAATCGCCCGCGCCGCCGGCCACGGTGTTCAGCGTCTCTACGACGCTGGTGCAGATCGACTCCGTAGTCACCGACGCCAAGGGACATCAAGTCACAAACCTGAAGCCGGACGACTTCCAGGTCCTGGTCGACGGCAAGCCGCAGGCGGTTACGAACTTCTCCTATATTCACCTGGATTCCCCGGACGTAAACCGCGCGAGCCTCTCTCCGCAGGCGCTTGACAAACCGCTGCCGTCCGCCAATACCGCCGACGTCGTGAAGCCCGGAGACGTCCGCCGCAGCACGGTGCTGGTAGTGGACGATCTCAGCCTCTCGTTCGAAAGCATCTATGCCGTGCGCCAGGCGCTGCGCAAGTTTATCGACAAGCAGATGCAGCCCGGCGACCTGGTTGCGCTCTGGGAAACCGGACGCAGCAACAGCGTGTTCCAGCAATTCACTTCTGACCGGCGCGTATTGCGAGCCGCCGTGGAAAACCTGCGCTGGAATCCGGCCGGATTGGGTTTGATCGACCCATTTGAGAGGCAGGGACCCAACGTCAATCGTATGATGGCCATGGTCACCACGGGAACGGACGCCCCACCGCCGGGCCCACCGAACGTCTTGCGGGACCAGCGCGCTGCGAACGCCAACGAGGCCGCGTTTAACCGCCTTAATGCCACGGCCGGCGCGTTCGACACGCTAGGCCAGCTCTTAGAAGAGTTACGGCCGGTAGGAGGCCGGAAAGCCATCGTGTTTTTCTCCGACGGCATCGACCTACCCGGGGTCACCTTGCCGGGAGGCCCGCCGCCCGGCAATTCTTTTGCGGCCCCGCGCGACGAGGCGCTGGTCGCCCGTTTCCGCCACTTGATCGACCAGGCCAATCGCTCGGGCGCCGTGGTTTACACCGTGGATGCGCGCGGCCTCGTGTACCTCGAGCCGGAAAAACTCGGCGCCCTGGAGTTGTCGCAGCAGGGGCTGCTGCAGCTTGCCGAAGATACCGGCGGTTTCGCCGCCATCAACGGCAACGGTTTGAGCGATGCTCTCGAGAGCATCGAGGAGCAGCAGAAGGGATACTATCTGATCGGATTCAAGGCGCCGGAGAATATCGCTACCGGGATTCCGGGGTCGAAAACCGATTACCATTCGATCCGGGTGACTGTGAATGTGCACGGCCTGCGGGCGCATTCCCGATCCGGCTTCTTCGGCGAGACAGATGAAGCGGCGCGCCCCAAATATGCCACGCGCCAGGCCCAGATGATGGCCACGGTCCAATCCCTTTTCAATAAGTCGGAACTGCACGTACGGATGACGGCGCTCTACCGGCGGACGGCCAAGGGCCAGACCCTCGTCCACAACCTGTTATATGTGGATCCGCGCGATATCACCTTCCGCACGGACCTTTACGGAATCCAATATGCGGCGCTGGACGTGGTGATCCTGGCTTCCGGCCGCGAACTCGATCCGCTGGCCGCCATCAGCCGCCATATGACCATCGACGCCAGCGACGAGAAGCTGGCGAAACTGCGGAAAGACGGGCTGCTGCTTACCCTGGATGTCCCCGTCAAGGAGGCCGGTTCCTACCAGGTCCGCGCCTGCGTTCTGGATAGTACGTCGCGCGCCGCCGGATCCGCCGGACAATACATCGAAATTCCGGATCTGAAAAAGCAGCATCTGGCGCTGACCACTCCGCTGCTCGACGATGTCTCCGCGCCCGGCGATACGCGCTTCAACGACGTGTCGTCCGCATTGCGGGAGTTCAAAGCCGGCAGCCTGCTGGCATTCGCTTTTCACATCGAGACCGATAAGCCGGGGCGTGCGGTGGCCGCGGATAAATACGATACCCAGATCCAGCTTTATCGCGACCGTACGCCGATCCTCGACAAACCGGTATCGGTGGCCCCGTTACCCGGCCAGGACGGGCGCGCTGTAGTTGGCGAATTGCGGCTGAGCACCAGCTTGCCCGCCGGTCAATACTACCTGCAAGCCATGGCGACGGATCGCGGCGGCAAGACGCCGCGCACGGCCAGCTCCTGGATCGAATTCCGCGTGGTCGAGTAGCGCGGCGGAAAATCCATTATTGGCGATGGGCGATGGGCTTGCCCCTGACTGGCGTGCTCAAGTAAAATGCTGCGAGGAGGATCGCATGAGAAGACTTTTGAACATACTGCCGTGGATCGCGCTGCTGGCGATTGGCGCGATTTCTTTACCGAAGATGGCGCGCACCGCGCCGCCGCCGGAGGCGCATCCGCATATGCGTGCGGCGATGAGGGAATTGCGCGAAACGCGCCGGGAACTGGAAACGGCCGCGCACGATTTTTGCGGCCACAAGGCGGATGCTATCCGTACGGTGGACGAGTCTATCCGGCAGCTTCAATTGGCGCTGGACTGCGCACGGTGAAGAGCGGGACTTTTAAGTCCCGCTTAGCCGCCTGAAAAGGCGGCTGCGGGCAGGATTGCCCGCCCCACAGGGTTTTCAACGGTGCCGCGCATTATCCAATGCCGCCCGATTCGATCTTGAGGAGCTGGCGCTTGCGCGCGCCGCCCCAGCGATATCCGCCAGTGTCGCCGTCCGCGCGCACGACGCGATGGCAGGGGATAACCACGGCCACCGGGTTCGATGCGCAGGCCCGCGCCACGGCCCGCGCGGCGCGCGGCTTCCGGATGCGCCTGGCGATCTCGCCATAGGATTGCGTGCTGCCGTAGGGGATGGTTTGCAGATACTCCCACACGCGCCGCTGGAAGGCGGTGGCCTGGATGTCGAGGGGCACGTCCAGGTTCTGCAATCGCCCACCGAGGTGGGCTTGCAACTGGGCCGCCCACGGGCTCAGAAACTCCGGATCGCGGCGCAAGACGGCGGCGGGGAATTCGGCGCGCACGGACTCCGCAAGCTGCTTCGCGGACGCGCCAAATTGGATGGCGCACACACCCTTGGCGGTGGCCGCGGCGAGCAGCAGGCCGGCAGGCGTGTCCAAGATATCGTAGCGAATGTCGAGACCTGCGCCGCCGCGCTGGTAAGCAGTTGGGGTCATGCCAAGCTGCGAATTCGCGCGTTCGTAGAGACGGCTGCTGGACCCGTAACCGGCATCGTAAAGCGCGGTGGTGACGGTGCGGCCTTCGCGCAATCCCCCTTTGAAGGACTCCAGCCGGCAGAAATCGGCATAGGCGCGCGGGGTGATGCCGGTGGCCGCTTTGAAGGTTCGCTGCAGATGGAAGGGACTCAGTTTCAGTTCGCGGCTGAGTCCATCGAGCGTAATCGATTCATCGAGGTGCCGCTCCAGGTAGCGGCAGATTTTCTCGACCATTTCGGATTGGGCGTCGCGGGTGGGTTCGCGGTCGGGCGTGCAGCGGAGACAGGCGCGAAAGCCGGCGCGCTCGGCCGCATCGCGGCGCTGGAAAAAGATCACGTTCTCGCGGCGCGGGCGGCGGGAAGGACAGGAGGGGCGGCAGTACACGCCTGTGGAGAGGACGGCATATAGGAAGACACCGTCCATATGGGTATCGCGGGTTTCCAGCGCTTCCCAGAAATTCGCTTCCCAGTAAGCCTGTTCGTCTTTGGGAGCCTTTGCCAAGCTACTCATTATTGTCGCCATAATTCGAGCGTACGCGTTGGGGGGCGGCGGCGGCTATCCGTTCCTTGCGGGTGAAATAACAAAGCCAGTGGCGCACGCTCTAGGCGTGCAGGCGGGACTTTTAAGTCCCGGATGCCCCACTTGGAAGAAGAAGTGTAGTACGAGAGGGAGGTATGCGATTTCGCGGCTCCGCCTCGCTGATCTTACTGCTGCTGCTTGCGGCTTGCTCGCGGCGCCCGGATCCTTTGCCGGGCCTTCCGCGCGTCTTTGTATGGGTTTGGGAGCGTCCGCAGGATTTGCGGTGGCTGGACACGCGTTCGGTGGGCGTCGCGTTTCTGGCGCGCACGGTGTGTCCGCGGGCAGACGGCGTGGTTGTGCGCCCACGTATGCAGCCGCTTCTGGCGCCGCCGGATACGGTGCTGATGGCCGTGGTCAGGGTGGAAAGCGGAGGTCATGCGGAGGGGGCCGACGTGGCGCAGACCGCCCGCGCGATCGCCGATGCCGCGGCGCAACCCGGGGTGCGCGCGTTGCAGGTAGACTTCGACGCGGTGGCCTCCGAGCGGATCTTCTACCGGGCCTTGCTCGCGGACCTGCGGCGGCGGCTGCCGGGCCGGATGCCGCTATCGATGACGGCGCTGGCGTCCTGGTGCGAGGCGGACGGCTGGATCTCAGGCCTGCCCGTCGCCGAAGCGGTACCCATGTTGTTCCGCATGGGCCCCGACCACTATTCCGCCGGCAGTGATTTTCGCGGTGAGCTATGTGGCTCCAGCGTGGGAATCGCGACGGACGAATTGCCCTCCCGCATTCCCGGGGGACGGCGTGTCTATGCATTCGATCCGCGGGGGTGGTCGCCAGACCACCTGCAAGCGGTGTTGAGAAAGGTCGGTAAATGGCAAAGCGAATTCTAATCCTGTTGATTCTGGCCGGAGTCTTGGTGGGGCCGGAAGATCTTTCGAGTTGCGGCCCGTTCCTACCGGAGGCGGTGTTCACGAGCAAGCTGCAGCCGCTCGACGAGGCGCGATTCTTCAGCGGCCGCCTCGACATCCTGCAGCCGCGCTATCGCCGTATTTACCTGATGACCGCTTACCGGTATTTCACAGGCCTAGGTCTCGGCAAACAGGATCAACAGGAGCTTCTGGCGAAGCCCGACACGAGCACCGACATGTGGATGGGCCGGGCGTCGTTGGCCGTTCAAGGGTGGCTGCAGGTGCGCGTGCAAATGGGCGCGCCGCAGCTCGATGAAATCGACCGCTTCAAGATCCTGCCCGACCATTCCTATATTCTGAACTGCGGTGACGACGCTTTCTCGAACGCCTCGGCGACCATGATCGACCGCTCCCTGGCGGGCCATTCGCACGAGGATCTCAGGGTCTGGGTGGCCGCACAGGACCAGGTATTCGGGAATTGTTCGGTGCCGCAGCCGTGGCAGCAGGCGCAGAAGCCGGCGGGACCTTCAATTCCCGCGCCGCTGCCGGCCAGCGCCGCGGCCTGGATGCAAGCGGACCGGGCCTACCAGATCGCGTCGGCGGAGTTTTATGCCGGCCAGTTCGATGCGGCCACGGCGGATTTCCTGAGGATTGCGGCCGATCGGAGTTCGCCGTGGCACGGCATCGCGCCCTATCTTGCCGCGCGTGCACTGATCCGTAAAGCGACAGTAGTAGACCCGTCGGCCGCTCCGGCCGCGCAGGAGCAGTTGCGGAAGGCACTGGCCGATCCGGACGCCGCGGCGTGGCACGCCAGCGCGCGGGGCCTGTCGCGCTACCTCCGTGTCCGAACCGACCCGGCGGGCGCTCTGCACGAACTGGCGCTCGCGGTGTCGACGGAAAAGACAGGCGCCGCGAGGGATATGTACGACTTCCGGTTGATACTCGACCGGTCGGTCGATACGGGAACGGACCCACCCGACGACATCACGGAATGGATCGCCGCCATGCAGAACGGTCCTGCCGACCGCGCGCTGGTGAAGTGGCGGCAAAAGCGCTCGCTGCCGTGGCTGGTAGCGGCGATGACTTACGCTGCAGAGCCGGATGCGGAGTTGATGGCTGCCGCCGCCAAAATTGCGGAGACTTCGCCCGCTTTCCCGACGGTCGAATTTCACCGGCTGCGGCTGATGCCGGCGGACGAGGCGCGGCCCCGGCTGGATGCGCTGCTGCACCGCAAAATGCCTGTTTCCCCTCGCAACCTGTTCCTGGCCGAACGACTGCGCGTGGCTCGCGATTGGGACGAGTTTCTGCGATACGCGCCCCGCACCATGGCAGCCACATGGGTGGAAGGCGGTGGGGAAGAGGCGGCGACCGTGCGCGCGGTGGATTTCGATGGCGATGCCTCGGCCATTTTGGATCGCCAGGCGCCGCTGGCGCTGCTGGCGCTGGCCGCCCGGAGCCCCAGCCTGCCGCCGAACCTGCAATTTGAGGTGGCACGCGCCGTATGGGTGCGGGCAGTCCTGTTGGGCGACAACGCTGCCGGAATCGCGATTGCGCCGGTGTTGGCATCGCTCGCGCCGTATTTGAAACCGTACCTCGACCGTTACCAGGCGGCGCCGGACGATCCGTCGCGGGCGTTCGCGGCGGCGTGGCTGATGCTGAACAATCCGGGAATGCGGCCTTCGATTGAGGCCGGCCTTGGCCGCGCAACACCTATCACGAAGATCGACGGCTTCCGCGACAATTGGTGGTGTCCGGTGGGGGCAACACCGAACGACCGGTCGGGATCTTCAGCGACGGAGGTCTTGAATGCGCCCCTGATGTTGCTTTACCAGGGCGGTTCGGTCGATGCCTCATTTCTTTCCGCGGTGGAGCGCGCCGAGGCGCGCCGCGAAGCGGAACGGCTGGCAGCGGCGCCGGCGGCAGCGAGTTTAATGGCGCGGCAAGCGGTCGAGTGGGTGGAGGCTCATCCGGACGATTCGCGCGCGCCCGAGGCTCTGCGCCTGGCGGTGCGTGCCGGCCATTACGCCTGCGGCGGCGACGGCCAGACCGAGCGCTGGATGAAGCGCGCTTTCCGTCTGCTGCATAGCCGCTATCCGCGAAGCGAGGCGGCGGTGAAGACGCCCTACTGGTATAGCCCGGAGCGCCGCTAGGGCACCTGTCCTGCCTCACTAAAAGAGTTACGATTTCAATAGGAGCCGCCTTATGAAGATGACCTCTGCTGTTGTGCTCTTTCTGGTTCTGGCTTCCTCCAATGCCTCGCCGCAGGGCGAGGTCACGTTCAAGACTGAAACGAACCTGGTGCTCGTTCCGGTCGTGGTACGCGATGCCAAAGGGAACACCGTTGGAAATCTCGGCAAAGAAGATTTTCGGCTCTTCGATAAGGGCAAGCCGCAGGAAATCACGAAATTCGCGGTAGAGGACACCTCGCAGCGGGTGGCCGAAGACCGGAGCTTAGCCGGCAGAGACCCCGCACAACCCAAAACCATTCCGATCGCGATTCCGGACCATTATGTCGCGCTGTTGTTCGACGATTTGCACCTAAAGACCGGTCCGGGCAACATCGGAGACTTCGCGGATCTGGTTTACTCGCGCAACGCCACTTTGAAGTTGCTCGACACGTTGCAGCCCAGCGATCGCGCCGCGGTTTTTACGCCATCGGGAGAAGTGGAGATAGACTTCACCGGCGACCGCGCCAAGCTTCGGGAAGGGCTGCTCAAGATTCGCCCGGCTTCTCCAGTCTCCCCGCCCGGGTCGGCTTGCCAGATTCAACGGGAAATCGAGAAGGAATCGCGGGCGCTGGTGACGACGACCGGAAACATCGTGCGCCGGATGTCGCTACTGCCGGGCCAGCGAACCGTGGTGCTGATTACATCGGGACTGGTGCTGTACGACCAAGGGTCCTGCCCGTGGTCGCTGGTGCCGGAGACGATGCAGTTGATCGACCATGCGGTGCGATCGCATATCGTGATCAACGGTCTGGATGCGCGCGGGGTCGCATTGCAGAGCGGCTTTTCCTACCAGATGTTTCAGGCCCAGGTAACGAATGGAACGGGCGGCCGTTTTATTGCCGACACGAACGACCTGACAGGAGCGTTACGCCGGCTGAGCGCCGCCCCGGAGCACATCTACATCCTGGGCTTCTCGCCACAGGCTTTGAAACCGGACGGCAGTTTTCATTCGGTGACCGTGAAACTGGTGAGCAGACGCAAACTGGATGTCCAGGCGAGGAACGGATATTTCGCGCCTGGCGGAAAGGACCTGGCGAACAAGGAGACGCCGCTGTCCGTGGAAAGTGCGGAGGTGCCGCGGGTAGACGAGACCCAGACAAAGGACGTCGCCGCAACGCTTGGCCTTACAGCCGCCGCGACGCACCCGCAGGAACTTCCCGAGGCCAGCGTTACGACAGCGCCCGCGCCGGAGCCGCCCAGAGCTTCTCCCACCCCACCGGGCGAGGCGGAAATGACCACGCGCGATGAAGCGGTGACTTTCAAGGTGCAAAGCAACCTGGTGGAGGTTCCGGTGATCGTGCGCGACAGCCAGGGGCATGCCGTCGGAAATCTGCGCAGAGAAGACTTCCGCATTTTCGACAAGGGTAAGCGGCAGGAGATCACGAAGTTTTATGTGCAGAAGGCCGGTGCACCCGCGGCACCGGACAAGCGGGCGGAGAACGGCCCGGCCGAGAACGCCCCCGCGGGAAGCGGCCAGGTATCCGGCGCCTCCAAAGGGCCGGATGCGCCACTGGTATTGCCCACGCACTTCGTCGCCTTTGTTTTTGACGACGTACATATCCGTTTCGAAGATCTGCCGCAAGTACGCGCCGCGGTGGTGAAATACATCCGTTCATCGCTGCTGCCGGGAGATCGCGCGGCACTGTTTACGACCTCGGGCCGGATCGGGGTGGATTTCACGGATAGCCCGGAAGCGCTGATCGGGCCGCTGCTGAAGGTTACTCCGAGCCCTATTGGGGCGGCCATGTTCGGTTCCTGCGGAATGTACGTAAGCTATTTTCAGGCGGTGCAGATCGATCAACAGGTGGGGATGTCGCCCAGCACACAGGACATTCCTAAATCGCTGGCACTGCGCGTCGCGGTCGACGACTTTGGGGATCTGCATACCGCCATGCAGTACGTGCGGGACGCTTATACGAGCGGGCTGCAAGAGACCCGCGCGGCGCTTGGGGCGCTCAAGCTGGTGGTCGAGCGCATCGCGCAGATGCCGGGGCAACGAAGCGTGGTTCTGGCATCTCCGGGTTTCTTTGTGCCGGCCGATCTGCAGAACGCCAGCTCAGACCTGATCCAACTCGCTATTCGATCGAAGGTACTGATCAGCGGGGTGGACGCGCGAGGCGTTTGGACAATTCCCACTTACGATGGCTGCCGGCCTGGCGGCAGCGCAAGCGTGATCCAGGACGAGGTGGCGTTCAGGCCGCTGGAGAATGAGGCCCAAACCGACGAGCTGATCGCGCTGGCGGAGGACACCGGCGGCACGCTTAACCGCGACAACGATTTTTTCGGCGGCGTGCGGAAGGCCGCGGCGACACCCGAGTATCTTTATGTGCTGGGCTTCGTGCCGCAAGACCTGAAGGTGGATGGCAAATTCCATCCCTTGAAAGTGACGATGAACGCGGGCGAGAAGGTGAGTCTGCAGGCGCGCCGCGGGTACTGGGCGCCCAAACGGCTCGACGACGCCACGGCGGCTTCGCGGCAAGAGATCGAGAGCGCGGTATTCTCGCACGAAGAGATCCACAGCCTGCCGGTGGAGATGCATACCCAGGTGACCAAAACGGGCGGAGCGCAGAAGCTGAACGTGATTACCAGCGTGGACCTGAAGCTGATCCATCTGCGCAAGGTGGACGACCGGAACCGGAACGACGTGACGATCATAGCCGCGGTTTTCGACGGCAACGGCAATTTCGTAGCCGGCCAGCAGAAGATCCTGCAGCTTCGGCTGCGCGACGAGACCGTGCGCGCGCTGGACCAGAAGCCTCCCGTCAACATCGATACGAACTTCGACGTGCAGCCCGGCGCTTACCTGGTCCGGCTGGTGGTGCGCGACGACGAGGGCCAGCAGATCACGGCCGAGAATGCGGGCGTGCAGGTTCCATGACGCGGCGGGGTATGAATGAGTGCGGAGGAAATCGATGCGTGTAGCACTTCTATTGGCGCTGGCCCTCGGTCTGCCGGACGGCGCGGCCGCCCAGACGCAAACCGGCGAAACGTTCAAGGCGGGCGTGACGGTAATTCAGGTTCCGGTGGTGGTTCGCGACCGCGACGGCCACATCGTGAGCAACCTGGGCAAGGACGACTTCGAACTCTTCGACAACGGAAAGCGGCAGGAGATCACCAGTTTCGCGGTGGAGGAGGCTGGAAGCCAGACTGCCCCTGACCGTTCGCTGCCCGATGCGAAGGCGCCGGCGGCGCCAGCGGCGGGAACCGGAGTCGACATTCCCTCGCGTTTCGTCACGTACTTTTTCGACGACATGACGATCCGGGATCAGGGCGATCTGACGCGGATTCGCGAGGCCGCGGCACGGCAGCTTGGCGCGCTGCAGGCCGGCGATCGCGCGGCCATCTTCAGCTCGTCATGCCGCGTGGAACTCGATTTCACCAACGACCGGGAAAAGCTGCAGGAGGCGATATCCCATATGCAATTGCGTCCCGCGGCGGTGTGCCGCGTCTCGCAGGCGCAAACCCTGCAAGTGGCGTTGTTGAAAGCCATGGTCGACAGGATGTCGAAGCTGCCGGGGCGGCGGGATATCATCCTGGTTTCGTCCGGTTTCTTTGTGGGATCCGATCGCTTCAGGCAGGGTGAAGAAGCGGCCTTGATTGAGAATGCTATCCGATCAAAGGTGTCCATCGACACGGTAGACACGGGCGAGGCCACCGATTACACCACTAGCGGCGCAGCTAGCGCCGTGGACGGCCGCCCGCGCTACGACAATTCGGCGAATGCCCTGGTGCTGGTGGATCTGGCGCACGGAACCGGCGGCGCCTATGTCACCGGCAACGATTTCGCCCTGAGTTTCCGCAAGCTGGCCACGCCGGAGAGCCATTATCTGCTGGGGTTTGTGCCGGCGGGCAAGGCGGACGGCCGTTTTCATCAGTTGAAGGTGAAGCTGGAGAATTCGCGGAAGCTGAATGTGGAGGCGAGGAACGGGTATTATGCTCCGCAGCGATCCGAGTAAAGAATTTCCTTCATTGTATGCCTAGCATATTAGGCAAACAGGTTGTAAATTGCCATAATGCCTAATATAATAGGCATTGCGTGTTGGACTTGATCTCAATAGGCGCGCGGGTGGCCGAACGCCGCAAATCGCTCAAACTCAGCCAGGCGGCGCTTTCGCGCCAGGCCCGGATCAGCCGCGCTACGCTCGACGCGCTCGAAAACGGACGCGCCGGCGAAATGGGTTTTTCCAAACTCGCCAGACTGCTTGCCGCGCTTGGGCTTGAGCTCAAGCTTCAGGAAATGGCCTCGCAGCGCCCCACCCTCGAAGAACTGATCGAAGAGGATCGCGATGATCAAAGTCTGGACCGACGCGGCTGAGGCGGCGCTGCTGGACCGGCACGGCGCGCGCGGCAGCGCATTCGCCTACCTGCCGGCCACGCCCGAGGCGCGCGCGGTCTCAGTGACCATGCCGGTGCGCCTTCCGTCCTGGACCGTGCCTTTGGGCCTGGCTCCCATCTTCGAGATGAATCTGCCGGAGGGACTCCTGCGCGAGCGTTTGCGCCTGGCTTTCGCGAAAGCCACGGGCAGTTTTGACGAATTCGACCTGCTGTCGATCGTGGGCCGCTCCCAGGTGGGCCGCATCCGCTATACCGGCGATGCGGAGAAACTGCATGAAGAGGTGCCGTTTCAATCGGTGGATGAGATTCTCGAACGCAATCGCGGCGGAGATTTGTTGCCCTACCTGCTGGAGAAGTTCGCCTCCTTCTCCGGCATCAGCGGCGTGCAACCTAAGATCCTGGTGCGCGACGAAAATGCCTTCGCTGCGACGGAGCATGCGGGCCGCCGGCTCTCGCAGAGCTACCGCGGCGCGACGCACATCGTGAAACTGTGGGAACCGAACGAGTATCCGCAGCTTGCCGCAAACGAATACTTCTGCCTTAGCGCGGCGCGCAAGTGCGGACTCGAAGTGCCCCCGTACCGCCTGGCGGAAGACGGCATGGCGCTGGTGATCGACCGCTTCGACCTGCGCATGGATGGGACCTATCGGGGATTCGAGGATTTCTGCGTACTCAACGCCCGCAGGACCGACGAGAAATATCGCGGCAGCTACGAGACCGCAGTGATAAGGCGATTTGGGCAGTTTGCGAATTCAACGCACGTCAACGAGGACCTGGAAAGGCTCTTCACCCTGATTGCGCTGAACTGCGCCTTGCGCAATGGCGACGCACATCTGAAAAACTTTGGGATGGTCTATGACGACGTGCAGGGTGAAGCCCGGCTGGCGCCGGTCTACGACCTGGTGACCACGTCCGTGTACCTCCCCAACGATAGCCTGGCTCTGACGCTCGATGGAGCGACCCACTGGCCAACGGCAAAACAGCTCAGGAAACTCGGCGAAACGCGCGCGGGCGGTACGCCGGGGAAGATCAGAGAGATTCTGGAACGCGTCGAAGAAGCGATTGTGGAGACGGCAGGAGACGTTCGCGCTTATATGAAGCAGCATCCGGAATTTGCCGGGATCGGAGGACGGTTGTTAGAGGAGTGGGAAAAAGGATCGGCCGGTTCGCTACGCGGCTAATCCTTCGCGCGCATCGCTGTGGAACCGTTTGATGATTTGCTAAAATCAAGAAAAGGTAACGGAAGCGGGCCACCCTAGCTCAGTTGGTAGAGCGGCTGATTCGTAATTTCCCCGTCTATGTTTATGCTGTTGGTTCTGTGGGGGCTACACCTCTGTTTTGTCGGCATATTCGGCTTGACGGGCGCTAATTGAATCCGATTTTGAATCCAACTTTTTGGCGAACAGCCGGAGCGGCTGGAGAGCGTCACTTCGGCGGCGTGTAGACCAAATGCGTGGAAAAGTTGTCGTCGATCGTCTGCCGGCCGTGGATCTCATTGACAGCAATTGCAGTATATAGGTCTATGCGCTGATCTATAGTTATTGAAGGGCGCGTTCATGTTCACTCCAGAAGAGTTGCGGCAAGCCGAAATCTTTGCCTGCCTTGACGAGGCCGAATGCGTTCGGTTGGCGCAGACTATCGCCGATGTGCGGCTTGAGCCGGGAGAATGGCTCTTTCGGGAGGGCGCGCCCGCTTGGTTCTATGTGCTGTTAGAAGGCCGTCTGCGGATAGTTCTGGATGTTCACGGAAAGCAGACCGAGTTCGCCGAGTACGAATTCCAACAGGGCGATTTCTTAGGTGAAGTGCCTCTGCTGATGGGCACTCCAACCTTCGGCTCTTTGCGCGCCCAAACTTCATGCCGCATTGCGCGCCTGGATAAGCAGCAGTTTCATCGCTTGATTCGGGACTCAAAAGAGGCGCGCGCCATGATCCTGGAGACGCTGGGTGAACGGCTTTTGCTGATCCAGCAACGTTCCCTCTCTTTACCAACAGCGCGGGTGCTCATCTTCGGCCGCAACAGGGATGCGGACTGCCATGACATCCGCGCATTTCTTTCAGCGAACCGTATTCCATATGAATGGGTGGATCGCGATCGTCAACCGGAACGGGTGCCTACCGGCGTCTCCGGCGACCCTGATTGCCCAGCGGTAAGTGTTGACGGACAACTTTTCATTGAGCCGCCGACGACGAGGCAGGTTGCGGATGCCTTGCAATTGCAGACCAAGCCCAATCGCGACAGCTATGATGTGGTGATTGTGGGGGCCGGACCGGCCGGTATGGCCGCCGGCGTTTATGGGAGTTCTGAAGGGTTAAGGGCGCTGATTGTCGAGCGCTGTGCAGCCGGCGGGCAAGCGGGAACATCATCCCGTATCGAAAATTATTTGGGATTTCCTGAAGGGATTTCAGGGGAAGACCTGACCGGGCGGGGATTCAGGCAGGCGACCCAATTCGGCGCGGAAGTTGCGCTGACGCGTTCCGTTGAAAAGCTTACTCCCTCGAGCGAAGGCTATCTGTGCGGGCTCGACGGAGGCCAGACGGTATCCGCCCGGCTGTGGTGTTGGCCACAGGCGTGGACTGGCGTCTGCTGCAGGCGAAGGGTGAAGACCGCCTGTTGGGACGCGGCATATTCTATGGAGCGGCCCGCCACGAGGCGGCAAATGTAGTCGGCAAGAAGGTCTTCATCGTAGGAGGAGGCAATTCAGCGGGGCAAGCTGCCATGTTTTTGTCGAACTACGCGGCTGAAGTGAAGGTCTTGGTGCGAGGTGAAGGGCTAAAGCTCAGCATGTCGCAATACCTGGTTGATCAGATTGCATCGAAGGCCAATATCGAGATTCTTTCCTTTACCCAGGTTGTTTCGGCGGACGGTGAAAATCATCTGGAACGAATTGAGGTTCGCGTGCAAGCGCCGCATGAGCCGGAGAAGATTCTCGGCTACGAAGCCGATGCCTTGTTTGTGATGATCGGCGCAGATGCCAATACGTCGTGGCTGCCAGGCGAACTGGAGCGGGACCCACGCGGCTATATTTGCACCGGGCGCGACCTCACCAGCTGGAAACTCGATCGCCACCCTTTTCCCCTGGAGACCAGCCTGCCGGGCGTATTCTGTGCCGGAGACGTGCGCCACAACTCCATCAAACGAGTATCGAGTGGAGTGGGCGAGGGCAGCATGGCCATCGCTTTTATCCATCAATGAACTAAGCCTTCGGCAAGAATATCATCGCGGCGGTGTCTTAGATCGCGGCCAACGGTGAGGCGACGATGGGCGGGTAGCGCCACACGGCTTCCAAAACGCGGCCCTTCCGGTTGATGC
>Ga0187871_10001460_pt1 | contig 20565 bp, 19 predicted proteins | sample June2016WEW_16_1_FD_132988 | JGI IMG/M metagenome (GOLD analysis project Ga0187871, IMG submission 132988) | Peatland microbial communities from SPRUCE experiment site at the Marcell Experimental Forest, Minnesota, USA - June2016WEW_16_10 | ecosystem: Environmental > Terrestrial > Soil >...
ATTGCAGGTAGGAACCGGGGCGGAGGCGGATCTCGGGGACCTTTCCGGACAGCTTGGGGGCGGCGTCTTTGCGGTTCGGCACGGCGCAGGCCACGGGATAGATGACGATATTTTTCGATCCGGAATTATTTTCGGCGCTGTCGGCGTCGGCGATGCCCAAGACGTTGCGGGCGAACTCGATGAGGGCGTACTGAAAGCCTCCGCAAGTTCCCAGGAAAGGCCAGTCGCGGCGGCGGGCGAACTCGATTCCTTTTAGCATGCCATCGAAACTTTTGTAGGGACTACCGGGTGAGGCCAGGAGTCCGTCGAAGGTCTCAAGAATTTTTTCTGAGTTCGCGGTCAGGGATGGAGTGGGGATCCATTGGGAGTCTACGGTCAGGTTCAGCTTGTTGGCGGCGTGTTGCAGGGCGTCGTTGGTGGCTTGGTGAGAGGGGAATTCCGGGTTGAAGTCACCTAGGATTCCGATGCGAACGGCTTGGCTCACAGGAAGCATTGTACTAGAGGGCTTGGGGCTAAAGCCCCGGTTCTTCCCCGGGCTTTTGCGCGGCGCTGAAGCGCCGCTCTTCCACGGTTGTGCTGGGCTTCATCGTTACGTCGGGCTCCTCGGCTGCGCCGGGCTTTCGCATGCCGCCCCTCGGGGCTAGGTATTGTTGGGCGAAGATCAAGATCAGAGCAAAGCAGCGGGCGGGAGTTGGTGTGGTGGCAGCAGAGACCAAGATCCCTTGCTTCGCTCGGGATGACAATTTGAAATGGGATGACAATTTGAGATGCTTCACGTTGTCTAAATCAGATGCGTGATGGTTAGAAGGACGTAGAGGCTTAGCAGAGCTAGGGCTGGGCCGCCCCAGATCATTGCGGTGCACTTCCAGGCTAGCGAGCGAGCCAGGTCGCGTTGGCTGCGCCAGCTGATCAGGAAGGTTGGGTTGTTCTTGCCTTTCATCAGGACTACTGAGGGATGCGGGTCGAAGTTTTCGGAGGGCGGGATTGATTGCGGCGTTTTTTGGGCACTGTCTTGGCTGGGGATTTCTGGATTGCTAATGGCTTGGAGCGATGAGGGCGTTACTCCGGCTGCGGCCCAGGCTGCGGGATTCGAGATTCCCGCTTGCATCAATGCGGCGGCGGTTTTCAGTTCTTGGGGCGTGCCGGCGGCTTGAGGCATTGGGTGCGGAGATTGGGCTACCCGGGCTGATGCTGTGGACAGTGCTTTCTCGTAGGTCGCGTCGAAGGCTGGGTCATGTTGAAGGCCGCTGGTCAGGACTCCGCTGAAGAGATTGCCGTCTCCGATTACGGGCGACAGCGCGATTCGTATTCTTTCGGGGTTGAGGGACCAGGAAAGAGCATTGCCGACAATCAGCCCCGTGGTTTCGTCATCTTGAATGGGCTGGCTAGTTAGTTCGAGGCCGGGATTCTCGTCGAGCGTTCCCAGCACGAAGAGCGAGTTCTTGGGCTTGATGCAGAACTCTTCGACTTTAATTTTGTTGGTAGTGCTTACGCAATGACGAAGAAGAAAACTGCGGACGTTGTCCGGGACTTCTTCTTTGGTGGTGAAGAGGGAGTCGCAGAATTCTTCCTTGAAGTCGCAGTGCAGATCCAGGTCGGCTCCGTGGGGGTCGATCATCACCTTGGCGGTATTGTCGTCGAGATAAAAAGGAACGTGCATGCATTCGGCGGCTACCTTTACCCATTGCTTGTTCTTGCCGGATTGCTTCCACTCCCAGACCAGGGTGCGGTGGTAGTAGCAGGGACGGTTTGTGATGGGGGTGAGGAGGGTGTTGGGTCCGACGGCGAGGCCATTTAGTTCGACCATCCCCATGGATGCGCTGCGAATTTTTGAGAGTGGGGTGTCGAGAATCAGGTGACGGCGCTGGAGCAGGCGGAAGCCTTGGATGAAGAGGTAGACTCCGGCGCAGATTCCGACTACGCAGTAGAAGATGAAGCCGCCGGGATCTGAGGAGCGGAGTAATAGAGACGGTGTCAAGGTTTGGATCCGGAGGGCTGGATTTCGGGGCTGCCCTTTTTCAGGCTAGCGGATGGGGATGGGGGATGGCAGTAGAAAAGGGTTGGGTGGCGCTTACGTTGGTAATGGAATTTGCTCGTACCACGGGGGCTAAAGCCCCGTTGCCAGGTTGTGACCGGCGACTCGCTGCGCTTGTCTGGACGGGCGAGGCACCCGTCCCCACATTTAACTCCTCTGGACGGGCGAGGCGCGCGTCCCCACATCCACATTTGTCTTTATGTTTGACGATGGCGCTTGAGCAATGCGTAGGCGACGGTTAGGGCTGTCAGGAAAGTTAGTCCGCCGATTGCGTTTATTTTGGTTTCGAATAGGGTGTGGAGAACTGCGGCTGAGGCTAGGATCAGGCCTAGCGTTGATCCCCAGATTCCTAATGGTGAGCGCATGGGCAGAGCTTGGAGTTGTTGAGGCGCCAGGCGGCGGCGGAAACTTATGTGGGCTGCCAGCGATACGGCCCAGGAGAAGATCAGGCCGGAGAATGCTGCTCCCATGATGTAGACGAAGGCTTGCTTTGGGGCCCAGTGGTTGATGATCAGCGTAGTTACGATCCCGTAAGACGACACGAGCAGAGCCAGTTGCGGCGATCCGGCGGCGTTTAGTTTTCCTAATTTTGCGGGAGCCCAACCAGTGCGGCCCATCGAGAACAACAGGCGGGATGCTACGTAGAGTTTGGCATTGGCTCCGGAGAGCGCTGCGGTCAGGACTACGAAATTCATGAAGTACGCTGCGGCTGGCACTTTGGCTATGCGGAGCACACTGACGAATGGGCTTTCGGAGACTCCAGCGTGGTTCCAGGGCATGACTCCGACGAGGATGGTGATCGCGCCGAGGTAGACGCCGGCCAGCAGGAGGAAGGTCAGGCGCACGGCGCGGGGGAAATCTTTTTGAGAGCGCGATTCGCCGGTAGTGACGGCCAGCATCTCGATGCCGCCGAAAGCGTAGATGGCCCAGAAGACTGCCAGCAGAGGGGCGATTGGACCTTTGGGGAGGAATCCGCCGTTGGCGGTGTATTGCGGGGCCACGCGACCGCTAGAGAGCAGCGCCGCTCCTGCCACGATGAAGGCGACTATGGTCGCCAGTTTGATCATCGAGAACCAGAACTCGAAGCGTCCGTAAGAACTTACGCTGCGCAGGTTGATTAGAAGAAGTAAAGCTGAGAATACGATCACCCAGAGTTCGCTCGGGACTGATGGGAGCCAGTAGCCCATGTAGGTGGCAGAGGCTACGAGTTCGGCTCCGATCGAGAAAGCTATGGCAGCCCAGTATCCGGCGCGGCAGAGGAATCCGATGTATTGGTTGAGGTAGAGTTCGCCGTAGAGGCCGAATGATCCGGCGGCGGGATGCATGCCGGCGAGTTCGCCTAGAGCCATGGCTACGGTGTAGGCGATGAAGGCGGCGATTATGTAGCTGATGATTACGCCGGGGCCAGCTACTTCGAGGGCCGCGGCTGAGCCCAGCAGGAGGCCGGTGCCGATGGAGCCGCCCACGGCGACCATGGTCATTTGTCCGGCGGTTAGTTGGTGATGGAGTCCTTGTTCGTGGACATCTTCCTGGGCGACCTCGGGTGGGGGCGATACAGAAGGCATGGGGCACGATAACAAAAGACAAGGGATTCGCCCAGTGCGTACTCGGCCTTCGCTTCTTTCATGATGCGGATGTCGGGGTCGGACTATCGCGATGCGTTTCGTCCTGTTGGAATTTTTTCACTCCTGCGTTACCCATGGCTCGAATGAATCGCGCAACCTCATGGACCGCTCGACGTGCGTCGGTTACGACTCCGAGCATGGAGACAAAGCCATGGATCATTCCAGGATAAGTGGTCAGAGCAACCGGCACACCGGCTCGCCGTAGGCGCTTTGCGTAGGCTTCTCCCTCGTCCCGCAGCGGATCGAACTCGGCAACGATAATGAGCGCTGGCGGTAGACCCCTGAGATTCTTCGCAAGCAGAGGCGACACTTCGGGATGGAATAAAAGCTCGGGGGAGGCCACATAGTGCCCGTATAACCACTTAAGTCCCGCGGTGGTGAGCAAGTAGCCCTCGCCCCATTCGCGATGCGACTGACTTTGGAGAGAACTTGCATCCGTCACCGGGTAGATCATCACCTGCCCGGCGAGGGCTGGGCCGCTGTTATCCCGGCAACGCAGGGCCACCACCGTCGCTAAGTTGCCGCCTGCGCTATCGCCGCCCACGGCAAGGCGGCGTGCGTCGATGCCTAACCGCTGCGCGTTTGCCGCAGCCCAAACGGTCGCCGCGTGTGCGTCCTCCACCGCGGCCGGAAATTTGTGCTCCGGGGCCAGGCGGTACTCCACCGAAATCACTATCGAGTCGGACTCTTTGGCGATGGCCCGGCACAGGGCGTCGTGCGTGTCGATGTTCCCGATCACGAAGCCTCCGCCATGAAAGTAAACGAGTGCGGGGCGGAGTCCTCCCGATTCTCTGGCATAGATGCGGATCGGAATGTCTCCACCGGGTCCTGCGATGGACATATTTTCTATCCGGCCCAATGCCTCGGGCTCACCGCCCAACTTCTTCATCGGCGCTTCGCGGTTCAGGCGGGCTTGGACGGGATCAAGAGTCTCGATGCGCGGCGAAGCTTGGGCATCCAACATTGCTAACAGGGCGCGTATCTCAGGGTGCAGCTCACTGCGGGGTTTGGGTTCGGGCATGGAAATCCTTCGGAGGGATGATACGCTGCGGGCTGAGATTGCCGCCACCACCTCCGCCTCGATAGTTGGCGAAATGTCGCCGTTACGCTCGCTGACCCTCGGCTGGGTTTTGAGTGAAATGTTACGTAAACAATCCTCGTCGTACAGTATTTCTCGACCACTGATCCCCGGATGAATGCCATTCAGAACAGTGCCGGGTCTCCCTGCAACTCCTCTGAATTCAGAGAGCTGCACGATCAGAACCAAAACAGACACAGACCATATGCCGACCATTGCGCCGCAGGCGCCTTCGCGCGAATGTCGGCGGACGCAGGCCCAATATTTTGTACAACGAACGAGCATGACGGAGGCGGCACGCAAAATTCGCGGACCCTTGGGCAATCCAATTCATTCATGAACCTGGGATTTCATCGGATCGTCATGGCACTGACTATAGCCGCGGCATTCTGAGTATCGATATGACCATTCCAAAGAGACCGGAGGCGGGACAATGAAACTTGCGACCAAATTTCCATCGAGCTTCTCGTTGCTGCTTTCGGTTCTCGTACTGCTGTGTGGGTGCGGAGGAGGACCAGGAACTTCGCTTCTTCCTTCAAATCCAACTTCAGGAGGCCCAGCCCCAACACCTCCAAGCCCACCAGCGCAGGGCCAGAGCATTTCAGGCAATTGGCAGTTCAGCACGACGTCCACTGCGGGGGTGCCCTCCTTGACGATTGCCGGTAGTATCAATCAATCCGGCAGTTCGGTAAGTGGCGCAGTGCATGTGGCCGGTTCGAATTGCTTTGATCCGCTAATCACTGTGGGCCTGACCGGTACCCTGACGGGCGGCGACATCTCCCTGACGTCCACGCCTGTCGTTGGACAAGTCATAACTTTCACCGGCACTATCACTTACGACACTTTCACCGGGACATACTCCATCAACGGCGGTTGTGCCGACGGCGAGCAAGGGAACGTCGCTGGCATCATCGTAGCTTCAATCACTTACGGTGCCGCCTCTAGCCAGTTGAGCAGCACCTTCACGACTTCTGGGGGAGAAACCTTCGACGCGGTAGCCGACGTGACTCAGAGCAGCAACGCCAGCTCTGAGGGTAGCTTTGGGATCACCGGAACAGCCACTTTCGGTACGTCCTGCTTCAATTCGGGGACGATCACGTCTGGAACGTTTCCGTCTGGAAGCTACATCATCGGCGCGTCTGTGGCCCTTGAAATTGAGACTGGCAACGGCACCGTCACTTTCCTTGGGACGGCGAACGCGGTCAGCCTCGTCGACCTCGCATCCGGTGCCGGAGGCCAGTTTAGCGGGACCTATACGGTCTCCGGCGGCACCTGCGATCAGACCGGCACGGCAATCCTGAGTGTTCCGGGCAAATGGGATTATTGACGCGTGGCACACTTCGGCAGTGCTCGTGGAGATGTGGTAGGCGCACGTGCCCTTTACTTAGGTCCTTGCCCGGTTCCCCCGTTTGCGGGCGGTTTGTCAGGAATTCGGAAACTAAGAAGCTGCTTGTCAATTGGCGATATATCGCGATTACACTCATTGGCCCAGGTCGCCCAGTTCTCTAATGAGCGCTAACCTTTGATCACGTCAACTATCGGCCTTTACACCCTGGGGATTCGTAGCGCAGTTCGAGCGTACGTTCCTGAATCGGAGCACCTGCCGAACAATGGGGAACAGCGCAGCCACCACCAGCCCCGGGTTCACTGGGTCGATGAGGTTGAGAATCAGCAAAGACTCGAGCCAGGAAAAAAGATTCGTCGCCACGAAGAACACCAGAAAACCCAACAGGCCAAGCACAGCGTCCTTCCAGACACCTCGTATCGGAAGCCTAAGGAAGAATGACGCCAGCACTCCTGCGAGTGCACCTGAAGCCATCGCAAGCAGTCCAAAAACGAGGAAAAAGAAAATCATGAAGCCGGGAGGCACCGGCTCATACTAGCACTCTCAAACGAAGACCTAGTCCCTTGAAACGGGCTTGGAGGTAGTTTGCGGGCGGACCCCCCTGGACGGAAAACCCAACTGGGCCACAGGGGCCAAAGCCCGGTTTGATTGTGATCGTATTACGAGGCGCTGAAGCGCCGCTCTCCCACGGTGGTGCACAGGACCGAGGATGCCACAGGCGCACGAATGCACGCCTCCGCGGATGCACACCTCTGGTGGTGCACACCTCCGACGATGCACACCTTCCAGCCGCGGTGACTTTCGTAATCACGCTTGGGGGCTTACGGATTGCTGGGTGCTGTGGTGGCTCCTAGAATCGGGGGAGCAGTACTCTGCCTTGAACTGACCCATGCCTGAGATCACAAGACGTCTCAACCAGGCCGACGTAGCGCGGCGCGCCGAGCGCGCGGAAAAGCTTTTGCAAAAGGGAAAAGCCGGCGAGGCGTTGGAAGAATATCTGCTGGCCCTGCGCGACGACCCTGATAACGATACGGTGCGGCAACTGACGGCGGATTTGTGTCTGTCGCAGAACCGGACTCAGGATGCCGTTCGCTTGTTGGGGGAGCTGTTTGAGCGGCAGGTGAAGGCTGGAGATGCCACGCGGGCCAGCCTGACTTATAAGAAGCTGGCGCGGCATGGCAGTCCGACGTGGGAGCAGAAATTCTGCTTTGGGCAGTTGCTGGAGGGGTCGAACAAGAAGCTGGCGGTGGGGACGTACGAATCCGCGTTGAGCGATCTGGCGAAACTGGAAAACAAAAAGGGTTCGTTGCAGGTGCTGGCGCGGGTGGTGACTTTGGAGCCGGTGCAGGCGAATTTTCTGCGAGTGGCGGAACTGTCGTCGGAGGTGGGAGACAGCAAGGGGGCGGCGCAAGCGTTCAAGCGCGTGGCACAGTTGACCGCGGCTGGCGGCGGCGATGCGGGGCAGTGGTATGAGCGCGCGTATCAGGAAGATTCTTCGGATGAGGAAATTACTCTGGCCTACGGCAAGAGCCTGATGGGGCAGGGGCAGGTGGGAGCGGCGATTTTTGTGCTCGAGCCGCAGGTGAACGCGGGAAACAATTCGCAGCCACTGCGCGAGATCTACACCGAAGCTCTGCTGGCGGCCGGGCGCTATGTGGAGGCAGAGCCGCTGGTGTGGCAGTTGTTTGAACAGAATCCCAGCCGGATGCCGCAGGTAACGGCGCTGATCGAACAGTTGGTGGGCGCGGACCAGGATGAGGCCGCGGTGTCACTGGCGCGGAAGCTGGGGCAGTTCCAGGCGAAGCGGGGCGAGCGACGCCAGTTTCTGGGGGTGATGCAGGAGATCACGTCGAAGAAGCGGGCGTCGTCGCCGGAAATGCTGGAGTTCCTCAGCGAGTTGTTCAACGCATCGAACCGCGAGGGCGATTACTGCCAGACTTTGCTGAAACTTTTTGACGTGTATTGCGGCACGGGAGATTTTGCCAAGGCGGCGGAATGTCTGGACCGGGCGGGCGAAGTGGATCCGTATGAATCCGGGCATACGAAGCGGCTGGAGATGTTGAAGGGCAAGATTGACGAAGGCAAGTTTAAGGCGATTGCTTCGCGATTCACTCCCGTGGGGAAGCCGGCGCCCACGCCGGCGCATGAGCAGGAGGCAACGCTAGGGGCAGCGACGTTGCAGGACCTGATGCTGCAGGCGGAAATTCTGGTGCAGTACGGAATGCGCAACAAAGCGGTGGAAAGGCTGCAGAGGATTCAGGAACTCTTTCCGCGCGAAGAAGAGCGCAACGAAGAATTGCAGAGGCTTTATCTGTCGGCGGGTGTGACGCCGAGCTATAGCGGGTCGGCTCCGATGCCGGCTGCGGCGGCAGCCTCGGCGCCGGCCGCAGCGACGGCGGCAGCTTCGGCTCCGGCAGTTGATCCGGCGGCGGAGATGCGCAACGTTACGCGCGTGGCCGAGATCACACGCAAGCTGTATCACCAAGGGACGGCGCCGGCGGTGCTGACGACGGCGGTGAATGAAATTGGCGGGCACTGGGAAGTATCGCGCTGCATCGCTTTGATGCGTACGCCGGGTTCTGCGCCAACCGCAGTGCAGGAGTTCTGCGGCAAGGGAGTGAAGGAAGGGAATTCCGCGGCGATCAAGGCGGTAATGTGCGCGCTGCAGGATGCGGCGTCGGCTTCAGGCGATCCGATTCTTATCGCCGATGCGTCGAAGGCTGCGGAGTTGCAGGGGGTGCGCGAGGCGGTGAAGGAGTTGGGAACGACGACCGTGCTGGCGTTTCCGCTCAGCAATGGCGAGGATTCGGTGGGCGTGCTGGCGCTGCTGCACAACAAGGCGCGGGAGTGGCCGCATACCGATTCCGTGGTGTTGAAGACGCTGGCCGATCAGATGGTGATCGCGCTGAATAACGCGGGGCTGCGGCGGCTGGTGAAGAATCTTTCGGTGACGGAAGAGAAATCAGGATTGTTGAAGCGCGGGTCTTATCTTGACTTGTTGCTGGCGGAGAGCAAGCGCGCGGTGCAGAACGCCGCTCCGTTTTCGGTGTTGCTGCTGCAGTTTGGGCGGAGCGCGGCTTTGATCAAAGAATATGGTGAGGCCGCGGTGGAAGGCGCCATGGAAAAGATTGGGCAACAGTTTGCGGCGAACATCCGGCCGAATGATCTGGCATTTCGCTATGACACTACGACCATCGCGATCATCTTGGGGGACACGGCGGAAAAAGAAGCTATGCTGGCCATCGAGAAATTGCGGAAGATCATTGCAGGAGTTCGTCTGCCGGCGAAAGACGGCGCGGAAAAAGGCCATGCCATGGAATTTTCGGCTGGGTTGGCTGAGGCCGTGGTGAAGGAGAGCTACGATCCGGTGGATATTGTTACGGAAGTGATTAATCGTGCCGAACATGCTTTGGCTACTTCGCTCGGGCAGGGGCATGGGAAAGTTGTGGCTTTGGGAGCGGCGCTGGCGGCGGGAGCTGTAGCGTAGAAGAATTGAATCATCGAATCATTAATCAATTAATCTGGAATTCGAATGCTTCCATCTTCTGCTATTGGGAAGTGTGGATTCCAGGCAACCTCCCATAGAAATCCATCTGGGTCAGAGAAGTAGCCAGAATAGCCGCCCCAGAAAGCTTCGTGGGCGGGCTTTACGATCCTGCCTCCTGCCGCTTCGGCTTCCTTGAGCACTATGTCGACTTCGGTGCGATCGCGGGTGTTGTAGGCCAGCGAGATTCCGTTGAAACCTTGGCCCTCGGGCGCGATGGTGGCATCCTTTGCCAGCTCTTGTCGCGGATACAGGGCTAGGGCCATGCCCCCGGTCTGGAAGAACACGACGCCTTCGGCTTTCGCCATGGAACGTCGCCATCCCAGGCGCTCGTAGAAATTGCGGCTGCATTTTAGATCTGCTACTCCGAGGGTGATCAGGCTTACCCGCTGTTCCATGGGACTCCTCGTTGGGCGGCGACTGTTGCACGATATCGTATCTGATTTTCTCGGCTGATGAAGGACCGTCGAGCTACGCTCGACGGACAGCCGAGGGCGGCTGTCCCTACATGACCTCAGCGGTGGTCAAATCTGCTTCGCCGCTGCTACACTAACCAGTTTGATTATCACTTTTATTCCGCTCTGAGCGGGGTCTGTCAGGAAATCATGTTGAAACCAGGGGATATCGCAATTGTGAGTGGGGCGCGGACGCCCTTTGGGCGCTATTGCGGGAAGCTGAAAGATTTTACGGCGCAGGAGTTGGGGGCGGTTGCGGCAAAGGGAGCGATCGAGCGGGCGGGGATCGATGCCAAGGAATTTGATCATGCCGTGTTTGGTAACGCGCAGCAGACTTCGGGCGATGCTTTGTATGGGGCGCGGCATGTGGGGTTGCGGGCGGGGCTGCCGATTGAGACTCCGGCGCTGACGGTGAACCGGCTGTGCGGGTCGGGGATGCAGGCGATTGTGAATGCGGCGCAGATGATTCAGCTCGACGAGGCGAAGGTTGTGCTGGCCGGTGGAATGGAGGCGATGTCGCAGGCTCCGTTTGTGATTCGCGGACGCGACGGTTTTACTTTGGCTCCGGGCGGGAAGATGGAAGATTCGCTGACGGTGGCTTTGCTCGACAGCTATTGCGGGCTTTACATGGCGAATACGGCGGAGCTTTATGGTTCGGAGCAGGGCATTACGCGCGAGATGCAGGATGAGTTTGCTTTGCGCTCGCAGCAGAAGGCGGATTCGGCTTATAAAGAAGGACGCATTCAGGAGGAGTTGGTTCCTGTGCCTCTAAAGAATCACAAAGGCGAGGCTACCGGTGAATCGCTTACGGAAGATGATCACCGGAGGCCGCAGACTACTTTGGAAGGGTTGGCCAAGTTGAAGGCGGCGTTTGGTAAGAGCGGAACTGTGACGGCGGGCAACGCCAGCGGGATTGTCGATGGAGCGGCGGCGGTGGTTTTGATGTCGCTTGAAGAGGCTCGCAAGCGGAGTATCGAGCCTTTGGGGCGGATTGTTAGCTGGGGGATTGCTGGGGTTGAGCCTAAGGTAATGGGGCGCGGTCCGGTGCCGGCTACTAAGGTGGCTTTGCAGAAGGCTGGGCTTTCTTTGGACTACATTGATCTGATTGAAGTGAACGAGGCGTTTGCGGCGCAGTATCTGGCAGTAGAGAAGGAGTTGGGATTAGACCGCGACAAAGTTAACGTGAATGGCGGGGCGATTGCTTTGGGGCATCCGCTGGGGGCTACCGGGACTCGGCTGGTGATTACTTTGCTTTATGAGTTGCGGCGGCGGAAGAAGAAGTATGGGCTGGCTACGGCTTGCATCGGCGGCGGGCAGGGGATTGCGATGATTGTGGAGAGCATGAACTAATTCCTGGCCACGGATTTGCACGGATTCACACGGATGAAAAGCGAATTCCCTAATTCCTTGATCCGTGTGATCCTTGGCGGACTTGTTTTGGGAGTCATTTATGGAGATTAAGAAGGTTGGCGTGCTCGGTTGCGGCCTAATGGGTTCCGGGATTGCGCAGGTTTGCGCAACGGCTGGATTCGATGTGACGGTGCTTGAAGTTGAGCAGCGGTTTCTCGACAAGGGTTTTGCGGGGATTGAGAAATCTTTAGCTAAGTTCGCTGAGCGGCCGGTGGAGAAAGGCGGGATCACAGCGCAGCAGAAGGATGCGATCCGGGCGCGGCTTCGGGGTACTATTAACAAGGCGGACCTGGCTGATTCCGACATTGTTATTGAGGCCATCATCGAGAACGTGGAAGAAAAGAAGAAGATGTATGCGTCGATTGATGGCATTGTGAAGAAGGACGCGATTTTTGCTTCGAATACTTCTTCCATTTCGGTGACTGAGCTTCTGACTTCGGTGAAGCGGCCGGAGCGGTTTGTTGGGCTGCACTTTTTTAATCCGGTGCCGCTGATGAAGCTGGTGGAGGTGGTGCGGACGATTGCTACCGCTGACGATGTTTATCAGACAGCTTATGAGTTTGCGAAAAAGCTGGGCAAGGTCCCCGTGCGGACTTCGGATAAGACTGGTTTCATCGTCAACCGGCTGCTGGTGCCTTATTTGCTGGATGCGATCCGGGCTTATGAGGAGGGCGTGGGATCGATTGAAGATATTGATAATGCGATTAAGCTTGGGTGCGGGTATCCCATGGGGCCGTTTACTTTGCTGGATTTTGTTGGGCTCGATACTACTTATTACATTACGCAGGTGATGTTTGATGAGTTCAAGGAGCGGCGGTTTGCGTCGCCTCCACTGCTGAAGCGGTTGGTGATGGCGGGGTGGTACGGGAAGAAGACCGGTAAAGGGTTTTACGATTATTCGGACCCGAATAGTCCGAAGGCGAATAAGCTGTAGCGGCTTCAACGAGAATAAATCTCTCGTCGGTGGCCGACTCGCAGGACTAGTGCGACTAGCCGGGCGTGCTCCAGGGAACAGATGATGCGGTAGTCTCCGACGCGATAACGCCAGAACTCACTTAGGGCGCCCTGCAGTCGTTCACTGATCTGAGGGTCATCGAGTTTGGCGACTCGCTCGTAGAGAAACTTCGAGATGCGCCGGGCGACGGGCTTGTCGAGTCCGTCGAGTTCTTTTTGCGCGGCGGGATCGAACTCAATCGTCCACTTTGGGCTTAAGGCCATAGCGGCGCATCACTTTTTCAAGTGGGACGGTACGAACCCGGCCGGCGCGGATTTCGGCGAGTCGCTTCTCGGCGAGATAGATGTCTTCGAGGTCTTCGAGGTGTTGCAGGATCGCTTCGCGGGCGTAGTAGGTCTTGGTGCGACCAGTGCGCTTGGCGAGCCGATCGAGGCGCTTTTCGATTTTGTCGGGCAGGCGGATGGCTAGCATATGTAACCCTTTGCTATACAATTATAGCAGGCTGAACTTTATGAACTTCGAAAACATACTTCTGGAAAAGAAAAACTCGATTGCTTACATCACCGTGAACCGGCCTAAGGTTCTAAATGCGCTGAACATGGCTACCATGGAGGAATTGCGGGCGGCGTTTCATGACATTAAGAATGATGCTTCGGTCCGCGTCGTGATTTTTACCGGCGCGGGCGAGAAGGCGTTTATTGCCGGAGCGGACATTGCTGAACTGGCCAAGCACGATGCGGTTTCGGGCAAGGAATATACGCATCGTGGGCAGAGCGTCCTTAATCTGATTGAAAATCTGGGCAAGCCGGTGATTGCTTGCATCAATGGATTTGCTTTGGGCGGAGGGTGCGAGATTGCCATGGCTTGCACGATGCGGCTGGCCAGCGAAAATGCCAAGCTGGGGCAACCGGAGGTGAAGCTGGGAATTATTCCGGGCTATGGCGGGACACAGCGGTTGCCGCGACTGGTGGGCAAAGGCATTGCGATGCAGATGGTACTGGCGGGCGAAATGATTTCGGCGCAGGAAGCGCATCGCATCGGGCTGGTAAATGAAGTTACGGTGGCGGCTGAGCTGATTCCGCGCGCGGAAGTGATTGCCGGGAAGATTATCGCTAATGCTCCCTTGGCCGTGCAGTACACAATGGAGGCCGTGAACAAAGGTATGGAGATGACTTTGAGCGAGGGGTTGTATCTGGAGGCGGTTTTGTTTGGCGTGGCTTGCGCTACGGAAGATAAGAAGGAAGGGACTGCGGCTTTCCTGGAGAAGCGGGCGGCGGCGTTTAAGGGAAAGTAAGGTCAAAATCTTTACCACAGGGGTCACAGAGGAACGCAGGGCAAATCCACCACGGAGACACTGAATCACGGAGAAGAAAGACAAAAAAGATTTTGTTGTGGAAGCTCTTCCCGAGTCTGATCTCCGTGCGCTTGAGGGCTCGCTCAGCGCTTCGGGTATGCGCTTCGCCATCGTGGTTTCGCGATTCAATGCTTTCATCACTGAGAGGCTGTTGCTTAGCGCGATCGATGGGTTGTTGCGCTCCGGGGCTGAGAAAGATGACATCGATCTGGTGCGGGTGCCGGGGGCGTTCGAGATTCCTTTGGCGGCGCGGAAGCTGGCGGAGACTGGGAAATACGACGCGGTCATCTGTCTCGGATGCTTGCTGCGCGGCGATACGGCGCACTATGACGTGATTGTGAACGAAGTTACGCGCGGGATTGGGCAGTCGGCGCAGGAGACTGGGGTTCCGCATGCGTTTGGCGTTCTCACTTGCGAGACTTTGGAGCAGGCTATTGATCGTGCTGGGCTGAAGATGGGGAACAAGGGATTTGAGGCGGCTTTGGCGGCGGTGGAGATGGCTTCGTTGAAGAAAGCTATCAGCCGTCAGCTATCAGCTGCCAGCAAAACCAAGATTCCTCGCTCTGCTCGGAATGACAAGGTGAATGCTCGGAATGACAAATCCAAAAAGAAGAACAAACGCAGATAATCCTCCTCTACAGTAAACTGGCCACTAGCCACTGATCACTGGCCACTTCCCTTATGGGTACACGACGTAAATCCCGCGAACTGGTGTTGCAGATGCTCTTTCAGGCGGACATGGGGAAGCAGACTGTGGACCAGGTGCAGCGCACGTTTTGGGCGGAGCATGGCGGAGCCAGCGCCGAAGTGCGGGGATTTGCGGATGATTTGTTTCGCGTGGCTACTGATCGCGGCGCGGAGATTGACAAGCTGATTGAGGGACACGCGGAACACTGGCGCATGGAGCGCATGGCGGCGGTGGATCGCAATCTGCTGCGCGCTGGAGTGGCGGAGTTTCTAGGTTATCCGGAGACGCCGCGGGCAGTGGTGATTAATGAAGCGCTCGAGATCGCGCGGAAGTTTTCCAGTTTGGAGTCGGTACAGTTTGTGAATGGCGTACTGGATAGTGTTGCCAAGGAATTGGGAAAGACGGCTTGAAAGAAATTGGGCAATTTTGCAATTGCGTAATTTTGTAACTTCCACCCTGGGACAGTGGTTTCTAAAATCCCAAACCTATTCTCATTACAAAATCCTTACGGTTTTACTGCCATTAGATTCAGGTGGCAGTCGGTCCCTGTGTAGCAGAAGTTGTTGGAGGAGTTGGGGAGGGGCGTAAAAGAGGTCTGGTAGAGGTCTACGCCGAGGACGGTGTTGATCTGGTGGAGCAATCCGTCGGAGCCGGCCACGTAGATCAGAGTGCCGTCCACGGTCATGTCGGCGGCGAGGGGGATCGCGTTGTTCACCAGGCTGACCTTCGCGGAAACTGAGTTGGTGTTGAAGTTGTAGATGAAGACTCCGAAATCGCTGGTCACGATAAAGGCCTGCGTGGAATCAGGCGAGACAAAAAAGTTGATGGGGTGGAAAGTGCCTTGATTGAGATTGATATGGACGGGCGGAAAGGCAGCGGCCGCCGTGGTCTGGGCCAGGGTAACGGGCTGCGGACAGAGTGCCGCGAGCGGTGGCTGGGACGAGTTGGTCGCGATGATGTCGATGCCGGTGTTATCGAGGCCGAAGAAAAAGTCCAGGCCGGCCGGTTCGAGATTCGGGATGGGTACGCCGCCGAAAATGCTGCCTTGGGGAATGCCGCCGGCGGGCACCATCTTCAGGAACAGGGGCGGAGCGGGAATGCCTGGGGCCGGCAGATACGGGGTCACGAGAGAATTGTCGCAGGTGTGGTAGACGGCGAGGCTGCCGGCAGGACTTCCGCCGGCGAGCAGGGCGAACGAACCGGTCGAGTTAAAAACGATCGACGTCGCGGGGGCGGGCAAAGGAGCCGGCGCCAGCGTTTGCAGGTATTGCAGGGCGGAATAGGAATACAAAGTATTTCCGCCGTCGCCGAGGATGAAGGCTTCCAGCCCGTCAGGGGAAAATGTGGCCGCGGTCGCACTATTAATGTTCAGCGGAACTGTGGAAGATGGACTAATGCTGACGGCGTATACCTGATTGGGAGTGGAGACCGTATCGGAGAAGATGGTCGCGCGACCGTTATTCGAGATGGCTATAACCTTGCCGGTCACAAGACCCAGAGCGGTGCCAGGAGCTGAGATGGGCGAAAATGGGCTGCTTCCGCTACCGCCGTTGAGGTTAGCGGGATTGACGGCGAGAGCGCCAAATTGACTGCCCACAAAGGCTTCGTCCCCTGCCAGATCGAACATTATAGAGTTGGGGGGAGTGGGCATTGCGTTCGGGGCTCCGGGAAGGTTGCTGGTAGTCGAAACACCGTAAAGGCCCACAGTGCACAAAATGTCGCTGTAACAATCCTGACTGCTCGCCAGCACGGCGGTCGCACTGGGGGCGCCGGTGACCACTCCTGAAATGGCGGTCACGGGAAAGACGGGTTGCGGAACGTAGGGCGCGGGGAGATCAGGCAGATTCAGCGGGAACCCAATGTTGCAGGTGGGGGGTGTGCAATTCGCGGTGATGGTGGCTGCTCCCGGCTGCGGAGTGGTCACGGTGCAGGTGGTGGCGCCATTGCAGGTTGTGGCGCTGGCGGAGGTGACCACGGCAGCGGGCTGCGAGGACGCCCAAGTCAGCGCGGGCTTCGGCACGATGCAACCTTGAACGTCAACCGCAGTGGCAGTGATTGTCTCGGTCGTACCTTTACTGGCGATAAAATTTGTCTGCTCAACGTATTGGCCGTTTGCGCTGAGTTGCAACTGGATGCACTGCACGGGGCAGGCCTCGAAGTTGTAGGGTTGGCTGTAGACTCCCGAGGCAGAGGCGATCAACTGGGTCGCCCCCGGCGTGCCGGGAGATACCGTGGCCTGGTTGGTGGCAACGTTGAAGGTGGAGTTGACGATCGGAGTCACGGTGGCTACTCCGGCAGGGGTCTGCGTCCAGGTAAAGGGACCGACCTGGGCGGTAATATCGTTACCCTGGCTGTAGGCGTAGGCCTGCAAAGTCTGAACCTGATTCTGGGAAAGGCATTTGCAGGAGGTATAGGGCTGGCCCTGAGAATCCACTTGAGTGGTGCAATTGCCGGTGTTGAAAGGGATCTGGCAGGCCGTCGGCAGCGCCTGCTGGGTAGGACAAGCGGGTGGTGGGGAGTTGACGGGAGGGACAAGGTTGACTTGAATCTTGTCGATGGGCCCGTGAACAAAGATCAACGTGGGTGCGCTGGTCAGTCCCACGGCCGAGGCCGTTACCGAAACGACGCCGATGTTGCCAGGGCTGCAGATCGTGTAAGACGGGGCATTCCAGCTGCCGGCGCAGGCGAAGCCGTTGGGAGCAATGGAGAGCACTCCCGCAGGACTGGAATCGCCTATGGCGTAGGCAAACACTGCCTTCAGACCGGAGTTGGAACTATTCACCGCGGTGGCGCTGAGCAGCAAGGTGGTGCCCACTTGCATGGAGTAGCTGGGGTTGGGGTTAAGGGTGATTTTTGCCGGGAAGGGTGAAGGTCCGGCAGGCTTGGTGCCGCCGCAGGCTGGCAACAGAAGCAACGACAAGAATACGATGACAACTACCCACGCGGACGGACCGAAATGCAACCTTCCCATGCACCCTCTCGTCGCCTCACGGTGTTTCCGGTGGGCGAGCCGCTCAATGGAATGGAAAACTGCTAGTGTAGAGGCTGGAGACGGATTCAGCAAGCTGGCCCTGCCAACGTTGGGTGCAGTTGGGAAGGAGGCGAGCTAAACGCACGATCGCCGTGTCGCAGAGAACGCGACACGTCGCGCGGCTCGCCCGGTCCTTCGCGAGACAAAAAGCGCCTCGCTCAGGATGACAATCCAAATGCTCGCACGCCGACGAAGGCAGCCTTCGCGGGACCGCTCCGGTTTCGACAATGGGATGCAAAAAGATGGGTTGACGATGTTTCCACTCAGTTGTTATAGTTGTTAAGTTCCGCGAGTCAATCCAGGCTTGGTGTGTGCCATAAGTTTTTGGTGAACTTGTGGTAGAGCTTTTGAGAAACGCGTTTCCAGTGAAATAGTGGCTACGAGAGCTGGAAACTTTCCTCGCTGAAACGTTCCTGCGCTGCCTTTCGCCCTATCACGAGGGCTGCTGGAGCGCCTGAAATTGGGCGCGACGGTGGTCTGCGGAAGGATATGCAGGACAGAGCTGGCGATACGGAGCGCCCCCGGAATTTTGGCCGGGTGCCACCGTCGGCAGCGCAAATCTAGGTTTGGTACCCAAGAATCTCTCTCCGTGATTCGTGTGCGGCGAGAAGCATGGCGAGCCGATTGTGCTGGCCAGCCCCGATCGTGCGGTTAGCGCCGGGGGAAGTCGGCAGCGCTGTGAATTCGTGCCTGCTTGAGATGCGGCGCGCGAGATTTTCGGTTGTCGATTTTGGGTGCGCGGTTCTCTTGTTCGGCAGGTTTTGACACGAAGTATTAAGGAGCGGCAAAGAGTGCCTACTTTTAATCAGCTGGTGCGTGATGGGCGGAAGCGGCCACGGTATAAGACGGCCAGTCCCGCGCTGCAAGGTTGTCCGCAGAAGCGCGGAGTTTGCACTCGCGTGTACACGCAGACGCCGAAGAAGCCGAATTCAGCGCTGCGCAAGGTGGCGCGGGTGCGTCTGACGAATGGGATTGAAGTCACGACCTACATTCCCGGCGTGGGACACAACCTGCAGGAGCACTCGATTGTGCTCATCCGCGGCGGCCGCGTGAAGGATCTCCCGGGCGTGCGCTATCACGTGATACGCGGCACGCTGGATGCGGTGGGCGTGGCCGGACGTCAGCAGGGACGTTCGAAATACGGCGCCAAGCGCGCCAAGAAGGGCTGAGAACCAGATGCCTCGTAAAGGACATACAGCAAAGCGGACCGTGCCAGCCGATGCCGTCTATGGCTCGAACCTGGTGACGAAGTTTATCAACTCGATGATGTGGCAGGGCAAGCGCTCGACCGCCGAGGGCATTTTTTATGAGGCCCTGACCAAGGTGCAGGAAAAGGGCGGCGACGAAGCTTTGAAGCTGTTCACCAAGGCCGTCGAGAATGCCAAGCCGTTGCTTGAAGTGAAGACCCGGCGCGTCGGTGGCGCGAACTATCAGGTGCCGGTGGAAGTGAATGCCGACCGGCGCACATCGCTCGCGATCCGGTGGTTGCTGACTTACGCGCGCGGCCGCGCGGAGCGAGGTATGGTCGACAAGTTGAGCAATGAATTGCTGGACGCGGCGAACGGAAAAGGCGCGGCCATCAAGAAGAAAGAAGATGTACACCGCATGGCCGAGGCCAATAAGGCTTTCGCCCATTATAGATGGTAAGGAAGCGCGCTGAACGCGCGATTTAGCATTCTCGCAAAGAACGCGAGTTTAGATCCTTCGCGAGACAAAAAGCGTCTCGCTCAGGATGACAAACAATTTTCGGAGCCCGGAAAAGAGCTTATTGTCGTGCCCAGAACAGTCCCATTAGAACGCTGCAGGAACATCGGCATCATGGCCCACATCGATGCCGGCAAGACCACTACGACGGAGCGCATCCTTTTCTATACGGGAAAGACGCACCGCATCGGAGAGGTGCACGAAGGCACTGCGACCATGGACTGGATGGAGCAGGAGCAGGAGCGCGGCATTACGATTACGTCCGCGGCGACGACCTGCACCTGGCGCGACATTCGCATCAACATTATTGACACACCGGGTCACGTGGATTTCACCGCGGAAGTGGAGCGGTCCTTGCGCGTGCTCGACGGCGCGGTTGCCGTGTTTGACGCGGTGCACGGAGTGCAGCCGCAGTCGGAAAAAGTCTGGCGCCAGGCCGATAAGTACGGCGTTCCTCGAATTTGCTTCATCAATAAGATCGACAAGATGGGTGCCGATTTCGAACACGCCATCGATACCATCCGCAAACGCCTCAGTGCCAAGCCCGTCGCGATTCAGATTCCCATCGGCCAGGAAGATAAATTCAAAGGCGTCATTGACCTGATCAACATGAAGGCGATCGTGTGGGTGGATGACACGATGGGGGCCGAGTATGTCACGGAAGAAATTCCGGCCGAACTGAAGAAAAAGGCCGAAGCCTTCCATGCTCAGTTAGTCGAGAGCATTGCGGAGAACGACGACGAAATCCTGCACAAATTTCTCGAAGGCGAAGAGATTTCCGCCGATGAGTTGCGGGCGTCGCTGCGCAAGTCGACGATTGCTTTGAAGGTATTTCCGGTGGTGGTAGGGACGGCGTTCAAGAATAAAGGCATACAGCCGCTGCTCGATGCGGTCGTCGATTATTTGCCCTCGCCGCTGGATGTGCCGGAAACCCACGGGTTGAATCCCGACAATGGGGAGCAGATCTTCCGAAAAGCAGACGACAAGGAACCGTTTTCGGCCTTGGCATTCAAGATTATGGCCGATCCGTTTGTCGGCCAGTTGACGTTCATTCGGGTTTATTCCGGCCAGCTTAAGACCGGAGACTCCGTGCTGAACACGGGCCGGCGCCGCAGTGAGCGCATTGGGCGTCTGCTCAAGATGCACGCCAACAAGCGCGAGGAGATCAGCGAGATTCTGGCGGGCGACATTTGCGCCGCAGTCGGCCTCAAGGGCGTGAGCACCGGCGATACGATTTGCAGCGAGAATCATCCTATCGCGCTCGAATCGATCACGTTTGCGGTCCCTGTAATTTCGGTTGCGGTTGAGCCCAAGACGAAAGCCGATCAGGAAAAAATGGGC